>Ga0157372_10003077_pt1 | contig 17963 bp, 15 predicted proteins | sample C55metaG_FD_115307 | JGI IMG/M metagenome (GOLD analysis project Ga0157372, IMG submission 115307) | Corn rhizosphere microbial communities from Kellogg Biological Station, Michigan, USA - C5-5 metaG | ecosystem: Host-associated > Plants > Roots > Rhizosphere > Soil | place: USA: Michigan... | reverse complement strand
TATGGTACAACATCTATTCGGGTGGCTGGCAGGATAATGACATCAAGATCACCGCCAATGGGCATTCGAAGACCGATGCTGCACCGGCACTCGCCTATCACGACGGCAAGCTGTTCCTCGCCTACAAAGGCGCTGGCAGCAGTGATTTGTGGTACAATTGGTACGACGGCGGCTGGCAGAGCAACGACGTCAAGATCACGCAGGACGGCCACTCGCGGACGAGTGTCGGCCCCGCGCTCTGCGAGTTTCAGGGGATTCTCTACCTCGTATATCGCGGCTCGGGCAGTTCCGACCTCTGGTACAATTGGTACGATGGCGGCTGGCAGCCCAACGACATCAAGATCACGACCAACGGACACACGCTGACGAGTGCGCGGCCCGCCCTCGCGGTCTTTAACGGGCTGCTCTATTGCGCCTATCGCGGATCCGACAGCGACGACATCTGGTACAATGTGTTCGACGGGAACAGCTGGAGCGATCCCGACACCAAGATCACGCGCGACGGCCACGTCCGGACCAGCAGTGGACCCGCCCTCGCCGTGCTCGGTCAATATCTGTTTATGGCCTATCGCGACAACAGCTGATGGATTGCGATCGCTACGAATGCCGCTTTGGGGACGTGCTTGATGATGTGCGCTTGTCCGCAACTCGCGCCAGGCGGTCGTTTCCATGGGGGCCGATCTGATCTCGGACTTAGCGCCCAATTTCGATAATTTCGGCGCGGGCCGAGCGCACCGAAAGTGGCCGTTCATTCAAGTCGATCGCGAACGGCCGGCAGGTCGCAAAGCAGGCGTCCGGCTACCCCAATTGCAAAATTCTGACGGTGATCTCAAAACCGCTGACGCTGATCTCACGGTTAGGCGACCCGACGCGCGGCCGCAGCCAGGACAGAGCTCTTAGCTTCAGGAGGCACAGCAGATGACTGGCAACTCCATCAGGTTCGAAGATGGGAGCGGCTATGAGCACATGATGGGAAAATGGAGCCGCCTGGTCGGCGAGGACTTCCTGACATGGCTCGCTCCTCCGCCCGGGCTGCGCTGGATCGACGTCGGCTGCGGCAACGGCGCTTCGACTGAACTCCTCGTTGACCGTTGTGCGCCCAGCGAAGTTGTCGGCGTGGACCCGTCCGAAGGACAGCTCGCCTTTGCCCGCGCGCGAGGTATTGCGCGAACGCGTTTCGAATTGGGCAAGGCGACGGCGCTGCCTTGCCCGGATCACGCCTTCGATGCCGCGATGATGGCGCTGGTGCTCTTCTTCGTGCCTGAGCCCGAAATGGGCGTAGCCGAGATGAGGCGGGCGGTGCGACCGGGCGGTCCGGTGTGCGCCTACGTCTGGGACGTGCTGGAGCCAGGCGGTTTTCCGCTCAGTGTGATGCAAGAGGAGCTGAAGGCAGTCTCGTCGACGCCGATGTTGCCTCCCCGCGCGGACGTGTCGACGCTGCGCGCGCTCGCTCAGCTCTGGACTGCCGCCGGCCTCGTTGACGTGCGCACCGAGCAGTTCACGGTCTCGCGGACGTTCAAGGACTTCGCCGATTTCTGGTCCACGGTCGAGATCGCGCTTGGAATGGGCGACGCAACGCGCGGCCTTTCGACTTCGGTGCGTGGCGACCTTAAGGCGCGTCTGCGGGAGCGGCTGCCGGTGCGCGAGGACGGAAGGCTCATCCACACCGCGCGAGCGAACGCGGTCGCTGGCCTGGTACCAAACTAACCAGGACGATCAGTCCGAAGCGGTCCGAGAGAGAGCGGGCGGAGTACCGCTTTCGCCGATCAAGCAAGCAACGGTGGGTCTAATAATCTTGGCGGATGGCAAGTGGCCAGCGTCCCGGCCGTGCTCGAGCATAACGCGAGCGCTATCCCGTTCACCTTACACTTGCTGGGCGACCATCGAAATTCGCCTAATTACCGCGCGGCAGGCAGCGCCGATTTGACGCTGGCACGACGACCGCCCGACTGCGATCCGTTGCGGCCAGATCCGCCCGACCGAAGAAAGGCCGCCGGCTTTCACCGGCGGTCCCTGACTCGGTCCTGGCCGCTCAGGCGATCGCAACCTTGGTACCCGTCCGGCGACGACGGTAACCGGCGCCGATCGCGCCGAAACCGACAAGCATGATTCCCTAGGTCTTGGCTTCGGGAACGGCAGTAGCCGTGAAGGTCAGGTTTTCGCTGTAGCCGTTGATGCCCGTGACGCTCCCGAGGATCTCGAGCGTGTTCTGCATATTGGCTACGATCGGCGGAGGATCGTCGATCGACAAGGAATGCCGGCGCGCCTGCCTCGAAGCAGAGAAACTCATAGTACCCGCTCTGATCAAGGTTCTGGAAGGGCCCCAGCGGCTCACGTCCAGAGCGAGGACGCGTTCGAATGGGCGGTTCAGCTTGATCGCATCCGCGAGCAGCGCCTGAAGCCCGGACCGGATTTCGCAAGGTGCGGCCGCTTTCTCCCGGACCGGTGTAGGTCCTAACTATGGTCAGCCCGTGCTGAGCCGCGTAGACTGAGATCGCGCGCGCCCGGTTCCGGATCCAGTAGCGCTGATGCTCCCTGGACGTTCACAGATACTGGGCCGCAGGGATAAGCCCTTGAGTGTTGGCCCGTGCATGGCGGGTCGCTCCAATGTCCCCGGGCGCGGTCAAACTACCATGGAGGCAGACCGGATGAACAATCAACCCCGACGCCGCGGAACAGTGTTCATGCAGCCGGCCCGGCGACCCCTGGGGCGCGAGCCGCAAGGTGCTGACGCGGTAATTGATTTGCATCACTCGACTCAATTCTTAATTTAATATTAACTGCCGAGTCGCCGAAAGGCTGTCTGCCTACATGGGGTGGCGGGCACTTGGGGACTCTGAATGAAAATGCTCAACAAGTTTGCCGGCGCACTGCTGGCAACAACCTTGCTGGCAGGCGCCGGCCAAGCTCAGCTGGCGATCGACTTCGACTCGCCGGGCGCGACGAATTACGACACGAGCACCTGGAATCTCGGCTTCTCCTTTACCGCAAACCAAGATCTTACGGTCGTGGGTCTCGGCAATTGGTTCGGCGGTGAGTTCCCCCAGGATCAGCTGGTGGGACTCTGGGACGATCAAGGCGACCTCCTCGCCAGCGCCGCCGTCAGCAACAGCGATGCGACGGTCGGCAACGGGTCCTGGAAAATCCACAGCATCGCCCCGGTCGCACTCGTCGCAGGACACACGTACATTGTAGGCGGCCAAGGCGGTGCGTATTACACAGGCGGCCTTCCTACGGTAACGATCGATCCCCGCATCACGTACGGGACGGACCTTTACGTCGGTGTCAACGATGGCGACCCTTTGACTATGCCCACGGCGACAGAGGGTCTTCCTTACGGATGGTTCGGCGGAAACGTGCAGTTCGGCATCGCCGCAGTGCCTGAGCCAGGTTCGTGGGCGCTCATGCTCGGCGGCTTTAGTCTTGTAGGCAGCGCAATGCGCCGTCGCAAAGTGTCGCTTTCGTTCGCCTAAGTTCGCCCCCCGGGCGTGCAGGAGCGCCGTCGCGTCTTCGGATGCGGCGGCGCTTTTTGCGCTCCAGGACAGACTGTCACGCCGTGCCAGGATGAATAGACCTAGGCCCTAGATAGCCTTCGGTGGCGGGGGAAATGCTGCCAGCCGATCCGGACCAGCCGATGATGCACGACGTCGGCACGACTCTTACTGCTGAGGAGGAGCACTTTGAAATAGCCCCGTGTTCGAATAACCGCCAGGTTTGAGGCGGCCTCCGGGAGGTAGGCCGCGATAGCCTGACACGCTCTGGTCGCATTCGCCGCTGAGCGGAAGGCGCCTACCTGGTAGCGTATCAGTCCCAACGCTGGCGATCGCAGAGCTCGGGGGGGCGGTTCGTGCCGGGCCTGATTCAGAGCGTTTCTAAGCGCCGGAACGACCTTCACGGCGTCCGCGGCCTTCGGCCGTGTCTCCACTGCCCGCGAAGAGAGAGGCGATGACACATCCACGGGAGCGGCCGTGTCATCCATCAGCGCCAGCTTCATTTTTGCCTCCGGAGACCCCAAGGCGGCCGCCCGTTTCATAAGCGATGTTGCGAGGATCAGATCCTGGTCCGCGCCATCGCCGGTGAAGTAGATCGCTGCCAGAAACGCCATGGCACGCGCGTGGTTGTGTGACGCCGCAAGCGTCAGCCAAGGGACCGCTTCGCGAGCCTGCCGTATCCGCAGGAGTATTTCGCCAAGGGCTGCGGCGGACGCTACATCGCCTTGCCGGGCCGCGCGCAGGTACCAATCTCTAGCTTGGTTTTCGTCTGGATCGACTGATCGCCCGAGCCGATACGCCTCGCCGAGAATGTATTCGGCTTGTGGATCGCCGGCTTCGGCGCGTTCGAACGCAGCAGCGAACGCCTCGCGATAGGCACCTCTATCCCAGAGCACTCGGGCGTCAGGAACAGCGGCGGCTGCAACTGTTGCATGAAGCCACATGAGCAGAATGATGCCCCACCTGATCATTGGCGCGCGGTAGGGCCGGAGCGGTTAAAAGATTGTCAACCGTAACGATCTGCACTTGCGATCTCGGCGCCTTTCCGTGCCGGAGCGGGCCGTTCTTCTGGTGTGGTTCTGTCAGCCGGGTTTGCAACCCCTCCTAGATCGACGTTCACCGCAGTTCGAGGGGTCAGGTGGAACCGAGAATCTTCTTATATGTTATGGTTAACGAGACCGACGGCCAGCCCTGAATGGCCGGCCAAGCTCTGACACGGCGCCCCGCCCGGTTGCGTATCGGCGGGGCGCTTTGTTTTCACGGCCGCCTCGCCACTCGGCAGGTTCCGACCTATATCTGGCCGTTCGGACCTCGCTGGCATCGCCCGTTAGCTGCCATTCTAGCGTGCTAGCGGGGTGAAGGAACACAAGCGCGAAGGTTGTGTGTTATCCGCGCGTCCGCGCTGCAAAGCGATTGACCCTACCTCGTTTCTGTCAGGTGCTCGATCCTCCTGAACCAATACTTTTGGACCAATCAAGGGCGGCGCATCAACAAATGGGTCGATTACCTTCCGATCTACGAGCGATACTTCGCACCCTTCCGCGACCGTCAGATCGTCTTTCTTGAGATCGGGAAAGGCCAAGGCGGCTCCTCCCAAATGCGGAAGCATTATTTTGGCCCTGCGGCGCAGATCGTAAGTATCGATATCCGGAGTGAGTGCTCCGAATTCGCCGACGAGCAGGTATCGCGGCCTCGTCTACCACAAGCTGCCCGTCAGCCATTCACCTGGCATGTCGCAAGATCAAGGACGCTCACATCATGCGTGCGGTCGGAAGCGCTTGCGGGTGGAGAAGCGGACAGCAACCGGCCCCGCGACCCCAACGTCCGAAATGGCATCGTGAGACGCCCGGGCTCATTCGTCCCGCGTTGCGACTGGCCACCGGCGATGAAGCTTCGCTACCGCCTTCTCGATAGCCTCAATCTCTTCTGCTTCGCCCATGTAGTGGCTGAGCCGCCAACCATCCGTGGTGGCGTCCGGCATGATTATTTCTACTGGGCCAACCAGTACCAAAATCTCGGCGAGGTTCTTGCCCGACAAACGCGCTGCTTCGTGGGCTATCGCGATACGGAGCTGACTCACGGCGATGGTCTGAAATGGCATCAGCACGCGTCCTCGGATGCCCCGCTCGCGAGCGGGTGAACCATCGTCCGCCGATTTAGGGCCCATGGATGAGCGACCGTCGCCGCTACTTCGTGGCCGTCATATTGCTAAGTCTTCGCCGGCGCCGCTGGCGACGACAAGCGCACTGGTTCAAGTTGCTGGGCCCAGTTGAGCCTGCCGGTCGCGGTGAAGATGCGACAACAGCTGCCGCGTCTAGCGATTCACGCCTGTAGACGCTGGCCTTGCAGCTCGAGCAAAAGAAACGCCGCCGCATCCGTGGATGCGACGGCGTCCCTTACGCCAAATAGGATTTGGGGCTCCTCAGGCGAAGCTGATGCTCGTGCTACGCCGACGCATCATTGCTCCCATCGCCCCGAACCCGAGAAGCATCATCGCCCAGGAGGCCGGCTCCGGCACGCCACCGACCGGCGGAGGAGTTGCGGCGTCATAGCCGTAGGAGATGGTGGCTGCGCCTCCGATCGAGGCAAGCAGGCTCAAGGTCGCAGACGCCGGCGTAAGCGAGAAGCTCTTGGTCGACGAGAAGTCGAAGCTCACGGTGCCGAGCCCGAGGAAGTCCGCGAAGCCGCTCGTGATCGTGGAGCTGTCGCTGCCCGAGCCGGAGATCGGTGCGAGATTGACGGTAGCATGTGCCGCGACGGGGCCGGTGGAGGCCGTTCCCGAAGCCAGCGTCTGCGTGAAGCTGAAGCCGTGGCCGCTGAGAGCAGCGCTCGCAGCCTCGTTCAACGTATAGGTGTGAGTCGCACCGCTCGTGTTGGTCACGGTGCCGTTGCCGATCAGCGTCGAGGCAAACGAAAGCGTGATGCTGGTGAGCGTGCCCAGCGAGCTGTCGAACTGGTTGAACGATAGCGTCGCCGTGGAGGGCGCGGCAGTGGACGGGATGCTGATCGTCTGCGTCAGAAAATCGGTCGCCTGCGCAGGAGACGCAGCGACGAGCGCGGCCAAGGCCGGTATGATAAAATACTTCATGACATTGTTCCCCAAGTACAAGGTAAACAATTCCCTAATTTAGGGCCGGTTCGGAGTCTACGGTGATTCAGGGTTAATGGACGATCGCCGCCCCGGACCTAACTGGCTATGGAACTTGGGTTTTCCTAGCCGCGCAGGCGGAGATGACCGAAGCTTGCGATTAATTAACGTCGCGCCACGATATAAAAGGCAGTGCCGTTCCGTTCTCCTCGCCAACTCCATTGCGCGAAGCCGAAGGGGCTTCGGGACTGGGGAACACGGCTGAACATCCGCATCGGGGACACTTGGCGCTGACATTCGCACTGGCTCAGTGCAACTTTCTTCCGGCTAATCGAGATTGGCGCCGCCCGCGCCGAGTAATGCGATAGTACCGGATGCCAAAATACTACTTCAGCACCAACGGCGCAGACCGCCTCGAGGATACCGATGGTGTCGACCTTCCGGACGATGACGCCGCGCGATTGGAGGCGGTGAAGTTCCTGGGCGGTTTAATTCGGGACTGGCCCTTCGTCCTGTCGGAGACCCGGGACATGCGTGTTGAGGTCCGCGATGACGGCGGTGAGTTCGTCTCCTTGGTGACAGTGTTCGTCACCAATGACCCTTCCCGCCGATGGCCCGCCAACTGAAACGCAGTGCGGAGGTTATTTCCGCCTCCGCAAACCGACATCCGCGGCGGGCGGGTGGCTGAGACGCCGCAAGAGTGTCGGTCAATTGAATCTGGCGGCCGAAGGGACTGATCCCCACCAGCTTTCACCGACCGCCGCCGACAATCGCACTATGCGCGTCATGGTTAATGAAGCGTTGCGATCGGCGGTGAAACGCGCCTTGGCGGCGCAGGGCGCCGCCGCCGTGCCGGTCGCTTGCATATCGGCCGAAAGCCACCAGCGAGGTGTCCCGCTAACGACCCTGGGCCTTAGGCTAGGCGAAGGCTAATGGGTGGGCGTTTTTACGATGCGGACCAAATTTCTATAGAAAATCGATAGTTGGTCGACGGATAATAGTCTGCCTAACGTTCAAGACGGCACCGCCCGCTAATTCCCCTGCCGGAATATGACGTTCGGTGATTTTGCAATGGATGACCGGGAACTTGGCTTGCGCGCATGACCAAAACGCGGCGGCGAACATCTAGAGTTGGCTTGAGGGCGATCGCCGCGATGCGTCGACTACTGCACACAGGGGGAGCCGGCGCTAAGCTGCAGCCCGATTTCTTCTATGATCCGTTACCACCAATCTCGGCCCATGCAGCCGGAGGATCGGCTGGTCTTCATGCATATCGAGAAGACGGCAGGCTCCACCGCGCACCATGTCCTGTCCCAGAATTTTGAACAGCATGAGGTCTGCCCACACCGCTTCAGCAATCTGGATTGTTATCCGCGCGACTATCTCGCGTGCTACCGCTTCTTCATGCTGCATTCGCATCTCAGGATAATGCGGACCATCCCAAAGCCGCTCAAGTTCGTATTCGATCGGGGCCTTGCCATCACCGCCCGCGAGGGGCGGTCCGGGCTGCAGTCAGATTTAGCCTTCCAATCGCATCGCATAGGCTTTCATTGCCGCGGCTAGCCAGTCCGTGAAACCTTCGGCGTGCTTGTCGATGTTCGCCCGAAAATCGGGGTGCTCCAGATAGAGGTCCGCCAGACCGCGATAGGCAGCGGCAGGACAAGGCCTGTTCCACATCGAGGCGACCCAGGCATGATGGCGCGCCAGAAGCGGATCATTGGCAGGCTCGTCCGCCGGAATGCCCGCCCTGAACGATTGAGCGAGCGCCCCACCGGCCGCTTGGCCTTCCGCGACGCGGGCGGCCATCTCGTCCTTTCCAAGCGCGCCGAGCGCCGCCTTGCTGTGTTCGACCTGCCCGCGCATGTCGCCGCCGTAGCGATCGACCAGCCAATCTTCGTATTCCGCCTGCTTTTCGGGCGCGAAGCCAATGTAAAGATCCCGATCGTCCATCTGTTCTTCTCCGCTGAGCTCCGCGATCGTGCGGTCGATCGTGGTCAGGAGCTGGCGAGAGCGCTGAAAGCGCTCAGCCAAGCCTTCGCGATGCTTGCGAAGAATGGCTAAGCGATCGTGACCATTGGTTGCGAGAAGTTTGCCGATCTTCTGCAGGGGCACGCCCAGTTCACGGTGGAACAGGATATCCTGCAGGCGCAGCAATTCCTCGCGCCCATAGTAGCGATAGCGGTTCTCGCCAGTGAACGCGGGCTTAAGCAGGCCGATTTCGTCATAATGGTGCAGGGCGCGCACCGAAATTCCGGAGAGCTCTGCGAGCTGCTTGACAGTGTATCTGCCCATGTCCTCGTCCTTCCGCGGACGGGTCATTAGCGCCTCACGCAACGTGAGGGTCAAGCACGCACAGCTTCGACAAGAGAACGTGACACGTGGTCCTGGTCGCATCGCCCTAAGTGGCTCGTGTGCCATTCCCGAAGGTTAGGCGGGGTCGTCCGCTTATGGTCCGTCGCGGCGTTTTCCCCCTATGCGCCCTAATTGCGGTCATTGAGAAGGTCGTCGCCTGATTCCAAGAGCAATTGTTCGTTCGGCCGAGCGCAGCGATGCATGCGCCAGGGTCCGTGAGCTGATGGCGAAGGGAGTCGGATGTGGGCCGTGAGCACAAACCGAGCGGATTGATCCCGCTTGACTATTTCATGCAGCTAGGGAAAGAGTGAAGTAGTTACTTCACTAAGGAGCGGAAAATGACGAATGCCGCCGCCGTGCACGGCAACTTCACAATTGAACGCCGCTACCCAGCGCCCGCCTCTAAGGTCTTCGCGGCGTGCTCTGACCCGAAGCTCAAAAGGAGCTGGTATGCGGAAAGCGACACACACGAGATAAAGGCCTTTGAAAGTGATTTCCGGATCGGGGGCGCCGAGCGCTTAACTTACAGCTTCGGTCCGGACACGCCCTTCCCGGGGGTGGAGCTCACCAACGAAGGCATTTTTCACGACATTGTGGATCAGCAGCGGATTGTCTCGTCGTCGCGGATGGCAATTGGGGGCAAACCGATCTCAGTCGCGCTGGAGACTATCGAAATCTCGCAGGTGAACGGCGAGACCAAGCTCACATGCACATTTCAGGGCGTATTTTTCGAAGGGGCAGACGGCCCCGTGATGAGGGAGCAGGGGTGGCATGATCTGCTGGAGCGGCTCGCCCGCGCGCTGGAAGGCTAACATGGCACGTCCGCGCCGACAGACAGGTGCCGAACCAATCGACTTGCTGCTTCATGCGCTTGGTGATCCTAGCCGTCGGCGGTTGGTCGAAATGTTGGGTACCCGTCCGCATGCGGTCACAGCGATGGCCGACAGCCTGGGGATCACTCTCACAGCTGTCGGCCAGCATATCCGGCTTCTTGAGCAGGCGGGCCTCGTGACAACCAGCAAGCTCGGCCGGGTCCGATCGTGTCAACTCGACCAGAGCGGTTTCAAAACCTTGCAGCAATGGCTCGCCGCGCGACGATCGACTTGGGAAAGACGGCTGGATACTCTCGGGACTATGATCGGCGGTGAGGACGAAAAGGAAGGATGAGGTCGCGGCTCACCTCCCTACCTCGAGCGGCAGCTTAGCGCCCCAATGTCGGCCGCTACTCACGGTTAGCCGAGCCGCCGAAAGCAGACTTTCATTCAGTTAAACCTTGAAGGTCCGCTCCCGACCCCAACTAAGCAGCGGTGTGCTCAGCTTTCGCGGGAACTGGATTGGTACACGCACTGTGTCTAACCCTCGGATGTGAAGGGCGGGCATTCGCCTGGCGGAGACGGCCGATCGCTCGGTGAGGTTCCGCGATCCCGCTAGAAGTTGGAAGCTCGGCGCAATGAGGCCCTGTTCGATGACTGCGACGTGCTTGCTAGAGCGCTCGAATGGCGAACATCGGTACCTGCTGACCCACCGTTTCAGAGCTGCCCGTTTTGATTTGGTCGGACGCGGGAAGTTCAAGCGCGGCTAACTCCGAGGTAGGCCCTCAAATCCAGCCTGTCACGGGAGCGGCGCCTCAGATGAAATCGGGGACCGATAGTTGGGTGGCACTCACACCGTCGAGCTTGATCATCATGTTGGCGGTGTCACTGGCGCCGGTGGCTGAAGCAAAGAGATAGGTATCGCCGCCAACCTGAATCGCCGCCACCTCTTGCACGCCCGCATGCGCGGCCATCGCGGCATCGGCCGCGGCAGCCGCGCTTCCCTGATCCGCAGCCGAGCCTACGACGAGGGCGCCGGGGTGGAACGCCAGTGCGATATGATCGGTCCCATGGGCGAAATCGGTGATCTCATCGTGCAGTGCGCCGCTGAGGGCCGAATCAGTTCCGCCAAATCGAAACAGGTCGGCATCAGTTCCTCCCGTGAGCTGATCTGCACCGAGATCACCGCTCAGCGTATCGTCACCGTCGCCACCGTTGATCTGATCGTCACCCTGGCCGCCGCGCAGAGAATCCGAGCCCGCATCGCCGGTGATCGTATCGCTGCCCATATTGCCGTTGACGCTGTCGGAGCCGTCCCCGCCCGCAATGACGTCGTTGTCCGCGCCGCCATTGATGCGGTCGCCTTGCGCTCCACCGTCGATCGTATCATTACCGGCATTCCCCTGAATGTAATCGAGGCCGCTCCCGCCACTAAGCGAATCGGCGGTGTCGGTGCCGCCGGCGGCGGACTGCCCATATATATGGTCGTTGCCGTCGCCCCCGCTGATCGTGTCGGCGCCCGGCCCGCCCAGGAGCACGTCGTGCCCGCCTTGCCCGCTGAGCGAATCCGCGCCGTCGTTGCCGACCAAGGCGTCGTCATTGCTGCTGCCCGCCAGTGTGTCCCCGAAAGCCGTTCCGAGCACCTGCTCGACCCGGACCAGCACGTCACCGCCTGGACCGCTTCCATCGGCTCCGGACGTAGCACCGAGCGTTACCGCCACGCCGCTGCTATATTGCCTGTAATTGGCGGTGTCGAACCCGTCGCCGCCGTCGAAGCGATCGCCCTTCGTGCCGCTCACGAACGTGTCGTTGCCGTCCTGGCCGCGGAAGTCGACCGCGCTGCCAGACGCAATCACCGCGTCATCGCCCGCGCCCGCGTCGATCGTGAGCAGGGCGGGTTGCGTGCCGACGGTGATTGTGTCGCCGAAACTGCTTCCAGTCAGGTGATAGAGAAGCTCGACATTCTGGATGGTGCCGTCGCCGAGCGTGAACGGGCCGGTCGTGATCCCGCTGAGATCGGTAGTTACCCCGCTCGAAGCGCCCCCCAACGATAGGTAGAGAGTGTCGTTGCCAGCACCGCCATCGACATCATCGCCATAGCCGATCGCGAGTATGTCGTTGGAGCCACCACCAGAAAGCCGGTCATGCTCAAGCCCGCTATCGTCAGCGGGCGTGTTCGAACCGCTCCCGAAATCCCCGGAAAAGAGCACGTCGCTATTGTCGCCACCGGTGATGACGTCCGCGCCGGCGCCGCCCGCAATGGTATTGCCGAAGCCATTATAATCCGTGACACCTTCGATCGTGTCATTACCTTCGTCACCGGTGACATGCCCCATCGGATAGAAGGTGAGTTGCATGACGATATGATCGTCGCCCGCACCACCATGCGCCTCACCATTGGCGTAGATCGTATCGCTGCCGTCCCCGCCATAGGCGACGCCCGAGCCGTTGATGCTGGTGTAGAGCGTATCGTTGCCGTCGCCGCCATCGACCCGCATCAAATATTGGCTGCCTCGCCCGTCGAGCAGGTCGTCGCCTGCCTCGCCGTAGATGGTGCCGGTATAATAACCTGCGGTCACATGGTCGTTGCCGCCGCCGGCGAACACGGCGGTGAAGTCCGAATAACCGGCGCCGGGACCGCCTAGCTTAATGCTGTCGTCATAGTCGCTGCCCTGGACCCAACTGACATTCTCGATGCCGGTTATGGTGGCGCCGCCGATGGTCTGGGTCGGCTGGAGGAAGTCGGCGCTTATGCCGGAGGACGCCCCCTTAAAGCTGATATAGAGATAATCGCCGACGTCGCTGTTCGCCCCGCCGTCGACATTGTCGCCATAGCCCGCGAAGATGCGGTCGTCGCCATTGCCGCCGACCAGCGTGTCGCGCTCGCTGCCGGTGTCGAGGAGAGGCGCGTGCCACGGATCTGTGAAATAGGGAATTACGAACGACGGGGACCCGTCGCCGCTGTAGAGCATGTCGTTCCCGTCGCCGCCGTCGAGCTGGTCGGAGCCCGCGTTCCCCGCGATCGTGTCCTTTCCGCCCCCGCCCGACAACGTGTCATTGCCGTCGTTGCCCAATATGGAGTCGGCATCGTTGCCGCCGGCATAAGTGTCATTCCGGACAGTGCCACTGAAGTTCGCCACGCTTGATCTCCCGTTCAGGTCGCGGGGTGCGGGATCATGACGACCGCCGCATCCGGGCGGGTCATACGAAGTCGGCCGTGGTGATCATCCCGTTGGTCACGGCGTCGAGCCGGATCGCGAGGTCGGCGCTATCGCTCGCGCCGTCGCCCGAGGCGACGAGATAGGTGTCGCTGCCGACCTGCACCAACGCGACCTCATGTGACCCGGAATGGCCTGCCATCAGGCCTTGTGCCACGGTGATCGCCTCACTGGCGCTGGCGGCGGTTCCGGTCAGGAGCGCTATCGGCGTGAAGCTGAGCTGGACACGGTCGGTGCCTGACGCGAAGTCCGTGATCTCGTCTACCTGGAGCGGCGCGCCGTGGCTGTCGCTGCTCGCGCTGGCGTAGGCGTCGAAACGGAAAAGGTCCCCTCCGCCCCCGCCGGTAAGGACGTCGGCGCCGTGTCCGCCTTCGAGCGTATCATTGCCGAGGTCGCCGCTCAGCGCGTCATTGCCGTCGCCGCCAACGACCTGATCATCGCCCTGCCCGCCGCGCAGCGTGTCGAGCCCGGCGCCGCCATCGATCGTGTCGTTGCCGGCGTTGCCGTTGACGCTGTCGTTGCCGTCGTCCGCGGTGATCGCGTCATTGTCCGCTCCCCCGTTGATACGATCGTTGCCGGCTCCGCCGTCAAGCGTATCGTTGCCCGCATTGCCCTGGAGATAGTCCATGCCATCGCCGCCGCTGAGTTGATCGGCGCCGTCGGCGCCGCCGCTGGCGGATTGGCCGTAGAGATGGTCGTTCCCCTCGCCGCCGGCCAGAGTGTCGGCGCCATCGCCGCCGTTCAGAACGTCGTGCCCGGCGCCGCCGACAAGTGAATCGTTGCCGAGGTCGCCCAGCAGCTGATCGTTGCCGTTGCCGCCTGTTATCTGGTCGTCGCCTCCTCCGCCGCGCAGCGTGTCGATGCCGTCGCCGCCGTCAATCGTGTCGTTGCCCAGATTGCCGTTGACGCTGTCATTGTCGTTGCCGCCGTAAATCTGGTCGTTGTCGGCGCCGCCGTTGATCCGGTCGTTGCCGTCGCCGCCGCTCAGCACGTCGTTGCCGGCATTGCCCTGGATATAGTCCATGCCGGCGCCGGCGAAGATCATATCCGCCCCGTCCGGCCCGCCGCTGGCGGATTGGCCGTAAATATGATCGTTTCCGGCCACGTCGGTTATATAGTCGGCGCCATCGCCACCGTAGATATAGTCGCCGAGCTCGCCGCCCTGGATCGTATCGTTTCCGCCGGCGCCTGACAGATTATTGCCCCCGCCGCCGCCGTTGATCGAGTCCGCCCCGTCAGTGCCGGCGATCGTGTCGTTGCCGCCCCAACCGTTGATCGTCGCACCTGCGCCGTTGGGTCCCGTCGGCCCAGCATAAAGCGTGTCGGCCTGCTCGCTCAGGCTGATGTTGGACGCATATTCGGCGTTGACGATAGTGGTGGTGCCGATTGTGATCGCGCCGCCGCTCGCAAGCGCGCGCAGATCCACCGTCAGGCCCTCGGGCGCGCTCTGGCGGAAGTCGATCTGAAGCCCGTCGGTGCCGCTTCCACCATCAACCACGTCGCCGTAAGCGACCTGGATGATATCGTCGCCATTACCGCCGTTGAGCGTGTCTATCTCGGTATCGCCGTATGGGCTGCTATATCCATAGCCGAGCAGGGTATCGTTGCCGTCGCCGCCCTGGATGAGGTCGCGCCCTTCGGCACCCATCAAATAGTCATCGCCCGCCCCGCCGACGAGCGTGTCGTCACCTTCATAGCCTTGCAGATTGTCGTTGCCGAAGCCGCCGTCCATGCTGTCCTGGCCAGCACCGCCGCTCTGCGCATCGTTCCCGTCGCCGCCGGTGATCGTGTCGTTGCCGTATCCGCCGTCCTGGATGTCGTTGCCGACCCCGCCGACGAGCAGGTCATCACCGTTGGCGCCCCCTTCCACCCCGCCCTGACTGCCCGCATAGATCGTGTCATTGCCCTCGCCCCCATCAAGCGAGTCGACCCCGCCCGAATAGGCACTCGGGTCGAGGCCGTTGAGGCCGTGGATAACGTCGTCGCCGTTGCCGCCGTAGATCCGGTCGATCTGATCGGTGCCCGTCAGCGTGTCGTTGCCGTCGTAACCCCACATCTCGACGCCGATCGTGCCCGGGGCGACCGGCCCCGCCGTGACATTGTCGGCGAAGTTGGTCAGCTCCACGAGGTTGATGTATTCGACGTTGCTGACGGTGATGTCGCCGATGTGGATGGTGGTGCCGCCGGCCATATCGCGCAGGTCAGCGGTGACACCTGCGGTCGCGGGCTCCCGAAGTTCCAGGCCCAGGGTATCGGTGCCGCTGCCGCCATCGACATTGTCGCCCTGCGCGGCATAGATCGTGTCGTTGCCGTTTCCGCCGATCAGCGTATCGGGGTCACTGATGACCGTGTCGAAATAGTTGGGCACGCCGTTCACGACGTCGTTGCCGTCGCCACCGTCGACCAAGTCCGTGCCCAGCCCGCCGCTGACATAATCGTCACCTGCATCGCCGTGGACGGTGTCGTCGCCGTCGCCGCCCTGGACCGTGTCATTGTCGTCGCCGCCGCTCAGCAACACGCCCACGCCCAGCGCCGGATGGATCGCCCAATAGGCTTGCAAATCGTCCCTGCCAGCCCCGCCGAGCAAGGTGCTGCCGGCCGCGCCGTTCAGCGTGTCGTTACCTTCGTCCCCGGATATCAGGTCGGAACCGCCGCTGCCGTAAAGGCGATCATTGCCAATTCCGCCATAGATCGTGTCGTCCGACGGTCCGGCGGTGATGTTGTCATCACCCGCCTCGCCATAAAACAGGTTGTCGCCGTAACTGGCGGCGTTCTGCACGAACATGAAGTCGTTGCCGTCGCCGCCATGGATCGTGTTGTCGCCGGAATTGCCGTCGATGACATCGTCTCCGGTATCACCGAAAATTAGGTCGTTGCCGTTGCCGCCGCTGATGTTGTCGTTGCCATCGAGACCATGAATTTCGTCGTCGCCGTCGGTGCCGATAAGAACGTCGCTGACGGTCGTGCCGCTAATCGTAGCCACTCTGATGCTCCCTAGCCCACGCGGGCAACGTACGGAAAACATTAGGGTTGCGGCCCGCGCCGCATCTGTCGAGCGCAATCGGCTCCGATCAGCTGGCTATCGTGCCTTTCGGGCGGAAGTGCGGCCCATCCGCCTCATCCAGGCAATACCGTCGCTTTGGCCGGTTAGGCCGCGGGCATGAGAGGATTCAGACATGGCTCTCAATTAAGCTGCCGACAATGCCGGCCTCGGGTCCGAAGCTGCTGGAGGGCGAACTTTGGTGGGATTAGCAGCTTTCGAGGCGCGGGTCCTCGAAAGCCGCGAGTCCGTTAGCGGCCCACTTCCCGTCATGTGGTGAGCCGGCTTGCCCAGCCAACATCGCCGCCTCAGCCGCGGAAGCATGGCGGAAGCAGGGAAGAGCGTAATCTCTTGGGAGGACGCGTTCACGGAGTCTGCGCGGTCTTGAGGAAAGGGCAGCGTAGACGTGTCAAAACAGACCGGTCAGAGGGTATGAACATAGGGAGCCATATCGAGGTGAATTAGATGTCGAACCTCGCCTCGCTTATCGAGGAGCTATCAACCCGCTGGATGCAAGCGTGGATCGATCTCGACTACGCCATTCTCGAAGGCCTCCTGGCCTCAGACTTCACCCTGATTGTCTCAGCCATGCCGGGCACCCAGATGCAGCGGACGGCTTGGTTGGCAACCTGTCAACGCTACCGGTGTACCGAGTTCCGCTATCATGCCGTTCAAGTGCGGCAGCTCAGCGATGAACTCGCTGTGATGTCCGCTGTCGCCGAGCAAAAAGCGACCCTGGGCGACGTCGATCGATCCGGGCGTTTCTGGCTCACCGACGTTTGGCGCCGCGATAATAGCGGGCAGTGGCGAGTCTGTGCACGCTATAGCTCAGTTCCCGAAGGTGATGGACATTCGGCGTCTGCTCTGGCGCGCCTAAACGCCGAAGGATAACAAGCGGGAGCCAAGCGCCGCGCTGGCATTCCCAAGTAAGGGCCGCGCGACAAGAGCCTCTTAACCATAAACACCTAGTCTCGCCGGTCGCGGCGCTCTGCGGTTGGTGCCGTGTGGGGGGAATTGATGCAGCTACCGGCACCTGAATCCATCAGTGCGACGCTCGATCTGGGGAGCCGCCTTCGAATTCTGGGCATCGGTGCCGAGGATATCGCGCTTGCGCGCACGATGTGGGCCACGGTCGAGCCGGAGGCGAGGAGCGTCTCGGCCGCGCATTGGCAGCATTGGGAAGGCTTCTTTCTCGCAGACCACGGCTTTGCCGACGAGGACCGGGAGAAGCGGATACAACTCGGCATCGCTTATGTGCGTAACCGCCTCGAGCGGCCGGACCAGCTCGACTGGGTGCGGTCGGCCGAACGCACCGTCGCGCGCGCATTCTCGGCGGAGGTGCCGCTCACCGCGATTCTCGCGATGACCTGCGCCGGGTCGGCCGTGATACTCGATATTCTCGGCCGACGCATTGACTGCTCCAAGGCCGAGCGCCAGCGCCTGACAGACGTCTTCTTCAAGCTGCGCTCGCTCGAGTGCGACGTCTATGGCAGCCTCTACAACAGCTACGCCGAGTTCCAGGCCCGTCGGCAGCGCGACTTGCTTGCCGAGGCGTTCCGGCAAGGAATCGCGATGCTGGTCGATGGCGCGGCGCACGAAGGTGCAACGCTGCGGGAGGCCACCAGCGCCAGCTCCGCCCAAACCCGCGGCATGCTCGGCAAGGCGTCCGAGGTCGCGGCAGCTTCCGAACAATCCGCGGTCGCGATGCGGGAAGCGGCGCAGACCGCCGCCGGGCTGATCCACGCGATCGAGGAGGCGCGGAGCCAAGTAGAGGTCGCCACCAGCGTTGCCACCCGCGCGGGCGAACAGTCCGACAAGGCGGTCGCGGTCAGCCGCGCCCTTTCGGAGCACGCCCAGGCGATCGAATCGATCCTCGGCCTGATCCGCGACATTGCCGGCCAGACCAACCTGCTCGCCCTCAACGCCACGATCGAGGCCGCCCGCGCGGGCGATGCCGGCCGC
>Ga0157372_10003074_pt1 | contig 17973 bp, 24 predicted proteins | sample C55metaG_FD_115307 | JGI IMG/M metagenome (GOLD analysis project Ga0157372, IMG submission 115307) | Corn rhizosphere microbial communities from Kellogg Biological Station, Michigan, USA - C5-5 metaG | ecosystem: Host-associated > Plants > Roots > Rhizosphere > Soil | place: USA: Michigan... | reverse complement strand
TCGAAGTGGTCGGTGGCCTGCTTGCCGAGGAATCCGCCAGCATGCTGCGCGAGTTCTTTCGCGCCCGACGCTGAGCATCAGCCTCCGTCGTACTGGCCATCGACCGTGGCCAAGGCACTCCCGGCAGGCGGATGGGTATCGCTGCCGACCAATTGCAGACGCAGCCCCCACGGTGACAGAAAATCCAGCGCCATGCGGCCGGCCAGCGGGCCGGATGTCACCCGATGCGGCAAGCCGATGACGCTGGCGCCGTCATGCTGCAGCCATCGCGCAGCGTGAAGCACATCGTCCGAAACGAACTGCAGTGGCTGAGCGGCCGGGCGCGGGGTGGAAGAGGGCGCACTGCTGCGATCGTCGAACAGTTCGATGATCGAACCCGCATCACAAGACATGAGGCGGGACGCCGGCGTGTCGTCTGGCGTGACTATGGCTGTCGCGGATTCCGGGCCGATCGGGCGGCAATCCAGGGCGTCCTGGAAAAAAGCCACGGCCTGCTCCAGATCCGGCACACCAATCCGGGCGTAGTCGCCGCCATACAGCGTGACCGCGCGAGCGCCCAATGGCACGATCGCGACCAGACTGAAAACGAGAAACAACAGCGCAAGTGGTGATTTGCCCATGGCTCGTGCAGCCGAACGTGTGTCGGGCAGCTACGTGGGCACGGACATTTCCGGCAAAACCCTCGACTGGTGGCCGGTAAGTTTCCCTGCGCGAACAATCATCCAGCTCAGGCACCGTTCCCACATGGAAACGGAGCGATCACCGGCATGCCATTTATCCGCCACGCCGAAACCCCGATCCTGCCGTCACGCATACAGACCGGCGTGCGTAGAGCCCGATCCAGATCGTTCGGCCCGGTCCAGCATTCCTCGTCGAGGTCTATCCGAATGAAGCGCCACCTAAACCATTTGCTGCAACACCCGCGCAGCCGATTCGAAGACGTTCACGCCGCCCGTCGAGCCGCCATGCCTCGCAACGCGGCTGCCGCCAGCAGCCTCCAGCGAGAGGACGGCTACGACTGGCTGCGGCAGGTCAAGCAGAGTCGCCCAGCAGGGCGTTGAACAAGTCCACGGTTCAGGCGCAGCCCAGTCCTAACAGCCATAGTGGCTCACCGTCGTGTCATCTATAATTTTACATAATATACACGTGGCCCGGATTATGCGGAGCCGAAACCGTCCCGGTGTGAGCCGGCGCCACGTTCACGGCCAGCAATATTACGGCAGCCGCTCGCGCAAGTCGAAGCCACACCTTGCGCATTCGGGGTGACTCCTCGAAGTCGAGATTGAGCTTGCCGATCCAGTGTGCTGCGTCCTCGCCGCACTGTTCGCAGATCAGCGCAATTGAATCATTGTCTGGCTTGGCGTATCCGCTTCGCCAGTTGCTTATGGTCGCTGATCCGGCCTTGCCCAGGATGCGGGCTGCTTCTGCCTGCGTCTTGATCGAGCATACTTTCATCCACTTGTCAAGCAGAATATTTGCGTTCGACATGCTCAACTCCCGTTGACATTCAACCTTTGTTGAAACTATAAAGCTTCCCGACGCTCAACGCGTGTTGAGTATTCAGGGGCGCTTCAAATGTACCTTCTCGCCGCAATCCCGTTCGTTCTGGCCGCGTTCTGGCTGGTAGTCGTGGTCCTCAGACTCCGCGCACTGAACGCCCGCCTGCGGGCCAATCTGGCCGGCTGCGTCGGCTACCCCGTCTCCCCGAGTTCCCGCCGCCCTGCCTACTACGCCGAGTCCGTTCCCCTGCGGGCTGGCGAGGGCAGGGCGGCGGGGCGTTTCGTGCGTGAGGAATGGCGTGGCGTTGCCCGGGTGCGGTCATGAGGCATACCCAGCCCATGACGGCGGAAGAGTCGCGCCTTGATCTGGCGATGCGCAAGCAATGCCGCACGCATGCGGAACAAGACGCTGCGCTTTCCGCTTTCCGTCTTGCTCATTTTCAGCCGTCTAGCCGTCCGGTTTTATTGGAGCGTGCGGCCGATCTTCTTCTTGGTGAGGTCCATTCATGAGCGGTGTATGTCCGAATTGCGGTAACGAAGAGCTGCAAGAGCTGAGCGGTTCTAGCAACGCGTACTGCGACGAATGCGGCGAGGTGGTCGAGCCGGTTGGCGAGGGCGAGGATGGCAGCATGTGGTGCGAGAACTGCGGCGATATGCGGCCCGTCGATGATGATCTGTGCTGTATGCGCTGCGGTGAGCACGTATGAGGGCGGCGTTTGCGCTGCTGTTCCTCTACGTGCTCCTCCTCGGCATTGTCGAGTTCTTTCGGCGCATTCGTAGCGTTCTCTCCTGGCTTCTTCGGCGGCACGGCTCATGACCGCCCGCGAGTCCACGGAAGTCATTGTCGATGCGGCCACGGTGTACGCCGAGGGGCAACTCTGGGGCCTGCGCATGGCTGCGCAGATCATCGGCAAGTACGACGACGCCGACATACCGCCCGCGCTGACCAAGTTGGTTCGCGAGCTGCGTTGCACCGTTTACCACAATCAGTGGATGTACCAGCACGGTCATGCCGTGCCGCTCCATCAGCTGCCCGACCGTACCCAGCTGGTCGCCCGCATCGCGGCTTTTCTCGATCTTTTTCCAGGGGACTCCAATGAATGCTGATTTCATCGGCCCGGTGACGGTCGCGGAAGTGTGCGATGTGGTGACGCAGTTGCGCGCAATGAGTGAGCGCGCCGTCGAGAACGGCCAAGGCATGTTTCATTTTGTGTTGGCGATGGCTGCGGAATCGCTCGCAGATAACGTCGAAGTCGCCGACGACGTGGGGGATGGCGAGTGAGTTTCGTCACGCCTGAGGCATACATTGCCGAGCGTATGCAGATGGCCGTGGCTGCTGCTGAATGGCGCAGCCTGACGACGTGGGAGCGTCGTGACCGCATCGTGGACAAGGTGTGCAAGGCTGCTTTCAACGGGGCAGGGAAGGGCCAACGGCCCCGCGCGAGCGCAGCGAGCGCGGAGCCGTTGGCCCTGGGGTTTATCTCTAATGCAACAAGTGGGTCATCGACCCATGAAGGGGCAGAAAAGCGGCCGCTTCGCGAGAGGTTCGCTATTGATCGCAACGCTCAGCGCTGCAAGCGGATGCGCGTCGGTGTGTCGAACAGTGCGCGGCTACTGCATCGGCTTGCGCACCAGGAACGCGCTGCGCAGCGCTGGAACCTGAAATTCATCACGCTGACGTATCGCGGCGTGAATGACTGGCGTGCGGGGCACATGGCCGCGTTTCGCAACGTGTTGAAGCTATGGGCTCGCCGGCAGGGTGTTCGCTTGCGCTTCGTGTGGGTCGCGGAGCTGCAAAAGCGCGGCGCTGTGCACTATCACATGGTCGTATGGCTGCCCAAGGGAAAGTTCCTGCCGAAGCTCGATGAGTGCGGTTGGTGGCCGCATGGCAGCACGAATGTTCAGACGGCGCAGAACCCGATTGGCTACCTCATGAAGTACGCCAGCAAGGCGACTGCAGCCGATGCCGCGATGTATCCGACTGGCTGCCGCATGTTCGGCGTGGGTGGCCTGGACAAGTCCGGCCGCGAGGAAGTGCGCTATTGGCGCGCTCCGGTGTGGGTCCGCGATGCCATGCCGGGCACGGCGGACATTCGCAAGGTGGTGGGTGGTTATGTGGATGCGTGCACGGGCGAATTTCTTCGCTCTCCGTGGCGCGTCTGTGTGGGGCCAGACGGCCAGGTGTGGGCTTTCAAAGTCGATCAATCGGAGACAGTGCAATGAAAATCGAAGTTCTCAACGAAGCGCCTGAAGAGTTCGAATCCACGTGGGAAGGCGTCACGCGCAAGCGCATGCGCCAGTGGTGCGTGATCACCATCAAGGGGCGTCCGTCGTCGTTTCAGGTGACGGTCGATCCGGGCAAGGAATACCCGCCCGGCGATTACGAGCTGGCGCCCGAGTCCTACTCGTTCAACAACGGCCGGTTAGCGGTGACGCGTGTCGTTCTGTCGCCGCTGGTGGCGCCGGTTGCCAAGCCGCACCCGGTGGCGGCTTCGTCGAAGTAAGTTCATTTACGAATGGACGTCTAGACGTCCATTCAAAGGGGTTTGGTTCGTGTCTCAGTGCGTATATCTCAATGCTGACGGCTCCGTGGTCGCAACCACGGAAAGCGCTGATGTGTGCGGGGGCTACGTGCTGCTGACGCGGACTGAATACGCATCGTCTCAGGCAACGGCGTCGTTCTTGGCAATGCCGACGCAGGAGCAGGTGACGGCTGCGTTCAACGCGGGCGTTGCATGGCCGGTGTTCTTCTACCTCGTGGCGTGGGGTGCCGGCGTGCTCGCCAATTTCTTCAACCGCAAATGAGGGTTCAACATGACTGGTGTGGATTTTTCCGGCGTTCTTGCCGACATCTCGGCCGCTGCGATCGTCACGGCCATCCTGGCCGCTGGCGCGATCAAGGCCTCGCCCAACTTCGTGAAGTGGGGCGTCAACAAGCTGGCCAGCTTCTTCGGCCGTTAACCGGTTGGGGGCTTAGGCCCCCAACTCTTTTTGGGAGTTGTGTATGGACGCCGTTTCGTTCCTGGCGGTTTATCACGACATCACCGTGGGGGCTCTGATTGTGGCGATTATCGGAGCGGGTGCGGTTTATGCCGCGGTCAACATCGTCTATTGGGGAGCCGAGATTATCGGTTCGTTCTTCGGGCGTTGAGCTTGGGCGGGGGGCTTCGGCCCCTCGTTTTCTTGAGGGTTCCGCGATGCTTCTGCAGCTGGTGGTTTTTATTTTCGGGTCGCTGATTGGTTACGCGATCATCAAAGGGCTCAGCGAATCATGATGGGCATGGCTCGCGTTCTCGGACTGGTCGCTCTGCTGGCGCTGGCCTGCGTCTGTCCGCGCTTGGCTCGTGCGCAGTATGCGGATTCTGCGACCGCGCAATCGGCGTGTAACGCGTGGTCTGCCAGCCGTGGCTATGGTGCTTGCGTTTATGAGCCGATCCCGCAGGCGAACGCGAACTACAACGCGTGGTGCTCGGTGTTCGGCGGCGTGAACAAGAGTTGTTACATCTTCTTCGGCGAGCGGCCTAACCCGTGCCAGGATTTGCCGACAAAGACTTTCCAAGGTGGGCTTAGTTCCGTCTGCGTCGCCGGCTGTAGCTATGCGCCTAATCCTGCCCTTGGTGGCACCAGTCATCAGCGGATCAACATGGACGGTTCAATCTCGGAGATATTCGGCGGGGCGTATAGTTCCACGGGCGCGCAGTGCAACGGTGGTCCTGACCTGTCGCCACCGGTGAGCGATCCGACGCCGGAGCGCAAGCTGTGCGGTGGTGGCAGTTGTCACGACGTTGCAGCGGGCAAGTTCTGCGCGGTGAACGGTGCGGGCGTGCAGGTCTGCGTGAGCGACAAGCCGCCATCTTCCGGTGCTTGCGTTACAGGGGGCGACACTACGCTGTGTGCCGGCAATCCTGCACCGTTGCCGCCTATGCCTCCGGTGATTGAGCCGGCAAGCCAGTTGAAGGCTACGGACAAGTATGCGGACACAACGGGCGGGGTCACGACCAATAATACCGTCAACAACTACAACACTAGCGGCGGCTCGCCGGACTCGGGTGCGGGTGCTGATGACTCTGTGCCGGCGCCGCCGTCATCGTCGGGTGGGGCGGGGGATGGTACGGGGTCATTCGGTGGCGGCGATTGCAACACGCCTCCCGTTGTCACGGGCAGTCCTGCGCTTGCCGCTGTCGCTTATCAGACCTGGGCGACGCGTTGCGCCATTGCGGGCGCTGGGGCGGGGCAGTCCACTGGCACGCTCGATGGCCTCTACACGAAGTCAACGGATACAGTCGGCTCTGTGGTGGGTGAGTTTCAAACCAGCGTGAAGGATTCGCCCTTCGGCACGACGGCGGCGAATTTCTTCACGTTGGGGGCGGTCGGTGGTCAGTGTCCGGTGTGGACGGTGCCGGAAAGTGATTATCTGCCAGCCATGACGATGGATTTTTACTGCGCGCCGGAGTTGGCCGATTTACTTGATATGGCGAAGTGGATTTTGATTATCGGCTGCGCTTATGCGGCGTGGCGTATTGCCATGGGGGATTCCTAATGGGCTGGCTTAATGATTTTAAAGACTGGCTAATTAGCATGTGGAAGGCGCTGTGGGGTGCCTTCTTCGATTTCGGTAACGATATGATTCTCAAGTTCCTTAAAAAGGTGCTTGAGATAGTGGCGGAGTTGGTTAAAGACATTCCGGTCCCTGATTGGATGGCGGATTATTCGGTCGGTCATTTGTTTAGTTACCTGTCGCCGTCGCTGGGCTATTTTGTGGATCGTCTCGGGTTTTCTACCGGGATAATGCTTATTGGCGCGGGCTACGCGTTCCGTGTGGTGCGCAAACTCGCAACGGCTCTGCAGTGGTGATGACATGCTGATTTTTAATGAAGGTGTGCCGCGTGCTGGCAAGAGCTATGACGCGGTAAAGGAACATATTCTTCCTGCCCTGAAAAAGGGGCGTAGGGTGTTCGCGCGTTTGGATGGTCTGGATCATGAGGCTATTGCGGTTCACCTGGGCGTGAGCGTTGACGACGTGCGCGAATTGCTGGTGCTTGTGCCGTCGGATGATGTGCCGCGTTTGTCGGAGATTACGGCGGGTTATCCGGGCTGCTTGGTCGTTGTCGATGAATGCCATAAGTATTACGTCCAGTCGATGCGCCCGCTTCCTCCGGGGGTTGAGGATTTCTTTGCCGAGCATGGACATGCTGGCATGGATATTCTTTTAATCAGCCAGTGGTACAAGCGCCTTCACACTGCATTGCGCGCTCGCGTCGAGCGCAAGAATGTTTTTCAGAAGCTGACGGCTGTCGGCATGACTAATAGTTATTTGGTGACGTACTGGCAAACCACTGGCCCGGATAAGTTCGAGCAGGTAGGCAAGGCTAAAAAGAAATACGATCCGGCGATTTTTCCGCTTTATCACGGTTTCCTGCCGGAGGCGGCGGATAACACTGAGGTCTATAGCGAGGGCAGTATCACGGTTTGGCGTACAGTGCTGCCGTATTTCATCCTGGCCAGCGTGCTGTTGCTGATCGGTGCGTTCTTCTACGTGCGCTTTTTCACTTCCTCGGGTGGTGCGTCAAAAAAGCCTGTGCCTGTCGCTGCAGCGGCCGCTGCGTCGCCTGCTGTCTCGGCCGTGCCGTCGCCTGCCCAGCTACCTAAGCCTGCGCAGGCGGCGGCTCAGGCGGCGGTGAAGCCGAAGCGGCCGGACATGCCTCCGGAAGCGGCCTATCTTTGGGAGTTGCAGGATCAGGGCAAGGCGCGTCTTGCGGGTGCGGTGTTGCTGGATGATGGGCAGTTCGACGGCGTGATCGAGTGGCGCGCGGATAAGTCCCGCGTTCTCGATTCGCTGACGGTGGGTCAGATTCGGTCCATGGGCGTTACTGTCGAGCGTAAGCCATTCGGTGCGCTGCTTACGTGGGGCAAGGGCAAGGATGTGCAAACCATCGTCGTCACGGCGTGGCCGCTGGATGAGTCGCAACGCTACTCGCGGCAAGATATCCAAAACATTCGCGATGCCTCGCCGGTCATTGCCCAGGGTGCTTCGGGGGCCTATGGCAATACTTCGACCATGGCTGGCGGCGGTTCAGTGGTTTCGGCGGGCCGCGGTGGTCGTGCTACGGCCGTGTCTTACACGCCGCCGGAGTACCACGACTGGAATGCTGATCCTTTCGGCGGCGGTGGTGGTCGCTGACTATGGGCCGTGGTGTGAGGGCGTAGCCCTCGCGAGCCCGAGAGGGCGTCTCTAAGGGCCGTCGGTGGTCTCGCCTGGATCGCGTGATCCATCCGGCCCGCACTGTCTCGCGTCGGTGATCCCTTCCTCGCCGCATCTCCGACAGCCCGCTTTTGAATTCCTGTACCGATCGAAGATCCTCGCGTTCACTAATTCTCGGAACCCGCACGGTGCAATGCTTTGCGGTAGTCTCGCTGAAGGAACTCGGGGAGAGTTGCGATGTTCTGGAAGATTTTTTTCGGCGTGCTGTCCGCGCTGCTGGCGTTCTGGTTGATCGCGTGGCTCTTCTTCGGTGCGGCGCTTTGGGGGTTAGCTTCGGTGGCCAGCGAAGGGACGAAGCGGGCGTCTACGGAGCGGGTGCAGCGTGATCAGTCGGCTACGGATGCGCGTGATCTGGAATTGCACCGGGAGAAGGTGCGGCGCGCTGTTTGCCGGGACGGGAAGTATTACGTGCCTAGGCGTTCGGGCAGCGTGACGTACTTCGATCCTCTCGAATGGCGTGGTGCGGTGGTGACGTGTCAGCGGACTATGTAAAGCCGCGGCTTGTCCGCCTGGGCGCGTTGTAGTGCGTCGAGCCTCGTCGGCTCGTTCACCCAGTTGAGGAACAGCTTCGCGTTCGCTGGTGTCAACTTGGGTCCGTTCCTGCCGCTGAATGGCGGGATGAGGAATTGCCGGCGCATCTTCCAGCCTGACCACTCGCCCTGGAAGTCGTGCCGGCATTCGCGGCGGTCGACGAGCATCTGTGCGATCTCGCGTACTGATACAACGGTGCCGGCAGGGCTGCGGAGTTCCTGCCGTTCGTCGTCGTATGTCCAGCCGATCAGGCGGGCGCGAATCCTGCCCATTTCCCAGCTCCGTGCAATCTTGCCAGTCGCGAAGCAAGGCGTGTGCCAGCCCGTCGGATACGGTGCAGGATATTTGACATAATATACATTATGCGAAATTGCAGAAGATCCGGCACGGTCTCTGGTTGATCTCACCCGAGGGCTTCCGCGAACTGTGTCATGCCCGCTTATTGAGTCGGAAACAAGCGGGGCCTGGAATCTGCCTGCGCACCATTCGGCCTTGGGAGACCGGCCGGAACCGCGTTCCGTGGTCGATGGTACGTCTGCTGCGGTTGATGCGTTGTGGCGACCTCGGCATGTCGTCGACGAGATGGACCGGCTGCACGCTCCGACCAGGTGGACATACCGCCAACGTGGCATTGCGCCTGTGGTGGCAAGCCTGCGGGCAGGCGCGCTGCTTCGCGAGGCGCACGATCACGGGGCGCACTGAACCGCCCTGCTCTTCGTGCGGTGCCGGGGCTTGATATCGACGCGGCGACAGCCATCTTCGACTGCACACCGGAAACGAACCGGAGGAGGCCCGACATGCCACACTACAGCAGGAACCCCGATGCCTTGTCGAGGCTCACTCCCGAACAATACCGGGTGACCCAGCAGAGCGGCACGGAGCGCCCTGGCACCGGCGAATATCTGCACAACAAGGAGCCGGGCATCTACGTCGACATCGTGTCGGGCGAACCGCTGTTCGCCTCGTCCGACAAGTTCGAATCGGGCTGCGGCTGGCCGAGTTTCAGTCGGCCGATCGAGCCGGCCCACGTGAGCGAACTGCGCGACGCCTCGCACGGCATGATCCGTACCGAGGTGCGCTCGGTACACGGCGACAGCCACCTCGGCCACGTCTTTCCCGACGGTCCGGCCGATCGCGGCGGGCTGCGTTACTGCATCAACTCGGCCTCGCTGCGCTTCGTCCATCGCGACGACATGGTGGCCGAGGGTTACGGCGATTACCTGGACCAGGTGGAGGACGTGCGGTGACCACCGAGCATGCGATCCTGGCTGGCGGCTGCTTCTGGGGCGTGCAGGGGCTGATCCGCCGCCTGGATGGCGTCGTTTCGACGCGGGTCGGCTACACCGGCGGCGACGTGCCGAACGCCACCTACCGGCACCACGGCAGCCACGCCGAAGCGATCGAGATCGTGTTCGATCCCGCGCGAATCAGCTACCGCACGCTGCTGGAATTCTTCTTCCAGATCCACGACCCGTCCACGCTGAACCGGCAGGGCAACGATCGCGGCAGTTCCTACCGCTCGGCAATCTTCTACACCTCGGAGAAACAGAAGCGCATCGCCGAAGACACCATCGCCGACGTGGATGCCTCGGGCCTGTGGCCCGGCAAGGTAGTGACCGAGGTAGCGCCGGCCGGCGACTTCTGGGAAGCCGAGCCCGAGCATCAGGATTACCTCGAGCGCTATCCCGACGGCTACACCTGCCACTTCATCCGGCCTGACTGGAAACTGCTCCGCCGCAACGTCGCCGGCTGACGGCAGCAAGCCAGCGCGGGAAGGCTCAGCGCCCGAAAATGATTTCCTTGCCTTCGTGATCGCGGTCCCAGCCGCGCAGTTGGTCGCGAATGTGGGCAATGCGCTGGCGCCCGAGCGCGTTGCGTTCCTCGTCCAGCACCTGACCATCCAGCAGTTCGGCCAGGCGCTGCGCGGTAGGCAGCATGGCGTCCCACGCGTCCAGTGCGGGCAACGGCGCCGGCAGGGTCATGAAGAAGCTCACGCCGGGTGTGCGCAGGGTGTCCAGCCGGGCCAGGTCGAAATTGCCCGGCTTGAGCATGTTGGCGACGCTGAAGATCGGCCCCAGTTCGCGCTTGCCGTCGACCAGGCGGTGGTAGATGCCCATGTCGCCGAATTCCAGGCCGGCTTTCTCGGCGGCCACGACCAGGTCGGGGCCATGGAAGCGCCCGCCGTCGCGGGCTACTACGAACAGCGTGACGATGCGCTCCACCGGCAATTGGGGTGGGCGCCGGCCAAGATCGGAGCGTGGCGGTGCACCGGTCGTTGCGGCAACCGCTGGCGCCACCGGCGCAGCAGCTGCCTCCGTAGCCGAAGGGGTCTCCGGTGCCGCCGGCTCGCTGGAACTGGGTGCGCGCAAGGCATCGATGATCGAGGCGACATGATCGGCCAGCTTGGGCTGCTGCCTGGGCTTGGCCTTGGGTGCGGTGGGCATGGAAGTCTGGGCACGTTCGCCGGACAGCGTGGCGCCCAGGCGTTCGAGCTCCTCGCGCAGGCCGATTTCCAGTTCGCCCTGCTCCGGTCGCGCACCACCGATGAACGGATCACCCGCAACCGGCTCGCCACCCGGCTCGCCCAGGGTGGGTTCGCGACGCTCGCCGGCATGCGGGTCCGACACGACCCTGCGTCTGCCCTGCTCCTTCTTCGGCTGGCCGAACAACCAGATCAGCGCCAGCACGACGATGCCGACGACCAGCATCGGGATGCCGACGGCCGGGTTCCAGACAAAGGCAATCATTATCACAGGCTCCTTCAGGCAGCTCCCGCCAGTTTAGCCGCTTCGGCCAGGTCCACCTGCACCAGCCTCGACACGCCGGGCTCGCGCATGGTCACGCCGCACAGCTGGGTGGCTGCCTCCATGGTGGCCTTGTTGTGGCTGATGAAGATGAACTGCACCTTCTCGCTCATCTCGCGCACCATGTTGGAGAAGCGCCCCACGTTGGCCTCGTCCAGCGGCGCGTCCACCTCGTCGAGCAGGCAGAACGGCGCGGGGTTGAGGCTGAAGATGGCGAACACCAACGACACTGCAGTAAGCGCCTTCTCGCCACCGGACAGCAGTGTGATATTGGACACGCGCTTGCCCGGTGGCCGCGCCATGATCGACACGCCGGTGTTGAGCAGGTCGTCGCCGGTCAGCTCCAGGTAGGCATGGCCGCCGCCGAACAGGCGCGGGAACAACTCCTGCACGCCGGCGTTGACCTTGTCGAAAGTTTCCTTGAAGCGCTGGCGAGTCTCGCGATCGATCTTCTTGATCGCGCCCTCCAGTGTTTCCATCGCGTTGGTGAGGTCGGCCAGCTGGTTGTCCAGGTAAGTCTTGCGCTCGCTCTGCTCGGCATGTTCCTGGATCGCGGCCAAGTTCACCGGCTCCAGCCGGGCGATCTTCTGGCCGAGGTCGGTGAGCTGGGTGCGCCACTGGCCGGCGTCGATGTCCTCGGCCAGTTCGGCCAGCAGGGTTTCCAGCTCCAGGCCGGACGCGCTGATCGCCTCGGCCAATTGCTCGGCGCGCAATTGCAGCGCCTGCGCGGCGAGACGCTTCTCGGACAGGCCCTCGCGCAAGCTGGCCAGACCCTGCTCCGCCAGGTGCCGCTGCTGTTCGAGCTTGCGGAATTCGACGTCGCAGTCTTCCAGCGCACGGCGCGCCTCGACCAGTTGCTTGTCGACCAGCAGGCGCTGGTCCAGGTAGGCCTGCCGCTCCGCCTCGAGTTCGGCGATCGGATCGGAACCGGCGGCGAGCTGTTCGGTGATCTCGTTGCGGCGCGCCTCGATCTGGCGCAACTGGGTCTCCATGCGGCCCAACGACTGTTCCAGCGAGTTCAGCGATGAGCGTTTCGATTCCAGCGCCAGCGCCAGCGCGTGCGACTGCTCGGCGGCCTCGCGCGCGTTCATGCGTGCTTCCTCGCGCGCTTCGAGCAGCGCGCGGCGCTCGTTCTCCAACTCGCGGCGCTGGTCCTCCAGGTCGCCCATCAGGCCGACCGATTCATCCAGCCGTGCGCGGGCCTCGCGGGTCTGGCTCTGCAGCTCGTCGAGCTGGGTTGCCAGATCATCCAGTTCGCCGCTGACCTTCTCGGCGCGGGCGCGGGCGGTTTCCAGCTTGCCTCGATGGCTCTGCAGCTGGCCGGCCAGCTCGGACTGGCGGCGGTGGGCGTTGTAAAGCTCGCGCTGCGCATCGTCGCGTGCGCGCTCGGCCTCGAACTTGCTGGCGCGCAGCGCGTCGAGCCGCTCGCCGGACTCCTCCAACTGCGATTCCAGCGTGGCGACCTGTTCGACCAACAGACGCAACTCGCGCTCGCGCGCCAGCACGCCGACCTGGCTGCCCTGTGCGCGACGCACACGCGCCCAGCCCGGGCCCAGCCATTCGCCGCTGCGGGTAATCACCGACTGGTACGGCGCCAGCGCGGACAACGCAGCTACGCGCTGATGCGCTTCATCCAGTGACTCGGCGGTAAGCACATGGCCGAGGATCGCCAGCGCCGCAGCGGGACCGCGCACGTGGGCGGCCAGCGTGCCGGCAGTGTTGGCGCCGCCGTCGGCGGCGTCGAGCAGCGCCACGTCGGCGTTCTCCAGCGCTTCGAATTCGGCGGCCAGCGCGTGTGAACCGTCCACCAGCACGCTGTCGAGGAAGCCGCTCAGCGCGGTTTCCACCGCAGTTTCCCAACCCGCCTCGACCTGTAGCGATTCGCCCAGGCGACGCGAGCGATCCAGCCCGAGCCGCGCCAACCAACCGCTGGCGGCACCTTCTTCCTGACCCAGTGCAGCATGCTGCAGTGCTTCCAGCGAGGCGTGCCGGCCGCGCGCCGCTTGCAACTGCTGGCGTGCCTCGTTCAGTGCCGACTGCACCTGGCGTTCTTCCTCCAGCACCCTCTCGTGGCCGGACTTGTGCTGGTCGAGCAGACTGCCCAGGGTTTCCACACGCTCGCGCTGGGCCTCGTGCTCGTCGACCAACCGCTGACCGGCCGCATCGAGCGCAGCCACGTCGGTGGCCTTCTGCTCGGCTTCCAGCGCCTCGCGCCGGCGCGACAGATCGACCGCCTGGCGGTCGAGATAATTGAGCTTGGTACGTTCCACCTCGGCCGCGCGGTTGGATTCGCCCGCATTGCGGGTGTGGCTGTCCCAGCGCTGCTGCCAGTCGGCCAGTTTCGCCTCGGTGCTGCGCTGGGCTTCGGCGGTGTCGTCCTGCAGCTGCTGCAAGGCCTCGAGTTTCGGCTCGCCCTCGGCCAGCGCCAGGCGCAGCGCCTCGCCCTGCTCGCGGTCGGCAGCGATGTGCGCGGCCAGCTCGGCATGCTCGCGCTCGGCGTCGCCATGCGCGCGCTGCAGGCGCTCGGCGGTCTCCTTGTTGTAGCGGACCTGCTGCTCGACCCGGGCGATCTCAGCGCCGACCTTGTATACCTCGGCCTGCACCGCGTTCAGGTGCTCGCTGGCGTCGGTGTGTCGCTCGCGCATGCTCTCCAGCTGCGCCTCGATCTGGCGCTGGCCGGCCAGCTGCTTCTCGATCTCGATCTCGGCGGCGGAGAGCACTTCGCCTTCGCCGTCATGCTGGAGCTTCAGGCCGCGGTATTCCAGCGCACGCAGTTCCGCCTCCTTGCGCGTCTGTTCTTCCTTCAGTGCCTTCCAGCGCTCGGCCGCGCGGGCCTGGCGGTGCAGGTGTTCGAGCTGCTTGTCCACCTCGTCGCGCACGTCGCGCACGCGGTCGAGGTTCTCGCGGGTGGCCTTGATGCGGCTCTCGGTTTCCTTGCGGCGCTCCTTGTACTTGGAGATGCCGGCGGCTTCCTCCAGGTGCGTGCGCAGTTCTTCCGGGTGCGCCTCGATGATCTGGCTGATCATGCCCTGTTCGATGATCGAGTAGCTGCGCGGCCCGAGGCCGGTGCCGAGAAACAGGTCGGTGATGTCGCGCCGGCGACAGCGCGCGCCGTTGAGGAAATAGGCGGACTGGCCGTCGCGGGTGACCTGGCGTTTCACCGAGATCTCGGCGTACTGGCCGTACTCGCCCTGGATGGAGCCATCGGCGTTGTCGAAGATCAGTTCGACCGTGGCCTGCCCCACCGGCTTGCGCGTGTTGGAACCGGAGAAGATCACGTCGGTCAGCGAATCGCCGCGCAGACGGCTGGCCGCGCTTTCGCCCATCACCCAGCGGATCGCATCGATGATGTTGGATTTGCCGCAACCGTTCGGGCCGACGACGCCGATCATGTTGCTCGGCAGATGCAGGGTGGTCGGGTCCACGAAGGACTTGAAACCGGCGAGTTTGATCGTGGTCAGGCGCATGCGGTCATCAATGGGTCATCGGATAACGCCCACGGAGCCGGGCGACAGGTCACTGTGCCAAACGCGGGGCGGAGCTGCAATGCGCGTCGACATGATGTAGTACTTCAATAATGGTAGATATATAACTGTTATTATTTGTCTTTTGCATCAATCGACAAAGCATGGATGCCACGATCCATCAGCCCATCCAGCGCCGCATAGATCATCCGATGGCGTTTGATCGGCAACTGGCCGGCAAAAGCGGCACTGACGATGCGCACGTGGAAGTGACCCTTGCCCTCCCCCGCGTGGCCGGCGTGCTTGTGGCCTTCGTCCAGCACGTCCAGTTCGGTCGGGGCGAAGGCGGCCTGCAGGCGCTCGCGGATCTGGGTAATGACGGGCTGTCCCGTGTTCACGGCAGCACTTTGCGGAACGGCTTGACCGTGGTTTCGCGGTAGACGCCGGCGGCGACATACGGGTCGGCCTTCGCCCAGCTTTCCGCCTCGGCCAGCGAGGGAAATTCGGCCACGATCAGGCTGCCGCTGAAGCCGGCCGGACCCGGATCTTCCGCGTCGAGCGCCGGGAATGGCCCGGCCAGCAGCATGCGGCCTTCGTCCTGCAACTGCTGCAGGCGGGCCAGGTGCGCCGGCCGCGCGGACTTGCGCGCTCCCAGCGAGTTTGCGTGGTCGGTGCCGATGATCGCGTACCACATGGTTCAGGCCTCCGGGCGCATGTAGGGGAACAGCAGCACGTCGCGGATCGAGGCGGAGCCGGTCAGCAGCATCACCAGCCGGTCGATGCCGATGCCAAGGCCGCCAGTGGGCGGCAGGCCCACTTCCAGCGCACGGATGTAGTCGGCATCGAAGTGCATGGCCTCGTCGTCGCCGGCGTCCTTGGCTTCCACCTGGGCCTTGAAGCGCGCGGCCTGGTCTTCCGGGTCGTTCAATTCGGAAAAGCCATTCGCGATCTCCTTGCCGCCCACGAACAACTCGAAGCGGTCGGTGATGCCCTTGTCGGTGTCGTTCTCGCGCGCCAGCGGCGAGACTTCGACCGGATGCTGGATGATGAAGGTGGGCTGGATCAGGGTGTGCTCCACCGTCTTCTCGAAGATCTCCAAGAGCAGCTTGCCCCAGCCGTAGCCATCCTTGACATGGATGCCGAGACGCCCGGCGTGCGCGGCCATCGCCGCGCGATCGCGCAGTTCTTCGCGCCTGATTTCCGGGTTGTGCTCCAGCACCGCGTCTTCCATCGTCCAGCGGCGGAAGGCGGGGCCGACGTCGATCAGCGCGCCGTCCCACTCCAGTTGCGTGATGCCCAGCACGTGCTGCGCGGTGTCGCGGATCACCGACTCGGTGAGATCCATGATCTCGTTGTAGGTGGCGTAGGCCTGATACAGCTCCAGCATGGTGAACTCGGGGTTGTGCCGGGTGGACACGCCCTCATTGCGGAAGTTGCGGTTGATCTCGTACACGCGGTCGAAGCCGCCGACCACCAGCCGCTTCAGATACAGCTCCGGCGCCACGCGCAGGTACAGGTCGATATCCAGCGCGTTGTGGTGGGTGGTGAACGGCTTGGCCGTGGCGCCGCCGGGAATGACGTGCATCATCGGCGTCTCCACTTCCATGAAGCGGCGCGAGGGCGCCTCCAGCCACTGCCGCATGTAGCCGATGATCCGCGAGCGCAGCATGAAGGTGCGCCGCGCTTCCTCGGTGACGATCAGGTCGACGTAACGCTGGCGGTAGCGCTGCTCCACGTCAGCCATGCCGTGGTGCTTGTCGGGCAGCGGACGCAGGCTCTTGGTCAGCAGGCGCAACACGTCCACCCTCACCGACAACTCGCCGGTCTTGGTGCGCATCAGCACGCCCTCGGCGCCCACGATGTCGCCCATGTCCCAGCCCTTGAACGCCTCGTAGGCGGCCTCGCCCAGCGTGCCCTGGTGGATGAACAGCTGGATGCGCCCGGTCATGTCCTGCAGTTGCGCGAAGCTGACCTTGCCCTGCACGCGCTTCAGCACGATGCGGCCGGCCACTTTCACCCGGCGCCGCACCGCCTCGACGACTTCGGCGGTGTACTTGTCCTTGTCGGCGTACTCGCTCTGCAGGTCGCCGACGAAGCTGTCCACCTTGAAGTCGTTGGGGAAGGCGATGCCCTGCTCCCGCAGCGCCGCGAGTTTCTCGCGGCGCTCGGCGATCAGCTTGTTCTCGTCGACGGCAGGCAGGGTATCGGTGGCTTCGCTCATGGGGCTTCCGTGGTGGCCGGCGCGCGCACGCCGGCCGGCACATGTGTCGTGGTGGAGGGATGTCGGGACGGTCAATCGCCCTTGTCGAATACTTTCCTGGTGGCGTTCTTGGTGGCTTCCCAGCCTTCCTTCGCGCCGTGGCCGATGGCGATGCCGGCGTCCCTGGCGCCGTGGCCGACGGCGATACCCGCCTTCTTCGCGCCGTGGCCAATGCCGGTACCTGCCTCCTTGGCGCCGTGGCCGATCTTCTTGGCCACGTGCTTGGTGGCATGGCCCACGTCGCGGGCGCCGTCGGCAACGCCATGGCCGACAGCCTTCGCATCCTGCTTGATGCCGCCGTTTTCCTGCGACTGCGCGACCACGCCGAACGCCACCAGCGCGGCGCAGGCGAACAGGAGGGTGCAGATCTTCTTGCCGTTCATGCGGGTCACCTCGTCAGTGATCGGAACTCAAGCATCGATACGTTTGGCACCGGCGTCCAGGCCGGACTTCAGGCTGGCCTCGATGAACTCGTCGAGATCGCCGTCCAGCACCTTCTGCGTGTCGGAGCGTTCCACGCCGGTGCGCAGGTCCTTGATGCGGCTCTGGTCGAGCACGTAGTTGCGGATCTGGCTGCCCCAGCCGATGTCGGACTTGGTCGCTTCCAGCGCATCCTTCTCGGCATTGCGCTTCTGCATCTCCAGCTCGTACAGCTTCGCCGCCAGCATCTTCATGGCGCGGTCGCGGTTGGCGTGCTGGCTGCGTTCGACCTGGCAGGCCACCACTACGCCGGTCGGCACGTGGGTGATGCGCACCGCCGATTCGGTCTTGTTGACGTGCTGGCCGCCGGCGCCAGAGGAGCGGTAGACATCGGTCTTCAGGTCCGCCGGATTGATCTCGATGTCGATCTCGTCGTCCACCTCGGGCGAGACGAAGACCGAGGTAAAGCTGGTATGACGACGGTTGTCCGAATCGAACGGACTCTTGCGCACCAGCCGGTGCACGCCGATCTCGGTCTTCAGCCAGCCGTAGGCGTAGTCGCCCTCGACGCGGAAAGTGGCCGACTTGATGCCCGCCACTTCGCCGCCGGAGACTTCCATCAGCTCGGTCTTCCAGCCGCGCGACTCGGTCCAGCGCAGGTACATGCGCAGCAGCATCTCGGCCCAGTCCTGCGCCTCGGTGCCGCCGGCGCCGGCCTGGATGTCGACGAAGG
>Ga0157372_10003073_pt1 | contig 17977 bp, 9 predicted proteins | sample C55metaG_FD_115307 | JGI IMG/M metagenome (GOLD analysis project Ga0157372, IMG submission 115307) | Corn rhizosphere microbial communities from Kellogg Biological Station, Michigan, USA - C5-5 metaG | ecosystem: Host-associated > Plants > Roots > Rhizosphere > Soil | place: USA: Michigan... | reverse complement strand
GTGGTCAATGCGCCGATGCCCAGCGCGAGCGTGAGCACCGCCGTCAGCGTAAAGCCAGGCGACATGCGCAGCTGGCGTACCGCATAACGCAAGTCCTGGCCGAACACTTAGGCCTCCACTTCTTCAGTGAGCTTTTTCAGCTCGTCCTCGGAGACAACCTTGCCGTCGAACAGGTGCACCTCGCGCTCGGCGTGCTTGGCAAAACGCGGATCGTGCGTCACCATGCAGATGGTCGAGCCCTCGCGATGCAAATCCGCGAGCAGATGCATGACTGCTTCGCCGTTCTTCGAGTCGAGGTTTCCGGTAGGCTCATCAGCCAGCAGGATTGATGGCGATCCAGCGAGCGCGCGGGCCACGGCTACACGCTGTTGCTGACCGCCGGAGAGTTGCGCGGGATAATGCCGCATCCGGTGCGCCATATTGACGCGCTCCAGAGCTTCCTTGACGCGCTTTTTACGCTCTGCTGAGGGCATGCCGGCACGGTAGGTCAGGGGCAGCTCAACATTCTCTTCCACCGTGAGGTCGCCGATCAGGTTAAAGCTCTGGAAGATGAAGCCGATTTCCTGATTGCGAATGCGCGAGCGCTCGCCGAAGCTCAGGTTCTCGACTGGCTTGTTGTTGAGCAGATATTTGCCACCGGTAGGCGTATCGAGAAGACCGAGGATGGACAGCAGCGTCGATTTGCCGCAGCCCGACGGGCCTGACATGGCCACGTACTCTCCACGCGAGATGGTGAGGTGAATACCGGAGAGCGCGTGGGTCTCCACTTCATCGGTGTAGAAGACCTTGGTGAGATCTTCAATATCAATCAGCTTGTCGTTTGCCATCCAATCCCCCTCGTTTTGTCGTTGATCAGTGAACAGTGAACAGTGGTCAGAAAGTTCTTCAAATCTGATCGCCGCACTTCATTCCTTGGATCGTTTTGTGCGCCGCAATGCCTGCTATTCGAGGCGAATGCGATCGACGTTGTCGTAGCGCGACATGTCAGACAAGATGACGGTGTCGCCTTCATTCAATCCTTCAATTACCTGGATCTCGTTTACCGAAGCGCGGCCTACCTTAACCTGCACGCGAACCGCACTCTTGTGGTCCGGCGATTCCTTGAAAAGACTGAGCGTCGAATTCTCGTTGCCCAGCGCCGGGCGACCTACCTTGAGAACGTCGTGCAGTTTCTCGAGATCGATCGTGCCGTCTACGCTCAGGTTTGGTACCGCTCCCGGCGGAAGAGGCCCATCCAGTTGTACGTCAACCGTGCGCGTTCCGTTCACAACGGACGGATCAATTCTGGTTACATGGCCCGGAATAACGCCATTATGAGTGTCGACTGTTGCCGGCAGGTTGACAGAGATGTCGCGTGCCTGCGTTTCGGCGATTTGCAGCGCAGCCTTGAGCTTATCCAGTTGTATGACCTCGGCTACCGAGGTTCCGGCAAGTACGTGCTGACCTACCTGCACAGGCGTTGCAAGAGGAGCGACAACACCGGAAATTCCAGCTTTAACCTGAAGAGCGCCGGATTGCTTTTGATAGAGAGCAAGCAAAGCTTTGGCCTGTTCGATCTTGGTTTGCGCCGACGCCAGTTGAACCTCGATGTTCTTTTCATTGACTTCGAGTTGCTCCAGGCTCAGCTTGTGCTGGGCCGCCAATTGGTCCGCAGTGCTCCGCGACTTTTCATATGCGACACCTGAAATCACACCGAGCTTATTCAGTTGTTCGTCGATCTTCGCCTGGCGCTCATCCGTGCTGTTTTCTGTGGCGACTTGCGCGGCGGCGATCTTCTTGTCCATCAGGGTGCTATGCAGGGTGGCTTGTTTGTCCTTGTAGTCGGCTTCGGCGGCCTTGACTTGGAGTTGCGCATCGAGCAGTTTCTGCTCGACTTCAGGAGCTGCCATATCCATAAGGATTGTGTCGGGCTTAACGATCGTGCCTGGAAGAACGCGAATGCGAACCACCGTGGCATCCGTCAGAGCCGGAATGAGTTCGATCGAATCCTCACGCGGAACCAGCAGCCCGGTCGATCCGCGCACCTGGCGGATCATGTCTCCTCGTTTCACAGTGTCTGGCCATACGGTTGAAGCATCGACAACGGGAGCCGCCGGCTTGAGCCGGGAAACCAGAACCACCGCGACCGTAAGGACCACCACCCCAATGCCGGCCCAAATTATAAGGCGGCGCTGTTTTTGCTTTTTCAAATCTGGGCGTGCGATATCCATCGGTTCTGACTAGTGCACTTGCCATGCCAAAGGTGGGCAGTCCTTAGGTACTCGAAATAAAAGAGTTATAGGGCGTAAGACTTTGATGGCAGAGAAGTTGAAGTGACCGGTCTCGCGCCAGATTGTCCGATACCGAACACCTGCAGGCTTCCGACATCGGTTCGGAGTAAGGTTCAGGGCAGTTCCACTGCCAGTGCTACAGCACTGCCGCCACCGAGGCATAGTGCTGCTACGCCGCGTTTTGCGCCCCGATCATTCATTGCGTAGACAAGCTTCACCAGCACTGCCGCCCCGCTTGCTCCGATGGGATGGCCGAGCGCGATGGCCCCGCCGTGTACATTCACCTTCGCCTGGTCCAGCCCGAGTTCGCGGATGACAGCGAGAGCCTGTACGGCGAACGCCTCATTCAACTCGAACAGATCCACGGAATCGAGGCTCCAGCCGGCTTTCGTCAGCACCTTGCGGACCGCATCGATAGGCGCCAATGAGAACCACTCCGGCTCGCGACCGGCCCCGGCCTGTGCACGAATGATGACCTTGGGCATTAGACCCAGTTCCCGCGCCTTTTCGGCGCTAGTCACAACAAGGGCTACGGCGCCGTCACTCACGCCAGGAGCGTTGCCAGCTGTCACGGTTCCACCCTGCTTGAATGCCGGTTTAAGTTTGGCAAGGACTTCAACGGTGGTGTCCGGGCGAATTCCTTCGTCTGTATCGAATGCTCGGGGCGCTTCGCCCTTTTTTGAGGGCGGGACCTCGACGGGCAGGATTTGCGCTCGGTAGCGACCCTCTGCCGTAGCTGCTGCGGCGCGGCGGTGCGACTCGGCGGCGAAGGCGTCCTGCTCTTCCCGGCTGATGTTGTACTTGTCCGCGACCATCTCCGCGGCGGCGCCCATATGGAACTGGTTGTACACGTCCCAAAGGCCATCATTGATCATGGCGTCGATCAGGTTGCCGTTGCCCATTCGATAGCCAGAGCGAGCCTGCTGCAGTAGGTACGGAGCATTGGTCATCGACTCCATGCCACCAGCCACAACGATCTCGGAGTCACCGGTTTGAATTGCCTGTGCGGCGAGCGAGACAGCGCGAAGTCCGGATCCGCAAACCTGGTTGACCGTGAGCGCGCCGACTTCAGGGGGGAGGCCGCCCCGGATCACGGCCTGGCGCGCGGGACTCTGGCCGAGACCTGCCTGGAGAACGCAACCCATGATGCAGTCGTCCACCTTGGCGGGTTCCACATTGGCGCGTTTCACGGCTTCGCGCACCACCAGCGCTCCGAGTTCGGGAGAAGTATAGGACTGCAGCGAGCCCTGGAACTTGCCGATTGGCGTTCGCACCCCCGAGACGATCACTACCTCTCGCATGTCTCTTGCTCCGATGGATCGAAGTTGCAGCCAACCAATGATACGACTTCAGGTGATAGGTATTCAGGGCTGCGGAGGATTAGATGCGACCCGTCAGATGAGGCTCATGAAGACGAGGGTTGGGGCTGATGAGGTTCGTTTTATTTCACAGCGCCCATGGAGAGGATTTCAAAGAGGGCGGAAGACCTGCGGCTCTGAAAATCCATCTGATCGGGACGCAGAGGCTTGCTGAAGAGGAATCCCTGCACGTCGTCGCAGCCGTGTTCGCGAAGCAGGCGGAGTTGGGTTTCGTTCTCCACGCCTTCAGCGGTAACTTTCAGATGCAGGCACTTGGCCATCTGGATAATGGCTGCGGTGATCGCCTCGTCGTTGGGATTGTGTTGCAGATCACGCACGAAGCTTCGATCGATCTTGAGCTTGCTTACGGGGAGCTGCTTGAGGTAGCTGAGGCTTGAGAAGCCTGTGCCGAAGTCATCGATGGCGAGCCGGACGCCGAGGGTCTTGAGTCTTTCCAGCACCTCGAAGCGCATGTCTTCCGTGGCAAGCAGCAGGCTTTCGGTGATCTCGAGCTCGAGGAACTCGGGATCCAATCCCGACTCATCGAGGACGTCTTTTACCAGGTCGCAGAATCCGGCCTGCCGGAATTGGACGGCCGATACATTCACCGCCACGGGAATCCGGTTTCCCCGGTCGTGCCAGGAACGCGCGTGGAAACATGCAGTTCGCAGGACCCATTCGCCGATGGGAACAATCATGCCGTTCGATTCCGCCACGTGAATGAACTTATCGGGTGGGATGAGGCCGAGATCAGGGTGTTTCCAGCGAATGAGAGCCTCCCAGCAGGAAACCTTGCCGGAGCGCAGGTCAAACTCCGGCTGAAAAACGAGGAAGAACTCCTCCCGGTCAAGCGCGGCGCGCATACTGTTGCCGAGTTGAAGGCGTTCGATCGCCTGAGAGGTCATCTCTTCGGAGAAGAAGCTGAATGTGCTTCTTCCGCGGTTCTTTGAGGCGTACATCGCCGCATCGGCGTTCTTGATCAGTGCCTCTGCGTCAGCTCCATGGTCGGGGAAGATGCTGATTCCTATACTGGATGTGACCGTGAGCGAATGGCCGTGGAGGTTGAAGGGCGGAACAAGGTCTCGCGCGATTCGTTCAGCCACGAGCGCTGCATCCGCGTAGGTTTCGATCGGGCCCAGAGCGACTACGAATTCATCTCCGCCCAGGCGCGCCACCGTATCCTCTTCGCGCGCGCAGAGGCGCAGGCGCTGGGCGATCTGCTGGAGCAGTTCGTCGCCCACCGAATGCCCGAGACAATCGTTAACGATCTTGAAGCTGTCGATATCGAGATAGAGCAGGCCGATTTTCTCACGGCGGCGCCTGGCTGCGGCGAGCGCCTGAGTGAGCCGGTCTTTGACAAGAGTGCGGTTGGGGAGTCCGGTCAGCGGATCGAAGTACGCGAGGGTCTGGATCTGTTGCTCTGCGTGTTTTCGCTCGGTGATATCCACGAGCGACCCCTCAAACACCTGCTCGCCAGTCTCACCCTGGCCTGTCGCCCGGATGCTGCACAAAGCCCAACCCTCAGTTCCATCCGGCCGTTCGAATTTCTCCTCAGTAGCGGCTGTGAAGAATGTTTCAGAGGAACTCGCGTGTAGTTTGCGAACGATTTCTTCGGCTCGTTCGCGACTGCTGAAGAGGGCCTCGCTACTGGCGAACCCCAAGATCTTCGCACACGCATCATTGCAATCGAGGATCTCGCCATTCTTCGATGCGACGTAGAGGCCGGTCAGATTGCGTTCGAAGATGCTGCGGTACTTCTCTTCCAGCGCCATCTCGTTCTTGAGCTTGTTGGTGATGACCTCCGTCTGTTGTCGCACTTTACGGCGGAGAATGAATAGCCAGCAAATGACGGCGAGGATTGAGAAGATCAGGGCCGAAACGACGAAGGCCGCTCGCGAGGTGGTGAGCCACGGTGGTGCCGCGACAACACGGATGTCGGCCGGTGAGCGAAGCACGAGTTCAAAGTCGAGCGGGCCACCATTCTCGTCTGCCCTGACAGCGCAGATTCCGGTCAGCTCGAGAAGGCTTCCCGCTTCGATCTCGGGCGCATGTGAGGGTTGGCGGGCGAAGGTAGCCTCGAAGGTGACATGATCGACCGACTCGATTACGAGCACGGGACGATTCACGTGCTCGCGAGAGTACTTGAGGATGCCACGAATCTTAATGAGCTGCGCATCATCACTGCCCTTGAGCGCAGTTTTGCCATTCACCGGCAAGGTGGCAGGGACGAAGTGCTTCCGAGTCGGGCGAATACGCGCGGACTTGAGCACAGGACTGAAGTTGCCGGCTGCGGGAAATCCGATGATCTCGACCTGATCGCCCTCTGCCATGGGCGTGCCGTCCTGGCTCTCCGCGTAGAGCCCGCCAGTCGCGTCGGTCATGTAAACACCCTGGCTTGGGAAGACTGCTGTCACTGTGCCGACCACCTTCACCCGGTGTTCGTCTGTTAGCTCGGCGGAATAGCGGCGAATGTTGGCGATGGGGGTGATCGCCACGGCAAAGGGGTCGACTGGCGCCGGCTCAAGTACTTCAAGGTCTTTGAGCGACGGCATCATGAGGTGGAACGAGACGAACTGGTTGCGACTGTTGAAAGCCGCTGCGCAAACGCCATTAAACCGGATCTTGGCATCGACGAGCGTCATGGGGTACGGGGCTCGATAATTTGGCACCCGGACCTTGAATCCGCCAGTCGGTGTTGCTACGTCCATGACGAGAACGTTGCCCTCGGCCTGCTGAATGAAGGAGCGAACCACACCCTCTATCTGGACCCACTGGCTATCGAATGAGCCGGTCGCAGCTTCTTCATAGCTCAGGTGGACCGGTTTCGGCGGGGCCGATCTGCCAACCAATGTCCACCGAGGCTTTGCAATGTAGGGGCTGAACCCCGATCCCGCGGTGCCACGCAGATCGAGGATGTCTCCAGGCGACGGCGGTGTGGCGCTGACACCTCGAAGATCGACCCAGATGCCGCCCGTCGCGTCCTGAACAAAGAGATTCGGAGCCACCGTGTCGTAGTAAGTTGCGATTCCACGAATATGCACGGGGGTGTCAGGGGGCATGGGCTGTTTTGAATGCCGAATGGCCTGGACCGTGGTGAGTTCCGGCGAAGGGGCAGCTTCGGCCAGGATTCTCGGCGAGGCGGGAACGAGCACCAGGAGGGAGGCTGCGACTCCGATCGAGCTGCAAAACTCAACAACGGGCAAGCGATAGCCTCCCCTTTGTCTCTCGCGAAATCCCTGGCTTCGCATCACCGCTCCCGGACAGACCAAACGCCCTCACCGAACCATCGGCAATCGGGGGCGCTGAAAACAGGTCGTAAACCGCTGAAAGTGAAGTTAGGCTAGCACACCGGCAATCCCCGGTAACCTCCTCTTCTTGGGCAGCTTAGTTACGTTCGGGTTATCGGTAAGGGATAGCAGCAACGCAGGTGGCAGGGCCTGCAAGCCTGAGATTGGGGCCAGAAGTCTTGTCGTGCTGCTTTCCTGCGGAATCTGCGGTGTTCCGGGCCGGAAGTGTCAGCTCAAAATTCCCAACCGGATGGATAGCGAAGCGGTTCCTTGCCTTCCATGGCCAAGGGGGGCGGAATCGCGGTTTACCAAACGTGGGCTTCCGCAGCCACCCGGAAGCAACCCTTCAACTTGGCGCCTACTCAAAGATAACCGCGAGCTGTACCACCAGCCGCTGCAATTAAAAAACTCAGTGATAAATCGTTTTGGGTCTTCTGCTCGGGGTTACTTTGAACTGCAAGGGCGACCACCGATGGTATACGGCTTCATTTACCCGTTGTGAGAGCAGCCAATCCGTTCCGGCGGTTCACCGTCCGGAATAGCAACCCAAACAATGCAAGATTCAACTTTTGGAGGCAGAACATGCAATTGTTCAAGAGCAAATGGCTCTTGCTCGCGTTTCTGCTGTTTGCATTTGTCCGAATTTATGCGCAGCAGAATTCCGAAATTACCGGTCTGGTCACAGATCCGTCGGGCAACATCATTCCCGGCGCCCAGGTGACCATAACCGAAAACAGCACAGCCTTTACCCGGACAGCAACGACCGACAACGCCGGGCTCTTTACCTTCCCCAACCTCAACATCGGAACCTACTCTTTACAAGTCACGGCACCTGGATTTCAGAACTACAGCGCGAAAAACCTGGTTCTGAACGTGTCTCGAACCCTCCGCAATGACGTGCAGATGAAGGTGGGTACGGCCGCTGAAACAGTGACGGTGCAGGCCGATGCGCTTACCGTACAGACTGACTCGAACGTCGTCAGCAGCCTCATCAGTTCCGAACAGATTACCCACATCGCGACAGAGAACCGCAATTTTGCAGCGCTTGCCGCTCTGGGCATGGGTGTGAGTTCGGCACTGCCTGACAACAATACCCCCACTTCAGTGGCGGCCAACTTCACAATCAGCATCAACGGTTTGCGCCAGAGCCACAACATATGGCTGATCGACGGAACAGAGGCTGACGACCGCGGAGGCGCGGGCGGCATGGACATCATGCCATCGCAGGATGCGATTGCTGAGTTCCAGACGCTGACCAGCAATTATCCCCCTGACTACGGTATCTCCTCCGGTGCGACAATCACGCTGGCGTTCAAGGCGGGCACGCAGCACTATCATGGCGAACTCTTTGAGTTCAACCGGAACACCGTATTCGACGCCAACAACTGGTTCAACAAGAACGTGGCGCCGGGAGACAAGGTCACTCCGCGCCAAAAGCTGAATTACAACATATTTGGCGGGAATATCGGCGGACCGATCCTTCCCTGGCAGCACCCCAGGAGGACGTTCTTCTTCTGGAATGAAGAGTGGCGGAAGCTGATCCAAGGCAGCACGCCCACGCTGGTCAATACACTCCCGGCAGCGGACTTCCCGACCGCTGGACAGGACCTGCAATACGTGGCTCCTGCTTTCGCATCCGATACGGTGCTGAGGGTTCCTTCGGTCAACGATCCTGCCTTCAATGCCAAGCTAGCATCTCTCGGACTGACACCGGGCGGCTCCTTCCCCAACAACACAATTCCAGCTGCCTTATTCGATCCGAACGCGGTGCTGTACTTCGACAGCGGCGTCATCCCACATCCGTCCAATGCGAACGATCAGGTCGTTTCTCAGGCAGAGACACCGATCAACGTTCGCGATGACATTGTGCGCATTGACCATCAGCTGACTTCCAAGTGGCAGATCATGGGCCACTACGAGCACAACTCCGTGACTCAGGGTAACGCGGCACCGATGCTGGGCTGGCTCTGGGCCAGCTACAACACAGTGACCAGTACTCTGTCGAACCCTGCGAATTCCGCAGCCATCAAGCTCAGCGGAACCATCAACCCCAACCTGCTGATCGAAGCCAGCATGAACTACGATGGCAACACCATCAACATCACCAACAGCAAGAACTCATTGCTGCCGAGCGGATGGAGCGTCAACGGCTTTTTCCAGAACGGTTCTAGTTCACTGCCCGGCATTACCGGATTTGGAAATCCCTATAACACCGCGGAAGACATGGGCTCTGCCCCATGGCACAACGCGGCACAGGACTACGATCCAAAGGTCGATATCTCGTGGACGCGGGGAGTGCACGCGTTCAAGTTTGGGTTCGGCTACAACCGTTACACCAAGAACCAGCAATTGTTTGGTGACCCGGAAGGGAACTTCAGCTTCGGCAACCTTTCGCGCGACGGAATGATGGATTTTTTGATGGGATTGGCAAGCAGCTACTCACAATTCCAACAGTTGCCCATCCGCCATTACGTCAACCAGACGTATTCGTTCTATGCCAATGACAACTGGCATGTCGGGAAAAATCTTAGTTTGCAGCTGGGCTTCCGCTATGACGCCCTGCCGCATGCTTGGGAGCGCAGCAACGACGTAGCCAACTTCAACCCATCGGCATACTCGGCGAGTGCGGCACCGGTGTGGGATTGCTCCATCGCCGGCAGCACTGCGGTGACTCCATGTGCCGGAGATACGTCAAACGGAACTCTCGATCCAAACGGGCCGGGATTCGCTCAGGTCAACAACACACCGTTCTACCTGAACGGCATGCAGTTGGCTGGTCAGGGCGGGACGGGGCGCGGACTGGTAAAGAATTACTGGTCAACGTGGCAGCCTCGTGTTGGCTTCTCATGGGACATTCACGGCAACGGCAGGACGGTACTCCGCGGCGGCGCAGGCACCTTCTATGAGCGCATGCAAGGGAATGACATCTACAACGCCGCCACGAACCCGCCGTTCGCCTATAACCCGAAAGCCTCGAACGTTTACCTCTCAGATCCGCACACAAGCTGGGTAACAGGTGCTGCGGCAAGTACTCCATTCTTCCCGACGTCAATCACCAACCTCGACCCGAACTACCCTGCGCCCGCGGTGGCCCAGTACAGCCTTGGATTGCAGCAGCAGCTTGCACCCTCGGTTATCTGGGTTATCCAGTACGTTGGCAATTCGGCGTGGCACCAGAACATCGAGCGCCCCATCAACAATTACCCGCTCAGCACGCCAATGAACATCCGCAAAAACGCTGGCGATCCGAACAATAACAGCGGAACCAATCCGGGCGGGACAAACCTCTCGAACCCTGACTTCTATCGCACGTTCCAGGGATACTCGTCCATAACGCAGGAAGAGAACACCACCAATGGAAACTACAGCGGATTCCAGACGGGACTTCGCGCACAGGGCAAACATGGCCTGACGGGCGAAATTGACTACACGTGGTCGCATGAGATCGACATCACGACATACGACCTTGGCACGGTCAGCAATCCATTCGACCTGAAGTATGACAAGGGGTCCGGAGCGCTTGACCGGCGCCACATTCTCAGCGCGAACTACGTATACAGTCTGCCCATCTTTGCACATAGCAAGGGCTTTGTCGGCTCGGTGCTTGGCGGTTGGCAGATTGCAGGCGTAGCCACAGCTGAATCCGGAACGATCATCGCCAACCAGGGGCCGGGGCTCTCGTTGAACTATGACCCGATCGGCCTCGGCGGTGGCTACACCAATCGTCCGGATGTATCCGGCAAGCCACGCTACATGAAGAAGCCCACCGAATGGTTCGATACGTCGGTTTTCTCGGCTCCGGTGCCTGCGTGGGCTGGTGGCGCCAACAACGGCTTTGGCAACGCGCGCAAGGACATCGTCATTGGTCCGGGACGTTTCAACTTCGATACTTCGTTGTATAAGACGTTCAAGATCCATGAGAGCACCAACTTCGAATTTCGCGCGGAATCGTTCAACACGTTCAACCACACGGAGTTCAACAACATCGGCTCGAGCTTCGGCAACAGCACATTTGGACAGGCCACGACCACGTGGGATCCACGGGTGCTGCAGTTCGGAGGCAAGCTGAACTTCTAACTGATGTAAGAAAAACGGGCGCGGCGGAATCCATTCCGCCGCGCTTTTGTTTTGCCTCTTTCACGGAGTACCGGAGATCAAGTCACTTTGGCGCACTGGCCTGAGTTCATCAAGGGCTGGCCCGCACGGATCGCAATGGAGATCAGGTGGGATTTGTTAGCATCCACTCGAGGGCGCGGGCAGCGCCCAATTGGGGAGGAACACTGCGGCTGGATGGGCGCGAGAAAGCAAAGTCGAATCGTACGCAATAGCGTGCTGTACTCAACGGCTCTCCTGTGCCTGGCGATGACGATCGCCGGTTGCCGTTCCACCCGGAGGCCGAACTTGACGCTCTCCGTAGCAGCCAGCCTCCAGGACTCCATTACGGAAATCGAAGCTGCGTACCAGCGCGACCATCCGATGGAGTTTCGCAACAACTTCGGAGCATCGGGAACCCTCGCGCGAGAGATAGAGCAGGGGGCACCAGTTGACGCGTTTATCTCAGCGGGCGTCAGACCGATGAATCAGCTCGAGACGGAAGGTCTATTACTGGCAGGATCGCGTGTGGACCTGCTTCGCAATTCGCTGGTGCTGATCGCGCCGACCGGATCTGGTTTAAGGGGATTCGATGGGTTGACCGAGAAGCAGGTCCGGCTCATCGCTCTCGGCGATCCCGCAAGCGTGCCGGCCGGACAGTATGGGAGGCAGACACTGGATACTCTGCACCTGTATGACAAGCTAAAGTCGAAAATCGTACTGGGCAAGGACGTCCGCCAGGTGCTCACCTACGTGGAAACCGGCAATGCGGATGCCGGCCTGATCTACGCAACCGATGCGCAGCTTTCAGATCGTGTCAGGGTTGTGGCAATAGCACCGGAGAACTCGCACGATCCCATCGTCTATCCCTTTGCTGTGATCAAAACCTCAAAAAGCCAATCGGCGGCTCGCCAATTCATGGCTTTTTTGCGATCCCCAACGGCTCGCGCCATCTTTGAGCGGCACGGATTTAGAATGGCCTAACCGTGCACCTCCCGTTCGACCTATCTCCGTTTATCATCTCGATTGCAACTACATGCACTGCGACAATCGCCACATTCTTCCTGGGATTGCTTGCGGCACGGACGATGTACGAGGTGCGGGGACCGCTGCGGGCATGGATTGACGGTGTGCTGACGTTGCCACTCGTCCTTCCGCCGACAGTGGTCGGATTCTTCCTCCTGCTGATCTTCGGCCGCAGAAGCTTCACCGGGGAAATGCTGGAGAAAATCGGGGTCACGATTGTTTTCTCGTGGACGGCGACCGTGATCGCCGCGACGGTTGTGGCTTTCCCACTGATGTACAGGACCTCGCTGGGTGCGCTCGAGCAGGTCAATCCTACGCTGTTACAGGCGGCCCGGACCCTCGGCGCTTCGGAGTGGGTAGTCTTCCGAAAGGTTCAACTGCCGCTTGCCGGGCCGGGCGTGCTTGCCGGAACTGTGCTGGCTTTCGCGCGGGCCATGGGTGAGTTTGGAGCAACGCTGATGCTGGCGGGCAATATTCCGGGCCGCACGCAGACTATGCCCATTGCCATCTTCTCCGCCGCGGAGAGCGGAGATATGCGCGGAGCGATGATCTGGGTAGGACTGATTGTTGCGTTATCGCTGGCGATCGTTCGGCTGTTGCATTACGAGCGCAAGATGCGGCCGGCATTACCCGCCGAGCCGGTTGGAGCGGATACTGCGCAGGGCATCGTCATTCCGCCTGCGCGGTCGGCGGGCAGTGTGCCGGGCACATTCAGGCTTGAGGTGAATGCCGAGCGGAGGCTTGAAACTTTCACGCTCAAGGTCTCGTTCGAGACCTCACAAGGAGCGGTTGGCCTTCTCGGTCCGTCAGGTGCTGGAAAGTCCATGAGCCTCAGGATGATTGCGGGTGTCACCACGCCGGATCGAGGACGCATCGTGCTGAACGATCGAGTGCTGTTCGATAGCGACACGAAGCAAAATTTGCCGGCCGCGAAGAGACGTATCGGCGTGGTTTTCCAGGACTACGCGCTCTTTCCGCATTTGACGGTGGCAGAAAACGTCGGCTTCGGCCTGCGCCAGCTTCCCGAGCGGGAGCGCCAGACGCGCATCGATGAAAATCTCGCGTCGATGCAGATTGCGGATCTGACGAACCGCTTTCCGCGGGAGATCTCGGGCGGACAACGACAGCGTGTTGCGATCGCGCGCTGCATGGCGATCAATCCTGACGCCCTTCTGCTGGATGAGCCGTTTGCCGCACTCGATCCGCACCTTCGCAGACAAACGGAGGAGCAGCTTCGAAAGACCCTTTCCGGTTTTAAGGGCCCGGTGGTGTTCGTAACGCATGACATGGAAGAGGCGTTCCGATTCTGTACAAACCTGCTGGTGCTCGATCGCGGCATCGTCATTGCTGCAGGACCCAAACACCAGCTCTTTGAAGATCCGGGAACAGTGGCAGCCGCGCGTCTGACAGGATGTAAGAACATTATGGCTGCCGTCCCGGCTGGACCGAATCGAGTCTCAATTCCTGCATGGGATTGCGAACTGGAGACGGCTCAGCCGGTCGGCAGTACGGTCACGCATATCGGCTACCGTTCGCATCAGATCCGGTTTGTAGACGAGGAATCCGCAGAGAATGTGCTGCCCTGCTGGCTTGTGGGTACCAACGAGGCGCCGCACGAGATGACTTTGTATCTGCGGCTTCGAACCCGGCCGGAAGGGGGAGAGCAGGCGCATCTTCAGGCAGACGTTCCGAAGGACTTTTGGAGGACCCTCAGTTCCAAGCCGCAACCCTGGAACATCATCCTAGACCCGGCGCGTTTGCTCCTGCTCCATTGAATGATCCGTCTCTGAGGAGTGAACCAGGGCGCTGTCGTTTGAGAATGCTATGGTGAATGGGAAGCCGAGATCTCGGCACGTATTGGAGCATCAAACTGAGTTTCGTGCGGTCAGTCTCGTGGAACTACCTGGGGTACTTTTTTGAATTTGTCTCAGGGTTGCTCCTGATGGCCTATGTGGTTCGCCGGATTTCCGTGCACGAGTACGGGATCTATCTGCTGGCACAAGCGGTGGCGGCTTTCCTCTACCTTCTCGAATTTGGAATGGGGAACGTACTTGTCCCGCTCTACATCTCTACCTTTGCAAGGAGTGGTATTGCAGAGGTAAGCAGGTTGGCAAGCACCGGCTTTCTGGCATTACTAGGGTTGGGTGCGGCAGGGGCCGTGGTACTCTCGCTGGCTGCCCTGTTTATTCCGAGGTGGATTGGTCTGCCATCTGCAGACACAGCGCTCGCTGTTCGAGTCCTCATCGTGATGTCAGTGGCTGTAGGACTCGCGTTATCTCAGATGATGCTGGAGCAATTGTGCCAGGCATTCCACCGCTTTGATCGGGTAAACCAGGTGCAGATCGCGGTGGTCGCTTTGCGCGTCGCGCTTACGATTGCAGTTCTGATGACGGGCAGAGGCATCGTGGCACTCGCGACGGTGCAGGTCGCTGTTTCCGGCCTGCGGCTCGCCGGGTTGTGGGCCGTTGCTTCAACTTCGATCAACGGGTTGACACTACGATTTCGATTTGACCGCGAACTCCTGCTCCAGGCCATGCACATGAGCAAGTGGGCTTTCGGAGATGACATCTCGCATCGCATTGCCTTGAATGTGGAGTCGGTAATTCTGGCAGCGCTCGGATCATTCGAGCAGTTGGCGCTGTTCGGGGTCGGCAGCAGGCTACCTGCGCACCTGTATCAGTTCGCATCCCGTGGGATGTCTGTGCTCTTGCCCACTCTGTCCAAGCATCATGCCGAGGCAGACAAGGCGCAATTGCGCGCAACCTTGAGCGCGGTGTATCGCGTGTGCCTCACCGGCCTTGTGCCACTTGCGAGCTTCGCAGCGATCTGTGGGCCTGCGTTGATGAAGATCTGGGCGGGGCAGGCATACGCCGGAGCCGCACCGGTGTTGGCTTGGCTGCTGATGTCTTCTCTTTCGATGGTGATGGCGCTGGCAAGCGATATGGTGCTGTACTCGCATGATCAGATCCGGAAAGCAGCACTCTTCAGCATCTTGCAAACATTAGGAAAAATCGCTTTGGCATTGGCGCTCGCCAGGCAATACGGCGCACTGGGGGTGGCCGTCGGAATCGCAGTCTGGCACTGGAGTGTCAATCTATTCTTCTTCCTGCCGGCAGCGTGCAAGGTGGCGGAACTGAGCCAATGGGAGTTGTGGCGAGTTGCGCTGACCGGGCATAGCCGGGAAGATGGGAGGCAGGGCGCAGGTGATCGGAGAGGCAATCTGATCCAGGGTGGAGCATTCGTCCTCTGCGCAGTTGCTCTCGGCTCAGGCATGAAGGTTCTGGGAACGCTTGAGATGTTCGTCGCGTGTATTCTGACTTCCTTGTTGTATGCGGGGATCTGGGCAAACTGCACTGCTCTGCCCATGTGGAGACGCGCGCGGACGGAGGCATCGGCAGCGCTGTGAGCAAGAGTGATACGACGCCCTCTGAATTGTCGATCAGCGTGGTGATTCCAACGTTCAGGCGAGCCGCTAGCCTGCGTATGACTCTGGATTCGGTGGCAGAGGACGCACGGGCCTCGAATATCGGTTCAGTGCAGGTTTTGGTCGTGTGTGACGGCGAGGATGAAGGCACCCGCGCACTATCGGCGAGCTATGTTGCAGCCGGATTGGAAATCGCATGGGTGTTCCACGATGAAAATCTCGGGTTGCCTTCAGCCCGAAACTCGGGCGCGAAAAGAGCGACGGGCGATCTGGTGCTGTTTCTCGATGATGACGTGGAGGCCGCGCCAGGTCTGCTTCGCGAGCATATAACAACGCACACGTCGGCCGAGCGCCAGGAGCCGGGCTTCAGGTACGTTGCCTGCGGAAGGATTGTCGAAGCTCCCCACGCCAGCCAAAGCAGCCGCGCTGGTGAGTTCCTGGAGCAGTCTTGGATGCAGACGCTTGCCCGTTACGATGAGGCGCTGCGCATCGGTGAAACGGACCCCAGCCTGGCGGATGCGCTTGAGCTCTCGTGTTTCGGGCTGAACTGTTCGATGCGTCGGGAGCTTTTTGCTGCAACGGGCGGATTCGAACCTCAGTTGCGGTGGATGGATGAAGAACTGGAGTACGGGGTTCGACTTTACATGCGGGGAGTGCGCTTCCTCAGCACCTCCGCCACGGTGCATCACCGCAATACCAAAGAAATGGTCGCGTACTTCAGCACTTGCTGGGGTCTTGGTGGGACCTGCGACACGCTAAGAGCGATGCGCTTAGGGCAGCACAATGCGCAGACGAGGAACCTCCTGAAGCTGGATACTGGTCCGGTTCTGGAGCAGCTGACGAATCGAGCGTTCTGGTATGGCCACCATGAAGCTCCTACCATCGCAGGCGGGCTGCGATGGCTGACGGAACGTACTGGGTCACGGTTTGCTTTTCGCTTGTGGCATGACGTGGAGAGGCTTTCGCGGTACTGGGCCGCTGTGCAGGACTGCGGCGTCGAACGTGAAGACCTCCGCAAGTTCGCAGGAGAACCGATTCGTGTTTTGATGCTGCACACCATCGGAAATCCTCGAAATGCGGAGGAAGCCTCGTACTACTTGTCGCCTAGGCGATTCGACCGGTTGCTAGAGGAGATTCGGTCGGCCGGATACGAGTTCGCAGATCCAAAGAAGCTTGAGGATCCGAATGCCGAATGGGGTCCACACGATCTAGTACTCACCTTTGATGATGGCTACGAGGATTTCTATACCGAAGTCTTCCCCCGAATGGCGGAGTATGGATTGAAGGCGTTGGTATTCCTGGTTGCGGAACGGATCGGCCAGTCGAATCTCTGGGATCAGCAGAGAGGCATGCAGAAGAGGAATCTGCTGCAAATCGACCAGATTCGAGAGCTGCAGCGGCACGGTGTTTGCTTCGGATCACACACTCTTACGCATCCTTCTCTGGCGACCATCAACGCGGCAGATTTGCGCCGCGAGGTCGCGGACTCGAAGCATCGCCTCGAGGACCTGCTCGGCAAAGAGGTAAACACATTCGCCTACCCATACGGAGAAGCGGATCGCCGGGTTCGTGCGGCGGTGATTGAGGCAGGTTACAAGCTCGCGTTCACGACAGCCGAAGGATTAAACGTGTGGCAGGATCCCTTTGCAATGCGGCGAATCGACATAAATGAACAGACTGCACCATGGACTTATCGATGGAGGCTGAAGTCTGGCGTGGCCCCTCGGACAAGCATGAAACAAGAGCTCTTGCCGTTGCTGCGGATACTTCCTCGTGAACTGCGCAGGCCACTGGAGAATGCGTGGAGAAATCGGCATCGTTAGCCCACAGCTATTGATTCGCCAAGCTTCGGCGGAGCCTGCGCCCAACCCTCAATAAGAAATCCATAGCAGGGTGCCTATAACGTAAGCTCTGATTCCGCCAGAGGCGCCAAATATCATAGGAGACGACGCCGTGAGCTCGAAAATAGGACTGGGCCCATTCAAAATAGGCGCGACGACCCAGTTCCGCGACGCCGGTCCGCTCTCCAGTCGCCCACAATGAATCGGCATGGATGCGGTAGCGATCCCAGCAACAATCGGACACATATACCGGAGCTGCTAGATAGAGTTTCGTGAGAAAGGCTATGTCCTCATAGTGAGATTGGAATCGATCAAAGGACTCCTCAAACCCGCCCAGCGAAGAAAGGAGTTCCTTTTGGATAAGCAGGTCCGAAGGACATGGTGCTCCAAATTGCCCAAGCGGATAAGTAAGCCTCAGGAGTTCAGGTGGTTCATAGAGACGGTCTCCCGGCGCAAGGGGAGGAATGTGATCTTTCGCCTCATCCTGCGGGTCGCCACTCCAGCTATGCCAATACTCACTTCTGCCATAGACCATTCCAGCGTTCGGGAATTGCTGCGCGATGGATACTTGCTCGTTTAGCTTCGCAGGACACCACACGTCATCAGCATCCAGAATGGCAATGTACTTACCGCGCGCATGCGAAAGCGCGAGATTGCGCGAAGCGCACAGACCGCGATT
>Ga0157372_10003071_pt1 | contig 17982 bp, 19 predicted proteins | sample C55metaG_FD_115307 | JGI IMG/M metagenome (GOLD analysis project Ga0157372, IMG submission 115307) | Corn rhizosphere microbial communities from Kellogg Biological Station, Michigan, USA - C5-5 metaG | ecosystem: Host-associated > Plants > Roots > Rhizosphere > Soil | place: USA: Michigan... | reverse complement strand
GGCCATCCAGCGCAAGATATTTGCGAGGTCCAATATCGGGTTTATCTTCATCAACAAGCAGTCGATCCACTACCAGCCCGGCAAGGACACGACGGCGCCCCTATACTCCCAATACAATCGCAACGCCGGCGTCGAGTTCAACCTCGCCTCGTCGAACAATTATTGGACAGGGAAAGTGTTGGCATTAAAAGCCTTTAGCCCCGGCAAAAGCGGCGACGACTGGGTGCATGCAGCCAATTTGCAGTACAACGACCGGCACTGGCTCATCGGTGCGGAATACGAATACACCGGCGTTCACTATAATGCCGAGGTCGGCTACGTGCCCCGCACCGGGTATTTCAAGATCAACCCCGTGGTGCAGTATCTCTTCCTGCCCCGGGGTGGGGTAGTGTTGAGCCATGGCCCCCAGTTCACCTCCACATACTACTATAACGAAACCTTTCATCGTACCGACAACGAGACCATCTTCACCTGGCTGACCACGTTCCGCGACAAGAGCACCCTGTCCGCGGTGGGGATGAATGATTATGTCCAGCTGCTGGCCCCCTTCGATCCCACCAACACCGGCATCTCCACCCTGGCCACCGGCACCCGGCATCGTTGGAATACCCTCGGCGTGGATTACGTCAGCAAGCCCCAGTCCCTTTTTACCTGGGATGCCTCCCTCCGCTATGGGGGCTACTACGCCGATGGCAACAAGTTCACCCTCAGCGGCGACGTCGGTTATCGCATTCAGCCCTACGTCAATTTCACGATGAGCGCCAACTACACCGATCTTACCCTGCCCCAGCCCTGGGGCCACACCCACTTCTGGCTCATCGGCCCCCGCCTCGACATCACGATGGCCACCAATCTCTATCTCACCACCTACGTCCAATACAACCAGCAGATCCGCAACATGAACCTCAACACCCGGCTGCAGTGGCGCTACAAGCCCGCTTCAGACCTCTTCCTCGTATATACCGACAACTACCTCACCACCCCCTTCAGTGTCCGCAACCGCGCCGTGGTGCTCAAATTCAACTATTGGTGGAATCTCTAGGCTTTTCCGCCATAAATCCCTATTTTTGCGCCTCATTACCGGACCGATCCGGATCGGGAAGTAGCGCAGGCCGGTAGCGCACCTGGTTTGGGACCAGGGGGTCGCAGGTTCGAATCCTGTCTTCCCGACGAACGGAAAGCCCGCAGCGATAGCTGCGGGCTTTCTCATTTCTTAATCCCGATTAAGAAAATAGATAATTATCCCGGGTAACTTTGTCTTGATGAAAAACATGAATTTCCACAAGGACAATACCGGTCTGGTTTTTATCCGGTTAAAAATAGAATATCATGACAACAACGCTGCCTAAAGCTGTAGCCGGTATTAAAATACCGGATAGCACAATAGCCCGCCAGGCTACGGAATTATTATCGGAGCACGGAAGCGAATTGCTATATAACCATTCATTACGCACATTTTTATTTGCCTCCTTAAATGGCGGGCAAAAAAAGCTTCTTTACGATCCTGAACTATTATATGTAAGTGCAGCTTTTCATGATCTGGGGCTTACTCCGCATTACCGTAGTCCCGATAAAAGTTTTGAAGTTGATGGAGCGAACGCCGCCCGGGAGTTTCTCCGGGGCCATGGCCTTCCGCAGCAGACGCTTCAGCTTGTTTGGGATGCTATCGCCTTGCACACAATACCTGGCGTTGCACCGCACAAAGAGTCAGAAGTAGCTTTATTGAATTATGGGGTAGCGCTGGATGTCGTTGGCCGGGGATATGACCAGTTGTCTGAAGAACAACGCGAAGAAATTGTCAAACAATTTCCCCGTTCAGGCTTCAAGAATAAGATCATTCCTGCTTTTTTTGAAGGCTTTAAACACAAACCAGACACTACATATGGCACCATCAATGCAGATATCTGTGCCTGCATGATTCCCAATTTCGAAAGAAAGAATTTTTGCGATGCGATTATTCATTCGCCATGGAAGGAGTAGCCACGTAAACAAATCTCATAATTTATAAATCAATAGTATGAAAAAGTTGTATTTGACCTTTATGGTTTTAGCAATGTTATTTACGGTTAATTCAAAGGCGCAACACGCGGCACCTCAAACTTCCAAACATATACCTAAGCTGCTTTTCCAAAGAGAGATCACCGGACTGCCAAGTGTCAAAGGACAGGAAGCGAAGGTGGTGGAAGTAAGCCTTGCGCCGGGCGAAGTAGCCGATGCCCACAGACATCCTCAGGCAACAATAGGATATGTACTGAATGGTGAAATAGAATCTATCTTTGAAGGTCAGAAACATATTTACAAGACGGGAGACGTCTTCTGGGAGGAGCCCAATGGGTTGCATAATCAGACCAGGAATCTGAGCACGACAAGCGAAGCCAGGCTGCTGGTATTTTTCCTGGGCGCCAAAGGAACGCCCTTTCTTGTTCCGGAGAAAAAGTAATATGCGTAAGCAGGATTTTCAATCCGCTGAAATTAACCCGGAATCACCACTGAACGCCCTCAGCCGAACCCCGGAACTCAGGCAAAGCATGGAATAACTCGTTCGGCCTTTCCCACAAGACGTTAAGGAAATATTCTTGTCATTTGGCAAGAGATCGAAGATTGTTCCGCCCGTACCTTGCTGCGAATATCAATTGTTATGACAAAAGCAAAATTTCATCTGTCAACGCTGATCCTGCTGCCAGCGCTCATTTTACTCTATTCGTTTACTGGCCACTCTACAGGCTCCCCGGCAGACCGGTCTGCCGAACGCACGGGTAACGGTGGCGATACCCTTTCCGAAATGCTTCAAAGAGTCGCTATGCAAGTCAAAGAAGCCTTTATCAGGGGCGACTCCGCCCTCTTCCTAAAGACCTTTACGGCTGATGGATGCATCCTGGCGCCAAACGCACCTTCGCTTTGCGGTCAGCAGGGCCTCGTGAGGTTCTACCAGAATACCCGAAAGGCAGGGATAGGGGACACCCAATTCACTTCCTTAGGATTGTACGGACAAACGGCGGATTATGTGACCGAACAGGGTGTCTTTGAGGTGTTCGATCCTGCCGGACATTCTATCAACAAGGGAAAAATGCTCAATATCTGGAAAAAGACTGCCCAGGGTTGGAGGATATTCCGGCAAATGCTAAATTTTGACGCTCCCATGCCGGCGCCAGGTCCTTCGAAATAGGAATGATGCACGGCCAACAACCCCTCCCTCGCATTCCAGGTGATATGCTACACGCCAATTACCCACGGAACTCCGCAATATACTTCAAGGCCTCATCGATGAACCGTAGCCAGACCGCGTCCGGTTGCCAAACCTGCGAAATAAAAGATTGTAATTCTTCCCTTGTGAGTTCGGACTTCGCAAAAAGATAAAGGCCCGTGAAGGCGGTTGCGCGGTAGTTGGCGGCGCAGTGGACGAACACTTTTTTAACCTGCTGCTGGTCCATGACGGATCGAAAGGATTCCCATTCTGCTATCCGCGGGTTATCGAACAGTACCGGGATGTGAAAATAGGAAAGACCGAGCCCGGTTACCGAATCGGCTTCATTCGGCAGCGCATACTTTCCATCCGACAAACCGAGGTTGATGACCACCTGAAATCCCCGGGCGGCTATCTCGGCCAGTTGAAGCTCGTCTGGTTGACCAGCGCAGGCCAGGCGATCGGAGATCGTAAGGAAATTTTTAATTTCGGACATAATGTCAAGGTAAGGCGTTTTTCCAGTAGGACAAACGCCTTCAATTAACCAGACTCCACCCAAAAGATCAAAAAAATTTGCGCAAGCAAATCCTTGCGCATATATTTGCAAGTAAATGCTTGCAAATAATCAAACCTTTTATTTATGCGAAAATTGATCATGAGAATGTCATTCACCGTCGACGGCTTTGTCGGCGGCCCCAAAGGAGAAAACGATTGGGTCTTCAGAAGCTCGGACGAAACCTCGAGAGCAGCCGCCGTCGAGGGATTCAAAGAGGCAGGCCTGATCATCATGGGCCGAAAGTCCTTTGAGAATTTGTCCACCTATTGGCCAACCGCGTCCGGCCCCTTCGCCGCGCCAATGAACGAGATCCCCAAAGCGGTCTTTAGCAAAAGTGGATATAAGGGCCTCAACCCCATTCCCAACGCGGAGCTGTCGCCCGCCCAGGCGTCCTGGGTAGCAGCCCGTATTTTCAACGGCGACCTGGCCGAAGGAATAAACGAGCTCAAATCCGAGCCCGGAAAACCGATCTATGCCATCGGTGGCGCAGGATTCATGCGGAGCCTGATCGCGACCGGGCTTATAGACGAATATCGCTTGACCACCCATCCCGTTCTGTTGGGCGAAGGGCAGCCGGTCTTCAATGGCCTTGCACAACCTCGGGACCTTAAATTGGTCGATGTCAAGGCCTTCTCGGGTGGCATCGTGACCCATATTTATCGCCCTGCATAGCCGTTTTAAAGGAGATAGTTTCTAGTTTGGGCGCCGTAAACCTGCAGGCGCCGCTGGGATAGCATGTAGGTATTTGGACCCCGCTCCCGTTTTTCGTATATTTAGTCAACTCCTAAACTATTCGCCATGCAAACCACCACCCAATCGCCGGCGCCTTATGCCCGTGTAAGCCTGTTTTTTTTCTTCGTCTGGTTGGTTGTCAACTGGGGCTTTTATAGAACTTATCTTATCTTCTTTCCCTCGTTCGACGGATTTAAGCCCGTGCAGCATTTCCACGGAGCCGTAATGATGACATGGATGGCACTCCTCATCGTGCAACCATTGCTTATCAGGACAGGGAGAATATCTCTCCACAGGCTGATCGGTAAGCTCTCCTTTTTCATCGCCCCGGTCGTCGTCATATCCATGTACCTGATCACAAAATTCGGCTTTTATAAGCCGGTGTCACCCCTTTCGCATTTCGAAAAAGTAGGCAAATTGGCATTACAGACAGGCGATATCGTACAGTTTATCGTATTTTATTGCCTCGCCATTATCAACCGGGGCAATACCTACAACCACATGCGCTATATGATCGCAACGGCGATCATGATGATCGGCCCCGGCCTGGGCCGGGCGCTCGTAATCTATAGCCATGTGCCATTTAACACGGCTATAGATTACACCTTTTACGTCGAGATCGCCCTATCCGCTGCATTGTTTTTGAATGATCTGCTAAAAGGAAGATCTTACAGGGCATACGGGATCGTGCTATCCCTGATCTTCGTTCATTTCCTTGCATGGGAATTCAGGCTTTACCAGCCATGGCAATCCATTGGCGGGTTTATCGCCAACCATTTATTGTAGAGAACGCACCTAACTCAAAAAAGGCAACCAGCCAACACAGACCTTCCCGCGTAAATCATGGAGCTCATCCGGTAGCCGCAAACCGGCCTAATCGTTTCGTAAACGATTCACGGGATTGGCCGTCGCCGTCCGAAAAGCCTGGTACCCCACCGTCAACAGCGCGATCGTCACGGCAACAACCCCGCAGACCGCAAAGAGCCACCAGGGCGCTGTAGTCCGGTAAACAAAGCCCTCAAGCCAATTATGCATAAAATACCAGGCGACGGGCGCGGCAATGACAAAGGCAAGGGCTACCGGCCAAAGGAACGACCCCGTCAGCAAAGCAATGACACGGCCAACGCTGGCGCCCAACACCCGCCGGATGCTCATTTCCTTGCTGCGCTGCTCGGCGCTAAAACTGGCAAGAGCCAGCAGCCCCGTACAAGAAATGGCAATGGCAATGAACATGGCCAGTCGGAGAAGACCCGAAAGACGCTGTTCCCTGGCATATAATGCGGCGATCGTCTCATCGAGGAACGCGTATTTGAACGTTTGGTTCGGATAGATCTCGCGCCAGATATGGTCTATTTTTCTTAGCAGGGTATGCACGACCTCCGGGTTACGAACCCCAGGCGCCAGACGAAGGCTGACCGTTGTTTGCGATTCCCGGTCGCTGCTAACGAAGTACGGGGTGATCCCTTCCCGCAGGGACTGGGAATGAAAGTCCCGGATGACACCGACGATGGGCCCACCCAAATCATCGATGCCCGTAATGGCCCTTCGCCCAATTGCATCCTGCGGATTGCTAAAACCCATTTGCCGCGCCGCAGTCTCGTTGATAAGCAACTCCCGGATCGTATCCGAAGGGTAGAGATTTCTGCCGGCAGCAAGCCTCAGGCCGAAGACACCCAGGTAACCGGTGTCGGCCATCTCAAAGCCGGCGATGACCTTCTTATCCCCGTTCGGACCTCTATAAACGAGTGAAGTGACGCCATGGCCACGCCACATGGGAGTCTCCATATGCCGGGTGACGGCTGCCACTTCGGGTAACATCCGGAGCTTGTTGACAAGTGCCATCGAATGCATCGCCGGATCGGGATTCGATCGCAACCCGGCGTCCAGCGGGCGAAGGGTCAGGACGGCATCGGCCGAAAAGCCAGGATCCGTATTCAACATATAATGAAGCTGGCGGGCAACGATGACCGTACAGAGGATGAAACCCACGGAGATCGTAAACTGGAATACAAGGAGAGCGCGTTGGAGAAAACGGTTGGGAGCTAACGTTGTCGTGGTTTGGCCCTTGAGACTGAGTACAGGCAGGAGACGGGAGATCATCCGGGCCGGATACCAGCCGGCCAGAAGCGCAGTCACGATCGTGATCGCCCCCAGGAAAAACAACGTCACCCAGGACATCTCGAGATGAAGCCCGGACGGAAGATACTCGTGCAGAAGCGAGATGACCGCCGGAACGAGGACGACACTAAGTAAGACAGCAAAAAGAGTAGTCAGCAGGGTCTCGCCGAGAAACTGAAGCGCAATGTCTTTGCGACGGCTGCCCAATACCTTGCGGATGCCTATCTCCTTGGTACGCAGCAGCGATTGGGCGGTCGAAAGGTTTATGAAATTGATAGCGGCCAGCAACAGGATAAAACCCGCGATGGCCATAAGGCCGTACAGCGTCGGCAGATGGGCCTTGCGCGAATAGGCATCGCGGTAGTCCACGTTGAAATGCAGGTCCCCTAGCGGCTGCAGGGCCAACGTCGCCGTGTCGCCGGGTTGATGCGGCCAGTACCTGCTCAGGATGGGAGGCAACTGCCTCTCTATCTGTTGCGGAGTACGCCCGGGCTCCAGTTCGACAAAAGCCTGTGCATTATGACCCCAACCCGCAAATTCGCCGGCATGAAGGCTGCCAGCCAAAAAGGTGCCGGGGACCGTGCTGAGAGAAATAAAGTCCTTAAAATTAAGATCGGTATTGCCCGGCCAATCTTTAACGATACCGGTAACGGTGGTCGCAAGCGAATCGGCATAGATCACCGTTCGGCCGATCGCCTCATCGGGAGTGATCTTGCCAAAGTAACGGACCATTTCCTTTTCCGTCAGTACCACCGATCTGGGTCGGCTTAGGCTGGTGGCGACATTACCGGCGAGCCACCGGTATTTGAACGTCTCAAAATATTGCGAGTCGGTAATGATAATGGGGCTGGGTGTACCGGCCTCCGGCTCATCGAACAACTCGCCAAGCGGCGAGTTGGCGCGGGCCTGCGGAATATTGACGCGGGCGTTAAAGTTGAAAAAGGCCGCCACATGCCGGACCCCAGTAAGTTCGCCATGGAGGTTGACGCCAAGGGGCGTGGGCACAAATCCGAATTTGGCAGGATCAAGCTTATCGATAGTAATGTTATTGCCTACAATCCGATAGATACGATCCTTGTTGGCGTGAAAGGTGTCATAGCTTAATTCAAAACTCGTCAACAGGAAGATGACCAGGCAGGAGGTTATACCAATGGTCAGCCCGAGGATATTGACGATACTATGAAACTTGTACCGGAGCATTTTGCGGACGGCGACCAGCCAGTAGATTTTAAGCATAATAGTCGATTTGGTAGTAGAAGGCGTGTAAAAGGACAAGCCCGCAATCCTCCCTCAAAGCAGGTGCCAGTTCCCTAAAAATTTGGCTGATAACCCTTTCGAATGAATGCAATATAAGTTTTGTCCGGTTTCGATACATCGCAGTGAATGAGAGTGCACAGGTTTCAGCCCGTGACATGGGTCAATTCCAAACCCCATTCATTGCCGTCAAAATAACCGGCTCCTCGTCCGTAACCAAAATGGTATGTTCATGCTGGGCCATAAATCCCCCTTTATTCCCCACCATCGTCCAACCGTCGTTAAGAGTTTCGGCATAAGTCGAGATGGTTGAAATAAAGGTTTCGATGGCGACGACAGAGTTCTTCCTAAACCTTGTCAGGTTGAATCGGTCCTTATAATTGGCGATATCGCCTGGCTCTTCGTGCAGGCTCCTGCCGATCCCATGCCCTGTCAGGTTCCTGATCACCTTGTAACCCCGTTTCTTTGCCTCCGTCTCGATCAGATGCCCGACATCCGACACCCGAACGCCCCCCTTGATGGCATAGATTGCCTTATGTAAGATTTGCTTCGAGGCGTCTACGAGTTCTTGATGTCGATGAATATCTTCCCCCAACACAAATGAGCCGCCATTGTCCGACCAAAAGCCGTCCAATTCAGCCGAAACATCGATATTGATCAGATCGCCTTCTTTCAACACCCGGCCGTCAGAAGGGATCCCATGACAAAACTCGTTGTTCACACTGATACATGTCCATCCCGGAAAGCCATAGGTCAGGTAAGGCGCGGACCTTGCCCCAAGATCCGCAAGGATCTTTGCCCCATAGAGGTCCAGTTGCTTCGTGGTCATCCCGGGCTGCGCATAGTCTCTCATTTCCTTCAAGGTGTAGGCAACGGCCTCACTCGCCTTTTTCATCCCGGTCAGTTCAGTTTCTTTCGTTATGGACATATTCGCCAAAGGTTTGTCAACCAAAAATAAACAATAAATAGATCACCTGTTCTCGATCCGCTTACCCTGCTGCTCCTCCGGCCGCTTCAACCGCTTCGGCTCATTGCCGTTATTTCCAAAACGCCAGGTGAAGGTCAGAGAAGCCCTGGCGCTATAGGTCACCCGCTGCCAACTCAACAACAGGGCATCGCTCACCCTCAAAAACCCCGGCCGGCGCGTGTTGAAGATATCCCGCGCACTAAAGACCAAAGAACCGCGGTTGTGCGCAAAATCGTACTTCGCCCCTCCATCAAAGCCATAAGCCGGGCGATACCGGTCCTGCAAGATCACCTCGCTGGCCTTATAATCGGCCCTCAATTGCGCACTCAACCCCCTGGCGATCGAAAGATCATTCGTGATATTCCCGTTCCAGCTGATACCGCTGGTCGCCCCGATCCCAAATTGCGGGGCCGCCGAATTGATGCGGCCATAGACATTGATATTCGCGGTGAAGCTCCAGATCCGGCTGATCCGCGTACTACCGATCAGTTCCACCCCGGTATTCATCGCCCGCCGAAGATTTTCGGAAATAGTAATAGTGACATCATTGATGGGGTCCGTCTGGACATGCTTGATCACATGGTTCACCTGCGTATAGTACAACCCCGAAGTAAGAAATGAAGCAGCCCTATTTTTTTTATAAGTCAGTTCAACCGAATGGATATCCTCGGGTCGCAACGTCGGATTCCCCATATCATAGTTGACAGGGTCGGATACGTCTGGGAAAGGGTCGAGCTCTCCCGGGGTCGGCCTGCCGACCCGGTGGGTATAGCTCAGTTGTATTTGCTGCGCATGCTCGAGCTGCCGGGTTAGGAACAAGGCTGGGTAAAGGCCATTCGTATTGAGGTTCACCGGAGTACTGACAAGGACTCCGGTCGGATCATAGTTTTGCAGGGTAGCGGCGAACCGCCCCGCTTCCGCCCTCAATCCTGCCTGCAGGGTATACGCCGCAAACTGCTGCCGGTAATTGAGGTAGACCGCATGCACGGCGTTGTCAGTCTTAAAGAAATTGATCAACGAGTAGTCCGCAGCATAGGTCCCACTCGATGTATCGAAGTTGGCGTCCCACTGCCGCTTATTGCTGGTGGTCAGCTGGCTTCGCCAACCCGCTTCCAATCGACCGCTTTTGCCAAGAGGCAGCGTGTAGTCAATCTGGATATTGTAATTCCTGTTGGTCCCCCCTTTCGTGTCCTGCAGAATGTCCGGTGTTGGCCTGACCGCATGGCCATTTACGTTGTATATATCGGTATTGTACACCTGGAAGCTGTTGCCGGATCCGGCAGACCAGGCAAACTCAAAGTTAAGCTCCTCCGCCTGCTTTTTAAATCGGTGCGCGAGGTCCAGGGTGGCTCCCCAGCTGGTATTCCAGCCCTTGGTGACATTGGCCCTGTTGCTCAGCTGCGTCGGGGTTTGTTGCTGTGTCAGGTTATCAACGGTCAGGTGTTCATGTCGATCGGTTGTCGTGGCATCATACAGCCCCGTAACGCTGAGCTGGTCCCTGGAGGACAGACGAAAGTCGACCCCCGCTTGCGCAGCATGTATATTACGGATGGTCGTCGACGGAAATCGCTCATTGGAATAGTAGGTAGAGTCGTCCGAATTCAAATAGGTCATGTATTGATAGCCGTTGCTATAGGTATTCCTACGTTGAAAAGTGTAGTTGCCAAATAAGTCGGCCTTGCCGCCGCGATAGTTGATGCTGGCGCCCGAGTTGTAATTATCCCTCGTACCGGCCGATGCCGTCAAAGAACCATTATACCCCAGCTTCGCACCCTTTTTCAAGATAATATTGATGACCCCTTGCCCTTCGGCGTCATATTTCACCGAAGGATTGGTGATGATCTCGATCTTTTCGATGGCGGCCGCGGGGATGCATCGCAGGATCTCTGCGACGGACCCGCCTCCGATAACGGACTGTTTACCGTCGACCAGCACTTTTACTTTCGTGGCTCCGCGCAGGCTGATATTGCCATTGGCATCCACCTGCAGGCTCGGAATATTTGCCAGAAGGTCGGCCGCGGATCCGCCGACGCTGACGAGGCTTTGGTTGACGGAAAAGACTTTCTTATCCAGGCCGGTGCGAAGGGTAGGGCCCCTACCCACCACCTCCACCTCTTTGAATACTTGTACGCTGTTCAGAAAGGCGGAATCCCGGGCAGGCCCTTGCGCCAGGAGACGCGGCATCGTGCTAAAAAGCAGGAGGATGAGGATCGATAGGAATAACTTCAGCATCTCCATTTTTTGAAGACAAATCAACGCCCATTAGCCGGGTCCCATCCTGACAATTCAACCCCTGTCGGGATAGGCTAAATAATCAGGCCATCCGGGATTTATTGAGCAAAAAGGGAAATTTGTTGAATCGCACCGGGATACCCTCCCAAATCGATTATTTTGTGGCATCGTATGAGCTATTTCGCAAAAAGAAAGATAACGCTGACCCAATTGCAATACCTGGTCTGGTCGGCTATCCTGTTGATCAGTTGGATCTCGATGCTGTCCTCGGATGGTGTCGCGCCATCGGCACTGTTCGCATTCAATGCAGTCTCCTTTTATGCCCTGATCATCTACGGGAATATCCATATCCTCTATCCCCGCCTTTTCCAACGGAAGCAATATGTACTCTATGCGACAGGGTCCGTCCTGCTCGTGGGCATCGCCGGACTGGTAAAAGGATATGTTTCACTATATATCGGCAGCTTGTATTTTGCAAAGACATTCAGGATACAGGATGCGGACACACATCTTTCGTTTTTTCTCTCGGGCCTCACGGTCTTCGTGCTGAGCCTGATAATCCGGTTGGCCATCGCCTATTTCTCGGAAAAACAGAAGTCGGAAGAGGCCCTGCTGCAACGGAGCCAGTTTGAGCTAAAGCTGCTCAAGGCGCAGGTGCAACCTCATTTCCTCTTCAACACGCTGAATAACATGTACTACGAGGCGTTTATGGAATCACCCAGTACCGCCCTGCTCATCGAGCGGCTTTCCGATATCATGCGGTATTTTATCGATCAGAATATCCAGGATAAGGTACCCCTCGAGACCGAAGTACAGTTTTTGGATAACTATATCGCCCTGGAAAAGATCCGGATCATGCCGGAACCGGAGCTTGAATTTTTAAAGGATTTTAAAACCGGCATCCAGCTTCCACCCATGCTGCTGATGACCTTCGTGGAGAACATCTTCAAACACGGCATCGATAAGATCAGCGGCCGCAACCGGATATGGATGAGGATTGCCGAACAGGATGGCTATCTTATATTTGAGACCATGAATAGCATCAACCGGAATCCAGGTAAGGCAAAACCCACCGGCTTCGGATTGACGAATCTCCGGCAGCGCCTGACCCTGCTATACGGGACGGATTTCCATCTGGCGACCCAGGACGACGGACGCTATTTTAAAGCATTTCTCAAAATACCCTTGTCATGAACATCCGGTGTATCATAGTCGATGATGAACCCAATGCAGTGAACCTGCTGGAAGTGCTGATCGGTCAGACGACGGAGTGGCAGCTGCTGGCAAAATGCCTGAATGCGCTGGATGCCATCTCCTTCTTAAAGAACAATGAGGTTGACCTTGTTTTTTTAGACATAGAAATGCCCCTGCTCTCCGGTATCGATCTGGCGGCTCTGCTGCCGGCCGCCACGGCCATCGTCTTCACCACGGCCTACAAAGAACATGCAGCGGAGAGCTACTCCTTCAATACCATCGATTACCTGCTAAAGCCGATCACCCTGAAGCGGTTCATCGCCTCGACAAAGAAAATAGAAAGCCACTTCCAAAACGGACTGCCGCTGAAACAAAAGGAAAAGGAGGACCCCGAGGGGTATTTCTTTGCAAAAACCGGTAATGAGCTGCGTAAGATATTGCTCGATGATATCCTCTATTTCGAGAGCCAGAAGGAATATGTGAAGATCGTCACCGGCAAATCCGAGGTCCTGACCTATCGGCGGCTAAAGGACATCGAAGCCCAATTGAAGCCGCCATTCGCCAGGGTACACAACTCGTTTATCGTCAACATCCGGCAGCTGAGCAAGATACAGGCCGGTTTTGTCTACATCGGGGAGACCCAAATTCCCATCAGCGAGAAATTCAGGGACCAACTGATGGCTATCATTCAAAAAAGGACTTTTTAACAACGAATTGCCGTAACTTTATATACGATCAATGATCGGGTGATGGCCAACAAAGGACTATATTGGATACCCATCGTTGGAGCGTTTGTAAGTTTGGTCAAATTTGATAAGGAAAATGGCATGGGCGCCTTTTGGGCTTATTATCAGGCAGCGGCGCTCGTCGTATTTATTTGGGTCATGGCGTTTCTTCAGACAGGCAAGTAAACAGTCTCAGCTGACAAACCCTCTTACACCAATGGATCCCGCATCCATTCGGGGAGGCTTTGCCCTCAACGGCAAGGGTCCCAAAAAAACCGAAAACTACCACTGCTGAATAATAACCCCGATCTGCCCATCCAACAGCGCAAATTCCCGCGCTCCCCACGGCCTCAGCGTGATACTCGAAAGATTGGGATGCAGCATCTCCGGAAAGCCCGAGCTCACCCGCGCATAAACTTCCTCGATATTATTCGTCACCAACCGGTATTCCGGACTGAATTGCCGCGCATATTCTGCATTCTCGAACAGCAAAATACCCAATCCGTCCTTTTCGATGACACAATAGGGGTTCGCGGAGTTCAATTCTTCGTGGGTAATGCGAAATTCAAGACAGTCGATAAAGGTCTTAAGCCCGGTTCGGATGTCGATATAAAAGATGCTCGGAACGATCTTGGTAAAGTTCATAGAAGGTTTTATTAAGAAGAAAAGTATAGTAAGCTAAGCAAAATATAAATTTTTTTCAAATGAAACCAGATCGCACCGTCGCCCCTTAATTTTAGCGTCCAACCCATTCCACTTACCAACCCATTTCATTAAAAAAAGTAAGTGTATGGCAACAAGAGCAAAAAAGATCCTTATCACCAACATCACACACGAAGAGGCAGAACAGGCAATGGCCGTCTTCGCCAAATGCAACACCCAGCTAAAATGGATCGAATCGAAGCTGGAGGAAGAAAAGCAGCAGATCGACAACAAATACCTCGGGGAGATAGCGCACCTCAAGGCGTCGATGGAAGAACAGCTCGATCTGCTCCAGATTTACGGTCAGCGATCCAAGGACGCCTGGAAAGGCAAAAGCCTGGAGCTCATTCATGGCAAGATCGGTTTCCGTACCGGTAACCCCAAGCTGGTAAAGGACAAGAAATTCACCTGGGACGCCGTCACCGAACTGCTGAAAAAGACCTTCCCGGCCTTTATCCGCCAAACCTACGAGATCAATAAGGAAGCGCTGATCGCCCTGCGCGACCAGGAAGAGTTCAAAGCGATAAAGGATGCCTGCTACGTGGACGTGGCCCAGGACGAGTCCTTCTACGTCGAAGCCAACAAGGAAGACCTCTCCGTCGCGTATTCGATCAATCGCTGAAAAAGAAGATCCCCCATAAAGCGGGAGATCTCCGGCATATCGATCACCCCACCATCGCCGCATTCTGCTTCTCCATCGCCTTCATCGCACCGCCGCGCCAGCTCTCCGCCATCATCGCTGACATCGGATCGGGAAAGATCTCTTCTTCTCCCTGCTCGACCCCATCAAAAATATTCGCAGCGGCCAATGCAGGCGGAGCCTTCGGAATATCGAGCCCCCGGTTCATATCCGTGTCGACCGGCCCCGTCAATATCGCATGCACCCGTACCCCCTGGCTCGCAAGAAAGGCCCGCAAAGACTGGGTTAGTGAGAACGCCGCCGCCTTCGAAATAGAATAGGACGCGATCGCCGGGAAAGCCGCCAGAGCCAGTATCGACAGATTGTTCACGATGGCTCCCCGCGACTGGATCAGCTGCGGCATAAAAGCCTGCGTAAGCCCATAGATGCCGAACAGGTTGACCGCCAGGTGCCGCTCGATCATCGCCCGGTCGCTCAGATCGTCATAGTACGCTACCCCCGCATTGTTGATCAGGATATCCAGTGAGTCGATGGAAGATGCGGCCTTCCGGATCTGCTCCTCGTCCGTTACATCCAGCGGAATGTTGACCACCCGCGGATCGGCATGGATAAAGGGCGTGCGGGTACCCGCATAGACTCGTTTTGCTCCTCTCTTTAACGCCTCTTCCACCAGGGCGCGCCCGATACCGCGATTGGCCCCGGTCACCAGGATTGTTTTGTCTTGTATTGTCATAGTTTATTTTTAAGGCAAATTACTCGGCAACCACCGATCCGAACGGGTGGGAAATGGACTAACGTAAGGGGAGATTTGGCCAGGCAAAAAAAAGCCCCGCGAAGCGGAGCACAGAAGCCAGGGGCAAGCAACAAGAACGCTATTCCCCCCAGCACGTAACCACCAGGTCCCGGCTACCACCCCGGTTCCGATGCTCGCATAGATAGATCCCCTGCCAGGTACCCAGGTTCAACTCACCCGCGGTTATCGGGATCAACACCGAAGCGCCAAGCAATGCCGCCTTCAGGTGCGCCGGCATATCATCCGGCCCCTCATAATTATGAACGTAGTCCGGGTCATTCTCCGGCACCGCCTTATTGAAGTACGTCTCGAAATCCCGCCTGACCGTTGGGTCCGTATTCTCATTAATGGTCAGCGAAGCGGACGTATGCTGGATGAACACCTGGCACATGCCCCTGCCGATCTCCCGGATACCCGTCGCAACCCGCAGGACATCGCCGGTGATCAGGTGAAAACCCCGCCGCCTTTCGCCAAGGCTCAGTGTGTATTGGTACAGTTTCATGAATGGATAGGCCCGATGGCACAATTTTTTATGAAGCTATCAAAAAACAGGATCATGGAAACATCACGACACGATAAGAACAAACCCAAAAAAGACAAGAAGCAACCATTGGGCCAGCCCGACCCGGAAACGCTCCACACCACGGATCCCGAGGAACACATGGAAGGCCCCATCTCTTCGGTTATGCAGAAAATAAAAGAGGAAGTCGAAGACAACGACGCCGCCGATCGAAAGGATGCCTCAGCAAATCATCGGGAAGAGGCCGCAGAGAACGATCGAAAAGAGACCAAAGAGGGAAAGCATTAAGCCGCCCGCCGCAATCTCACGCCGCCCCACCCGCACTCGCCCGATCCTCCCTCGGCTCGCAAACCATCCCGAAAAGGCAGCGGTCCTTGATAATGGCCGCCACCTCAGGCGGCGTGTACTGCTCCCACCCCTCCTCGCCATTCTTGATCATCTGCAGCACCCGGTCCGTCTGTACCTGCAGGTTGCTCTCCTGGTAATGCCGGATATCCTCGATCTTGTTGTTGGCGATAAGATACCGGTAAAGATCCACCAGGTGATTCGGCGGATTAAAGCGCAGGCAATTATAAATAACCCCGGCTCGCAGCGTGGGATACACAAAAAGCTTCACATTCCGGCTGAAAAGAGTAGCAAAGGATTCCAGAATTCCCCCCTGCAGATCCTGGTAATGCTCCTCCGAAAAGATATATTCGAGATTGGGATATCCCAGCACCACCCCCATCTTCAATTTAGTGATCTTCGACAAATAAGCGACCAGCTTATAGTACTCATGAAAATCCGAGATCAGCACCGTCTGCCCCAACGCACAAAGGATATCCACCCTATCAAGAAAATCTTTCTCGTCAATTTCCGCCGTCGGATCGGCATCCCGCTCCTTCAACGCCTGAAGCGTCAGCTCAGTCAGCACCACGACATTGTCCTTGTCTACATCGGGCTCCTGCAGGAATTGCCGGACCCCGTTATTCAGCATATCCAGGTGGACATTGATCACCGGCCGGAACCGCCCGCGCAGCACTGCGACATGTTTTTTATGGAGCACCTCCGATGGCTGCATATTTTTACCGTCGGGACCGAACAACGCCGCATCTGAAAAGCCGTATTTCACCAGGTGCAACGACATCAGCCGGTTATCCACCTTTTCGAAATCGGGCCCTTCGAACCGGATCATATCGATCTGGATCGCGTCCTTGGACAGGTTGTCCATCAATGAGAGCAGGAAAATATTCGGATGCGTATAATAGTAAAAACAGGCATAGAGCAGGTTTACGCCAAGCACTCCCACCGCTGCCTGCTGGAGCACGTTGTCGTTGTCCAGCAACTTCACGTGGATGACCACATCGTTATGCGGACCGTTTGGCGTCAGTTGGTACCGAACGCCCATCCAGCCATGCCCCTCGTTCGTCTTGTGGTAATTGAGCGCCGTCATCGTGTCGGCAAAAGAAAAGAAAGTAGTCCGGTCGCCCCGCTCCTCGGCCAGCCGCTCGATCAACAAGCCATATTCTTTGTCCTGCATCGCCAGCAGGCGGGCCTCGCTGACATATCTCCGGCCCTTCTGCACACCGTAGATTGCGTCGGAAAAGGTCATATCATAGGCCGACATCGTCTTGGCGATGGTGCCCGACGACCCCCCTGCCTTGAAGAAATAAGCCGCCACATCCTGGCCGGCGCCTATCTCCGCGAAGGAACCATAAATCTGTGGGTCAAGGTTGATGGCAAGCGCTTTCTGTTTTGTTCCCAGGTCCTTGTTGTGAATGTCACTCATACAAATTCCACTTTATATGTACCGCTGCCAATATCAAATGCAATCGTATCGTGAAAGCCGGCTCAAAGATACAGATTTTCTATTACCAAATCATTATCTCACACGTGCCGGAAGGAGAGATAGAAGGCCGCCGTATCCCAAAGGATATGGAACAAGATCGCCACTTTGATATTTCGATATCGGTTGTAATACATCGCAAGCACCAGCCCGATCACCATCGCCCCCACGACATTTTTGATCGTCCCATACTGGTAATGTCCCAACCCGAATAGCAACGAGCTAAGGAACATCGCCAGACCCCGGTTGCGCACCAACATCTCCAACCGCGGCAAGAGGTATCCCCTCATCAGCAGTTCCTCGGTAAACCCCGCGGTGATCGCCGAATAAAAAAGCAAAGAAGGATGGGCCCGGCAATAGCGGACCATCCGCTCCAGTGCCTCGCTGTGTTCTGTCCTATGGATCAGCGCATAGAGCAGCGAATTGACGATGAGCAGCACCGCGGTGATGACCACCGGTAGCAGAATAAGCGCGCCTACGTAATGCAAAAAGCCCTGTCGCCGCTCCCTCCAGAGCAGGAGAGGCTGCTTTTCGACTTTG
>Ga0157372_10003070_pt1 | contig 17983 bp, 17 predicted proteins | sample C55metaG_FD_115307 | JGI IMG/M metagenome (GOLD analysis project Ga0157372, IMG submission 115307) | Corn rhizosphere microbial communities from Kellogg Biological Station, Michigan, USA - C5-5 metaG | ecosystem: Host-associated > Plants > Roots > Rhizosphere > Soil | place: USA: Michigan... | reverse complement strand
GGCGTCATCGAGGCAATCGACGTACCGCCCACCGCCACGACGAGCGGGTCCGAGGCCGGGGACGACACGCTGACCTCGCCCGGTGCGCATTCATAAGCGCCGCTGTCACCCGACGCGGCAAAGACTGTCACGCCGGCGGAAACCGTGTCGGCGATCACCTGGTGCAAGGCGGACAGGTACGCGGACGGCAGGTCCGCCTCGCAGTTTCCGTAGGAGATGGACAGAGCACCGATGTTGTCGCCGAAGTAGGCATCGGTCGCGACCTGCTCGATCGCATCGAGGACGCCCATGCCGTTGTTGGGCGCGAAGTAGGCAACCTGTCGCGCGTGGGGCGCTGTCATCAACAGCGTCTCCTGATCGAGGGCGACCTCCACCTCGCCGCCGAAGCCATCGGGGAGGGAGGGGTCGGCGCCGTCGACGCTCACCTCGGTGTAGCGACCGGAGGCAACCGGGTCGGCAAGGCCGTTGTCGAGGGCGAAGGTCGTCAGGTCATTCGAGTTCCAGCCCGAGAACTGCAGCGTGGCGACCATCGGTGACTTGTGGCCGGTAGGCGGTGCGCCGCTGGGCGCGCCGTACAGCGTGCGGATGTCGCCGCCCGTGAGCGCGGAGTCCAGAGCGAGCGGCTTGAGGATGCCGGCCTGCTCGTCGCTCGACACGACGAAGGTGGCGTCGTCCTGCAAGGCGTCGGGCACGTTCAGGTGCCCGGCCGTCCGGGAGAACGTCGCGTCGACGGCCTGCTCCGATGCCTCTGCCCGCACGACGAACGGCGATGAACCGACAATGCGGAAGCCGTGGTCGGTCAGGAAGGACGTCACGTGGCGCGCCGTCGTTCGAGGTGCGACAGCCGCGCGCAGCTGCCGAAGGCGCTGGGGCTGGGAAAGCCCACGTGCACGAGCGAGCCGGGCGACCGCATGAGCGTCCGAGGCGAGATGGACGGAGACGGATACCTGTCGGTCCGGGGCGGCGTGCGCAGAGCCCGCGAGCACGGTGCTGCCGGCGATCAAGGCCGCGCTGGTGACGTAAGGAATGGCGAGGCGACGCAAAGGGGTTCCCCCGTGTTCGGCAGATCGACGAGCAGGCTCACAGTCGTGACCCGAGTCATTAGTCGGCACCCAGTGGGGCGAACCGAAGCACCGAACGGACCGCGTAGACGATCAAAAGGGACTAGTCGGTGACCGCTTCGACGGCTGGTCCGAGGGCGCGGATCGACGCCTCGGTGATCGGGTTGACCACGAGGACGGCCTCCTCGACGCCGGCTGCGTTGAAGTCCCTCAAGCGGGCCGCGATCGCCGACGCCGAACCGGTGACGGGTGCAAGATCCGCATGGGGACGGTCGGAGCCGGCGCCGTCCATCGCGACGAAAACCGTCGCCGTACGGGCAATTGCGCTCGGGTCGCGACCGCTTTCCCTGGCGAGATCTGTGACGCGTGCGTTCTGCTCGGCAAAGCCGTCCGGGGTGTTGCCGAACCACGCATACCAGCAGTTCCACGCGGCGACGTATGGCAGCGTCGCGCGGAGCACTCGCTCGCCCACGGAGCCGACCATGAGTGCAGGCGGGGTCTCTGGCCGGGGCAGGACGACGGCGTCGACGACCTGCGTGAACTCACCCTCCAGCCGCACTGTTTCTCCATCGAGCAGTCGACGGATCACGTCGAACGACTCGATGAACCGAGCCGCTCGCCGATCGAACGGCAGCCCGAACGCCTCGAACTCGGCCCGGTTCCACCCCGCCCCGAGCGCGAGGACCAACCGACCCGCGCTCATCTCCTGCACCGCGGCAGCCTTGCGCGCGAGCAATGCGGGAGTGGCAAACGCGGTACAGGCGACCAGCGGGCCCATGCGCACTCGGTCCGTCACCGCGGCGAGGCCGGCGAGCATCGACCACGCGTCCCACGGTCCGCGCTCTTCGCGTCCGTCGTCGCGATAGAGCAAGTGGTCGCCCAACCAGATCGAGTCGAAGCCCACCTCTTCGGCGGCGCGCGCCATGGCGACGTACTCGTGCCAGCCGACGCGCCGCTCGACCTCCGGCAGCTGGATGCCGACGCGCACTTACAGCTCGCGGGTGGCGTGGACCCAACGCAGGAAGCGCTCGACACCGCGAATGACGTGCGCGCTGCGGATCGAGTGGAAGACGTCGAACGCGTGTTGAGCGCCGGGCAGCTCGGCGTACACAACCGGCTCTTTGCTCACCTCGCGCAGTCGCGCGACGAGCTCACGCGCCTCCTCCACCGGCGCGAGCGAGTCGCGTGCACCGTGGATGACGAAGAAGGGCGGCGCGTCCGCGCGTGTGTGCAGCAACGGCGTTGCGCTCTCGAACACACTTCGGTCCTTGGTCTTGAACACCGTGCGCGCGAGGAAGTAGTCGAGGCGGTTGCCGCCGGCCTTCGTCTCCAGCACGTTGGCCAAGTCATAAGGCCCGTAGAACGGCACCGCCGCCTGCACGCTCGTGTCTGCGTCCTCGAAGCCCGGTTGGTACGACGGGTCATCTGCGGTGAGCGCCACCATCGCAGCGAGATGGCCCCCGGCCGATCCGCCGGTCACGGCGATGAACGACGGGTCCCCACCGTGCTCGGCGATGTGCTCGCGGGTCCACGCGATCGCCCGCTTCAACGCGACCAGGTGGTCCGGCCAGGTCGCCTTCGGCGACAGCGGGTAGTTGGGCGCCACGCACACCCAGCCACGTGCCGCGAGGTGAGTCATCAGCGGCAGGCCCTGCTCGTCCTTCTTGCCGATCACCCAGCCGCCGCCATGGATCTGCACCAGCACCGGCCGGTTGCTGCCGGCTTCACGAGGCTTGTAGATGTCGAGGCGCAGCCGCGGGTTGTCGGTCGCGTCCGTGTAGTTGACGTCGCGGATCCGCTGCACGTCCGGGTGCTTATAGGTGAACGGCAGCGCCACATTTCGCCACGGCGTCGCGAGGTCGGCCTTGGTCGGCGCCGGGTCGAGACGCGCGACATAGTCGTCGGCCAGGTCCGTCGTGAGCGCCCGCTCCATCACGTCGCCGGAGCGCATGCCCTGCCGGATCATCACGAGCAACCCGGCGGCCGACAGCGCGTTGAGGGCGAGTGCGAGCTTGTCGTCGCGGTCGAGACCTGTGCCGGCGCGCCGGCGCTTGCGCAGGTGCGCGGCCGTGCCCAGGACGGTGACCGCCAGGTTGTGCGGCGCCAGCTCGCTCGTGAGCCAGCCGCCGAAGAAGCTCGGTACGGACAAGGGGTTGCTGCCCGGGAGCGGACGCAACCCGTTGACGGTGAGCGCCGCCCCGGCCGCAGAGAGCTTCAGGAACCGACGACCCACACTTGCAGTCTGCCAGGGGCCGGACTCGGACCTGACGGGGCGTCAGGAGCGCCGTACCCTGTCGAACATGCAGAGACTGGGTGGGCTTGATTCGGCGTTCCTGTATTTCGAGACGCCGACGATGCACATGCACGTGGGTGGCCTCATGCTCGTCGACCCGTCGACGATGTCGAAGCCGTACTCCTTCGCCAGCTTCCGCGACTACATCGACAGCCGGATGCCTCTCGTGCCGGCTTTCCGCCGCAAGCTCGTGACGGTGCCGCTCAATCTCTCCAGGCCCTACTGGGTCGAGGACCCCGACTTCGACCTCGACTACCACCTGCACCGCATTGCCGTCCCCCCGCCAGCCGGGGACAAGGAGACGGCCGAGGTTGTCGCCGAGATCCTGAGCCGGCCGATGGACCGGGCCCGCCCGCTATGGGAGATGTGGATCGTCGAAGGCCGCGCGGACGGCCTCATCGCCATCGTCAGCAAGGTGCACCACAGCAGCATCGACGGCATCACGGGTGCCAACATGATGGCCGAGCTGTTCGACCTCGAGCCCGACGCCGCTCCCCGGGTCGCGCCACATGACGACACCTGGGAGCCCGAGCGCAAGCCGAGTGACGTCGAGATGCTCGGCCGGGCGGTCTACGACGTCGTCAGCCGTCCCGTCGGCGTCGTCAGGCTGTTGCCGGGCACGGTGCTGGGTCTCGCCAAGATCCTCAACCGCCGAAGCAAGGGCGCGCCCGGCATGCCTGCGCCGTTCACCGCGCCGCGGACGTCGTTCAACGCGACACTCACGCCGCATCGCATCGTCTCGTTCGTCAACGTGTCTCTCGAAGACGTCAAGACGGTGAAGAACGCCTTCGGCGTCAAGGTCAACGACGTGGTCATCGCGATCGCTTCCGGTGCGCTGCGCAAATACCTGGACGCGCGGGGCGAGCTGCCGGACAAGCCGCTCGTCGCCTCCATCCCTGTCTCGGTGCACGACCGCACCGAGGACAAGGAGGGCACCACCAAGGTCTCGTTCATGTTCTCGAGCCTGGCGAGCGACATCGACGACCCGGTCGAGCGGCTGCGCGCAATTGCGGAGACCAACGAGGGCGCCAAGAAGGATCACGACCTCGTCGGTGCGTCGTTCCTGCAGGACTGGGCCGAGCACGCCGCACCCAATACGTTCTCGCTGGCAGCTCGGATGTATTCGAGCATGCGGTTGTCGGAGCGGCACCCCGTCGTACACAACCTGATCATCAGCAACGTGCCCGGCCCGCCGATCCCGCTCTACTTCAACGGCGCCAAGCTGCACAGCCTCTATCCGCTCGGCCCGATCATGGACGGCGCCGGCCTCAACCTCACCGTGCTGTCCAACATGGACTCGGTCGGCTTCGGCTTCATCGCGTGCCGCGAGCTCGTGCCGGACATCTGGGATCTGGCCGAAGACGTGCCGGCCGCACTGGCCGAGCTTGTCGCGGCAGCCGACAAGCTGACGAAGAAGTCCCCGAGCCCGGCTAAGCGGAGCGGGGCTAAGCAGCCCGCCGCGCAGCAGACCGCCGGCTGACCGACCGGCAGGCGTCGACAAGCACGGGCACGAAGTCGGTGGCACCGAGCACGAGCCCGGCATGGTTGCCGTCGACGTCGTAGACCATCGCGCCGGGGATCGACGCAGCGAGCCGGCGCTGCCGACGCGTGGGGATGAACCGGTCGCGGGTCATGACGATGACGCTCGTCGGAACGTCGACACGACGGATCCAGGCCGACGAGTCAAAGCGTCCGATCTCGTTGATGGCGGCGAGCATCGTCCATGCGCTGGTGCTGCGGAACTCTGACATTGCCCACGGGGCGATGCGCGGGTCGTCTGCGTTGAGTGCGAGTGGCTCCTCGGCAAGCGTCGCGAACAGCCGGTCGGCGCGGTTGCGCACGCCGTCGCCCCAGCGCGTCATCGTCGTCTGCGTCATCGTGAACCAGAGGCGCTCGGTCATCTTGCCGCGGAAGTTGCGCGCGGTCGCGGCGAGTACCAGGCCCTCGACTCGGTCGCGATGGCGACGCCACACCAGCTGTGCGACGGCGCCGCCCATCGAGTAGCCGGCCACCGTGAAACGGTCGACGCCGAGCGCGTCAGCGACAGCGATGACGTCATCGGCGCAGTCGTCGAGCGAGAACTTGTCGCACCGGATCCCGCGCCCATGCCAACGCTGGTCGAACGCGATGACGCGGTAGTGCTCGCTCAATGCGTCGATCGACGGATACCAGGAGAGCGCCGCTGTCGTCGCGAGCGCATGCAACAGGATGACCGTCGGCGCGCCGGGTGGACCGGGACGGTCGATGACGCACGTGCGTCCGCGGCCGGGGAGCTCGAGTGGTCGACCTGGCGGCAGGTCAACCGGTCGTGGAGCAGTTCCGAACCGGCCCAGTGCAGCGCCTAGCGCTGGCCCCAATCGCACGTGGGGAACATATCGCTGACGACCCGTCAGAAAACCTCAAGACACGAATCTGTCTCAGATCCCGGTCTTCCCCAAAACTGGAACGTGTTCTAGTATCGCCAGGTGGCGGCCGGCAGCCTCGGAACGACGGCGGAGCAGCATGCGCTCGCCGACGCGGTCGCCGGTTACGCCCGGAACGCTCGACTCGTAACCGAGGCGCGCAGGCTCGCCGAGTCAGGCAGCGACACGCTGCCGACGTCATGGCGTGCGCTGGCCGCGCAAGAGCTGCTCGCGCTTCCCTTCGACGGGACTCTCGTCGACGTCGCGGTCGCGGCCGAAGAGCTCGGTCGCGCTCTTGCGCCCGGACCAGTCGTGCCGACACTTGTCGCCGGTGTCCTCGTGCGCCGGCATGGCGACGACGCGTTGCGCGCACTCGTCGAGGCCGGACTTCGTGACGGGTCGATGACCGTCGGCGTTCTAGTCGGTGACGTCCTGCTCGGCGGCGCAGCTGTCACGCACGTGCTCTTGCCGGTCGACGGTTCGTGGTCCCTCGCGACGGCCGCCGCGGTGGGGCTGTCGTCGTACGACGCTGTTGACGGCACTCGCCCGTTCGCGCGCACCACGTCCGCGCCGGCGGACGTCGTCGGCACGCTTTCGGGACTGACCGACACGAGTGTCGAGCAGACCGTCGTCACGCTGATCGCGGCCGAGGCCGCGGGCATCGCCGGCTGGTGCGTCGACACGGCGGCTGACTACGCGAAGGTGCGCGAGCAGTTCGGTCGGCCGATCGGCGCGTTCCAGGCGGTCAAGCACCGGTGCGCCGACATGCTCGGGCAGCTCGAGCTGGCGCGCGCAGCGGCGTGGGACGCAGCGACGGCCGTCGACCACGAGCTGGACGACGACATCGATCCCGAATCGCGTGCACTTGCGGTCGCCGTCGCGGCGGCGATCGCGCCCGCGGCAGCGGTCGAGTGCGCCAAGAGCTGCATCCAGGTGCTGGGTGGCATCGGCTTCACCTGGGAACACGACGCGCACCTCTATCTCAAGCGCGCGCTGGCCGACCGCCAGCTGCTCGGCAGCCACGCGCGCTGGCAGCAGACCGCCGGTCGGCTGGCAAGCGCGGGTGCTCGCCGCGTGCGGACTCTCGATCTCGGCGACGAGGCCGTGACGCATCGCAACGAGGTGCGGGAGTTCCTGTCGACGCTCGACGGGCTCGACGACCGCAAGCGCAGGATTGCAATTGCCGATGCGGGTTACCTGGTGCCGCATTGGCCGGTGCCTTACGGCCGCGCTGCCGGTCCGCTCGAACAGCTCGTCATCGATGAGGAGTTCCGCCGCGCGGGCGTTGCGCGTCCCGACCTCATCATCGGCAACTGGGCGCTGCCGACGATCCTGCAGTACGGCACCGATGAGCAGCGGGCGCGGTTCGTGCCGCCGACACTGCATGGGGACATCACCTGGTGTCAGATGTTCAGCGAGCCTGGTGCCGGGTCGGATCTTGCGTCCCTGCAGACCAAGGCAACGCGCGTCGAAGGCGGCTGGTCGCTGTCAGGACAGAAAGTCTGGACCTCCGGGGCGCAAAAGGCCGACTGGGCGATCTGTCTCGCGCGAACGTCGACGGAAGCCAATCGCCATCAGGGCATCACCTACTTCCTCGTCGACATGAAGTCGCCGGGTCTCGACGTACGCCCGCTTCGCGAGCTCACCGGCGACGCGTTGTTCAACGAGATCTTCTTGGGCGACGTGTTCGTGCCGGACGAGTGTGTGGTCGGCGAGGTCGGTGGCGGCTGGCGGCTAGCGCGCACGACACTCGCCAACGAACGAGTCGCGATGAGCAGCGGCTCCGCAGTTCCCTCCGGCGTCGAGGACTTGCTAGACGCGCTGTCCCGGTCGGCCGATCCGGACGACGACGTGGCACTGGCGCGAGTCGGTGAGCTGGTGTGTCTCGCGCAGGCCGACGCGATGCTCGGCGTACGCGCCACCTTGGCACGGGTGTCGGGCACCGATCCCGGTGCGACGTCGAGCGTCCGCAAGCTCGTGGGCATGCACTTGCGGCAGGACGCCGCCGAGCTCGCGCTCGACCTCCTCGGGCAGAATGCGCTGACGGCGGGCGACGAGGAGCGCAAGGTCATCCGTCGCTTCCTGTCCAACCGCTCGCTGACGATCGCCGGCGGGACGAGTGAGGTTCTGCACAACGTGATCGGCGAACGCATTCTCGGACTGCCGAGGGACTGAGACTTATGGCGACAGACTTGAAGCTCGGACTGATGCTCGGCTACTGGGGCGCGAACCCCGACGACGCCACTGAGACGGTCCTCGCCGCGGAGGACTGCGGGTTCGACTCGGTGTGGACTGCCGAGGCCTACGGGTCGGACGCGTTCACGCCGCTGACCTGGTACGCCGCACGCACGTCGCGGATCAAGCTCGGCACCGGACTCGTGCAACTGTCCGCGCGCACGCCGGCGGCGACGGCGATGACAGCGGCGACTCTCGATGCGCTGTCCGGTGGGCGGCTGACGCTGGGCCTCGGCGTGTCCGGTCCGCAGGTGGTCGAAGGCTGGTACGGCGTTCCGTTCCCCAAGCCGCTCGAGCGCACGCGCGACTACGTCGACATCCTGCGCAAGCTGTGGCGACGTGAGGTGTCGGCGAGCGACAGCGCGCACTACCCGCTGCCCTATCCGAGCGGCACGGAGCTCGGTAAGTCGATCAAGCTCACCCTGCACCCGGTGCGCGACCGCATCCCGATCCTGATCGGTGCTGAAGGCCCGAAGAACGTCGAGATGGCGACGCAGATCGCCGACGGCTGGCTGCCCATCTTCTTCCATGTCGAACGCGGCGGTGACTACTACGCCGAGGCACTCGCTGGTGCGCCCGACGGCTTTCAGGTGTGCTGTCCGGTCACGGTGTCGGTCAACGACGACGTCGCGACGGCGTTGGAGTTCGTGAAGTGGAGCTTGGCGTTCTACATCGGCGGCATGGGCGCGGCGTCGATGAACTTCCACCTCAACGTCATCGGTCGGATGGGTTATGCCGACGCCGCGGCTGAGGTGCAACAGCTGTTCCTGTCCGGCGATCGTGAGGCTGCGATGAAGGCAGTCCCGGATGACCTCGCCGACGGCATCGCGTTGTGCGGTCCGCTCGACCGCATCCGCGAACGACTCGAGCTCTGGCGCAAGACACCGGTCACGACGATCCTCGCTGGCGGTCTGCGGAACCCGGAGCACCTCAAAGCCCTCGCCGACATGGTCGGCTAACTCCGGACATCTTTCGCAATCACGGCGAAAGGTGGGCACCTCTTGCCGACGTCGTACTACGAGGCACACTGATTCTGTGACCGGCGCCGAGCACACACTCGTGCAACTGATCGCGCGGTTCACGCTCCGGCGTCAGGCGACCTCGACCGAGTTCATGGCGGGACTCTGGCTGGTCAGCACAGGGGCGGTCCAGCTTCGTCACTTGTCCGAGCGGATGCTGCAGGCATTTGTCCGCGACGGCGCCACACAAGCGGTCTCGATCACCGCCGACGGTGACGGCCTCGTCGGCGAGTGCAGCTGTGGGTGCGGCCGGGACGAAGTCTGTCGCCACCAGGTGGCGGCTACGCATGCTGCCTGGCTGCAACTCCCGCGTCTCGAGTAGTCGCGTTAGTACGCGACCGTGGCGAAGTCGATGTCGTCACCCTGGCCCTGGCTGCGCCCGGTGACGTAGACGCGCCCTTTGCTCATGTCCAACGCGATGGCTGCGGCCACGTCATCGCCAGCCGTCGGACCGTCGTAGCGTGCCGACCACAGTCGGTTGCCCGTACGGTTGTAGGCGACGGTGGCGTAGTCGTTGTATTGGTATTGAGCGCCCGCGTAGCTGGGTCCGGTGACATAGACGTTGTGGCTGCGCGAATCCACGGCGACGGCATTACCCCGATCCCAACCATGAGCGGGGCCGTCATAGCGCGCGACCCAGAGTCGGGAACCCATTCGGTTGTAGGCGACGGTCGCGACGTCTGGGCTCCCTGAACCAGCGCTTTGCCCGGTCACGTAGACGTGATGAATGATGGAATCCACGGCGATGAATTCCGCGCCGTCGTCTCCCTTGGCGGGACCGTCGTAGAGCCGAGCCCAGAGTCGCTTTCCCGAACGGCTGTAGGCGACCGTCGCGTAGTCGTTGTTGAAATACTCACGGCCGGCCATGCCTGTCACATACACCTGATGGTTGCTCGAGTCGACGGCCACCGAGAACGCCACGTCCGTGACGTCGCCGTGCCGCGCGAAGCTGTGGCTCCACAACCGTGTTCCCGTGGCCGAGTAGGCGATCGTCTTGAATGCGTTCTCACCCGTCGCAAGGACGCCGCCACCCGTCACATAGACATGGTGATTCCGACGATCGACTGTTATGGCCCACGGGACCTGCGCACGGCTTCCGCCCTTGCGCATCCACAGCTTCCGCCCGGAGGCGCTGTAGGCGATCGTCAGGAACTCGGACGTGTCCGAATGAATCCAACCGGTGACGTACACGTGGTGGTTGCCCGGGTCCACCGCCATCGCGAGAATGCGGTCATTTCCGTCGTTGGCGCTGCCGTAGGTGCGCGTCCAGAGGGGAAGTCCCGCGGCACTGTAGGCAATGGTGGCGAAGTCGAACGGCCCGCCAGTCCCGGTTGACGTGGAGCCGCCCACGTAGACGTGGTGGTTGCTGGAATCCACGGTAATCGCGGCTGCATCATCGTCGTCGTGGTTGGGACCGTTGAATGATCGAGACCACAACACGGTGCCGTCGTCGCGGTAGCCCAGGGTCAGGCAGTCGCTGTGGCCGTCAGGGCCGATGGTGTAACCGGTCACATAGACGCGGTGTGACGTCGGGTCCAATGTCACAGACGAGGCCTCGTCGCGGCCGCCGGTGGGCCCGTTATAGCGGGCGACCCACTGCGGTGTTCTTCCAGAACTCGAACCGGCATGACTGACCCCGCCCAACGCCGGCGCGCTGGCAAGACAAGCCAAGGCGACCGCTGCCGCAACCGCCGACTTGGTTCCGCGACTCGACATGACCCCTGTCTCCGAATCTGCATGGTAACGAGCATGGTTGAAGCGCAGAGCGCACACTGATGCCGTGACGCTCGAGTTGCTTGACTGGCGTCGGCGCGTCGCCGCGATCTATGCGGCGGTCCGCGCGACGCCGGATCCCGCCGAGGCACATGCACGATGGGTTGCTGCACGTGCCGAGCTGTTCGCGACGCATCCGCAGTCGGCTGACCGCGACGCGACGTTGCGCTACGCGGCGTACGACGCCCGATGGCGGTTCGAGGTCGAGCTGCGTTCGGTGCCGGCACAGCGGATCGAGATTCCGACGGCGACCGACGGCGTGGTTCCGTTCGAGCGGATCGGCCGGGTCGAACTCGGGGAAGTCGGGTCGCTCGATGTGTGGTGGTTGGCGTCGTACGGCGGCGGCGTGTGGCTGCCGCTCCGCGACAGCAACCCCGAGACCTACGGCGGTGGCCGCTATGTGCTCGACACCGTGAAGGGTGCCGACCTGGGCGGCAGCGGCAACGATCTCGTCGTCGACCTCAACTTCGCCTACAACCCGTCGTGTGCGTATGACGAGGCGTGGGCCTGTCCGCTCGCGCCGCCCGGCAACGTCGTCGATGTCGCGGTCGAGGCGGGCGAGCTGGTCTGACGCTGTCGGCTTACGTCCCTGATGTCCGAATCTGCTCGGCAGGAAGGGGACGGGCGACGCAGAAGAACACGGTCAACGCCTTCCCCCAGGAGGTACCGATGAAGGCGATCGTCCTCGCAGCCGCATCTGCGCTTGCCCTTGCACCTGCCGTCACCAGCGCCGCGTCAGCCGGCCAGGCCACCGCGGGCACGTGGAGCTTCACCGACTACACCGCGGACCCTTCGTCGCTCGCGGCTGACGACGCCTTCCATGTGGCGACCGGCACGACGATCACGTCGTACTGCCACGGCAGCCGTGTCCCCTCGTCGTCCCAGGACGTGACCTCGCGCGCGCTGACGGTTTCGCGATCGTCGGTGCTCGCACTGAAGGTCACCACCACAGGCGCCTGGGGCGTCGACGTCGTCAGCCGACACGGCAAGACGGCCGCGGCCACCAACGGCACGTCTCTCAAGGTGCGGTTGCGGCCGGGGCAGTACGTCGTCGAGGCGTGCAACCTGGGCGGCGCTCCCACCGCCCAGGTCGACTACCGCCTGCGCTAAAGCGTCAGAGCAGGCCCTTGCTCTGCAGGTAGCTCTTCGCCACGTCTTCGACGGTCTTGCGCTCCCCGTCGATCTGGTTGTTGAGGTTGGCGAGATCCTCGGTCGTCAGCACTGACGCGAGCGGGTTGATGGCGTCGGCGATCTGCGGGTGGTCGGCAAGCACCTTGGCATTCACGATCGGGATCAGGTTGTCGGCGTTCTGCAGGTGTTGGTCGTCAGTGAGTACGACGAGACCGAACTGCGAGAGCGTCGCGTCGGTCGTGGCAACCAGACCGAGCTGCGCCTGACCTTTTTTGACCGCCGTCTTGACCTGCAGAGTGTCGAAACCAAGCGGCAGAATCTTCGAGACCTTGATGTTGTAGGTCTTCTTCAAGCCCGGCTCGCAGAACGGGCGCTGCGGGCACTCCGATGTCGCAGCGAGTGTCACCGAGACGCCGGACTTGCCGAGGTCGGTGAGTGTCGTGAGGTTGTGCTGTGACGCGAACGACTTGCTTACGGCAAACGCGTTCTGGTCGACCGCGTCGGCCGGTTCGAGGTGAGTGAGGCCCTTCTTCTTCAGGAACTTCTCGAGGTTGGTGAGTGTCGTCTGAAGGTCTGGACTTGCTGACGTGGGCGCGGTGTTGCCGGTGACCTCGGTCTCCATCGAGTTGGCGTAGGTCGCGGCGTACTCAGGGACGACCGCGATGGTGCCTTTCTCGAGTGAGCTCTGGAAGATCTCCTGGCTCGCGACCTTCTTCACCTTGACGTCGAAGCCGGCCTTCTCGAGCAGGTCGGCGTACATCTGGGCGAGCACGTTGCTCTCGGTGAAACCGGCCGCGCCGACCGTCAGCGATCCGGACGCGCCGCCGCTGCTGCCGGCGGGTGTGGGGCTGCCACCACTGCTGCTGCCGCCGCACGCGGCCAACACACCCGCAAGGGAAAGGGCCGAAAACGTGGTGAGGAGCCGACGCATCATCTGACGCTCGCCTTCTGTGTCCCGCGCCCGTCGGCGCGCGTGTCTGGCGAGCCGCGCGGCCCGCTTGCTCTGACACCACCACACGATCCGGTGCCAGACAAGTCACGGTTAAGTGACGTCCGCCCCTCGTGTTGCCGCAGCTACGCGCAGTCGTCGGAGTGGGTCGACCTGTCGTTGCACCAGCGCCAGCAGCAGCTCGACGACGAGTGCAAGCGCAGCGACGATCACCGCTCCCGCGAGCAGCTGTCCTTGGTCGTGGCTGGACAAGCCGTCGGTGATGAGCCGGCCGAGCCCGCCGGCACCGACGAGTGCGGCGATGGTGGCGGTCGCCCACACCTGAACCGTGGCGATGCGGATGCCGGCCATCACCAACGGCATCCCGAGCGGCAGCTCAACCCGACGAAACAACTGCCATCCGGACATACCCATCCCGCGTGCCGCGTCGCGCACCTCGGGATCGACCTCGCGCAGCCCGATGTAGGAGTTGGTCACCAGCGGCGGCAGCGCGAAGAGCACGAGCGCGATGACGGTCGACCGGTTGCCGATGCCGACCGGGCTGAGAGTCAGCAGCGTGAGCACAGCGAACGTCGGGACCGCTCGACCGATGTTGGTGATGTTGATCGCGAGCGTGCCGCCCCGGCCGACGTGTCCGAGGGCGAGGCCGAGTGGCAGCGCGACGGCCGCCGCGATGGCGACCGAGACACCCGTCAGTGCCATGTGTTGTTCGAGCCGGTGCAGGATGCCGGCCTGACCCGTCCAGTGCGATGCGGTCGTCAGGTAGTCGATCAACCGGTGCCAGGAGCTCATGCGGATCGCCGCCGGCGCCAGGGCGTGAGGAACCAGCCGATCGTCACAATGAGCAGGTCAGCCGTGACGGCGAGAAGCACGCAGAGGACGGAGGCCGTGAGCGCCTCCGCCTTGAAGTAGCTGGAGAACGCATCCGACAGCTCCTGCCCGAGGCCACCGGTGCCGACCAGCGCACCGACAGTGACCAGGGCCACCGTCGACACCGTCGCGACCCGGAAGCCCGCGAGGATCGCCGGCATGGCGAGCGGCACCTCGACGCGCAGGAACATGCGAACCGGCCCCATGCCCATCCCGCGAGCGGCGTCGAGCACGTCCGGCGGCACCGCGTCGAGGCCGGCGAGCGTGTTGCGCACGAAGATGACCAGCGTGTAGGTCACGAGGCCGATCTCGACCGTCGTGCCCGACAACCCGGTGAACGGGACGAGCACCGCGAACAGCGCCACCGACGGGATGCCGTACATCACGCTCGTCAGCCCGAGCACCAAGCCTTCGGTACGACGGAACCGGCGTACGAACAGCGTGAGCGGCACCGACACCGCGAAGCCGATGGCGACTGCTACGACCGTGAGAATGACGTGCTGCTTCAGATCCGTCAGGATGGTGTCCCTGCGGGTCGACAAGTACTTGCCGCAGATCCAGGAGTTGCGCACCAGGCAATCGGCGGCATGCGGGAGGACCATCGCCGTGCAACCTACCGGCACCGACTCGCGCGAGTCGATGATTGTGTTGGACCGAGTGCGCAAGCAGTACGCCGACGGCACGGTCGCGGTCAACGAGCTTTCGCTCGACGTTCCCGAGGGGCGCATTGCCGTTCTCGTCGGCCCCTCAGGCTGCGGCAAGACGACGACGATGCGCATGGTCAACCGGCTGGTCGAGCCGACGTCCGGTCACATCTATCTCGACGGGGACGACGTCACCAGGGTCGACCGAGTGCAGCTGCGTCGGCGTATCGGCTATGTGATCCAGCAGGTCGGGCTCTTCCCGCACCAGACGGTGGCGGACAACGTCGCGACCGTGCCCCAGCTGCTCGGCTGGGACAAGAAGCGAACGCGCTCTCGTGTCGGTGAGCTGCTCGAGCTCGTCGGGCTCGAGCCGGACCGGCATGCCAAGCGATATCCGCACGAGCTCTCCGGCGGCCAGCGGCAGCGCGTCGGCGTCGCGCGTGCGCTGGCCGCGGACCCGCCGGTGCTCCTGATGGACGAGCCGTTCGGTGCAGTTGACCCGGTCGCACGCGACCGGCTGCAGAACGAGTTCCTCCGGCTGCAAGAGCAGGTGCGCAAGACGATCGTGTTCGTCACGCACGACATCGACGAGGCGATCCGGCTCGGCGATCGCATCGCGGTGATGCGCGAGGGCGGGCACCTGGAGCAGTACGACGAGCCCAATGTGTTGCTCAGCGAGCCGGCGACCGACTTCGTCGCTGACTTCGTCGGCTCGGAGCGGACGTTGCGGCGGCTGTCGGTGTTGCACGTCCGGCCCGACGGGTTGACCGACTGGCCACGTGGTGCCGGTGACAGTGCGACGGCGTTCGACGCCGCAGATGCTGACTGGCTTCTCGTTGGCGAGGGGACTTGGACGTGGCAGCGCCGGGATGCAAGTGCACCAGTGCCCGCCGCCATCGTTGAGGTCGGCGTCGGGTTGGCCGATGCTCTTGCTGTCTATCTCGCGAACGAGGGGCCGGGAGTCGTCGTACTCGATGAAGGCGCCTACCGCGGCGTCCTCACCGGGCCCCAGCTGCTCAGTGCGGCGCGTCGGACTCGAGCCGAGCCTTGAGGTTGCGCAGGCCCTTGTTGACGTCTGGTCGGATGAACGTGGCCATCAGCAATGGGAACACCGCCGAGAGCGGAAAACCTGGCTTCGGCGCATCCATGGTGCGTGTCAACCGGGTCCCGGTGCCCTCGGCCTCGAGCTCGAAGATGTTGATGAAGCGCTCGTCCTTCTCGTCGGCTTCGAGCACAAGCCGTCGCGGCCGGACGCAGTCGGTCACCTCGACCTCGTTGCGGTGGTTCTTGTCGCCGGGAATGGTGCCGACCGATGCGAAGGTGTCGCCGGCCTTGACCTTTCCCGGCGAGCCTTCGACGCGGAACGGCTTCGGCGACCACTCCGCGTGCTTCGCAACATCGGTGAGGTAGTCGAAGACCTCGTCCGGTGAGCGGTCGATGGTGATGGTGAAGTTCTCCGTCACACGCTTTGTCATCGTCTGACCCCCTGACCGGGACCGTATCGTTTCCGAGTGGGTCGCGTCCTCGAATCCGTGGCGCCTTCGCGGCTCGGCGGTGGGTTTCGCTGGTTGCTCGCCTCTGCCTGGACGACCTACCTCGGCGACGGTTTTGCCATCGCGGCCGGACCGCTGCTCGTGGCCTCGCAGACCAAGTCCCCGGGGCTGGTCGCGTTGGCACTGTTGCTTCAGCAGCTGCCTTACCTGCTCTTCGGGCTCATCGCCGGCGCGCTCTCCGACCGCCTCGACCGTCGGGCGATCGTCATCACGGTCGACGCAGTCCGAGCTGCCGTCCTTGCACTGCTCGCCGTGACCGTGGTCACCGGTGCCGTCAACGTTGCCGTTGTGCTGGTGGCGATGTTCCTGTTGGGAACCGCTGAGGTCTTCGGCACCAACGCGTTCGCCACGCTGCTACCGATGCTGGTCGGTCGCGCCGATCTGGCGATCGCCAACTCCCGCGTGCAGGGCAGCTACGTCACGATGCAGCAGCTGGTCGGCCCGTCGGTCGGCGCCGGGCTCTTCGCCCTCGGCACGTCCGCGCCGTTCATCGGGCAAGCGGTGCTCGTTAGTGCCGGCGCCGTGTTCGTCTCGCGCATCGCCTTGCCGCGACAGGAGCGTCCACGAGTCGAGTCTCGGCACGTGCGGCGCGACATCGCCGAGGGCGTTCGCTGGACGGTCCGGCATCCGGCCGTCCGCACGCTGGTGTTGACGATCCTCATCTTCAATGTCACGTTCGGCGCTGCGTGGTCGGTGCTCGTGCTCTATGCGAAGGAGCGTCTCGGTCTGCAGTCCGTCGGCTTCGGTCTGCTGGTGACGACCAGCGCGGTCGGCGGCATCATCGCGACCTTCAGCTACGGCTGGATCACCAGCAAGGTGAGTCTCGGCAACATCATGCGCATCGGCTTGATCATCGAGACGTTCACACACCTGGGGCTGGCGCTGACGACGAGCCCGGCGGTCGCGCTGGCGATCTTCTTCGTGTTCGGCGCGCACGCGTTCATCTGGGGTACGACGTCGATCACCGTGCGCCAACGCGCGGTGCCCATCGAGCTGCAGGGCCGGGTCGGAAGCGTGAACGGCATCGGCGTCTTCGGCGGTCTCGTCGCCGGCGCGGCCCTCGGTGGTGTGATCGCGGAACGCTGGGGCGTGACCGGTCCGTTCTGGTTCGCATTCGTCGGCTCAGCAGTCTTCGTGGTCGTGATCTGGCGCCAGCTGCGCTACATCGCGCACGACGACGATCAGCCGAACTCCGCCGACAATCTGGAGGCGTACCAGTCCTCCCACGCATCCGCCGGCGAGCCGGCGACGTAATCGCGGTCGAGCTGCACGAGCGCATGGACCAGGTGACTGCGGACCGGTGGTTTGCCGAGCAACGTCGGTAGCTCGGAGCGCTTAAGCAGCCAGTCGGCGTACCAACTCGCCCAGTCCGGGTCGTCGCCATCGGTGATGCGAAAGACGATGTGGTGCGTCTCCGCTGCCTCGTGCAGCAGATCGCGTACCGACTTCGTTGCGCTCATAGTCCGTACTCCTCCAGCAGACGCAGCCACACCTCACTGATCGTCGGGAACGAAGGGACGGCATGCCAGAGGCGTGACATCGGCACCTCGCCGGCGATCGCGATCGTCGCCGAGTGCAGCAATTCCGCAATCAACGGACCGGTGAACGTCGCTCCAACGATGACGTCACGCGCAGCATCGACGATGAGGAACGACGTGCCCGTGATGCCGTTGCCCTGCGTGTAGGCACCCGCCACGTCCCCCGTGCCTACGCGCACGGTGCGGATGTCGTCGTACCTCTGTCGTGCCTGCTCCTCAGTGAGGCCGACGGCGCACACCTGCGGGTCGCAGAACGTGACGCGCGGCACGATGTCGTGGCTTGCAACGTCCCGGGCATCCTTGCCGCCGATGACGTCGCCTACGATGCGCGCCTGGTATTTGCCCATGTGAGTGAGCAACGCGAGGCCGTTGACATCCCCGACTGCGTAGAGCCAGCCGCCGGACACCGCGGTCGCGCGCAGTTGGTCGTCGACCTCGACATAGCGTCCTGGCTCGAGGCCGACGGTCTCCAGGCCGAGGTCCATGGTGTGCGGGCGACGGCCGACCGCGACGAG
>Ga0157372_10003069_pt1 | contig 17985 bp, 16 predicted proteins | sample C55metaG_FD_115307 | JGI IMG/M metagenome (GOLD analysis project Ga0157372, IMG submission 115307) | Corn rhizosphere microbial communities from Kellogg Biological Station, Michigan, USA - C5-5 metaG | ecosystem: Host-associated > Plants > Roots > Rhizosphere > Soil | place: USA: Michigan... | reverse complement strand
CGCGGCCGGACGGGGAGCAAGTTCGCCGCCGGCGGGGCGGGGCAGGTGGCTCCGGTGACCGACGGGTTGCCGCGCAACCGCTGGGGGATCTTCGTCGGCTCACGCGATCCGCGGCTGACGTTCGGCGTCCAGTACGCGAAGCGTACCGACGGCTACGAGTACGGGAGCAATACCGTGCCCGCGCCGCGGACGGTTTCCGATACGTCGGGCACGCTGCTCAGCACGTACGTGATCGCGCGGCCGCTGAGCTGGCAATGGGGGAAGAACGTCTCGCGTCTCGGAGTGGTGCTGCGGCGCGACGAGTTCAGGACGCACGGCGAGCTGCCGGGGAAGGAGCAGCTCTGGATCGTCGGGCTCGAGTATGCGCCTACGTCACGTACCGCGCTCGCCGTCGACTTCCAGGACCTCCAGGGGCGCGACTACGTGGGACGCGCACCGATGACGGACACGAGGACGGTGTATGTGCACTGGTCGGCGGCGTTCTAGGACGAGCCGGTCGCCGTTCAGTTGCGCGCGGACCGCCCGGTCAGCTCGTGCATGAAGATCCCGAACAGGATGTCGCGGTGCGGCGTCGGATCGTGCGCCGAGAAGGTGCCCGGCACCAGCTCGCGCAACAGCGTGTGCGCGCGACCATACGTATCGGGCGAACCCTCCTCCGGATCGAGGATGTAGAACGTCCCTTTCACGACGACGCTGTCCCAGTCGAACATGCCGCGCACCGTGTCGATCTCGAAGGCACACCACGGATGATGCAGCAGGGTGGCGAGCTTCGTACCCACGCTCGTGCGGCCGAAGAGCCAGTCGCCATCCTGCACGTAGCCGATCGGCTCGATGTCGACCCGATCATGCAGCGTGAAGGCGATCCGTCCCACCTGGTTCCGAGCGAGCAACGCGAGGCATTGCTTGCCCGTCAGCTCACGAAATTGCGGCGGTGCTGCTGGCATGAGAAGATCCTCCCATTCCGGAGCGGGTAAATGCGACAGGCAAGGAGCGCTGACCGATGCAGCGCGGCGCGACCTTGAAGAAGGGTACTGCGCCGAGCGCGACGTGTCTGTCGGGAGTGCGCCGATGAAGCGACCGCATCGTCCCCACAGCGACTAGGGAAAGCCGGCGCACTTCATCAGCACTTCGCCCGACATCGCCGCACCGCGCACGGTGCGAAGTTGCCTGGTGCGTGCTCGAGCTCGTCGACACGTGACGCGCACCTCGCGCGTACGCAGCCGCTTGCCCTCGCGGGAGGAAACCCATGCCGGTACGACCAGCCCTCACCGTCCCCGCCGTCGACATCGGCGGCCGAGCGGTGCTTCTCGCCACTGATGGCTCCCCTGCCGCAGCGTCAGCCACGAGGCTCGCGCAAGTCCTGGCGGAGCAGCGCCAGGCGGACATCCACGTCCTGGTCGTGCTCGACATGCGGCGGTCGGCCATTCCTCCGCCGCTCGATCTCGCGCTCCAGATCGCGGACGAGAGCGTTGGCCCCGGCGTGCACGCGGAGCAGGAGGCGGCCGTGCGTACGGGGCTGGCCTCGACGCTCGGCCGCGACGTGAGCTGGCCCGTCCGGATGGGCGTCGGCGTGCCGGCCGCGGCCATCGTGCGCGAGGCGCACCGCATCGACGCGTCGCTCATCATCATGGGGCTGCGGCGCCACAGTCGCACGGATCGCGTGCTCAACGACGAGACGACACTGAACGTGATCCGGACGTCGTCATGCCCGGTGCTCGGCGTTGCCCCCGGGCTGGAGCAGCTGCCAGCACGCGTGCTCTCGGCGATGGACTTCACCAGCGCAAGCGTATCCGCCGCGGCAACGGCCCGGGCGATCATGGATACGTCGGGGGTGATGACGCTCGCATATGTCCCCATGCTGCCCATCGTTGCCGCTGATGACGGGGAAGGCATCGTTCACGCGCTCGGCCTGCAGGCGGGATTCGAACAGCTGGAGCGCAACCTCGGCCGCGATGGCCTGGCGCTCGATCACGTGGTGATGCACCACGAGCTCGGCCGGCCCGTGGCAGAGCTCCTGCTCGAGGGTGTGGACGCGACGTCGGCACAATTGATCGCCGCGGGGAGCGCGCGACCGTCGAGGGTAGACCGCTGGATGCTCGGCAGCGTCAGCACGGATCTCGTGCGCGATGGTCGCTGTTCGGTGCTCATCGTGCCACCAGCGGCGAAGCGTGGCTAGCGACATATCGGCGTGCGGCCGCCTAAGAGCAAAGCACGGCGGGTCGGTCGGGAGGGTGCTCACACTGGACACGGCAACTCCCCGACACCCCGCTGTCGCGGCCCGCGGTAACGTGAGTGCGACCCTCGGGCGAGACTCGAGAGCAGAGCCGTTTCGCGGATCGTGAGCCATGCCGACGAACCAGATCCACCCATATGTGAGCTCGCCCGGTGCGCACGGGCCGGTGGCGGAGACCGGAAAGGAACCGGGCGCGCGACCCCGCGCTCCACGTAGAGCAACGGTGCGACGTGCGCCGATCCGCGTCCTGCTCGTGGATGATCACCCGCTGGTGCGCAGCGGGCTCAGGGCCGTCCTGCACAACTGTCCCGAGATCACCGTCGTCGGCGAAGCCGGCGGCGGCCACGCCGCCGTATCGATGGCAGCGCGGCTGCGGCCCGAGGTGATCGTGATGGACCTCGAGATGCCCGACGGCGATGGCCTCACCGCGACCCGGGCGCTTCGGGTGGCAAGCCCCGATTCGCTCGTCCTCATCGTCACCATGTCACGCGAGCGGGAGAAGCTGCAGCTGGTGCTCGACGCGGGCGCGCGTGGCCATCTCTGCACGTCGACCGCGGACAAGGAACTCGTGGATGCCATCCTTGTGGTCGCAGCCGGTGATGTGTACGTCCGACCCGCGCTCCCGCAGGCATTCGCCAGCTCGAGGGCGGAAATGTCATACAAGCGCCACCGCGCTCGCGCGCAGATGGAGCGGCTGAGCGACCCCGAACGGACGGTGGTGGTGCTCACGGCGCGCGGGCTCGACGGCCCGGAGATCGGTCGTCAGCTCGGCATCAGCACCATCAGCGTCGACCGCTGCAAGCATCGGATCGAGGAGAAGCTCGGCCTGGCCCGTCGCACCGACTACGTGCGGCTTGCATTGGAGGCGGACTTGCTCGGCTAGCCGGCCAGGTCGCGGCCCTGAACACAAACGGCGGGCAGCGTGAACGCCTCCGCCGCACCCGGATCAGGCACGCGACTTTGCCGGCGCGGCCGGAGTGGGGATGCGGATATAGAATGTCGCACCCTGACCGGGCGTGGATTCGAGCCACGCCTCGCCATCGTGCGCCTCCGCGATGCCGCGCACGATGGCGAGGCCCATGCCGGTGCCGCGCGTGCGCGAGTTGCGCCGTGCCGTCCAGAAGCGATCGAACACATGCGCGGCGTCGCCTGGCGGCACCCCGGGGCCAGTGTCGGAGACGAAGAAGCGCACGCTGGTGCCTTCGTCGACTGCGCCGACCCGGATCTCGCCTTCGCCCGGGGTGAACTTGACCGCATTCGCGATCAGGTTGCCCAGCGCCTGCATGACGCGTTCGGCATCCACGTGCAGGGTGGGAAGACGTTCAGGCAGGTCGGCCCGCAGCACAATCGAGCGCTCGTCCGCGATCGGGCGCATCCGGTGCACCTCCCGACTCACGAGGATCACCGGGTCCTCGGGAGAGCGCGTGAGAGACAGTCGACCCGCCTCGATCGCCGACACGTCAAGGAGGTCGCGAATCAGGCGGTCCGCCCAGTCCAGCGATTCCCGGATCGTCTGCATCCGCTCGCGCGTGCGCTCGAGATGGGCCTCCTCGTCGGCGAGCACCGCGGTGGCGCACATGGAGATCACGCTGAGCGGCGTACGCAGGTCGTGCGAGACGATTCCCAGCACGTCGTCGCGCGCGCGAATGGCGCGCTGGGCCTGCTCGTAGAGCCGAGCATTGTCGAGCGCCAGCGCGGCGTGCTGGGCGAGCCCGGTCGCGAGCTCCAGGTCGTTCTCCCCATACGGCGGCCGGTGCGCGTCGCGCGCGAGCAGCATCGCGCCGACGACCCGCTCGCGTACGCGCAGCGGAACCACCATGTACGACGACGGCGCGAGCTCGCGAAGGATTTCCAGGTGCGTGGCATCCTCGGCCGTGGCGACCAGCAGGTCATCCGTCACGTCGTTGGTGAGCTGCGCCTCGCCGGTCACGATGGCGCGCCGAGTCAGGTAGCGCCCCTGGTTGCGCGGGTAGGTGCGAAGCCGATCCGCCGCGGGCTGGCGTGCCGGATCACCGTGGAGGACCTGCATGCGCCGGATGCGGCCGCTCTCCTCCACGGTGTCGATGATGGCGAAGAGCGCGAGCTCGGGCACGATGAGCCGCAGCATCGCGTCGAACGTCCGCTCGTACTCGAGTGAGGAATGGAGGATCGCCGCGGCGTTGGACAGGAAGGCCACGCGCCGCTGGGCCGACTCTGCCTCCGCGCGCGCCTCGGTCTGGTGCAGGAGCAATTCTTCCCGCTCACGCTCGGCGCGCTGCTGCTCGGTGACATCGCGGAGCACGGCCGTGAAGACCATCTCGCCGCCGAGCTGGATGCGGGAGATCGAGGCTTCGGCGGGAAACAGCTCGCCTGACCGGCGACGACCCCAGATCTGTCCACGCTCCCCCATCCGTCGGCTGTCCATCGCGCCGTGGCGGAATGTCTCGAGATGTGCGTGGTGGCGCGCCCGGCTGGCTTCGGGAAGCAGCATGTCGAGCGGCTGGCCGAGGACCTCGGAGCGCTCGTAGCCGAAGATGCGTTCTGCCGCCGGATTGAACAGGGTGATCCGGTATCGATCGTCGACGGAGATGATGGCATCAGCTGCGAGCGCAACGATGCCGCGCAGCCTGGTCTCGATGTCCGACTGGTCAGGCGCGAACTGGTGGGCGTGAGGCCGAGTCACGCCGAAAGGTCGCTGCACGTCCGGAGGTCTGTCCAGCCCGCCGACACCCTACACCAGGCGAAGGGCTATCGCTCGTTCGTGCCCCGCGCGTCTGGTTCTTGCCCACCACCAACCGCGCGCCACGGAATGGACCGCGGCCGTACGGCATGACTCACAACGGGGAGGTCAGGATGGCAGCGATCGAGCTCGGTACGTACCTGCGCGGCAAGGGCGAGCGCTACCACGATTGCATCGAGGCGTGCGTCGCCTGTCTCGTCGCGTGCGAGATGTGCTCGGATGCCTGTCTCGACGAACAGGACGTAAAGCACATGGTCCAGTGCATCCGGCTCGATCGTGACTGTGCGGATGCATGCGATGCGGCGATCCGCGCCATGAGTCGAGGCGGTCCGCTGGCGAAGGAGCTCTGCCGGGCATGCGCCGCCGCGTGCGACGCCTGCGCCGCCGAGTGCGAGAAGCACGCGAAGATGGAACATTGCCGCGTGTGCGCCGAGGCCTGCCGCCGCTGCGCGGAGGCCTGTCGGAAGATGGCCGCGTAACGGCAGCTCAGGGGCGCGGGGCGTGATGCTCCACCCGGATCTCCGCGCCGACAAAGATGGTCAGGAGGTCTTCCGGGCCTTGTAGTGGACCACTCCATGTGGTCCGCGTTTGCGCGAGGACCCGCGCCGTATTCGGCGCATGCGAATAGACCGCCAGCCGAGGCTCCACGCGCCGGAAGACCGTGCCCGCTTCTTCCGGCGTCGCGTGGTGCGCGAGGATCGCGCTGATCATCGCGTCATCCGGCCTGTCCGCTCGTGCGCGGAGGGCCTCCGGGTCGATGGTTTCGTGGATCAGCACGTCCACGCCCCTGGCATGACGAATGAGGTTCTCCGACAGCCGGGTATCGCCCGACAGCACCACGGAACGTCCCCGGTAGTCGACACGATAGCCGAACGCCGGCCGTACCAGTCCGTGATCGACGAGAAAGGCGGTGACGGTGAGGCCGTTCTCGGAGAACACCACGCCGTCCTCCGCCACATCGTGGCTCACCACGGTGATGCCGGAGGCGGGAAAGTGTTCGTCGACATCGCGTCTCGTATGGATGTCGAAGTCGAATGCCGCCAGCAGGTGCTCCATCATCTCGCGCGTGCCGACCGGACCCCACACGGTGAGGGGCACGACGCGATGACCGGCCGACCAGCCGGTGAGCAGGAGGTCGGGAAGCTGCACCACGTGGTCCGAGTGGAGGTGCGTGAGGAACACGCGGGAGATCGAACCGACGGGAACACCGGCCTGGGCGAGTCGCAGCGTCGCTCCCCGACCGCAATCGAACAGGAGGCGCTGGCCGCCCGCCTCGACAAGCGTGCTTGCGCCGTACTGCTGCAGGTTCACCACCGGCCCGACGCCGGTGCCGAGCAGCATGACCTTCAGGCTATCGGACGCGGCACCAGCAGCGCGCGCCGTGAGCGGAACACTCTGCGTGTCCGCCGCCACGCGAGCAGCGTGACCGATGGTGGGATCCCTCCGCGCAGGCGCCAGTACTCCGAGCAACGCGGCAGCGGTGAGGACGAGCGGCCTGGACATCGGAGCTCCCTGGGTATTCGTGAGCACACGAGGCGCCCGCATAACATGCTCGCGCGAGACGCTGCCGCCAGTCATCTGGTCCGGCAGCGTCTCGCGCGTGGCCCCTCAGTCGTTCACCGATACAGCCGCGCGCCGAGACGGATCATCGTCATGTGCGCCGTGCTCTCCAGGGGCGTCACCGAGATCTGTGCATTGGGCAGGTCGATGATGCTTCCCTTCGACAGGTAGCGCGCGCGGCCGCCGTTGTAGTACTGCACGCCAAGGTCGATATCGACCTTCACGGTCCGCACCGACAGTGGCATGTACACGCCGGTGCCGAGGTCCCACGATCCCACGATCGACGAGTGGTTCACCGTGCTCGCGATCGGCGTGTAGTCTCCCGTGCCCTGCACGCTGCTCTGCGTGAAGAAGGCCATCCCGCCGACGCCGGCGTTCGCGTACGGCCGCACGGGACCCGTCGGCCAGCTCACCTGCGGACCGATGCTCATCGGCACGATGTAGTTGCCGGTCTTCACGTCCACCGTCACCCGGCCGCCGACCGTCTCGCTGAACGGCGTGCGGTGCGACTCGTTGCCGTAGTTCACCACGCCCACATTCGCGCGCAGGCTCCAGAAGCCGGCGTCGTCGAGGCGAAAGAGATAGGCGGCGTCCGCTCCGTAGCCGAGTCCCACATTCCGGCTGAAGTCGCCCTGCGGGCGGTTCTGCATGAAGGACACGTTCACCGAGCTGCGGCGCAGCAGCTCCGCGCCGGTGGACGTCGACTGCTCGGGGACATCAGTCGATTGTGCGGTTGCCGTCGATGCGACGACGAGGGTAAGCAGCGCGACACGCTGCAGCATGGACGTAGACATGGTGTGCTCCGGCTGGAGAGAGTTGTCAGGAACGAAAGGCCCGATTGCGCTTCATTTCACGCAGACGAATCTGCCGCCAGCCGACGGCACATTCTTGAACGGAAGGGCTGACGTTGTTCCCTTAACGCGGTGCGCGCCGCGCTTGTTTCAGTTCTCGCTCGTGATGCACGACCACGTCCGGCTCAGAGTGCGTCACCTCCCGCGCGTTGTCGCCCGATGGCTCCGATTCGCGGCAGCACCCACCGATCCGCTCCCCACCATCCGGCAACTCGCCACGCCAGCACGAGCCACGTCGCGAGGATGAACAGCACCGGATTGGTCGACACCGTTCCCGCCAGCAGGTAGCTCGCGTTCATGAATCCGCCGAAGAAGGCGGCGAGCCCCGTGAGGAGCCCGAGAACCAGCGCGATTCCCACGAGCAGCTCGCCGAACGTCACGACGTAGGAGAACGTCGCCGCGTGCGGAAGCACGATCTCGCGAAGGAAGGTCGCGTACCAGCCGGAGACATCGGGATGGTCGCCAACTGTCCGCGCGAGCGCGCCGTTGATGAACCCGGTCACCGCGGTGCCGGCTCTCGCCCCGACCCACACGCCCGCCGGGTTGGTCAGCTTTTCGGAGCCGGCATGCAGCCACTGGTAGCCGACGTAGAGGCGGATGATCGCCCAGAGCGGCGCGAGCCGGGTGTCGGCGAACAGCAACCGCGCGAGCGGCGGTTCGGGGAGCTCGGAGTGCACGGTGCGCGACGATGTGCGAAGCGGTGGGTCGGCCATGGTCCGTTCATTTCTGGTTCGAACGTCGAATCCCCCATGAGATCCCAATGTGGGAAACCGTTGGAAAGCACGCACGATGCGCTCCAGTGGCGCGTCATGCCTCTCTATCTCGAGTTCGCGCTCTCCTTCCTCCTCGCCCGGGCGGCCGTCGATCAGCCGCTCGCGCATCGCCGCCTGAACGCATTCGAGAATACCCTCACCACCCTCGCCAGCAAGTGGCGGCCGCGCCTTCCGCTCTCGCCGGCGCGCGAGATCCGCATGTGCGGCGAGACCCGTGAGGCGCTCCTCGCCTGGATCGAGGCCGAGGACGCGGGACAGGGGCACACGCTGAACCGCCTGGCCGTGTATGCAGCGGCGGTCACCGATGAAAGTGTCCCGGAAGGATGGGTGCGACTCAACCTGCGAAGCGCCGCCTGACCATGCCGCACGTTCCCGCACCGATGCTCGCCTCGCCTGCCGGCGATCTCCCGCCACTCGCGGGGTGGACCATCGAACCCAAGTGGGACGGCATCCGTGTCATCGCCGACCTGACGGCGAAGCGCGCCCATCTCTGGTCGCGAAATGGCATCGACAAGGCGCGCCAGTTCCCCGAGGTCAGCGAGGCACTCGTCGCACTCGCCGCCGCTCGAGGGCCGATGGTGCTGGACGGAGAGCTCATCGCGGTCGACCGTGCCGGCAAGCCGCTTCGATTCCAGGCACTGCAGGGCAGGCACCTCGCGAGTGCCGTCTCCTCGTCCACCGCCTTCGTCGCCTTCGACTGCCTCGCCACCGATCGTAAGTCACTGACGAGCCAGCCATGGACGGAGCGCCGGCGCGCGCTGGAAGCGCTCGTCCCGACGTCGAATCGCGCCATCGTCAGGCTCGGCGAGTCACATCGGTGCGGCTCGGCGGGCGCCGCTCGCCTGTTCAAGGCAGCGCGACGCGATGGATGGGAAGGACTCCTCCTCAAGCGCATCGATGCGCCATACGTCGAGGGAAAGCGGACGCCGCTCTGGCGAAAGGTCAAGCTCGAGCACGAGCAGGAATTCGTCATCGGCGGCTATACGCTGCCCACCGATGGCGCGGACCGCGACCACTTCGGCGCGCTGCTCGTCGGGTGGTACGACGATGACGGCGCCCTGCGCTACGCCGGCAAGGTGGGCACGGGCTACACCCGCGCGACGCTCGCCTCACTCGGCAAGCAGCTCTCCGCACTGCGTCGGACGACGTCCCCGTTCGCCGACGCGCCAGCCGGCCGCGAGAAGGTGATCTGGGTCAGGCCGGTGCTCGTCGCGCAGGTGCGCTACAACGAGATGACGGACACCGGCATGCTCCGGCAGCCGGCGTTCCTCGGCCTTCGCGACGACAAGGATGCGCGTGACGTGCGGCTGGAGTCGGAAACTTCCACCGGAGCGATCCTCGATACGTTGAGGTGCGCGTCCTAGCGACTCGTGCCGTTCTGTGAGGAGCCACCCTTGTCCCGCGCGGACGCGAGTGCCACTGTACTGTCCTGCAAGGCACCGGGATTCGCGAATGAGCACCGTCGGCGCAGGCGACTTCATGGCGTGGGACGGCGGGTGCCTCCTCCTCGGGCGCGCCCTTGCCGTCGCGCCATTGCACGCGCACTACGCCATCCAGGTTGCCTTCGGGTCCGCGCCCGGCATTCGCTTTCGGCCGAACATCGAGACTGCCTGGACGGAGTACGAGTCCGTCGTGATCTCGTCCCGCCAGCCCCACACGATGGACGCCACCGTCGTCCCGCACGTCGCGGTGCTGTTCGTCGAGCCCGAGACGCGCGAAGGTCGCGCCCTGCGCGAGCGCTTCAGGTCCGACGGCATCAGCGCGCTGCCGAACGACGCGCTGGTCGACGTGGGCGCCGCACTCTTCACGACCTGGCTCGAGCACCGGAACGCGCCGGCCACGGAAGCAGCCGCGCGCGCCGTGATCCGGCAGCTCACCGGCGGCGTCGGGCCGACCGTGGTGTCCGATGACCGGATCCTCCGCGCCATCGCGTACATCAACAGTCATCTCGATTCGACGTTGACGCTGGAGGACGTGGCTGCCGAAGCGTGCCTGTCGCCCGGCCGCTTCCGGCACCTGTTCGTCGAGCAGACGGGGACGGCGCTTCGGCCGTACGTCCTCTGGAGACGGTTCGTGCGCGCCTGGGAGCTCATCCTGCGCCGGCAGTCGCTGTCGACCGCCGCACACGAGGCCGGCTTCGCCGACGCGGCGCATTTCAGCCGGACATCGGTCCGCATGTTCGGCTTTCCGCCATCCGCGCTCGCGGTCGATGCACTGCCGATGCGCGCCGGGGCGCCGGGTCCACTTGCCGTTCATGTCCGCTGAGAAGCGAATGGACTCCTTCTCCGTCGGGATGATCCTGTTCGAGGGCGTCACCCAGCTCGACCTGACCGGGCCGTATGAAGTGTTCGCGCGAATGCCGCGTACCACGGTGCGGCTGATCGCGCCGAGTCTCGAGCCGGTCCGCACCGAGTGGGGCATGCGCATCATCCCGGATGCGACGTTCGACAGCGCCCCGCCGCTCGACCTCATCTGCGTGCCGGGAGGGTGGGGGATCAACGCAATGCTGGATGACGAAGCGCTGCTCGGATTCCTCCGTGCTCGCGCCCCGGAGGCCCGATACGTCACGTCCGTCTGCAGCGGAGCGCTCCTCCTCGGCGCGGCCGGCCTGCTGCGCGGCTATCGGGCGACGACACATTGGATGTCGCTCGACCTCCTCGCCTCGTTCGGCGCGCATCCGGTGGCGGAGCGGGTGGTGCACGACCGCGCCCGGATCACGGGCGGTGGCGTGACGGCGGGGGTCGACTTCGCCCTTGTCGTGGCCGCTGAGCTCTTCGGTGACGACGTCGCCCAGGGCATCCAGCTCGCGATCGAGTACGATCCAGCGCCGCCATTCCAGAGCGGATCACCACGGAGTGCCCCGGCGAAAGTCGTCGAGCTCGTGACGCGTGCGAGTGCCTCGGCATTGACGCAGCGGCGGGCGATCGTCGAGCGACGCGGCGGCGGCTGACACGGCGCCCTCCGCTCAGCGCGCGATGATGCGTCCGCTGATTCGACTGCCGGAGGTCGAGCGGACGATCCCGACGGCGCTCGAATCCGTCGCCCCGTTGGCCTTGCGCACGAGCGCCGCGAGGGAGTCGACATCCCGCTCACGTGCGTCCGGTCCAGCCGTGAGCTCGAGATGCAGCCGGGGATAGCGGCGGATCAGCGCCGCCAGTGAATCGAGCCTCGATACGTCACCCGGCCGGAGCGTGACGGGTGCCGTGGAAATCAGTTCCTGCTGGACCGTGAGCCGTGGAAGCCCGAGCGTGTGCGCGAGTTGGCCCTCGAGCATCTGTGCTGCCTGTGACGAGAGCGGCTGAGGCGCGCCGTACACCAGGCGGATGGCATTCCCCACGGACGAATCGCCGACCACCAGGTCGAAGCCGATGACCGCGACGGAATCCGGCAGCGTGAGCCTGCCGATTGCGTCCGCGACGGCGGAGCGCAGCGCCGAAAGACGGTCGCCTGGGGATTGCTCCGGCGTGGAGGGCGCCGTCGTTGCCGCGGGCCTGGCCACCGACAGCAGGTCGGCGAGGTGCGACAGGTCCCCACTGCTCGACGGGACCTGGTTCAGCACGAGCGACACCGGCTCGCCGGCGGCAGTTGAAGCGCGCCGCTCGAAGAGATGCTGGACGGAATCGCTGAACCAGTCCGTCGTCGCGACATTGAGCACCACTCGCGTCGTGGCGTGCCCGAGGTCGACGTTGCGGGCGACGACGAACGACTCGCCCTCCGTCTCGAAGATGCGGGCGGCATCGTCGATCGCGCGTCGCACGCGAGTCTCCCGCGCGATCTGCTTCAGGCTCTCGCGCAACGGGATGCCGACCAGCGCGACGAACGCCACCACGAGCGCGACGCGCGCCCATGCCGATCGCATGATGCCGAGTGAGCGAAGGCCTGGAATCCGCTCGATCCAGCTGGTGAGGGGGTTCGGTGCGCGATCGCGGTGCCACTCCTCCACCACGCCGAGCACCCGGCGCCCGTGCATGCCGGCGACGAGAAACACCGCCATGCCGCTCATCACGATGCCGGCGAGGTTCGCCCCATAGAGCAGCAGGCTTCCGCGAATGATCGGCCAGTTCCAGCCAGTGCCGATGCCGTAGCCGGCGACGGCGAGGGGCGGGACGAGTGCCACCGCGACCGCGACGCCAGGCACCGCGCCGGACAGGCGGCTCCGCCGCGCAACGGTGACCACCGCACCGGCGAGCCCGGAGAAGACGGCGATCACGAGGTCCAGGGTCGTCGGCCGCGTGCGCGCCGCGATCTCGGAGGTGACAGTCTGGAATGGAAGCGGCAGCGCCACTGCCAGCAGCGCTCCCGCCACGATCACGGCGCAGGTGCTGACGAGCACGATGAGCGCCACTTCCAGCGCGAGGCGCCCGTCGCCGACGGCGAGCGCGAGCCCGAGTCCGATCACCGGCGCGAGCAGCGGAGCGATCAGCATCGCGCCGATGATCACGGCCGAACTGTCGAGTGCGAGACCGAGGGCGGCGATCGCGCTCGAGAGAGTGAGGACGATCCAGTACGCCGGTCCGACCGTCGTCGCGCTGCCTGCCGATTCGCGAAAGATCTCCGCGCGGTCGCGACCACTGATCGCCGACGAGGGAGACCAGCGCGACTCCGGGTCGACGGCTTCCTTCGGGTCCTCTGCCGGATCGGATGACATGCAGGCAAGATCGTTCAGTGTCTAGCGTGAAGCAAAGCACGGGCCCGGCTCAGGTAGCGAAAGCGACCGCTCGTGCGCGTCCCGCCCGGTAGCGTTCTTGCCTTCGGCGCCAGGCTGGTACGGCGCCTCGCTTGCATCTTCCCGCCGGCGGGCGGATCATTCTCTGCTGCTCCCCTCATCCCGATTCCGCCCCTCGCGTGACGATCCCTGATTCCGGCGACACCCACTCGCCGCCGCCGCTCACCGAGCCCGGCGACCTCGGCTTCGGTCGCGTCGTTGCCCAGGCCGTTCGCGGCCGCTTCCTCAATCGCGACGGTCGCCCGAACAGCAAGAAGTACGGGCTCGGTGCGCAGCGCGCGGCGCGGTTCTATCTCGCCGCGCTCGACGCGGGCTGGACCGCCTTCTTCGCGTGGATGTTCGGCATCCTGCTGCTCGTGAATGGCTTCTTCGCGCTCGGCTACCTCGCGCTGGGTGATGGCGCGTTGCGCGGCAGCGAGCTGCTCGGCCTCCACGATCCCTTCCTCCGCGCCTTCGCCTTCAGTGTCGAGGTGTTCACGACCACGGGCACCGGGGTGATGCACCCCTTCGGCGCGACGGCCAACTGGCTCGCGATCTTCGAGTCGTTCGTCGGGCCGATCACGCTGGTGATCGCCTTCGGCCTGCTGATCGCGCGCCTTACCCGCCCGCGCATGCGGCTCGGCTTCAGCGACTCGGCCGTCATCGCGCCGTATGAGGGAGGGCGCGGCCTCATGTTCCGCATCGTCAATCTCCAGCCGGGCGAGTTGAGCGACGTCCAGGTGCGGCTCAACCTCGCGCGGTTCGAGGACTTCGACGGCGTTCGCGAGCGCAACTTCCACGAGCTCGCGCTCGAACGGAATTCGGTCGAGCTGTTCACGCTCCATTGGACCGTCGTGCACCCCATCACCGCCGACAGCCCGCTCGCCGGTGTCACGCCCGAGCGCCTCGCCGACTCCCAGGCGGAGTTCCTCGTCTTCGTCAGCGCCCTCGAGCAGACGTTCTCGACGCGCGTGTCGGCGCGCAGCTCCTACCTGTGGGACGAGGTGCGCTGGGACGTGAAGTTCGCGAGCATCTTCGCCGGTGGCCCCGACGGCGTCATGGCGATCGACGTCGACCGCCTCAGCCGCACCGAGCGCCTCGCCGAGGGCGCGACGCGCGCTCCGGCTGCGCTCGAAGCGGCCCGCTGACGACTCCGCGCTCAACCCTCCTCGCCACCGCCCGCCCGCACCGCCTCGAGATCCAGCTCGTACTCGAGCGCCCGAAGCACCTCGTCCGAGATGGCGTCCTCGTTCCGCAGGCGGACGAGCATGCGACGCTCCGCGTTGATCATCCCCAGGCGAAGTCGACGACGGCCGGCGAAGCTTCCACCCTGCTCCTCGCTCATCCGGAGTCGCTCGCGCAGCTCGCGACGCAGCTCCTGGACGTCCCGCTGGTCCACCCAGTCCTCGTGCGACAGGTCCTCCAGCGCCTCCGCGCCACGTCGCGCTGCCTCGAGCCGCGCCAGGCGCTCTTCGGCGTGATGCACCTGCTCGGGCTCGAAGTGCAGGGCGCGAACGATCGGCGTGAGCGACAGCCCCTGGACGAGGAGCGTCAGCACGATCACGCACATCGCGATGAGGATCATCTCGGTGCGGTACGGCAGCGGGTCGCCGCTCGCCATCAGGCGGGGGAGCGACAGCGCGGTCGCCAGTGTCACCACGCCGCGCATGCTCGTCCACGACACGAGCACCAGCGGCTTCCACCGTGGACGCGGCGCGCGTCGTCGCTGCTCGGAGCTGACGCGCGCGAGCACGGTCACCAGGGGCACCCAGAGCAGGCGCACCACGATGGCGACCACGGTCACGATCGCCCCGCTGGCGACAATGCCACCAAGTGAGCCGCGCGGCACCGTCGCCAGCAGCGTGACGAGCTCCGCCCCCAGCAGGAGAAAGATCGTCGCGTTGAGGAGGAACACGACGAGGTCCCAGATCGTCCGCGTCTGCAGGCGCGACGCCGGTCCGACGGCGGTGGAGAGATGCTGCTGCAGGTACACGCCGCCGGCGACACAGGCGAGCACCGCCGAGACGTGCAGCGACTCCGCGGCCACCCACGCGACGTAGGGGCCGGCGAGCGTGAGCAGCGCTTCGGCAAGTGCGTCGTTCGTCCAGCGCACGGCGCGGATGCTCAGCCACGCCACGAGCAGCCCCACGAGCACGCCCACGCCCGAGTCGATGAAGAAGCGGACGATCGATTCACCCCAGCTGAACGCGCCCGTCACCGCCGCCGCGACGGCCGACCGGTAGAGCACGAGCGCCGACGCGTCGTTCACGAGGCTCTCGCCCTCGAGCACCGTGATGACCCGACGCGGCACCGGCAGGCGCGAGACGATCGCCGTCGCCGCCACCGCGTCGGGCGGCGACACGATGGCGCCGAGCGCGACGGCCACCGGCCACGGCAGGCCGGGGTAGAGCGCGCGCGCGACGAAGGCGACCACGGCCGTCGTCACGAGCACGAGCCCGATCGCGAGCGTGCCGATCGGGCCCAGGTTGCGCTTGAATTCGCGCATCGACGTGAACATGGCCGCCGACCAGAGGATCGGCGGCAGGAACACGAAGAAGACGAGATCGGGGTCGAGATCGGGGATCGTGATCCCCGGTATCGAGGCGACGGCGAAGCCGGCCATCACCTGGAGGATCGGTGTCGGCACCGGCAGCCGTCGCGCGACCGCCGACAGCGCGACGATGAGCGCTGCGGCGGCGATGGCGAAGACGACTGGTTCGAACTGTGGCATCAGGACTCCGGCAGAGCAGGAGCCCTCAGTCCTGGTTGGTCACCTTCGGCGTCTCCTTGTTCCAGACGAACCGCGTGACGAAATCCTGCATGCGCCCGAACAGGTAGAGCCATCGGCTGTGGATCAGGGTCTCATGGGTGTCATCCGGCACCACGATCAGCTCATGATACACGTTGTGCGCCCGGAGGAGGTTCACGAGGCCGATGGTCTGCGAGAATGCGACGTTCCGGTCGTCGTCGCCCTGCCAGAGCAGCACGGGCGACTTCCACGTGTCGATGGCCGAGATGGCCGACGACGTGTACGACACGTCGGCCGTGTCGAGCGACGAGCCGCGGAGGTGCACCCCGGCCATGTCCACGCCGGCGACGAAGACGTCGGAGTTCCGCGCCAGCGCCTGCGCAGTGAGGATGCCACCGTACGACAATCCCCAGATGCCGATCCGGCTCGGATCGACGTCGGCACGCGTCTGCAGGTAGCGGCCGGCGGCGATCACGTCGCGGTACTCGGCATTGCCGCGCGCACCGGTGTTGGGCGCCATGCGGAACGACTTGCCGTAGCCGATTCCCGAGCGGTAGTTCACCGACATGACCACGTAGCCCTGGCTCGCCAGCCACTGGTTCACGGCGTACGCGGTGGCGTAGAAATCCATGTAGTGATAGCCGAGCATCATCTGCCGCGGCGGGCCACCGTGGACGAAGACCATCGCCGGCCGACGCTCACCGGGCTTCAGGTCCTTCGGCAGGAAGATCTGGTTGTGGAATTCCACGCCATCCTCCGCCTTCAGCACCACGGCCGTCGGCACCACCTGTGCGGCGGCGGGAAATTCCTTCGGCAGCACGGGATAGACGAGCTGCTGCGCCGTTGCCGTCTCCGCGCGACTGGTGGGGATCAACCCGACTGACAACGGTCGCGTCGGTCCCGCCGACAGCACGGCGAGGCGAGTGCCCGAGCCCAGCGGGGCTGGGTACATCTCGTAATCGGTGCCGTTGGTGATCTGCTCGGCCGTGCCGCCCGCCGTGGGCACCTTCCAGATGTGCCGGCGCTCGATGTCACCGGCGTTCGTCGCGTAGAACAGCGTCGCACCATCGCGCGACACGGCCGTCGTCTCCACCGCGCCTTCGCCGGGCGTGAGCTCGATCGGCATGGGCGCAGCGCCGTCGACCGCCACGGAATAGATGCGAATCCACTCCTGAGGCTCCTGCTGGAAGATCACGTTGCGGCCGGCCCACGCGATGCCATTGATGTTCGGGAACGTCCGATCGTTGGGCTGGTTGTGCCAGAACTCGTGCGCCTCGCAGGTGCCGGCGGCGCCAGGACAGCCGGCGATATCGGCCACCATGAACGAGATGGTATAGCCGCCGGTGAACACGGCACGGTGCAGTCCGTCGGCGCGGCCAGTGTCGCTCGCGGCACCGAAGCGTCCCCCGTTGCGACGCCCTGCGGCGGCCGCCGCGGCGCGACCGGGCGCCGCGGGGCTCCCGATGCTGCCGTCACCGGTCTGCACCTGAAGGGCGAACGGCGTGCCGGGCCGACGCACGAAGGCGAGCCGCTTGCCGTCGGGCGACCACGTGGGGCTCATGTCATGATCCACGCTCGGCGCCACGTAGTACACCCGTCGCGTGCGCACGTCGTAGACGCCGATCAGGTCGTGATTCTCGCGGCGGCTCACGTACGCGATCTTCGTCCCGTCCGGCGACCACCGCGGGTTGACGTTGTCTCCCCACTCCTTGATGAGCGGAATCTCGCCCTTGTCCTGCGGCGTGGTGGCCGTTCGCGTCACGGGGAGACGATAGATCTGTCCCTCCTTCACGAACGCGATCGCTCGGCCGTCAGGGGAGAGCTCCGGGCCCGCGCCGTCGGCCAGCTTCCACGCGCCGGTGCCATTGGTGCGCGCCACCCAGATGGCGCGTTCCGGACCGGCCGGATCACTGCTCGGGTTCGCGATCCATCCCTCGCGGTTGGGCTCACTGCCGCGAACGAAGGTGACGACGGATCCATCATCGGAGATCGCGAGATCGGACAGCAGGATGCCGTTGTCGTCGAGGAACTTCGTCAGCCGCACCGGCTTGAAGTCCGGCGCCGCCGCCGTGAACACGTTGCGCTGCCCACGGTCGTAGCCCAGCCAGGCGATGCGGTCCGCCTTCCGCGCGCTCACCAGCTCGGACGGATACGGGAAGGAGAGAAACTGCGCGATCGACGGCGCGCTGGACGCGGGATGCGTCGCCTGCGCGGAAAGGCGCGCTGCGCCAGCGCCGACGAGGACGCCGAGCGCGAGTGTTCGGGCAACCGTGGTGAGCATGACTCCTCGCCTGCGATGAGTGGAAGAGGGGATCGAAGTCAGCATCGTCATCGACCGGCCCGCGCGCCCCTGGGCTCGGGCATGCGCCCCAGCAGCGTCGCGTCGTTGCCGAGG
>Ga0157372_10003068_pt1 | contig 17992 bp, 18 predicted proteins | sample C55metaG_FD_115307 | JGI IMG/M metagenome (GOLD analysis project Ga0157372, IMG submission 115307) | Corn rhizosphere microbial communities from Kellogg Biological Station, Michigan, USA - C5-5 metaG | ecosystem: Host-associated > Plants > Roots > Rhizosphere > Soil | place: USA: Michigan... | reverse complement strand
TGCTGAACGTTGTGCATGCGGTCTTACCGCAGTTCCGCGCACGCCGAGGTGGTCACATCCTGGTCGTCGGCTCCATGAGCGCGCACCTGAGCTTCCCGACCATGACCGTCTACGCTTCATCCAAGGCGGCCGTGCGCAGTCTCGTCGAAGGCCTCCAAATGGAATGCGAGCCACTTGGCGTCAAAATCACGCTCGTCGAGCCCGCCGGCTACATGACGAAATTCTTCGACAACGTCAAGACCGCTGAGCGCATCGACGCCTACGACGATACCTACGCCAGGATGCAGACCACCTTCGACAACGCACACTTTGGCAACATCCCCAAGTCCATGGGCGCCGTCGCCGATATCACCGGAATCGACCAACCGCCACAGCATTTCGCCATCAACACCGAGGGGCTGACCTGGGTGCGCGATACCCAAGCCGCCCGGCTCGCCGAATACGCCAAGTGGGAAGACGTCACCAAACAAACCGACTGACTTCGCTACAGGTGTCCCATGGCGGCGGGATAAGAACAATGCGCCGATGCGACCATCCGCTTGCCAAGGTCTCCGCCGCGATCACTGAAAGCTGCCGGCGGGGACGACCGAACCGAGGGTCGTGCGGCTGCAGCATTGTTGACCAGGATATGTAGCGGTCCGTCCTGGCGTGATGGCGCGGCCGCAACTCACCCCGGACCCCGGGCGGCTATGAAGTGCAGTTCGCCACAAAACATCTCGGCCATTTTGCGCCGACAAACGGCCTGCACAAGTGGCTGGCTGCGGCGAACGGCGCTCGCGTCATGGCCGTCGCCTCAATCGGGTATCTGTTCTCTCCTGTGGTCTTCGACGACCTGCACTACCGATTCCGCCCCTACGACCAGTGGACGTCCTACGGACAATCTCAGTCCGCGATTGTGCGATTTGCTGTCGACGCCGCGCAACGATGGGCCCGACGACGGCATCAGCGAACGCACTAGCTAAGGTCCAATGAGTAATGCCATTGGCCTGCCCGGCTACCGTCGAGGGTTGCTACTCGTAGAGCCAGGGTTTAAAGCAAATCTCCAAGCTGTAACCATCCGGGTCTAAGACGTTCGCCGCGTAATAATCGGGAAGGAACTGCGGGCGTAACCCGGGAGCACCGTTGTCCTTTCCGCCATGAGCTAACGCTGCGTCGAAGGCTTCATTGACTGCCTGCTCGCTGAGCGCGGCGAAGGCGACATAAAGCGCGGGGAAGGATGCGTTAGATTCTTTGAGCCAAAATCCCGGCTGGGGCTCTCCAAACCCCCACAGATCGGGGTAGCCAGCTTTAGCCTCGAATTTCCAGCGATCGGCCTTGCCTAAGGGAGTCAGGAGAGCGCTGTAGAAGTCGAGGGATCGCTTGATGTTCGTAACCGGGAGGTAGATGTGATCAATCATTTGGGGTCCTTTGCGGTTAGTTGCGGGGCTGAGCGGCCCTGGCGGTGCGGGCAGAAACAGGCTCACGGCTCTCCAGGACCAAACCGCAGACATCACTTCTGACGGTCACGCCAGGCCAGCATTTCCTCCAAGGTGCTGAAGTCGTAATAACCGGTGGTGGGGTCAGGGTCGATCTCGGTGGTGAATGTGGTGGCGCCGGCCCGCCGGTAGACGTCGGCGCTCTCGGCGCCGAACCAGTGCACCGAGCGTTCGATGTCATTTCCGTCGCGTCCGATGGCCGCGGCCAGTTCGTCGACTTGGGCGCTGGCCTCGGTGAACGCCTCCGCCGCGAGGACGGTGTGCCGACGTCGGCGTGGCGCGCCATCGCGGGCAGGGTCCGCTTGGGGCCGCTGCCGCCGATGAGGACGGGTATCTTGCGGAGCGGGGGTGGATTCAGTTGGCCCATGCGCGCCTCGATGCGTTTGAGGCCGGCGTCGAACAAGTCGAAGCGTGACTTCCACGTGCCGAACTCGTATCCGTAGGTGGTGTAGTCCTTTTCGTACCATCCTGCGCCGAGGCCCAGCACGAGGCGGCCGCCGCTGATGTGATCGACGGTGCGGGCCATGTCGGCGAGCAGGTCGGGGTTGCGGTAGCCGATGCCGGTCACCATTAGCCCGATCTCGGCACGGTGGGTAATTTCGCCCCAGTGGCCAGTGCGGTCCAGCCCTCGAAGTGGGTAACGTCGGGCTGGACGTCGGCCAGGACCGGGACGCCCTGGTTCAGGTCAGCGACCTCTGGTTTATGGAAGTGGTCATAGCCGAAGATCGAGTCAGCGCCGAGTTCTTCGGCGCGCATCACCGCGCTGCGCCAGGTGGCGAAGTCAGGGGCTTTGCCGCAGTGCGGTAGTACGCCGATGCGGATGGGTCGGGTCATGTCGGGAGTCCTTGTCCGGTGTTGGGTAGTGGGTAGTGGTCGGGGCCTTCGACGGGCGATCAGTGTCGGTCAAGTTGCCCGGACAGACATTGCTAATTGCGTACCGGGGCGCCGCCCTTGATCGCGCGGTGCGGCTGGCGGATTCATGGTTTTAGCGTGCAGCCTCCCGCAAGGGGAGAGTCAAGTCATAGCTGGGATTGAATCCACCACGGTGTCAGCGCGCACCGTTGGTTGACCGACCGCACAATCCCTGCGCCGCTCTACGCCGGCCAGGCCCCGAACTCCAATCCTCAGGCCGCCATCCCCTGATAGCGACGATCGTGTCGTACGCGCGGCCCGACGCGGCCTTGGTGCACCTGGCACGCCCCGCCTGCATCGCGGGGCCGTGATCGCAGATGGGTGAGACGCTCGTGCTGTTTACCGATAGGCTCGACGATGGCGAGCAACCATCGCTTACCGCAGAAGAGCTCTGGACGGAGCTCCCGCCGGATCCGCGAAGCCAGGAACAGGTAGCCACTTGCGCGCGGTTCCCTAGGCCGGCGAAGCGGGACCGCAACAACCGTCGGAAATCCACCCCGGCCCACTTGACCATCAGTCGGATATGGGCTGCATTTCGTTGTGGCACAATGAGTCTCGAAGCAGGTTGCGCAGCGCCAGCGACGCGGAGCGTTCGTCGGGATCGCGAATGCGCCACACCTCGGAAATGCTGCTGTGTCATGTCCTTTCTGGGCCTTGACGGTTTGCCGTCGTTGGTAGCCATTCGGTGCCAGCAGCTGAAAAGTCAGGAATGCCAGGGGCATTCACTGGCGGACCTCCGGGCAAGTCTTGCTGCTCGCCCAGGCGCCGAGGCGCGATGCTCAGGTTTGATCGCAGCCCTGGAGGTGAACCAGTCGGCGTCGGTCGCGCGTCGGTCACGTATAACTATCCACATGGCGAACATTGCCGCCGGCGACGACCACGCGGACACTCCTCCGTCGATGGTTCGGCCGTCGCTGCCGCGTGAGCCACCGGCTACCGAGCGCGGCCTGCGGACTCGCGCCGCATTGGTGGCGGCGGCGCGAAAAGTGTTCGAACGCCTGGGGTATCTGGATGCTCGGCTCATCGACATCACGCGGGCGGCAAACTGCTCGACTGGCACGTTCTACACCTATTTCTCGAGCAAAGAAGACATCTTCGCGGCTGTTCTCGAGGTCGCTCAGGAAGACATGCTGCACCCCGGCATGCCACACGTCGCTAGCGACGACAGCCCCGCCGCTGTCATCGAGGCGAGCAATCGCGCCTACCTGAAGGCCTACAAGCGCAACGCCAAACTGATGGGTCTGCTCGAGCAGGTTGCCAACATCGATCCCGAGTTTCGCGAGTTGCGCACGTCGCGATCGAATGCGTTCGTCCGGCGAAACGCGCGCAGCATCGCGAAGCTGCAGGTCAAGGGCTACGCGGATCCTGATCTGGACCCGCTGCTTGCCTCGCGCGCATTGTCCGCGATGATGAGCCGCCTCGCCTTCGGGCACTTCGTCGCACGCGAGGACCGCGAGGACACGCCGACGGTGACCGACGAGGACCTCGTGCAAATCGTCACCCGGTTGTGGGTGAACGCCCTTCGGATTCCGTCACCCGATCACCGCAACCCGCCAGCAGTCCAGGACCAGTAACCCGCCATTTGAGCCGCGGCTGGTGATCCACCAGTCCCGGGCACTTGAACTTGACGTCGGATTCAAGTACCGCTATACAGAAGTGAGACATGTCCCGCATCAAACCCTTTACCCGCGGGGCGGTTCACACGCAGTTGCCGGTGAGCCTGATGAATGACAAGTAGGAGCAGGCGTGTCCACTGCCGCGACCGTTCGCGACCCCCTCGATGCCCCGCGGATGACGCGCACTGCAGTGCTGATCGACTTCGGCGGTGTGATTACCACCAGTGTGCTGCGGGCTTTTGAGCAGTTCGGCGAACTCCTCGGCGCGCCTTCGGGACTGATACGGGATTTGCTCAGCCACGACACCACCGCCCGAGAACTCCTGGTCGAGCACGAGTGCGGGCGCATCGACGCCGACGCCTTCGATCGCGGTTTCGCCGACCGGCTGTGCGCGCACGGCGTCGAGGTCCAGCCCGAGCGGCTGTCGGCGCGGATGCAGGCCGGGCTGCGTCGTGACGACGACACCGTGCGGCTGATCGATGACCTGCGGGCGGGCGGAGTTCCGATCGCGTTGGTATCCAACGCCTTCGGGCGTGATACCTATGCGGGGTTCGATCTCGACGCGCTGGCGGACGTGTTCGTGATCTCCTCGGAGGTCGGCATCCGCAAGCCGTCGCGGAGGATCTACGCCATCGCCTGCGAGCGGCTCGGCATCGACCCGGGCCAGGCGGTCATGGTCGACGATTTGCAGCAAAACCTGGATGGGGCGGCCCGGCTCGGGATCGCCGGCGTGCTGCACACCGACGCCGCGGACACCCGCAAACAGCTCACCGAGCGCTTCGGCATAGGACGGAGGACTCGATGAAGGTCGCGGGCAGGGTCGCCATCGTCACCGGCGGTGGCGGCGGCATCGGCGGCGCGCTCGCCGAGGAACTCGCCGCCCATGGCGCCCGGGTGGTGGTGGCCGACCTCGACGTGGCCGGTGCGCAGACCGTCGCCGACAAAATCAACGCCGCGGCAGCGGGGTTCGCGGTCGCGGCCGGCGCGGACGTGTCCGGCACCGCGTGCATTCGCGGCCTGATCGCGTTGGCGGAGCAGCGGTTCGGCCCGGTCGACCTGTACTTCGCCAACGCCGGGACCGTCGGGGTACCCGGTCTCGAGGCCAGCGAGGCGGACTGGGACCGATCGATCGACGTGAATCTGCGGGCGCACATCCGGGCCGCGCAACTGCTCATCCCCGGCTGGGTTGAGCGCGGCGAGGGCTACTTCGTCAGCACCGCGTCGGCCGCCGGCCTGCTCACCCAGATCGGGTCGGCGACCTACTCCGTGACCAAGCACGCCGCCGTCGGGTTCGCCGAATGGCTCGCGATCAGCTACGGCGACCACGGGGTGCGGGTCAGCTGCCTGTGCCCGATGGGCGTGAACACCGAGCTGCTTTACGCCGGGGAGAAGTCCGGGGATCCGCGCGGCGTGGCCGCCACCCGCGCTGTCACCTCGGCGGGGGAGGTGCTCGAACCCGCCCAGATCGCCCGCGACGTCCTCGCCGCAGTCGATGAGGAACGCTTCCTGATCCTGCCGCACGCCACCGTGCTGGACATGTTCCGGCAGAAGGCCACCGACTACGACCGCTGGCTGCGCGGCATGCGCCGCTACCAGGCGTCGTTGCTGGACAGCATTCGATGACCACCCACCCGTTCCCGCCCGTCAGGAGTTCTCGTGTCCCTGTTTGACATTTCCGAACGCGCTCAGCAGCTGCAGACCGAGCTGCTCGACTTTCTGGAGTCCTACGTGTACCCGGCCGAGGGGATCTACGACGACCAAATGCGTGAGTCCGGCGACCCGCACTTCCAGCCGCCGATCATCGAGGAGCTCAAGGTTGAGGCCCGAAAACGTGGCCTGTGGAATCTGTTTCACCCACATCCCGGCACCGGTGCGGGTCTGACGAACCTCGAATACGCGCCGCTGGCGGAGATCATGGGCCGCAGCTTCATCGCCCCCGAGGCGTGCAACTGCAGCGCCCCCGACACCGGCAACATGGAGGTGCTCGAACTGTTCGGCACCGAGGAGCACCGCGAGATGTACCTCAAGCCACTGCTGGAGGGCACCATCAGATCAGCGTTCGCGATGACCGAGCCGCGGGTGGCCAGCTCGGACGCCACCAACGTCGAACTGTCCATGGTCCGCGACGGCGGCGACTATGTGCTCAATGGTCGAAAGTGGTTCGCCTCCAACGCTATGCACAAAAATTGCAAGGTCTTGATTGTGATGGGCAAGACCGACCCGGGCGCCCCGCCCCACCGCCAGCAGTCGATGATGGTCGTCCCGATCGACGCGCCCGGCGTCACCGTGTTGCGAGGCCTTCCGGTGTTCGGCTATATGGACCGCGAGGGCCACGCCGAGATCGACTTCGCCGACGTGCGGGTGCCCACCAAGGACGTGCTCAAGGGTGAGGGTGAGGGCTTCGCGATCAGCCAGGCCCGGCTCGGGCCGGGCCGGATCCACCACTGCATGCGGGCCATCGGCATGGCCGAACGCACGCTGGAGCTGATGTGCAAACGCGCCCAGTCTCGGGTCACCTTCGGCAAGCCAATCGCCGACAACGCCAACATCCAGGACTGGATTGCCGAGGCGCGCATCGACATTGAGATGATCCGGCTGCTCACCCTCAAGGCCGCCCACATGATGGACACGGTCGGCAATAAGGGTGCCCAGACCGAGATCGCGGCCATCAAGGTCGCCGCCCCGAACATCGCGCTGAAGATCGTCGATCGCGCCATCCAGGTGCACGGCGGCGCCGGCGTCACCGACGACTTCCCACTCGCCATGGCCTACGCCCACCTGCGCACCCTGCGCTTGGCCGACGGACCGGACGAGGTGCACAAGCGCGCCATTGCGCGCCGCGAGCTGCGCCAATATCGCGACCTGCGGCCGGTGGGGTTATGACGACGTCCGCCGACCTGTGCGGCAAGACCGCGATCATCACCGGTGCCTCCCGCGGAATCGGGTTGGCCACGGCGCAGGCACTGGCCACTGCCGGCGCCAACGTCGTTCTCACCTCACGCAAGCAGGACGCCGCCGACGAGGCCGCCGCCCAGATCGACGGCAACGCCATCGGCGTTGCCGCGCACGCCGTCGACGAAGACCAAGCCCGCCGCTGCATCGACATGGCCCTGAACAAGTTCGGCAGCGTCGACATTTTGGTCAACAACGCGGGCACCAACCCGGCATACGGTCCGATGATCGTGCAAGGCCGCGATCGGTTCGCGAAGACTTTCGACGTGAACCTATGGGCACCGCTGCTGTGGACCGCGCTGGCTACCGAGGCGTGGATGGGCGAGCACGGCGGTTCGGTGATCAACACCGCCTCCACCGGCGGTCTGGGACACGAAGCCGGCCTCGGCGTATACAACACCACGAAGGCTGCGCTGATCTACCTGACCAAACAACTGGCGCTGGAGCTTTCGCCGAAAATACGGGTCAACGCGGTCGCGCCGGGCGTGGTACGCACCCGGCTGGCCGAGGCGCTGTGGAAAAACCACGAGCCACAGGTCGCGGCGTCCACCGCGCTGAACCGGATTGGTGAACCGAATGACGTCGCCGCTGCAGTCGTGTTCCTCGCCTCCGAGGCCGCAGCGTCGATCACCGGCGAGACATTGGTGATCGACGGCGGCCGACGGCTCGGCGACGCCCGCCCGTACCGGTTCGGAGCAATGGCTGATGCCTGACACGTCGCAGGTCGTCGGGCTCGACCCGGCGGCGGTGACACGCTGGTTCGACCACCTAGGAGTCAGATTCACCGAGCCGTTGCGATTCGATCGGATCGGTCTCGGCCAGTCCAACCTGACCTACCTGGTGCGCGACGCGGACGATCGCCGCTGGGTGCTGCGCCGACCGCCGCTCGGTCAACTGCTGGCCTCGGCGCACGACGTCGCACGCGAGGCGCGGATCATGGCCGCGCTCGCGCCTACCGACGTTCCTGCTCCCCAAATCCTCGGCGTGGCACAGGATCCGGAAATCGCCGATGTGCCATTGGTGCTCATGGAGTTCATCGACGGACAGGTTGTCGACACCATGGCGATCGCCGAATCACTCGCCCCGCAACGGCGCCGGCAGATCGGGGTGTATTTGCCGGCGACGCTGGCCAAGGTGCACGCGGTGGACATCGACGCGGTGGGTTTGTCCGACCTGGCCAGTCACAAGCCGTATGCCCATCGTCAGCTCAAGCGGTGGGCCGGCCAGTGGGAGCGATCGAAGACCCGCGAGCTGCCTGAGCTCGACGACCTGACCGGTCGGCTGGTCGCCGCAGTCCCCGAGCAACGCGAGCTGTCATTGGTGCACGGCGACTTCCACCTGCGCAACGTCATCGTTTCCCGCGGCGACGGCGCGGTGACCGGCGTGCTGGACTGGGAGTTATCCACCCTCGGAGATCCCTTGGCGGACATGGGCACACTGCTCGCCTACTGGCCCGAGCCCGGCGAGGACATCGGCGACTTCCCGGCGTCGACGCTGAACGGCTTCCCGGGCCGGGCCGAGCTCGCGCGCATCTACCTGGAGCAGACCGGGCGGGATGCGCACGCGCTGAAGTACTGGCACGTGCTGGGGTTGTGGAAGCTCGCCATCATCGCCGAGGGCGTCATGCGCCGCACGATGGACACGCAGGAGAACAAGGCGGCCGCCGGGACGCCGACGGTCGAGTGGATCGACGCGTTGGTCGGCACGGCGCAAAAGGTCGCCGACACAGAAGGAATTTAGTGAGGGCGAAACCATGACATTCGACGAACAAGCGATTGCCCGCGACCTCGAAACCCGGGTTCGGCAGTTGGTCGCCACCCACGATCCGGCGCACACCGATCCCCAGAAATTTCTCGAAGCGAGGTTCGACGCCGGCCTCGCGTGGGTGCAGTTTCCGGAGGGACAGGGCGGACTCGCTGTGCCGCAAAGCTTTCAGGCGCAAGTGAACGCTGCCCTGGCCGCAGCCGGCGCGCCCGAGCCTGCGGCGGCCAAGAACGGCATTGGCTTCGGCATGGCCGCGCCGACCATCGCCGCGTTCGGAACCGAGGAGCAGAAACGAAAGTTCCTGCGGCCCTTGTATATCGGTGAACACATTTACTGCCAGTTGTTCAGCGAACCGGGTGCCGGATCGGATCTCGCGGCGGTCGCCACCCGCGCGGTGCGCGAGGGCGACGACTGGATTGTCAATGGGCAGAAGGTGTGGACCTCCGGCGCCCACAACGCTCAGATGGCGATACTGGTCGCGCGAACCGACCCGAACGTGCCGAAACACGCCGGATTGACCTACTTCCTGTGCGACATGAGGGATCCGGGTGTGGAGGTCCGGCCGCTGCGCCAGATCACCGGGGAGGCCGAGTTCAACGAGGTGTTCCTCACTGACGTCCGGGTGCCCGACGCCAACCGTCTCGGCGCCGAAGGCCAGGGCTGGCGGGTCGCCCTCACCACGCTCAACAATGAGCGCGTCGCCATCGGGTCCGGCGTCCCGGGCGCGATGATCGGCACGGTCGCGGCCGCCTGGCGCGCACAACCCGAGCTGCGCAACCCGGCGATGCTCGACGATCTGATGCGGCTGTGGGTGGAGTCGGAGGCGTTGCGGCTGACCGGTGAACGCCTGCGTCAGCAATTGGCCTCCGGCCAACCAGGTCCCGAGGGCTCCGCGATGAAGCTCGCCCTCGCCCGTTTGACACAGGCGATTTCCGGCTTCGAGATGCAACTGCACGGCGAGGCCGGCCTGCGCTACGACGACTGGACGCTGCGCCGGCCAGAGACAGTCGACTTCATAGGACGCGGGCCGGGATACCGATACCTGCGCGCCAAGGGCAACTCGATCGAGGGCGGAACCTCGGAGATTCTGCGCAACGTGATCGCCGAACGGGTGCTCGGCCTGCCACCCGAACACCGTGTCGACAAGGACATCGCCTGGAAGGACCTGCCCCGATGAGCACAGCCAACCTGCTCTACACCGATACCGAGGATGCGCTGCGCGACAGTGTCCGGCGGCTGTTCGCCGATCGCTGCAAGCCCGAAGTGGTCACCACCCTCTACGACCAGCCCGATGTGGACTTCACCGACGTCTGGAAGACGCTCGCTGTCGAACTCGGACTGGCCGGACTGCTAGTGCCCGAGTCGCTCGGCGGGGCGGGCGCGAGCACCCGCGAGGCGGCCGTGGTTATGGAAGAGATCGGCCGCGCGGTCGCGCCGGTTCCGTTTCTGTCCAGCGCGGTGCTGGCCACCGTCGCGCTGCTCAAGACGGGCGAGACACAGACGCTGCGGTCGCTGGCCGACGGATCGACGACGGGTGCGCTGACGATTCCGCTGTCCACGCTGCCGGGCGCCTGCCCCGCGACCGTACGGATCGGTGCCTCGGGCCTGACCGGGCGGGTCAGCAGCGTCGCTGACGCCGACGCGGCTGATGTGCTCGTGGTGCCGGTTGCTGGACCCGACGGCCTCGAGTTGCACGTCGTTTCACGCGCGGCGGCGGGTGTGAAGGTGACCCCGGTGTTGTCGCTGGACATGACGAGACCGATTGCCGACGTTGAGTTTTCGGCGGTCGCTTCGACACGGGTCGACAACGGCGCTGCCGAGGATGCGGTGGCTGCGGCGCTGTTGTGCAGCTCGGTGCTGCTGGCCTCCGAGCAGGTCGGCGTGGCGCAGTGGTGTCTGGAGACGACACTTGGCTACGTCAAGGAACGTAAGCAGTTCGGCCGAGCCGTCGGGTCGTTCCAAGCACTGAAACATCGGCTAGCCGACCTGTGGTTAGAAGTCAGTTCCGCGGGTGCTACCGCGCGTTACGCGGCCGACACCTACGCGCGCGGCGATGCGGACACCCCGATCGCCGCCGCTGTGGCGCAGGCCTACTGCAGCGATGTCGCCGTGCACGCCGCGGAAGAGTGCATCCAGCTCCACGGCGGCATCGGCATGACGTGGGAGTATCCCGCGCACTTGTATCTCAAGCGAGCCAAGAGCGACCATCTCGCACTCGGCACCGCCTATCGCCACCGCGCTCGGCTCGCCGAACTCATCGACCTGCCGACGTCACCGTGAGCGCCGACAGTTGATCAGGCGCTGGGCGTTGTATTCGCGGCCTGGTCGGCAGCGATTTTGGCCAGCGGCTCGCGGTCGATCGCGCGTTTGATGATCTTGCCGGTGGAGCCCTTCGGCAGCTCGTCGACGAACTGCACGATGCGCGGAATCTTGTAGGCCGACAACCGCTCTCGCGACCACGCGGTGACCGCGGGTCCGTCGTGTGGTGAACCGGGACGAACGACGACGACGGCGGCGACCTCCTCGCCGTAATGCGGGTGCGGAATGCCGACAACTGCGGCCTCAACGATATCGGGGTGTTCATAGAGCGTCGCCTCGACCTCGCTCGGGTACACGTTGTAGCCGCCGCGAATGATCAGATCCTTGGCCCGGTCGACGATGCGCAGATTGCCCGCGGAGTCCAATTCGCCGATGTCGCCGGTGCGTAACCAGCCATCGGCCGACAAGACCGCGCTGGTCGCGTCCGGACGATTGTGGTAGCCGCGCATCACTGTTGGACCCTTGACATACACCTCACCCGCCGTGTTGGCTCCGACCGGCTTGCCCGTGCCTTCGCGGATCTCGATCTGGGTGTCGAACACCGCCTGGCCGACCGTCCCTGGCGGGGCCGAAGCGCCGCTGAATGTCGCGACCGCAGTCGTCTCGGTCAGCCCGTACCCCTCGAGCAGGCTGCAACCGAACTTTTGCTGGAAGGCCCGGGCGACCTCTGCGGGCAGTGAGGCCCCACCGGACACCGCCAAACGGAGTTGGGCGAAGTCCGCAGCGGCGGCATCGCCGGCATCGTGCAGCATCGCGTTCCACATCGTCGGGACGCCACACATGATGGTGAGTCGGTCGCGACGGAGCATGTCCAGCATCCCCTTGGCAGTGAAGCGTGCCAGCAGCGACACCGTTGCGCCTGCGGTGAGTGCCGACATCAGCACCGCTGCCTGTCCGAACACGTGGAACAACGGCAGGCCGGTGCCGACCCGGTCGTCGGGTGTGCAGTCGCACAGCCGGGCCGAGACGTCCCCCGCCGACAGCAGGTTGCCGACGGTCAACTCGGCGCCTTTAGGCCGACCGGTCGTCCCCGACGTGAACACGAGGGCGGCCACGTCGTTGGACACACGGTCGCACACCACACCGGGAATGTCGCCCCCGCCCACCTGTGCGCCCTCAGTCAGGCTCAAATGCGAAACTCCGTGCGCAGCAGCGGCTTCGGCGGCGGCCGGTCCAAGTTCGTGCCATGCGACCACCAGCGAACAGCCGGCTTCACCGATGAAGTACTCCAGCTCCGCCCGCGTCGACATGGTGTTAACCGGAACCACGACCGCGCCCAGCGCCTGGATGCCGAGATAGGTGATGACAAACTCCGGCACGGTCGGAGCGATCAAAAGCACCCGGTCTCCCGGACCGGCGCCCTTGGTGCGAAGGTCCTGCGCGCAGGCCAGTGCCGCATCGCGGAGCTGGGCATAGGTCCAACTGCGCTGCGCACAACGCAGCGCGATGTGATCGGGATCGGCACCAGCATGGCTTAGAACCGGAGCGATGACGTTGACCATCTCACTCCTTTCGGGTCATTCAATTGCGGTGGGCGTGCGTGGAATCCTCGCATCCGGGCCCAGGTTGTGAGCTCGGCTTTGCGACGGCGGCGGTGGGGATCCGAAGGGCATTGGTCCAAAGCTGCAACAGCATTTCTGCGAGGGCGTCGAAGGTCATGTCAAGGCCGTAGACGAACACGAGGCTCGCCATTCGGCTCACCATGGCGTTCATGGCGTGGGCCGTGCCGAACGGGTCAAGGGTGGGGTCTGCGAGCCCGCGGGCCTGGAGCCGGGCTATCGCGGCGGCGTTGCGTTGGGCGAACGTGTGGGCACGTTTCAGGCGTAGTTGAAGAAAGCGCTCGTCGATGAGGGCGACTTGTTCGATCACAGCCATCAGGCGAGCGTTTCGGCGGTAGCCCCTGAGGTAGGCGCGATTTGCCGCGTCGATCACGGCCTGCGGGTCGTCGGATCCGGTGATTTCCGTGAGCCGCGGGTGGAGCGTCTCCTCGTGGACCTCGGCCATCACGGCGGCGAACGCGTCTTCCTTGGTCTTGAAGTACGTGTAGAACGAGCCCGTCGCGATACCGGCTTCCGCGCAGATATCGACGATCCTCGCTTCGAGGAACCCGTCGCGCTCGAACACCGCGCGAGCGCCGCGCACCAATGCTGCCCGGCTCCGAAGGCCGCGCGCGCTTGCCGGGGGTTGACCTGTCTGCGACGGCAGGTTCTCCGCCTCCCTGGCCTGGCCAGTCGATGCTTGCAACCTAGGCATTGGCATGATCCTACTTGTATTCGAATTCGGATTCAATTAGCGTATTCACGATGAAGCGTGCCGATTGGCATGTTGCGACCACGGACGGTCGTGATCCCGACGGCAACGTGATCGAACTGCAGGAGGTCGCGAGCGGCGAGCAACACATCGCTCTGCTCCACCACCGCTTGCGTAGCGAGAACATGAACCCAAGTGCGGGTCAGGTTCCGCCCCTCCTGATCGGTGAACCTGAGGATTTGCCGCTGCGAGGCGAGCTTCGCTACGGCCTCGAGCTCGCCCGCCTGGTCTGCGATCCCGCCTTTTTGCATCCCGCGCATCAGACAGACGCCCCGCCCGTTCTGCTCGTGCCCGGCTTCATGGCCGGCGACGCCTCGCTGGCTGTGCTGCACGGATGGCTGCGTCGCCGCGGCTCACGCACCTCGTCGGCCGGGATGCGGCTGAACGTTGATTGCAGAGAGCGAGCGGTCGGGCGCCTTGAGCTCCGCCTGCGGAAACTGGCCGAAGACACAGGCCGCCGCGCGGTGGTGATCGGGCAGAGCCGCGGCGGAGAGCTCGCGCGCGTGCTTGCGGTCCGCAATCCGGACACCGTGGGTACGTTGGTCATGCTCGGCTCGCCGGTGGTCGAACCGGTGAGTGTCGGGGGGCCCGTGCTGAGCGCACTGCGCTCCGTGGCACGCCTTGGGGACCTGGGGATACCCGGCATGTTCTCAAGTCGGTGCGCTGACGGGGACTGCTGCGCGGCCTTCCGCGAGGACCTCCGGGCGCCGCTGCCGCCCGATGTGCGCGCGGTTGCGATCTACTCGCGCAGCGATGGGATTGTCTCGTGGCGGTCGTGCGTTGATCCCGGCGCCCGCCAGGTCGAGGTCGAGTCGAGTCACACCGGAATGTCGGTCAACCTCGCGGTCTACCGAGTCCTGGCCGAGATCCTGGAGGAGGAGCCGGCATGGAGTGGATGAGCCCGACGGACGCCTCGTTTCTGCACATCGAGGGGCCCAACACCCCGATGCACATCGGCGCGGTGAGCATTTTCGAGGGACCCGCGCCACCCTTCGCGCGCCTCGAGGAGATGGTCCTCAGCAAGCTCGACGGGGTCCCCCGCTACCGCCAGAAGGTCCGCTTCGTCCCGCTGGGGCTGGGGCGGCCGGTGTGGGTGGACGATCCTCACTTCAACCTCGGATACCACCTGCGCCACAGCGCGTTGCCAGCCCCGGGCACGGAGGAGGTATTGCGCCGGACGGCAGCCCGGATCTTCGCCCAGCATCTCGACCGCACAAAGCCGCTGTGGGAGATCTGGATGGTGGAAGGGGTGAGCGAGAACCGCTGGGCGCTGCTCTCCAAGGTCCATCACTGCATGGTCGATGGCGTATCGGCCACCGACCTGATGACGGTGATGTTCGACGACAGCCCCGCGCAGGCGCCGGGCGAGCGCTGGCAGCCCGCGGCCGAGCCGACCAGCGCCGAGCTCGTCCTGCACACCCTGACCCGCCAGACATTCAATCCATCCGAGCAGCTACGGCTGTTGCGGACAGTCGTCAGCCAGCCCCGGACATCCCTGGCACAGGCGCAGGCGCTGATGCGTGGGATGGCCTCGGCTGCGGGACTGCTACGACCGCTGGGCGCGTCATCGCTCACCGGGTCGATCGGACCCCACCGGACGTGGAGCACGGCCCACGTGCACCTGAGCGACGTCAAAGCGATCCGCTCCGCTCTCGGCGGGACCGTCAACGACATCGTGTTGACGATCGTTGCAGCGGGGTTGAGGGAGCTGTTGGTGAGCCGAGGCGAGAACATCGCGGGCCGCGATGTGCCGGTCCTCGTCCCGGTGTCTGTCCGCCGGCCTGGCGAGCGCGGCGTGTACGACAACCAGGTGTCCGCGATGTTCCCCGCATTGCCTGTGGGAACGGAGGATCCGGCCGAGAGGTTGCAATCGGTTCGAGCGCAGATGGACCGGTTGAAGGAGTCGGGGCAGGCCGTGGCCGGCGAGGTACTCACCTCGCTGTCGGGCTTCGCGCCTCCGCTGCTACTCGCCCTCGGCGGCCGCTTGGCCGCCCGGTCGCCCAGCCTCGGTGTCCAGACTGGGGTGACCAACGTCCCCGGCCCACAGCAGCCCCTGCAGACCCTCGGGCGAAGGCTGCTCGAATCGTTCCCCTTCGTTCCACTGATCGGCAACGTTCGGATCTCGATCGCAATCTTCTCCTACAACGGCGGCATCTACTTCGGCGTCACCGGGGACTACGACAGCTCAAGCGACATTGATGTCTTGACCGCGGGCGTCGAACGTGGAGTCGCCGAGTTGCTTAAGGTGAGCCAGCCGGGCCCGAGCCCGTCGCCCCGACCGCGCTAGTGCGTTCGGCGGCCATCACCCGAGCACAGACATCCGGGAGCGGTCGTCGATAGCGGTCAACGCCTTGGCATGCCTGCCAACAGCGAGGGCGACCCGCCGACGACATCCATCTGCCCCAGCTGTTGTGGTTCAGGCGGTGCGGGTGCTGCCGCCGTCTATGAGGAATTCGGCTCCCGTCAGGTAGCGGGCGTGGTCGGATGCCAGGAAAGCGACGAGGTCTCCGACCTCGGTGGGATCTCCAGTTCTGCCAAGGGGGATGCCACCGATGGATTTGATGACCTCTGCGCGTGCGGCAGCCATGCTGATGTGTAGTGCCGCGGCGTGCTCGCTTACGAACGCTGCGGCCGCTTCGGTCTCGATGAATCCGGGACTGACACTGTTGACACGGATACCGTTGGGCGCCAATTCATCTGACAACGCTTTGCTGTAATTGGCCAGGGCGGCCTTGGCGGCGCCGTAGGGTGCGGTACCCGGCATCGCCAGGCGGCGTTGCACCGAGGTGATGTGGATGATGACGCCGCCTTGGCCGGAGATCATCGAGGGGACGAACGCTCGATCGAGTCGTACGGCCCCGAACAGGTTGACCTGGAAGGTTTGATTCCAGTCGTCGTCGGTCAGGTTTGTGACGCCTCCGGGGCTCACCTGGGTACCGCCGACGTTGTGCACGACGACGTCCACGCCGCCGAGGATGGCCAGAGTACGTTCGGCGATGGTTGCCGACCCCTCGGCAGTGGCGATGTCGGCGGTGATCACCTGCGGCGACGGTGTGGGCGGGGCGCTGCGTGCGGCGACGACAACGGTCGCGCCAGCGGCGCGCAATCGATCGGTGATGCCCTTGCCGATGCCTCGGGTGCCTCCAGTGACTAGTGCTCGCTTGCCCGTGAGGTCGATCTGCAGCGTGGTGCTGGCAGTAGACATATCGTGTCCTCCGTGTGTGCGTTCCCCTCGACGAGGGGAGGGTCAGGCCGGTGTGGGGGTGTCGATGATCGGCCAGGCGATTTCGGTGCGCCATTGCGTGTAATCAGTGGTGTGGCTGTGGTCGCGGTGGTAGTACTCCCGTAGTTGCCAGCCGACGGTCAGTTCGTGTTCGGCGACGTAGGAACCCAAGTGGGCATACGCGAGGTCTATGTCGGCGTGCGATCCGTCATACGTGGTCACCGCGACCTCGGCGGCGGGGACAACCAGGGGTTTGATCCTGCCCAGTTCGCGTGGCGTAGTGACGGGGATGAATACGGTGGCTTCACCGGGTTCGTGCTGGAACAGGCATTCGTCGTAAAGGCCGCCGGCCGGCCCGGTGACCTCCATGCCGTGATCGTCAGCGGCGGCCCGCAGTTCGTATAGTGCGTCGCGCCACCAGGTTTCGATACCCGCGGGGTCGAGGGTGTCCTCGGTGATGGCCAGCACCGGGAAACTTGATTCGGCGCGCCGATGTACCGGCTGTCGCGCGGGTGCACTCTCGAGCAGGGCGCGTAACGACTTCACCGCGGCCTGCGTCTGGGCCAGTTCGGCTTCGAGGTGGTCGATGTGGGCTGCAATCAGTGTGTCGCGCTCGGCTGTGCTGCGTGCGACCAAGACAGCACCGACATCGGCGACCGGCATGCGCAGATCGCGCAGCCGCCGAATCAGCTGCGCGGTCGGGAGTTGTTCCAGCGCGTAGTACCGATATCCGGTATCCGGGTCGACCTCGGCCGGTTCCAAGAGTCCGACCTGGTGGTAGTACCGCAGTGTCTTGACACTCAGGTGTGTCATCGTGGCGAAGCGTCCGACGTTGACGGTGCCGGTCATGATGTGCTCCGGTGAGGGCGGGGCCGCTCCGTTGCGGAACGGCCGGTCTTCTCAGTACTGGGGTGGGGTGTTCTTGATGATGAATAGGGTGACGATCTTGCCGTCGCGGACCCGGATGTAGTTGGTCATGACCAGAGGGTCGGGTAGCCCCGTCTTGTCGTAGTCGCCCTCGTACCGGCACCGCACGCACCACATGCCAGCATTGTCGACCGCGTCCAGGGGCTCGATCGTCACGTGATCGCCCGCCATCTCCTTGGCCACAAATGCGCGGATGTGTTCACGTCCCCAGAATTCCCGCGCAATGTCATTGACGAGCGCATCATCGGCGAAGGTGTCCACGATGGCGTCCACATCGAAGCTGTTGATCGCGGCGATATGCGAGGCGATCACAGGATCCAGCGATAGTTGTGCGGTCATTACGTCCTCCTAGATCGTTGTTGGCGTCGAACGACTGTCAACAACGACCCTGCGCTCTCCCCCCACGGGAGGGTCAAGCATCCGAAGACCGCGCCTCGATGGGAGTGACGCAACTTGAATTGTCGGCTCACTTGACCGTCGGACAAGTGCGGCAC
>Ga0157372_10003065_pt1 | contig 18006 bp, 16 predicted proteins | sample C55metaG_FD_115307 | JGI IMG/M metagenome (GOLD analysis project Ga0157372, IMG submission 115307) | Corn rhizosphere microbial communities from Kellogg Biological Station, Michigan, USA - C5-5 metaG | ecosystem: Host-associated > Plants > Roots > Rhizosphere > Soil | place: USA: Michigan... | reverse complement strand
GATTATGAATTAAATATAATAAAAAATAATCAAAATTCAAATTAATAAACTGACAAACAGATACTTATAGCTTAACTTAATGACATTGGGCCTTATACGCATTGGCCGGTATCCGCTGCAATCCTTAACGCGAAATTTGTTTTCAATTATAAATTCGTTGCTAAACGCTCCCCCTTTAGGGGGCTGGGGGGCTACTGCACATATGCCAGCTTCACATCCTTATAAGCCGGTTTCTGCAATTGTTTTTTTAAACCTTTGAAACTTTCGGTAGGGCCTTGTGCGGCAAACATGTTAATAAGCCATGCAGGTACCGAACCTCCGGGGTCAAGGTGCAGGGTGTACACAATACTTACATGGGAGCTATCAACAGGAGTAATAATCCACTTGCCGGTTGAATTTTCCACCCTTACAATGCCATCTTTCGCGGGTACCATGTTAGAGATAACCGGCGCGTCAATAGTAACCACTTTGGTTTTAGGGTCCTGTGTAACCTTTAAATGCGCTACGAAATCGCGGTTATGCACCGGCCAGGGTATGTTTACTTCCGAGTAATAATAAATATCTGATGGCGACACCTGCTTAATGATGGTAGCCGATTTGGTGTGATAAACCCACTCGCTGCAGGTTTTAATGTCCATAAGCACAGCTACCAACTGAGCAGCAGTGGCGTTAAATGTGCATTCTACTTTAATGGCTTTGATTTTTGAATCGGGGATGTGGCGGGTATAAACCCTGATGCCTTCCTTATTGGTGCTTAATGACCATGGCTCTTCCGGGCCTGCAACGGCAAATTTTGTAACAAATAATAAAAATACAATAGAAAATATCCTGCGCATGGTATCAGTGATTGTAAATAAGGTATGGCAAATTTATATACAAAAACAGGCCGGGGTTGCCCCGGCCTGTCAGTAAATGGTCATTTGATATGCGCAGATATTGAAATATGAAAATACTATGGCATTTGAAACTCCATTACTTTACTTCGAATACATAGCTGCCAGCAGCTATCTTGTACACTCCTGTGGTGGCAATCGCTTTGCCGCTGGCATAAACTTTACCGGCCGGGAAGGTAATTGTCGCGGTTGAGTTTGCAGGCACAGTAACTTTATAAGTTACACCGCTGCCAGTACGCTGCCATGATGAAACGATGTTACCATAAGGCCCTTTATGCGTTGCAGCAAACTCATTTAAACCCGGTACAAAATGGGGTTGGAGCAGCACGTTTTTAAAGCCCGGATGCTCCGGATCAGGGTGGATGCCTGCAATGCCTTTGTACAGCCATGCGCCAATTTCGCCAAACATGATGTGGTTAAGGGAGATATCGGATTTAGCATCTATCTGCCAGTTTTCATACAGGGTGGTAGCGCCGTTAACCATCCACCAGCCCCATGACGGGAAAGTTTCCTGCGATGCTATTTTGTAAGCTACATCCGGGTAGCCGTTATCGCTCAAGGCGCTCAATATGGCTTTGGCACCCAAAATGCCCACATCCAAATGGAAATTATCGGTTTCAACGCGCTTAGCCAGGTTGGCAGCAACTTTGCTCTTCATATTTTCGGGAACTACACCCCAGTAAAGTGGCACGCTTAGTTCTGTTTGCAGGCCTTTGCCATAAATGCCGGTTGCAGTGTTTAAGTATTTTGCGTTAATGGCATTTTTGATCTTACCAGCCAACGCCGAGTATTTTATGTAATCGGCTTGTTTGCCCAGTATTTTGGCTGCTTTGGCCAATATGCGGGCATCGGTATAATAATAAACCGATGAAGTAAGTTCAACAGGCGAAACAGACTTTACCGGTACCCAATCGCCAAGGCCCCAGGTGGTAAGCCCGGTTGGGTAAAGATCATCAATATGGTTCACGTATTTTTCGATGGCTGTATAGTTATCGGCGAGGAGTTTGCTATCGCCATAAAACAAATAAATATTATATGGAATGATGGCGATGGTGCTGGTCCAGTCGGGCCCGTTACCCCACTCGTAGCCCCAGCCGCCGGTTGGGATAATTGAAGGGAGTACGCCGTTAGGCTGCTGCTCATCGCGGTGGTCGGCCAGCCATTTTTCGTAAACGGTGATGCCATCAAAATTATAGAGGCCGGTTTCGCTGGCAATGTGGGCATCGCCGGTCCAGCCGTTCTTTTCACGTTGAGGGCAATCAGTGGGATAGCCGAACAGATTGCTGAGGTAGCTATTGTTGGTAGCCGTCCAGATCTGGTTAATGGTTTGATTGGATGCTTTAACGATACCGATGGGCTCTACATCGCTGTGCATAAAAAACGCTTTGATGTTTTCTTTGCCAATTTGGATGGGTTTGCTGCTACTTACCTCAATATATTGAAAACCTTTGTAGTTAAAACGCGGCGAAAATGTTTCTTCGCCCTTGCCGCCTAAAATGAAAATATCGGTCTGGAATGGATCTTTATCATCAGTAGGGCGGTAATGCAGATCGATGTTTGATTGATCAACATGTCCGTTTTTGTTCAATCTTTCTGCATGTTTAAGACGGATCACTGTGCCTGAATCACCCTTAACAGTAATTTGGCTTACACCCGAAATATTTCGGCCCATGTCAAACACCCAAACATAGCTGTCAATTTTGGTAACGCTTTTGGTGCTGATGGTATCAACCGCACGGATAGGCTGCATAGCTTGCGATACAATGTTCATGGACGGGGCCGAACGGTTAATGACTGGCTTCCATTTGCTGTCGTCAAAGTTGGCGGTGTTCCAACCCGGTTGTTCCAGCCTGCCATCGTAATGCTCGGCAGTATAAATGCTGTTGAAAATTACAGGGCTAAGTGAGGTTTTCCAGTCGGTGCCCGATTTTACGGTTTCAACCGTACCATCGGTATACGTGATGCGCAAATCCATACAAAACGTCGGGCGGCCGCGCCATGGCGCCTGGTGAAAAAACCAAACAGCCGTACTCTGGTGGTTATACCAGCCATTGCCCAGCAACACGCCCACTGCGTTTTTACCGCTTTGCAGCTGCGCGGTAACATCATATGAAACGTAAAGCGTGCGCCTGTCGAACCGGGTATACATAGGATCGAGGCGGTGATTGCCGATTTTTTTTCCGTTGAGATATAATTCATATAAACCAGCCACAGCAATATAAGCCCTTGCCGAGCGGATTGGCTTAGCTACCTTAAATGTATTGCGGAAATAGGGAGCCGGGTTAACAGCTATACCTTTGTTATCGCTTATCCATGAGCCCTTCCAGTTTTGCATGCCCATCATGCCGGTTTCAAAACTGTTTATAGCTGATGGGACAAGCTTTTTATCTGCCCGGTCCCAAAGCTGAACCTTCCAGAAATACTTAGTAAAAGGTTTTAGTTGTTGGCCACTATAAATAACAAGATTATTTGATGAAGCAATTTTGGATGTAGTCCATGCGTTGCCTTTGCTTGCTGAAACAGCAGCCGAATCGGTACCTACATAAAGCTGGTAGGCACTCTGAGCTGCCCCTTGCGCTTTATCATTCATCAACCAGGTTAAACGGGGATGTGCATTATCAATACCTATCGGGTTTACAAGATACTCGGATTTAAGACCTGCAGCCCCGGGCGTTTGGGCATGTGTTACCGAATAAAAGCAAAATGATAAGGCAATACTAAGCAATGGCTTACATAAAGGGTTTTTCATGTGGTTAAGATAGCGGTTTGTACGTTATTGGCAAATGACTATGATATGTTGTCACGATCAACAATGTTAACCGGATAGATTGGCATTGGCATCCTGAACTGTCTGAACCTGGATTTGGGGAGATTTACCGGATAGGCAGGATTTCCTCTAATAGTGGAGATAAAAATCTTTTCTACCCCAAGGTCATGTCCTCACGACCGCCTACACGAATCCCTAAATCCTAAAAATCCCACCAAATCCAGGTTCAGACAAAAAATCCTGCTAATCATTAAATCCCATAAATCATGGTTCAGATAATTTATACATTTGCACCATGAGCAAGCTATGGCAAAAAACTACCAACGTTAACGAACTGGTTGAAAACTTTACTGTTGGTCGCGACCGCGAATTTGATGAGCAAATGGCTGCGTTTGATGTTTTGGGGTCACTGGCCCATACCCGCATGCTGCAAAGCGTTGGGCTGATGGACAGCACCGACCTGGAGCTTGTTCAACGCGAGTTGAAAAATATTTACGCCGATATTGCCAAAGGCGGTTTCCGTATTGACGAGCATGTGGAAGATGTACACTCACAGGTCGAGTTGCTGCTTACCCAGCGTATTGGCGATGCCGGTAAAAAGATCCACAGCGGCCGTTCACGTAACGACCAGGTTTTGGTCGACCTAAAGCTTTTCTTCCGTCACCAGTTGCAGGAAGTTGTTGAAAGCACCGAAACCTTGTTCCGCCAGCTTATTGAATTGAGTGAAAAACATAAAGATGTTTTATTGCCGGGTTATACCCACCTGCAGGTGGCCATGCCATCATCCTTTGGCTTGTGGTTTGGCGCTTATGCCGAAAGTTTGGTTGATGACCTTGAACTGGTTTTAGCTGCTTACCGCATTACCAATAAAAATCCGCTGGGTTCGGCTGCCGGTTATGGTTCATCGTTCCCGCTTAACCGTACTTTAACTACACAGCTTTTAGGTTTTGATAACCTTAATTATAATGTTGTTTACGCGCAAATGGGGCGGGGTAAAACGGAGCGCATTATTGCTCAGGCCATATCAACCATTGCGGCTACGCTGGCAAAAATGGCGATGGATCAAACCTTGTACCTGAGCCAGAATTTCTCGTTTGTAAGTTACCCGGACGCATTAACTACCGGCAGCAGCATTATGCCGCACAAAAAAAACCCCGATGTTTGGGAAATTATGCGCGGCAAATGTAACCGCCTGCAAGCACTGCCTACCGATGTAGCCATGATGACCACTAATTTACCATCAGGATATCACCGTGAGCTTCAATTACTGAAAGAATTGCTGTTTCCTGCTTTTGCCGATTTGAAACACTGCCTGCAAATGGCAACCTTCATGCTGCAAAATATAACCATAAAAACGGACATTTTGGATGATGCCAAATATGCTTATCTGTTTAGTGTAGAAGAAGTAAACCGTTTAACATTAAGCGGGACGCCATTCCGCGATGCTTATAAGCAGATAGGTTTGGCTATTGAGGCCGGCAATTTTAATCCGGATAAAACGGTGAACCATACCCATGAGGGTAGCATCGGTAATTTGGGCAATGAGCAGATCTCGGCTTCGTTTAATAAACTGATCGATAATTTTGATTTCGGAAAAGTAGAGCAGGCAATAAAAGGATTGGTTAAGTAGTTATCTTAGTATCAGGAATTTTTTAAACACCCTGATACTAAACCAATGAAAAAACCTTATTACATCATCCTGCTGATGCTTATCAGCCTGTTTTCCTGTAAACATGATAATACCGTAATTATTAAAGGCGATATAAAAGGCCTTAAAAGTAAATGGGTGTATTACAAACCCGCTTATTCATTTTTTAGTAAAGCCACAGACTCTGCCAAAGTTGCTGATGGAAAGTTCGAAATTAGATTTAAACGGGATACCCCTTTTTTTGCCGATCTTGTTCAGTTAAATTATCTCGACGAAAAAGGAAAACAGCAATTTATAGATGTTGCCAATCCGTATGAGCCTTCAAAAAATCATTCCAGGTATACTTTTTTTGTTATAAGTTCGGGAATAACCACAATAACCGGAGACCTCTCAAAAACTGAAGGAGCGATCTTAAAAGGTGGGCCACAATCCGAGTCGTTTTTGAAGAATATAACGCTGCCTTATATCCGTATAAGTAAAGATGGTATTAGGAGAACCGCGCAAGCAGAAAGGATAAAAAAAAATATCAGTCAGAATCCCGACTCTTATTGGAGTTTACTTGCGTTGCATGGTTTTAGATTTTACTTAGATCATTCCCAATTGAAAGAATTATTCAACTCTTTTGGCGATGAAGCAAAAGCATCGTACTATGGGAAAAAACTGAAACGGTTTATTGATAATCAGCCTGCAGATAAAAATCAGTTTGCTAATAGCGTTTTCAATGATGCTGATGAAAAGCCGGTGAACCTGGTGGATAATACAAAAAAGTTAAATATGGTGATATTCTGGGCAAGCTGGTGCGGCCCATGTCGCCAGGAAATCCCTTCCTTAAAGCGGATAGCAGCCCAATTTAATAAAGATGATATCAGATTTGTTAGCGTATCAATAGATGCAAAGAAAGAGAACTGGTTACCAGTTATGAAAGCTGAAGATATGCCCTGGCAGCAACTCATCATACCTCAGCAGGTGTTTTCTAAAGCACAGGCACAGTACAATTTGGGGTTCATACCACAGGTATACCTGGTTAATAATAAAAATATAGTAGTAAAAAAAATTGATGGTTTTGACAATGGCAACGAAGAACGCGTTAAAACTTTTATAGCCGATTATCTTGCGAAAAATTGATATTTGCCTGGTTTTTGTGATAAGATTATTGTCGATCTATTCAATCGGTGAAATCATATCAATCAAAAAAATCAAAAAATAAAATCAGCGAAATCAACGTAATCAAATAAATCAACGGTCATGAATGGACAAAACAGAAGCGATATATACCCAGGCCTTGAGGTTGACATTATACTCAAAAAAGATCAGCGAACCGGTACGCTTACCCGTGGCTTTGTAAAACGGTTGCTAACAAGTGCTGCTTATCACTCGCGCGGAATAAAAGTACAACTGGATGACGGGCAGGTAGGCCGTGTGGCCTGGATTGTTGAGGAAGACGATTTTTAGTATCTTCATTTAATCTACATCAAACATTATCATATTTATGGTGTAGCTTAAATTGTATGCCTCAAAAAGCCAAAACAAAAACCAAAGTCTTTTTTAGTCTTGATGCCCATCACCGCCTCTTGATCTCGTTAGGGGCCGCAGCAATAACACTGTTTTTATCCTGGGCGCGTTTTTCGGCGCCAACGGTTGCTTTGGTAACCTGGATAGCATTTGGTTTATGCATCATTATTATGGATTGGATCATTATCCTAACGGCTAACCCCGCCGAGATCCGTAAAATAGCAAGTATCGAAGACTCAAGCCGCACGCTGATATTTTTGTTTGTGATAGCATCTTCGTTGATGAGTTTACTGGCAATAGTGTTTCTGTTGTTATCCACAAAAAACCAATCGGACCCGGTTGTGACGGCGCGGGTTTTATTGGCCATGGCATCGGTTATTGTTTCATGGTGGCTGGTACACACTATATTCGCCTTGCGTTATGCCCATATGTATTATACTACAGATCCCGATGATGATAAAAAACTCAAACATCTCGGCGGCCTTGAATTTCCGGGTGATGAAAAAGAGCCGGATTACCTCGATTTTGTATACTTTTCGTTTGTAGTAGGCATGACTTTCCAGGTATCCGACGTGGAGATTTCAGCACGCTCTATCCGCAGGCTGGCCTGGCTGCACGGGTTGATTTCTTTTGCGTTTAATACAGCTATTGTGGCATTGAGCATTAATGTGATATCGGGGATGATATCTAAATAAGATTATGTCAGATTGCTGTTGTCATGACGGCCGATCAAACCAACGGCATTCTGAAGCCAAGAGTGAGGCCGTCAGTCTGAGTGATTTAAATCCAGAGTCTCAGAAGGTAAAATGACATCCCCGCAACGTCATTGAGGTACGAAGCAATCTGCGGACAGACTGGTAACAGGCTTCATTAGTAGTTAACTTACATCGTCGCGCTTTTGGCCGCGCGGGGCCAGTTACTTTTTTCTTGATAAAAAAGTAACCAAAAAATCAAGTCAGCAAAAAGGCTTCTTTGCGCTCACCCTGCCCCAATATCCATCGCCCGGCCTTTTCCCTGCAAACGGTCAGAACCACGGCTGCAATTATTTTGCCCCGCTTCGCCCACACATATCCCCAGCTTCTGCAAAAACTTGCTATGCCCTTTCCTTCGCTCAAGGCCACCATTGTTCTGCCCGTTTTTGCCCGAAGCTTACCTGCTGACAAAAATGTATTTTTTAAACATGTCATGGGTAGCTTGTCGGAGACTCGCTCGTAGAGGCTTGCCCGCCATGCTTCGACCGGCAGCGTGACATCTGTTTTTATCCTGTTATGAGTAAACACGATTTGCACCGCCACTTTATTGTAACATTTAACTATCTCCAACCTCCACACCTTTCAAAGTAGTTAAATATTTTGTTACTTGTAATGCCTTTTATTTAAACAGTTATGCACAGAAGAAATTTCCTCAAAACCGGTTCATTAGCCGGGTTAACGATATCTACTTTAGTAGCGGCTTCCTGCAATCAGCCATCTGCCGAAAATAAAGCCGATGAAACTGCCGCTGCCGATAACAGTAAGGACGATATATTTGAACTGAGCGAGATAACCATTACCGATCTGCAGCAAAAAATGCAGAGCAAACAGTTTACTTCAAGGCTGATTACCGAGCTGTACCTGAAACGCATTGATCAGATAGATAAAAAAGGCATCATGCTTAACTCGGTTATCGAGCTTAATAAAGATGCCTTGAACATGGCCGATGCGATGGACCGGGAACGTGAAAAGGGTAAGGTGCGTGGTCCGCTGCATGGTATACCTGTGCTGATAAAGGATAATATTAATACCGGCGATAACATGCACACCACGGCGGGCTCATTAGCTTTGGCCGATAATTTTGCCAAGCAAGATGCTTTTATAGTGCACAAGCTTCGTAAGGCAGGTGCTGTGATATTGGGCAAAACCAATTTAAGCGAGTGGGCAAACTTTCGGTCTACACATTCAACCAGCGCCTGGAGCAGCAGGGGAGGGCAAACTAAGTGCCCTTATGTTTTAGACAGGAACCCCAGCGGTTCAAGCGCCGGTACCGGAACGGCTGTAGCAGCCAATCTTTGCGTTATTGGTATCGGTACAGAAACCAACGGCTCGATAGTGTCGCCGGCATCGGTTAACGGCCTGGTAGGCATTAAGCCAACTGTGGGCTTGTGGAGCCGGTCGGGCATAATCCCCATTTCCAAAACGCAGGATACGGCCGGACCAATGGCGCGTACAGTTAAGGACGCCGCCATACTGCTTGGTGCGCTTACCGGTATTGATACGCTCGACCTGGCAACACTTGGTAGTAAAGGCAGGATCGAAGCGGATTATACCAAATTTTTAGACGGCAATGGTTTACAAGGCAAACGGCTGGGTATTGAAAAAACAGCGTTTGACGATAAGCCGGCCGTTGTTGCATTATTACAGGATGCCATCAAAATCCTGAAAAGTAAAGGTGCCGAAGTTGTGGAAATTGAACTGAACAAGGAGCTGAAAACCATAGGAAAAAATGAATTTACCGTGCTGCTTTATGAATTTAAAGACGGCCTTAATCAATACTTTGGCAACGCCAACAGCAAAATAAAAACCCTGGCCGATGTAATTGCTTTTAACAAACAAAATGAGGCCAAAGCTATGCCTTTTTTTAAACAGGAAACCATGGAGTTAGCTCAAGCCAAAGGCGACCTGAACAGTAAGGAGTATCTTGACGCAGTTAAGCAAACCAATACAGGTACCCGTAAAGTTATTGATGATATGCTGGCCAAATATAAGCTTGATGCAATTATAGGTACTACCAACGGCCCGGCAGTTTGCATCGACCTGGTAAATGGCGATTATGATAATGGTTTCGGTTTTTCGGGGCCTGCAGCTATGGCTGGTTATCCGCACATTACCGTACCCATGGGCCTGGCGCATGACTTACCGGTGGGGTTATCGTTTTTTAGTACGGCTTATAAAGAGGGTGATATCATTAAATTGGGATATGCCTATGAGCAGGCATCTAAAAAGCGGGTGGCACCATTGTTTAAGCCCGATCTGTTTGCTTAGTTTTGTATGATGGAAACGACGCTCACTGTTCCGAAAAAAATACTGGCCCGTCAGCATGAAATTACTGCCGACTATTTAAAAGCTATTGATAGGCATCTTGACGATGTGCTGAACAACCGAGTATTGGACATGTACGAGATCCGTGATTTTGCTGATGAAATGCATATCCATCCTACCCATTTGAGCAATACTATTAAACTCACCACAGGTAAACATCCCTGTTTCTTTTTCGAAGAAAAGATCATGGAAATTGCAAAAGCCATGCTTCAGGAAAATACAGTAAGTGTAGCCGAAATAGCTAACCGGCTTACTTTCGACCCGTCAAACTTTACCAAGTTTTTTAAGCGTTTTGAAGGAGTAACGCCAAAGCAGTATCGTGAGCAATGGCTGGTAAGGAACCTTGATTTATAGGATTGGAGGATTATATGATATTGTGCTGAAGTGTGTGCGGGGGGAGCGTTAGGGATTGCAGTGTAAAGCCCACAGTGTGCGGAGGCTGGGGCGTTGGAAGGCGAGGACTTGTAACGAAAAGCCCGGGCCGCAGGCAACGCCCATGCATATAATATGATTCTAAGTAAATCTGCCAATCAATAGTTTACAATCACGTCGTTATGAGAGATGATGACAACTGTGCCTAAACATATTAATCAGCTCCGTTTAGTATGTATTACGTTATTCCAAAGGCATGTCATTGTTATAGTCGAATAATAACTTCTGTATCATCCTCCAAACATTATTGGACAAAGTACCAGGCAGGACGTATTAACGCCTGTTATTATCCCTGAAATTTTGAGTGCGTACGGCAATTTGTTCCAAAGTAAGTTCGCCGTATTTTTTAGCGCGATCTGCCCATTCGGGGGCGTTGTCAACCAGGTTATCGATAATCGATTTACCGTCGGGTCCTTTTTTGGTTACGTAATTTATTCCGTAAGCAACTGCAGCACCTATAGCAAGAGTTTTGATAAAGCCCATAATTTATTTTTCTTTTCTGATATATGACAATGATAATGCCAGTTTGTTACTTCACCCAATAAAAGCTTCTATATTTGAAGTACTTAAACACCATAACCGCCATATGTTTTTTATTTTTTCAAAAGTGCTTTCGTTTTTAATGAATTTGCTTCTATGGGTATTCGCATTTTTATTGATCGCGCTTTTTTCAAAGAACGTAAAACGTAAACGGAAATTTTTGCTTACAGGTATTATTGTGCTTTATATTTTCTCTAATTCATTGTTAATTAACCTGGTTAGCTGGTGCTGGGATGTCAGGGAAACTGCTGTACCAGCCGGTAAAAAGTATACCTGTGCTATAGTTTTGGGTGGTTTTAGCTCGGATGATGGGAATGGCGGCGGTTTTTTCAATTCTGCCGCAGACAGGTTTATCCAGGGTGTTCGTTTGCAAAAAACAGGTAAAGTCAGTCATCTTCTTATCTCAGGAGGAAATGGGCTTTTGATGCCATCGGGTTTTAGGGAGGCCGATTGGGTAAGGGAGCAACTCAGGGAAATGCAGGTTCCGGACAGTTGCGTACTAAGCGAACCGAAATCCCGCAATACCATTGAAAATGCCGCTTTTTCAAAAGAACTCTTGCAGCAGCATAAACTTAAAGGACCTTATTTACTGGTTACCTCGGCATTTCATATGCGCCGTTCCCTGATGATATTTAAAAAACAGGGGGTTGACGTGGTTGCATACCCCTGCAATTTTTCCAGCCGCAGGTTTTCGGTATCTGCCGATGATTTCCTACCCAATGCAGGTGCTTTAGCGGGCTGGGGGACCTATATAAAGGAAGCCATCGGCTATGTGGTAACCCGTTATTTTAAATGATCAGCCTTGTTTAAGGTGCCCCATATTTGGGGTAATACCAAGGTCCCGGCGGTTATGCTTATTCCAATTGGCTATATCCACCATTCCGGGCGGCGTTTGATAATGATTTGGGTTGGCACCGCATCTTACAATAAATTTACCTTTAGCCTGTGCAATGACAGGCCTGCTGCCGCAGATGATGCAAGGCTCGCAAAAAATAGATACCTGAATTTTAATGGGTTCGCTCATAATAAACTAAGGTGCTATCTATCGCGTGAAAATTCAATACCAAGTAGTTGGTATTTTTAGCGGTATATTACCCGTTGTTTTTTAACAGGCTGGTGCATCATCAATTGTTCAATATCCTTTGCAATATCCCCGGGCTGCATGGCAAATTGAAGATATAAAAACCGCTCTCCCGGCACCACTACATCGGTGCCGTTGTCCTTTATTTCCATGTTAAGTTTGCGATAGGTAAAATAAGGTTTGGGCCCCCTGATGGCTGTTAGTACGGCGGTTTCGTCCCAACTATTACGGCCGGTTGTATTCTTGTCTTTTGTAAGTGCTATCTGGAAGGCGTCTTTTACGGAGCTATTTTTTATTGATGTATTGTTGATCAGGCGGATTCCGGTCAGGATTTTTTCACCTATTTCAAAACCGCTAAGGGTAATAGGTGTAGGCCAGTCTTTAAATACTTTTTGCGCAGAGGCTGCGTCCACATTTACATTGTATTCGCTAAAGGTTTTACCGTCGGTACCTACTCCCGTAGCCATGGATACCAGTTGTTTTACTTTCTTTTTCACCAGTTGTTCTCCATCCAGTTTGCTGTATTTATCAGCTCCCGACCGGAGCAGATCGGCCAGGTTGGTGAAAAATCCTACCGAAATAATAGTTACGCTGCCATCGGCTTGCTTTGCCAGCACCTTGCGGTAAAGTGCTACCGCTTCAACTGCCTGGCTGTTTGATTTTATGTTATGCGGATATTTGGCAATAATAGCCTGGGCCCATTGCTGTGCACAGTCTTTATTAGGTTTGTCTTTTTTTACAATACCTATGGGGATATTGGGCTTGCCAAAATAGGTGTTGATCACACTGATGGTTGGTGCGGTAGTTTCGAAGGCATTGCAGGATATGGTTGCTAATATTTTGGCCTCACCCTTATCTGCAAAGGCATACAGCATAGCCATCGCACCAACATCGTCATAATCTCCGGCGATATCCGTGTCGAAAATAACAGGGACAGGGCTGTGTTTTTGCGCTTTGACAAAGTTGAGGTTAAAAATAAATGCCAGGATGAGTAATGCTGATTTGAATTTCATTGTATGCAATAAAATAAAAGGTAGTTAGGCCCGAAAAAGATGTATCGGCAAATAAATGGTTTATGAATAACCGGTAAATAAATCTCGCATTATTTAATTACTTTGGCAAGTATTAATTTATAACGAACGACGCTAATCAAATGACTTATTGCCTGGGAATTAAAGTTAAAGAGGGCTTATTGGCCATTGCCGATACCCGTATAACTTCGGGGACGGATACCACTGTAAAAAAGAAGATCACTATAGAACAAAAGGATCATTTTTCGCTGTTTATCATGACCAGCGGTTTGCGCTCGGTGCGTGATAAGGCCGTGATATATTTTAATGAATTATTGGAGACAGCCGAGTTTAATAAGATGTATAAGGCCGTGAATGCATTTGGCGAACAGGTAAAGCGTGCCGCACAGGAAGATAAAGCGTCGCTTGATGCAGCCGGGTTACGATTTGACCTGAATACCATCATTGGCGGGCAACTGCGCGATGATGATGAACACAAGCTTTTTTTGCTATATCCCGAAGGAAACTGGGTGGAGTTAGGGCAGGGGGCGCCATACGTGGTTATCGGAAATTCGGGGCATGGTAAAGCTATCCTTAACCGTATCCTTAATGAAGATTCGAGCCTGAAACTGGCGCTAAAAACAGGTTTTCTTTCATTCGATTCAACAAGGGTAAGCTCGAACAATGTCGATTTTCCGATAGATGTGGCTGTTTATAAAAAGGATAGTTTCAATATTGTTGAGCAGCGTTATAATAAGCAGGACCTTGAACATATCTCAACCCAATGGGCCGAGGAACTGAAACTGGCACTTGAGCATATTTCGGAGGATTGGATGGATGCCACATTTAACAAATTAGAAGAAATAAAAACAGAAAGCTGATAACATGAAATTCGATGTGTTTACCCAAATGGAATATGTAGTACGGTCGCCGGGCACATTGATTTTAAACATACACGCGTTACGCAGCCCAAATCAAACGGTAATAAGTGAAGAATTTGGCCTGGAACCATATATCAAGTTTGAAGAGCTGCAAACCCTGCAGGGAGAGAACCGTTTGGTGCGCTTTGATGTAAGTGCCGATACGCCCAATGTTAAAGTTACCTACAATGCTACGGTTGATAATTGTTATGAAATAACCGATTTCGGCAATTTGCAGGAAACCCATGTTTCTGAACTGCCTTCGCCGGTGCTGCCATATTTAAATCCAAGCCGTTATTGTCAGTCGGACAAATTATACCGCCTTGCACATAATATGTTCGGGCGTGTTACCAACCCTTTTGAGCAGGTGGTTGAATTGACCAACTGGATCAACAAAAATGTCCAATATTTAAGCGGATCAACCAATTCGCAAACATCGGCCTTTGATACAGTGACTGAACAGGCCGGCGTTTGCCGCGATTTTGCGCACCTCGGCATAGCCCTTTGCAGGGCTCTGACAATACCCGCCCGATATTTTACAGGCTATGCCTATCACCTTAAACCAGCCGATTTCCACGCCTGCTTTGAGGCCTATCTTGGTGGTAAGTGGATCCTGTTTGATGCAACACGGCTGGTACCTTTAAACGGACTTATCAAAATAGCTACCGGCCATGATGCTGCCGACTCGGCCATAGCCAATATTTTTGGTGACGTAACCTTTACAACCATGCAGGTAAGCTGTGAGCTTGCCGAAGACGGCTTTGAGCCTTTTTATTACGGTGATGGGGAATTTAAGGGGTTGTCATATCTGTAAAAAAAGCCTTAAAAAGGAAGTCTATGTGTTGATAACAAAAATCAGGCTTGAACCCAAAGAAAATGATATCTACAATTCGTCATTGCGAGGTACGAAGCAATCCCAAACTATACAGGGCGGACCTGCAAATCGAGGATTGCTTCGCACCTTATAATGACGTGATCATAAGTTATTGATTATTAAGTATATTTTTTGAGGAATTTATAACATGGGCGTTGCCTGCGGCCCGGGCTTTCCGTTGCAAGTCCTCGCCTTTCCTGCCCGCACCCCTTTACGCGCTCCGGGCTTTACACTGAATCTAACGCGGCTCACGCGCAACACCGTTAAAATATATTTTACACGTCATCACGTTTTTTTTTCAGGTTTCCCCTGATGGATACTCGCAATGACGAATCCTTTATTTGATGTTATTTTGTAATAGCGTTTCCATAGCGTTATCGCTTTCCCTTTTTTACCGGTACTTTTTTCCCTTGTTTTGCCCCATAAGCCCAGTTAGCCGCCAGCACAGCTACGCAGATCAGCAGCCCGAAAAACTCACGCACTTCTTCAACCCAGGGCTTTTCGGCTTTCATGGTTTGTACAAGGCTTTCAGCATGATGGAACTTAAACCAGTCGATAAGGCCGTTGTTATCAAATATCTTGTAAATGGCATACCCCGTAAAAATGATAATGCCGACTGCATAGCCAATGGGGTAAAACTCTTTTTTGGCTGCCAGGTAGCAAAACCAGGCACAATAAAGGTAAATGGGCATCCAAAGGTAAGGGTCAGGGTCGTTATATTGTAAACCCGCAAAAATGACAAAAAGTACAACCCATATGATATTGAAGATCTTCATAAGTAAAAAGCAATTGCAATAATTTATACTGGTTATAGCGCTTAATATGCAGGTTAAGCAATGCTAAATATATGAAAATATGTTTCAGCATTTAAATAAGGAAATAACTAATATCAGTAGCCGTTCCCGCCTTATGCATTATCAAAATTATATCCGGCCTAACATTAATTAAATATTGCTCAAACATTTTTTAACCTAATTCACTTCATCTTTTATAACTTTTGCAGCCGTATCTTTTAAATTGTTAATGCACATGACTTTAACGGGTTACTATTTTACCGGGCAATACTCCGGAAGGTTAAGAATCATACTGCTCCTGCTTTTATTGTTCACGTTTTTCTGTAGCCCGCATGTACGGGCTCAGGTTAATATTTTTGATTTACGTAAGGAAAAAGATACCGTAACACGATTTTCAGATCCGCCGGCAAAACAGAAACGTTTTGGAAGGGCTGCCTTAGAGCTTGGCCTCGCTGAGATTGCGCCCTGGACATATGATCGCTACATAGTCAACGTTGATTACGCCAGGATTTCCTGGAAAACAACAGGTCATAACCTGAACCCAGGCAGTTGGACCTGGGACAATGATCCGTTTCAAACCAACCAGTTTGGACATCCATATCACGGCAGCATGTTTTATAGCGCCTTCAGGAGTAATGGTTATAGTTTTTGGCAATCAGTACCGGCTACTATGGTGGGCAGTTACCTGTGGGAAACATTTGCCGAAAACCAGGCACCTGCCCCTAACGATTTTATTAATACCAGTTTTGGTGGTATTGTGCTTGGCGAGATGACTTTCCGGCTATCAAACAAAATCATTAATAACCACCGCCGCGGTTTTAAGCGGCAAGCCAGTGAGGTGCTGGGTTTTTTGGTTAACCCGATGAATGGCCTTAACCGGATTATTGATGGTAAGTGGGGCAAGGTGGTCGGTATGGCAGATAGATCGAAGGATGATTCATCAAAAGTAAGCGCCGAATTTGATCTGGGCGCACGTAAGTTTAACAGCGGCAACCAGGGATTGTTAACCCATGGACGGTTTGGCTGGTTTGGCCGGGCGAAGCTGCTTTACGGCGCTTCTAACGAAAATTTGCACACACCTTTCAGCAATATTTCCATCACAGCCGAGTTTGGGAAAGACGATAGCAGTGCGGTTAATGTGATCAGTGTTTATGGATCTCTTGCGGGATGGGACGTGTCAATATCGGATAGCGTGGAGAACTTGATCATCATATCAGCTAACTATGATTACATACGTAATGCCGCTTTCTTTTACGGAGGGCAAAGCGTAAAGGCTAATTTACTATCTGAATTTAGATTGTTGAATGGCTTTAAAGTGAATACGGCGGTGGGTGCGGGGCTTATCATTTTAGGAGCCGCTCCCGATCCCTATCTGTATAGAGGGCGCAATTATGATTACGGCTCGGGTTTTGCCATAAACGGCAGAGCTGGTTTTAACATAGGTAACAGATTTTATTATAGTATTAATTATCGCGGTAGTTGGCTCATGACTATTAATGGTAATAAGTCACATTATTTTTTACATACCATAACCAATGAGATGAGTTATCGTGTGTTAAAAGACCTCTCGATAAGTGCCGAACCTGGATATTTCAGGTTGGAAGGAAACTATAAAAATCATCCGGATGTAGACAAAACTTATCCGTACCTGCGGATTTCAACAAGATACAGAGTTAACCTGTAAGCTGTAAACAAAAAAGATTGGAAAAATTTGATGTCGCGGGCAGATTCGAACTGCCGTTTAGGGTATTGCGGACCCCCACCTATCCTCTCGGTCACGCGACTTGAAAACCATAAAAATTCACTTAATCAGATCGGTTGTGGGGTGTAGATATAATTATCTCTCTCCCGTTTTGCACAGGAGCAGGAATTAGCACCTTTTACATTATGCGGATGTACAGGTTGCTAAGACGTCTTTGGGCCTTTCCCTCAGTCTTTCTTGATAAGTTATGTAAAGAACGTGTTGTCGTTGTTGACAGTACAAATGTAATAATAAATTATATAATTCCTATAGTTTAAGTAGTTTAATTTAATTTTTATTCGTTTTGCGCTGATTTTGAATGGGATAAACTTGCAGTTATTGTAAAAAAACAATGTTATTTCGAATTCTTTGGAGAAGTATCTGAAAGAAAAAACTGAAACGGTCACCATTTAATCTGAAGTAGTCACCATAATTTTCATTCCCAACTATTGCACCTTTGTATTGTTAAAACATTAAAAAAAACATCACAATGGGAACAAATAAAATTGCACTGATAACCGGCGGAAGCCGCGGGCTTGGAAAAAATGCGGCATTGCACCTGGCTAAAAAAGGTATTGATGTAATAGTTACTTATCGCAGTAAAAAAGAGGAAGCTGAAGCAGTAGTTGCAGAAATTGAATTGGCAGGGCAAAAAGCTGCTGCTTTGCAACTGGATACAGGTATCGTATCCACCTTTGATGCTTTCATTACAAAACT
>Ga0157372_10003062_pt1 | contig 18014 bp, 29 predicted proteins | sample C55metaG_FD_115307 | JGI IMG/M metagenome (GOLD analysis project Ga0157372, IMG submission 115307) | Corn rhizosphere microbial communities from Kellogg Biological Station, Michigan, USA - C5-5 metaG | ecosystem: Host-associated > Plants > Roots > Rhizosphere > Soil | place: USA: Michigan... | reverse complement strand
GCGTATGAGGCACTACTCGACTGTGCCTTTTCTGCGTTCGGCATGGCTGAAGACCCCGACAGTGCTCCGCGAGAACATCGAAAGCACTATCATGAACTGAACATTGAATTGTTCCCGTATGTACCACGCGAAGAGATTGAGTATGAGCCGATGGATCGAAGTCTTTCAGAGGAACAGCGAGAACGAGCGAAGCGGTTCTTCAATGAATGATAACGATCTTAACCAAATGCGAAGCTGTGGCAGTTGCGGCTGCATTATCTTTTGCATCATGGTTGTCATCGCATTTATCGCGGCGGTAGCAGGCTAATGGTACTTCTTGAATGGTTTACATTTCTTGCAGGATGTTTCTTTAACTTTGTGTCGCTCATTGTTTTGTTCAATCCGAAGATACGTGAACAGAAGGACTTGGCACCGACATTTATTCTTGAAATGATTTTTGTGTTGACGGCAACGATTTTGGCACTGCAAGCGATTCGTACTTGACGGCTGCTTTGTGCGTGTGATATACTTGTGCGAGCACGTGAGAAATGAGACCAATTTGGCTGCGTAGACGTATATCAAAATGACTGAATAAAAAGCTGAGTAACGCTCAGCATTGTGTCCGTGGCGAAGTTGGCCTAACGCGGTGGATTGCAAACCCACTATTCATCGGTTCGAATCCGATTGGACACTCTACGCGATACAGATGTTAAGGCCGCATGTTTCCCTGCCAAGGAAAAAGTAAGGGTTCAATTCCCTTGTGTCGCACCGAGCAGTAGTCGTATAACGGCCATTATGCCACTCTTCCAAAGTGGAGACGAGGTTTCGATTACCTCCTGCTGCACCGAATGTATCTGTGGGCCTGTCAGCTATATTTATATATCCTTCGCGATGTCTCCTAAACCAAGACATTACAGGCCACTCGCGGACGTAGCCCAAAGGCAGGAGGCATTTGGCTTAGAACCAAATCAGTGTGGGTTCGAATCCCTCCGTCCGTACTGCTGAAAGGCGTTGTGAGTACCCTTGGAAGACGTCAAGCTATCTTTCTGTGCTACGGCACACGACTAGGAAGGAGGGCGTAGGTTGGTACCCTACTCTCGCCTCGGGATGGCAGCGGCGACACTGCTTGCACAACGCTGAGTAGGCTTCATTATGGGGATATGGTGGAAATGGTATACACGCAGCGTTGAGGGCGCTGTGCCGTAAGGCGTATGAGTTCGAGTCTCGTTATCCCTACCACTTGACAACACACGTAGGATCGAGTATACTACGTGAGTAGGAAAGGAGCTTGAGTGGACATTCCAAAGATTCACATGATCGTGAGTGGCGATTGGATGCAAATTTACTTCGATGGTAAAAGCGTCTACGAGCACCATTGGCCAACTGCCGATGAAATGCTTGACCTTCTTGGAATCAAGTATGAGTACGAGATAGTGCCTGATGCGGTTATGACTGAGATTGCGACACCACGAAGAGGCACACGTAAGAGTCTCGAAGAAGTCAAGCAACAGATCGATCAGATCACAGGCAACGAAAGGTTCGATCCCAACGACTACTAAGGAGTCGCTTTATGAATCTCCCAACATCACTTGGCCTTTGTGCGGTCATCTTGACTGCTTCATTTTGTCTGACGATGATCATCTTTGCGCTGCAGGGAAATCAAGTCGTCGTCTTGGATATGCTTGGTGGTTTGGGATTCGGAGCACTCCTGTCTGCGATCACATATGGTTTGTATAAGTTGATCAAATAATGCACGCATCCTCCAACGGCTAGGAGCACAGTTTCTCGAACTGAAAATCGGAGTTCGATTCTCCGTGCGTGTACAAATATGGATCGTTCGTCTATGGGTTAGGATGAAATTCTTTCAAAATTTCGAAACGAGTTCGAGTCTCGTACGATCTACCAAATAAAGGAGGTCAGTGATGTTGTGGAAAATAGAACATGAAGACGAAGTTTACGAAAATTACTTCACCATCGCTGTGTACTCTACGCTTGAAAAAGCACAGCAGGGTATTCGAGACATGCTTGCGAAGATCAATTGGGACAAACATACGTTTTACCGATTCTATGCAGAGTCAATTCAAAAAACGATCAACTGTACAATGATTTACCCACTCCCTGTTGACGATGAAATCATCGAGCCTGAACATTTCGCGCTTGCGGAAGAGGCAACTCGACTTGTGATGCTTGAAATGAAAGACCTGCATGCTGAGGCGTACAACTGCAATCCTGAGGATTACGGTCATCATCTTCTTAGCGGGAGGCATGGATGACACGACTTGTCAAAGAAATTCCGTGGCCGCTTAAGCAGATCATTTCGTGCGAAGGTTGCGCGTCATTGTACAAACTTGAGTCAGACGACAAGCAATATTCCTTTCTTACGTACGAGAATGCCTACACGTTGAAAGAAAACTGTTGGAGATTTTCCTCTTCGAAAGAATATTCTTTCGAATCTATTTGTCCGAATTGCGGATTCATCAATGAAACATTTCCTGAGCAGAAACCCGTCGTTCCGAAGTTCGAGGATTATTACTAGGAGGTACGCATGAAACTCGCAGAAGCATTGGCACTACGTAAAGAACTTGAAGCTGATATTCAGCGTATCTATGCGCAGATTACAGAGAATCTGACGTATCTCGAAGAGGATGGACCTGATTCTGAGTTCGATATGGACGATGCATTCGTAGAATTGATTGACCGTCATGCTGACCTCGGTATCTTGATCTATCAGATCAATAAAACCAACAATCAGACTGTACTTGATATGGGTTTGACGGTAATGGAAGCCATTGTACTGCGAGACAGTCTGTCGAAGAAGCTGGCACTCTACACATCTATACGATCAAGTCTTTCCTATGGTGCTCGTTCGCGTTCTCGCGAAGACGATCTGAAGGTCGTAACTGCCCTCAGTAAAAAAGAACTTGACCAAGAAATTGCCGTGATCCAAGAGGAACTGAAACGAGTCGATCTTGCGCTGCAAGAGGGAAATTGGACGCACGACCTTGTGGAGTTTTCGAACGAACGCCTTGATTCATACTTGATGGGAGGAAACTAAGGAAGAGTCGGTAGGTTTCATTGACTGCAACAACACACCACCTATACAGTGTAAGACGTAAACAAGTAAAAAGGTACAGAGTAGTACGTACGGTGTAGCCCTACAAACTGCTTTTGAAGCGCATTTTTTGTTCAGTCAATGCAACCGAGGGGATACCATGTGGTATCGAGGGTTAGGGGCCTCTTCTTGAATACGAGGGATGTGCTATGCATTACACACCGATGAGCACGATGCAGGACCAATCGCGAAATAACGTGCAAAAACAGTATACGTGTCTTTGTGGAGAGCGTATTGACGCTCGCGATGACCTTTGTGAGTTCTGCTTGGAATATTGTGCGAAAGCACTTGATGTGGATTCGTATACGTATGAAGATACGACAGGAGAGCCTCGTTATTTTGATATTCTGCGTTTCGCACACGAGCATAGCGACGATCTTCGGATGAACAAAAACAACATGTATTGGACGGCTATGGATTTTTAAGGTATACTAGAAACACAGACCCGCCTGTGCAATAATGCGGGAAACGGGAAGCTAGCAGAATTGGTTTATGCGGTAGACTTAAAATCTACGATTTATGGGTTCGAATCCCATGCTTCCCACAATGTCTCAGATGTTCCACAGGATATTGAATCCTGTAACGGGCGCATGAGACAGAGCAGGAACCACATCGATGACTAAAGCTTTGTAGGCCGAGCGCGGTACCTCCCCTTATACACTTGAGGTGTATAAGGACGGTCATGCGCAGAGACAGCCGAGATAAGTGTAAACCATTGAGAGTGGACTGTGCGAGTGGCACGCGCAACCCCACATGAATCTCTGTGCGCAAGACTTGGCGCTACGCGCCTTTCGCGATATGGTCTAATGGAATGACACCACTTTCATACGGTGAGGGTCCGTGTTCGACTCACGGTATCGTGACCAAAGGAGAAAGCGTTATGAGAGATACTGTACTTTTCAAAGTTCCCAATCGAGTCGTTGTGTACATTGATCGTGTCAAGATGATCGATACGACAAATGATGATGAAATGGCGCATCGGCTCTTGAAGGATCGCTCGTACTATCTTGTAACGGCAGATAATAATCCTCCTGAGGACAATATGCTTGCCGCGTTCTGGCGAGAAGATCACTTTGAGTTTCCACCTGATCTTTCACTTGTTACATGGCTCGCGTGTGTGAAATAACTCAGTATGGCGGAATTGGTATACGCACTTGGCTCAAACCCAAGCGGGACACCCATGCAGGTTCGACTCCTGTTGCTGAGACAAAAGAGAACTATTTCGTAACCATATGAATCCAATACACCGTTTCGTTCGTTTATTATAGAGAGAGGATACTGATGAAGTACGTAGCAATCAGCGATATTCATGGACACCGTACAGAACTTCAAGCACTGATGGGCTACCTTAAAGCTGAGGTAGACTTTGCAACGACACCATTTATCTTCTTGGGAGACTATGTTGATGGGGGACCTGACGTTCGTAACGTGATCGAAGATTGTATGGCTTACGAGAAGCTTTATCCACATTGGACGTTTCTCTACGGCAATCACGAGGATATGATGCTTGATGCACTTGTCCACAACAGTATCACGTATGGATCACCGAATCAGTGGTACGGACAGGGCGGTAAAGAAACCGCACAATCCTACTATCCCGATGGAGTAATTGCTGATCCTTATATGATTGTGAAACCTCAGGACTACATTCCAATCGAACATCTTGATTGGATTGGCTCTCGCCCCTTGACATTTGAGACAGAATCGTTTATCTTTGTTCATGCAGGACTTTTGCCGTATCACACGGTTGAACAGACGCCAGCATGGGACAAGCTGTGGATTCGTGAGAAATTCATCTATAGTGTGTGGGATTGGGGTAAACGTGTGGTTTTTGGTCATACGTTTACGGATAAGCCAATAGTGATGCCGAACAAGATTGGTATTGACACCATGGCTCGAAACGGTGGTTCTCTTTGCGCTGTTATCCTTGATGACGATTTTCCTGAGACACAGAAATTTATTGCATCAGACGAGCGCGACACATTTGCATGGGCAAGTCTTTGGTAAGGAGGGTACGCCATGCCTGCAATTCATGCCGCAAGCGTAAGTACAAAAAATGGCCGCGTGGCGACACTCCGAGAGTTTCGTGAGAACGGCGATGAATACAACTATTCGTTCGAGGATGGGATTATTCGAGAAGCTGTCTACAACCCTTTCAAAGGTGATGTTGCAATCCATCTTGAGTACACGCGAGAGAAACGAAAAAACAACGAGTGTGTGCTCGAAGTACGTGTCGTCGATATGACGAAGCGAAATCCTGTTCACAAAGAGACGGCGTATCTTGAGTTCGATGAAGACTACGAAGCGTTCAATCGTCACTTGAAATCAACGTTCGAGACTATCGTGGAAGCCCACCTTACGTTACTCGCGAAAAAAGAAGATACATAAACTGTTGGAGGTAACTCCAACACATCGGGGATTAGCGTAAGGGTTAGCGCACGTGCTTTGGGAGCATGTAGAAAGGTTTCGAGTACCTTATCCCCGACCATCAGAGACAGGTGTAGTTGGTTGCATGGTCGGTTTGGAGCCGAGCGGTGGTGGGATCGTTCCCCACGTCTCTGACTAAGGGGAAGTGAGGTAGCGCCTCTCCACAGACACGCTTCGCTAGCATACTTGTGAATGGTGTAAGAAGCACACCCCTCTTTGCGACATCGCCTAACGGTATGGCCACTGTTTCTGACACAGTACTAATCTAGGTTCGAATCCTAGTGTCGCAACCGTAAACGTCTAAAACAAAGGCATACGCTTATGGAATTTGGAAGAAGAGTTCCAACAGATTTTGTACACATTGAAAAATATGGTATTGCGTTGGTTCAGCCTGAGACCGTTGAGCACGTTGAGAAAATCCTTAAGCTTCCAACACAATACCGTGTCAAATACGATCAAGGACAAGAGGGAGCCTGCGTAGGTTTCGGAAGTTCATGGTCACAAAGTATTCGAAACAACATGTTCTACGATGCTCGTTGGCTCTATCAACAAGCACAGTTGGTTGACGAATGGGCTGAAACGCCACCCGAGGAAGGTACGAGTGTTCGAGCCGCATATGATGTTCTCCGAGACATTGGGCATCGACGACTTCTTCGTGGTAAAAGCTTGCCGCCTGTGCGAGAGTATGGTATTATTGCGAATAGATGGGCAACGAGCGTTGACGAAATGCGTACCGCTATCGCAAACGATAATCCTGTTACCATCGGCGTCAATTGGTATCGTGATTTCAGTAACCCGACACACGTTGGTTATCACAACGATTGGATTGGACGCAACATCTATCGACTCGGACCACTTGACGGTGGACACTGCGTCTGCGTCTATGGAGCATCGGATAAACGACAGGCATTCAAACTTGTGAATAATTGGGGTCCGTCATACCCACTCGTATGGATTCCGTACGATACGATGCAACTTCTCCTCAATCAATACGGAGAAGCGACAATTATTACGGATTACTAAGACAGTCTATGTTCGAAAGGGAAATATATGGAAAAGAGAAGACTACAACGAGCAATCTTCAGCGGAAATGCGAAAGATATTTCTGAGGCAATCGGAACTGTTGTTGCTGCACAAGCTTCGGACGCTTCGACGGAGTTAGGTGGTATCGTTGGTGGTGCAGGTTCTCCTTTTATCAAACAAGGATATTGGCCGCGTTGGTATGATGCTTCGACGATTGGTACAATCGACACCAACCAAACCAACACAGGATCATACATTTTGAACAATAACACCATTGTCTGTGTTCCAATTCGTATTACAACACCTGACTCCGCTTTATCAGATGTAATGGTCAATGTCGTGGCTGATGACTTTAGTGTAGCGAGAACGATTCGAGTTGGTGTCTACCGCATGGAGCAAGACGACATTGAGACGCACGGATCACCAACGACACTCGTTGGTACACTCGGAACGATTAATGCGAATGGTGCGGGAGAGAAGAAGATTACATTTGCAGGATCAACGCCCGTAGTGCTCGCACCTGACATTTATTGGCTTGCGCTTGCGTCAAACGGAACTATTGGTATCAACTCTTCCATCTTCACCCAAGCTGTCTTTGACATTGGATTTACAGGAAGTTCGAAAAGTGGATGGGTCGCTTCGAGTACAGGAGCCGCAGCCGCGCTACCTGCAACGTTTCCTGGCGGAGATTTTTCGAATTTTATGCCGTGGGTACTGTTCCAACTCGACGCAGCGCCGTCATAAAACAAAAAGGGACGACACGAAGTTGTCCCATATTCAGGCGTGATCTGTAATGGTAGCAATCCACTCTTTGAAAGTGATAGTCTAGGTTCGAATCCTAGCGCCTGATCCGTTGACATTTCCTATGAAAGGGTGTATACTATGAGCAGAGATTTCGCATTGTTTCTTATCATTGTTGCAGGTGTTTTTGTTGGCCTCCTTCTTTGGGCACTCGTCAGCGGAAACATTACAGTCTAGGAGGTTGTAACGTGCAGTTCAAAAGCTCCTATCGGTTTCCCCACTGTCTGAAAGATTACTTGGACCCACGTTACTACATTGAGTATTTCAAGGGATTTTGGCAGCGTGGTACTCGCGGTTTTGCTGACAGCGATCTTTGGTCGCTTGACCACTACATCGCAAACATTCTTTTTCGGGCGCTTCCGTATTATCAGAACCGTCATCCTGATTGTCACGTGTACTACTTCCTCGACAAAGATGAGTATTTTTTCTTCGAGGATCGTCCTGAGGATTGGGACGAGCAGCAGGCGATGGATGAGTGGGATGCCATGGTCGATAACATTATCAACACGTTGTATGTTGCCTATATTGATCCTGAGTCAGCATACGACACGAAGAATGAAGAGGCTGTGCAGAAGGTTATGGCAGACTTTGCATACTACTTCGGACACTTTTGGAACTAGACAACAATTCCTTGTCCTACGGGGTGCGTGTTCGTAACACAACAAGGAGCCAACCTGCGGTCGGACTACGCTGATCACGTAGACGTATATCAATTCTAGACGAGATAGCCGCAGGGTGATAAAAACAGTCTTGGCCTATAGTAGTAATTGGTAAGCTACACTGCCGTTGGGCAGAGGCGTGGGTTCGATTCCCACTAGGCATTAAGACTGCTATTCGGGTATCGTATAGAGGTATTACGTGATGCTGTTAACATCATTAGCGGGGTTCGAATCCCTGTACCCGAGCCAACCATTGTCATAATGGTAAACTATTCCTAGGAGTAAGCATATGGCCGAAAAACTCGTGATACGTGGAGATACCTATACGGAACTCCGTCCCCTCTATATTTATACTGTTGTAGACGACGAAGGCGGTCCTTTCGATTTCACAGGCTGCACGATTCGGACCACCTACAAGGACGCAACCACCGATCCAAACATTGATACAACTGATGAGGATGCCGCGATCAAGCATGATCTTGTCGTGGACAATCTTGGGTCCGTTACACTCAGTAACGGCCTTTTTCTCGTTGCGGGAGTTGGAGGCGGTATCATCAAAGAGTATCTCACACGCGCTGAGACACTCTCACTCCCCCTCGGAGTATCACTCAAAAGTGACCTCGAAATAACGACGACAACCGAAGTCGTCACGTTTATTAGCCTCGATACGCTCAAAGCAATTGATGCGTATACAAACAGGGATGTATAATGGACACAGGACGATTTCCATATAAACTCGACTTCATGATCCAAACGTACGAAGGCGATTGGACCGCCGAACAGATCGATGCAGGCGAGGCTCCCGAGCCAACCGTGCAATCATCCTCAGGGTGGTACGAAAAAATCGACGGAGTAGAAGTCGAAATAACTGATCCCAAGAGGATCGCCGAACTTGAAGAAAGAGCTAAATAACTTTCGTAGGAGAAACCGACATGCCACTCGTAAACGCTTTCCGTGATTATCTTGTCACAAAATACACCGCAGGTACAGGCACCAACTATGATAATGCAAATACGTATCTTGGTATCGGTAACGGTACGACCGCATTTGCACTTGGACAAACTGACCTCCAAGGAGCATCCAAGCTCCGTAAGGCGATGGATGCCACCTATCCTCAGGTCGCAGCAAACGTTGTCACCTACCGCGCAACATTTGGAACCTCAGACGCGAACTATGCTTGGGAAGAGTGGGGTATTTTCAACGCTTCCACTGCAGGCACAATGATGAACCGTGTCGTCGCAAGTAATGGTACTAAAGCAGGAACAGAAACAAAAGTCGTCACCGTCACAATTACGCTTTCAGTGTAGGCTATCTCATAATATGGGTAGTAAACGAATAATAGCGTACTAGACGTCTATCCCTAAGTCAGGAGAAAGCTATGAGCAAAATAGGTACATTAGCCGACTTTGGCTTAGGAGCAGGACCATTTACAGACAATCGCATGTACACACAATACGAGCCAACTGCGAAATATCTTGTGGATCGTGCTGCGAACATTCGCGGTCGATTCGCAACCCTTTCCACAACCATCCTTGTCGCGGGTTGTGGAATTGGTGTTCTTGTCAAACTATTCAAGGACCTCGGGTACACAAATGTATGGGGATGTGATTTCTCGACTGAATTGATCAACTATGGCAAGACGCTGTATCCTGATATTGCGTCTCGATTGCTTGTTGCGAACTGTCTGAATAACAGTGGAAACGCCCTGCCCTCGATGACAGGTGTACGCCGAGCAGCAGGACTCTCAGGCAATAACCGCTTCACGCTCTGCATCACAGATGACATGCTGACCTGCATGAGCAATGCCGAGGTTGCAACCTGCCTGACAGTACTTCGCGCAACTGCAACGACGCTTTTTCATGTGCTTTGGCCAATCGATCCCGCTGCAACTACACAGGACCCAAGTCTCAATTGGAAAGAGGTACCTCAGGGTTGGCAGGCTACCATTGGTAACGGTGAGTGGGTTATGAACGCAATCACAGGCGTTGTGTATGGCGCAAACGGGGTACCGATCTGATGGCTCCTGTAACCGTTGGAAGCGGTCTGTCATGGAGTCAAAAGAATCCGAACTACCACGGTCCTTTCGAGCAACCTACCTATACGTCGCTTTTCTCGATTACGCCTGTGTATGGACCATACACAGTAGGTGGAACATCAGCGGCAAATGAACGCTTTGCTAGCCCGTATGTTCCTGCCTCGAACGACACCATTACAGGTGTTACAATAGCCGCTACAAAAGGTCAAGCAGGTACAGCAGACGCCGTACTGAACATTTATAATGATAACGCAGGCTCTCCTGGCACAACAGTTCTTGCGACCTCCACAGTTGCGTGGGCTTCACTTCCTCCATATGGAGCTATCGCATCGACGTATTTCAATCTCAGCACACCGCTCAGTGTCACAAGCGGTACAACGTATTGGATTTCGATTACAGCCTCCCCCGTAACAACGACAAGCAACGCGGTCTATATTGGCGATAACACCGCAGGAACAAACGTAGGAATATACGCATACAACTCAGGTGCGTGGTCAAGTTGGAGCCAAACTCTCGGTATCAGCATGACTGTTTGGGGCGCACAAACAGGCTCAAGTTTGTACGGTGTCTTCGTAGATCAAACGAATAACACGGTCGAGGTTTGGAAAAGCACGGACAACGGCGCAACGTGGGCCGAATCTGATGCTGCTAACCACAAGAGTATAAATACCAATTCCAACGCAAAAGTTATTGATGCCAAGAAGCTTGATACCTCATTGTACGTCTTGTACCCAACCACGGCAGGACTTTGGACGGTTACTGCATTCTCTATGGCAACAGATACGTGGGGAACGACCACGAGCGGTTCAGGTCCCTCGATGACAGGAGGTCTAGGTGGACCTTTCGGATTTCTCGCAGTTCGTTCAAGCACAGAATTTATTATCTTTCATCAGGCGGCTGACAGGGCTGTTATGAGTTCCAACTATGCACGTACGTCGTACAGTCGATATAATGCAGGAACGTGGACACTCAATACAGCCCTTGATGGTTTGGGAACAAACACACAAAGTGCCTACGCGATGTCTGTGGGTGCTGACGCAGCAGGCCGAGTGTACATGTTCTATCGACTCTTCATTTCAACAAATGCGGCGATGGTTAAGGTCCTCAGTGCTACCAATGTACTGAGTGCAGCCATTACTGTTCAAGCTGCTCCAATTGCAGTAGGCAATACGACAATTGGTCACTCGTCGATTGTTACTGATACCACAGACAAGATTGTCGTACCTGTTACGACAGGCACAGCAACATTCTCATTGTATTACGCAAATGTTGCGGATAGTCCGACGTTCTCAAACACGTCAATTTCAACAGTAAATAATCCCGAACAATCAACAAGTACCGCAAGCACTACAACGGATGGATTAGATATTTATGTCTTTTGGGCGCAGGCAGGGAACGATGATCTTTACTACAACGTAGGAACACTTTCGGGCGGATTTGGAACTGATGGACTGTTTGCAGGAAGTATCACCAACGCAGGCGTGAGCATCAACAAGATCACGAACGCTATCGGTGTTTTCTTTAATGACGCAGGTACCGTAAAATACGACGCATATCCCCTCGTGGCCTCAATTCCTGTCAGTCTTAGTGACTCAGGAACTATTGGAGCTAGCGAATCGTTTTCGTCGCTTACCGTTCAGAATGTTTCGCTTAGTGACTCGGGAACCGTTGGTAGCACAACAGGTTTTGCGATTGCGACCACGATCCCACTTACAGATTCAGACACCGCAAGCGTGACCGAATCGATAGTTATTTCAACAACAGGTACGACGCTCACGGATACAGACACGGCAAGCATCACAGAGGCGATTGCCATTGCTTCAACAGTCTCGCTCACAGACTCGGGTACCGCGAGTGTTACAGAATCCCTGACGGTCCTTACGACGATAGCTGTCAACCTAACCGACTCAGGCACCGTAGGGGCCGCAGAAGCCCTCAGCAGCGCCGCTACGCTTCCGATGAGCGATACAGGTACTCTGAGTCCTGTAGAAGCTCTCAGCGCCTCTACGACGCTCCCATTGGCTGACAGTGGCACTGTAAGTATCACAGAGTCCTTTAACGCCGTCACAACCATTTTCGTCAATCTCAACGATAGCGGTACTATTGGTAGTGTAACTACGTTTACAACTACTGCCACACTCCCACTTACAGACAGCGGCACACTTAGTGTTACAGAATCATTCAGTGTCGCAACAACCACGAATGTCTCGCTCGCAGATTCAGGTACCATTACTGCCGCTGAAACGTTTGCTCCAAGTGCGACGCTTCCGCTCACAGATAGCGGAACGGTAAGCATCACTGAATCATTCAGTGCGGTTACAACCATCTTTGTTAACTTCACAGACAGTGGTACCATCGGAAGTGCAACTACGTTTGCAACCGCTGCCACACTCCCACTCAGTGAAACTAATACCATTGGTGATAGCGAATCTCTCAGTTACACGACAACCATCGCCGTAGCTCTCTCAGACTCACCAACAATCAGCGTTACCGAAACATTTGCAGACGCAGCGACAGCGGCCCTCAGTGATAGTGGTACTTTCAGTATTGCTGAATCCCTTACCGCTGTCACCACGACGTTTGTCAACCTCTCGGATAGTGGTACCCTTGGCAGTGTCGAAAACCTCACTGCAAGCGCAGCAATGAGCCTTGCAGAAACAACAACGATCAATGCAGCCGAGTCTGCAAGTATTACGGGTACAGGCGGCATTAGTATTTCGGATAGCGGCACACTCAGTGTAATCGAAACACTTACCGCATCGAACACACAGACACTCAGCGAAAGTAATACACTCGGATCGACTGAAACACTCGCTATCGCCGTCAGTATCACCTACACAGACAGCGGCACCGTTACAGGCACCGAAGCATTTGCGATTGCAGGTACACTCAGTCTCACAGACACAGGAACCATTGGCGTTTCTGAATCGTTTGTTACGGCTACGACTGCAACCGTCGCACTCTCAGACAGCGGCACCGTGGGATCAACCGCAACGCTCACGTCTGCAAGCACGATGAGCCTTACTGATGCAGCAACAATTACTTCGACACAGACACTCAGTAGCTTGACAACAACATCGTTTTCTGATAATGTAACAGTGCTCGAAAGCGAAAGTCTTACGATCAGCACAGGCGTGACACAATCCGATAGTTCCACGCTTGCGATCATCGAGAGTCAGAGCCTCAGTTCCACAATGGAGATTACTGATAGTGACGCTGTGAGTGTGACGGAATCAATGATCGTCAGCAGTGCGCAAGTAATGTCTGATACAGGAACCGTTGGGGTGGTTGAATCGTTTGTCGTGATGACATTCCTCGCGCTCAGTGACAACATTAGCGTATCTGCTCAAGAGGATGTGGATGTTGAAGGTGCAGTGAGTCTGTTCGATGTAGCGATACTTAGCGTTGCAGAGACAGTAGACGTCGCTATCGGTATCAATATCTTTGACCGTATTGGTGGTCTGCTTCGAACAACACCTGATTCACTCGCACCAATGATGGCGAAACTCGATCCCGATGATCCATTGTTCCTTTCCACAAGTAGTTTATCAACCATAATGGTCGTGACAAAAGAGACCACCGAGGCACCGATTGCTCAACACATTTCTTCACCAACGTTTTCGAGCATTCAAGTGACAACAAGTTCACCAATGCCGCCTGTGCTTATGTCTCAGGAAACGGATGATATCGTCTAGGAGGTTTACCGTGCTACCAATCTTTACCGCACCAACGATTACTGAACATCACCGTACGCTACTTGCCACGAATGAGACGTGGAGGGAAGTCATGCCAAAGGTAGACCAAACCCTTCGTCGTCTTATTGAGCAGCAGCTTCATCGCAACAAAGGGCAGAAAATGATTCGAATTGATTTGTCAGTTGAACATGCAACGACCATATTGGAAGCCGCAAAGTAAAAGTAGACGTATACTAAATGGTAAGGGAGGTTAAATGTCTGTTGTACTAATTGCAGGTTCTCGAAAACTTGTAGGACAGCCGTTCTACGATTACATGTATGAGTTTGTATCGACGTTCCCAAAAGATACGGTGTTCCTTTCAGGCATGGCTGACGGCGTAGACATCTATGGATACCGAGCAGCCACAGTCCTCGGACATCGTGTCAAGGAAATGCCAATCGAAGATTGGGAATGGGATGAGGATGTACACGCTCGACGTGCAGGACTTGTTCGTGATTATTGTTTAGGTATCTATGTGCAGAAGTCGAAAGATGGACATGCACATTTGTTTATCAATAATAGTCAACTTACTGCAGGCACTAAACTGATGAAGGGGATTTGCGAAGAGTTCCTTGTGCCCTACACACTACATAACTGTACGTTCTCACCTGATGAGCTTAAGCAGAGGGTGACTAATTGGCGCAGATAGCGCCAAAGGAAAATGTCTATGAACAAAGACGGAATTATGCGGATCATTCAAAACGAACCGATCCTCACCCGAGCGATCATGGCGGCGATTACACTTGCTGTCTCGTTTGGTGCTCCTATCTCAAACGATCAAGTTGAGAACATTCTTGAGTTTGTGTCAATTATTGTTCTTCTTGTGCTTGTCTACTCCGCACGTGAGGCAGTAACACCTGTTGCAAAGGCAGAAGCAAAGATCGAAGAAGCCTATCAAGCTGATCCGAACGTTGACGAAAAGCCAACCCTTTAGACTAAGGAGGCAACAGCCTATTGGGAAAGGGTAAGCAACGATGGATGCACTTATTGGCAGTGGAGCAGATGTTATTACACTTTTGCTTCTCTTCATCGTGGGCCTTTTGACCAAACGCTTTGTTCCTTGGTGGGTGCACGAAGAAGCTCTTAGAAAACTTCGTGAGTATGAGGAAGCGGCTCCTGAACTTATCACACAGGTTCAACGTCTTGTCAAGGCGTTGGATGAAAAACAAAAGGAACAGCCGCACAATCCTCATGCCGTGCAGACACGCATCAGAGCGAAGAGGAAGGATCGAAATGCTTAAACATCTTCTTGATTACCTCTCTAATCCATTTGACCGCAAGAAATTAAGCAAAACACACGATCCCATTATTCGTGAAATAAAGAAAGAGACGGCTCGTGTCAAAAAACAGCAACAAAAGATTGCGTTATTTCCTATCGCAGGGACGGTAGGCAATCCGCAGTTGCGTAAGGAGAACACCCACCATGAATAACGTATTGGCGGAACTTGGTGGCGTATGGTCATCGGTTAAAGATGTAATTATTGATCTATGGCTCGATTGGTCGGAGTGGCTTGTCGGCACACGTAACGCAGAACTTGGTCTCATCACTACAGCACTCTTCATTGTCATGGTATGCTCTGCAGTCCTCGCATGTGTTATGGCGTACAAACACCCTCGTACACGACTTGAGCAATCGCTGTTTGTTCGTGAAATCTTTTTTGCGCTTCTACTTGCACAACTCTTTTTGGCGAGATTTCTGATGGTTGAGAACATTGTCGTTCGTTTGGCAACCTATTTGTTTCTTGGTTTATCGTCGATTGCCATTGCAGTATACTTAATTAAAGAATATACGTTTGATGCATGGTTGCGTAAAGACGAAGAGATTGAGTTGGACATGCGGCAGTACGCGCTTGACAGACGACAGGCTGAGCTTGACGCTCGAAGCCCTCAGCAGGTAGAATTGATTGAACGGCAAGAGAAACTTGATGAAGATCGCGCAAAAACACTTGACAACAACGAAACGGTATAATAGAATAGGTGTACACGAGTAATTGTGTACACTTTGCGACAGTCGCTATGGTAGCGTATCAGCCTCCAAAACTGAAAAAAGCGGGTTCGATTCCTCTCTGTCGTGCCGATAAGATGGTATATTGAAAGGACATTCTATGGATTACGACGCAAGCACTGATACAGCCGTTGAGGATATTACAGCGGAATCAATTGTCAGTGCGTTGATTCGAGAACGGGAAGATGGTATTATGTATCTGAAAGCGAGCATCAAAGACTTCGAGCAGTGGCTTGAGAGTTCGCGTAACGCGCTTGCGGTTGCAGAAAAAGAGTTGGACGTACTGCGAACATTGGCCTAGCATGGCCTCCGCGCTCGTGGTGAAAAGGAGATCACAGAAGCCACAACACGCCACTATAGCATAATGGATTTGTGCGCCAGCCTTCGAAGCTGTGAATGGTGGGGGTTCGAGTCCCTCTAGTGGTACTCATACAATTCGGTATGATTCATCAACGATTAGGATCAACGATGGACAAAAACAAAAAAGATAGTGATGAGCTTGGTATGTCATGGGGAACTGCGAATAACAAGCTCCGAAAATTAGTCATCTTCTCTCTTATTCAGAAGTGTGGGGAGGATAACTGCGTTCGTTGCGGACAGAGAATTGTGTCCGTAGACGATATGAGTATAGAGCATATAAAACCTTGGAGGGGTAATGACGTTGACCTTTTTTGGAGTGTTGACAATATTGCCTTTAGTCATGTACAATGCAACACAACGCATAGGCCAGGTGGAGCGAAATTCAAAATGGCTCCTGAAGGAACGGCGTGGTGTGGTCGTTGTCAGGATTACAAATCCGTGGAAATGTTCCATAAAGATCGTGCTAGACGAAGTGGCTACAGGGGTTTTTGTAAAGACTGCACGTAGCTTTTATTGCGGGTTCGATTCCTGCCGAGCGCACCGATGATTGAAGAAGAAAAGGAGGGTGATATGTCAGTAACACGACGAAAACTCTACGAACGTGACGCCGCCCAACGTCGAGCAAACACTGAACGTGTGATTCGACGTCGCATGAATATTATGCGCAATGTTTGGGGACAGGACATGTTCTTTTTCAATCGTGATACAGGAGACGAGGTTTGCTTCGAGGATCAGCCACATCGACTCAGCAAGTGGAATCTTACGTGCGACTGTCCATTGCACAAGCGTTCGCACGATGAGCAACGACGGATGTATCAGAAACGACAGCAAGCTCGTATTGAAAATGAGTTTGATGATTGGACGTCATTCGAAGATGACGCTTCCTTGTGTGAGTCGCTCTACAATGAAGTAATGTATGGCGATCCTGAGTGGGAACGTGAGATTCATCTTTTAGATTGACAACTTATGGCGTTGTTGTAAAGCAGAGCATAAGACCCTGCGAAGGTCTTGGAAAGGGTTGGAATCCCTTACGTCATACCGAGTAGTGTGTTTATAGCATAGGAGGATATATGCATTTCGTTCTTTGGCTTGCGTCATATGGTAAAGTACGCAAAGATGAGCTTATGGGATTTCTTGAATTGACAACGCCGCATAAAGAGACACTAGAGTTGAGTCTACAGAATGCAATCAGCAGCGGTCGCGTCGAAGTCGGTGCATATCAGAAACTCTCTCTTGCACGGAACGAGGAATTTAGTTTCCGTAAAGCGATTCGACAGCTTGTTACTTTTGGTATTCCTCCCTATCAGATGGTTGCCTTCTTGAATAATCAGGGCATCTACGATACAATGGACATTATTGAAGAGATTGAGCAGGGCATTGTCGAAGGAATCTATCATAGTAATGGAGCAGGACTTGTTCATATTGTTTTGCAACCGAAATCTGCGGCGGGAGATTCACCGTGGTATATTGAAATGCGTGAGACAATGTTGGATATTGATCGTTCTCGTACACAGGGGGTTTCGTAATGCCATTTTATCATCGTTTGCCTTCGCGCCTCGAAGCGCGACAGTGGAACAACAGTAACGATACAACCATGCTTCAGGAGTGGACAGGCGGGAGAGTATTCTATGATCCGTTTGGTCAAAATATTATTGTCGAAAAAGAAGGTGGGGCACACAAGAGACTTAATCTTGGTGATTATGTCATCAAGCTCCCCAACCGAACCTTTGACGGTATGTCCAAAGCACTCTTCGAATCGGAGTATCGACTCGAAACCTTTGAAGATGGGCCAATCTCGTCTGATCCCACGATCACCTTTGCATCCGTGGACGAAATGGCAGCAGCGGTCAAAGACGTAAGTGAGCGTATCGATCCTGT
>Ga0157372_10003061_pt1 | contig 18018 bp, 12 predicted proteins | sample C55metaG_FD_115307 | JGI IMG/M metagenome (GOLD analysis project Ga0157372, IMG submission 115307) | Corn rhizosphere microbial communities from Kellogg Biological Station, Michigan, USA - C5-5 metaG | ecosystem: Host-associated > Plants > Roots > Rhizosphere > Soil | place: USA: Michigan... | reverse complement strand
CAGGGCACCTACATGCTCGGCTTCAACACGATCATGAACTGGGACCACCTCGACGCCGGCCGCGCCAAGGCGGCCGAGCCACAGGTCGGATCTCGCTAGACAGGTCGGTGCGTCGCATTCGGCGCTCGTGCCTGGCCACCGTGTACGCCTAACGGCACGACACGGCGGCCGGCATGCAGGGCGCCGCCGCCCGCGCGCAGAGCCCGTCGCGAGGTTCTCTCCCGCGCAGCGGAGCGATCCGGCAGTGTCGGTTTGTCCGCCCTGCCAAACCGTTCGCCGCATCTGGCTGTCCAACCTCTGACTTCAGCCAAGATGCGATCCGGTGACCGGAAGTTTTGCACTCTTGCTCGCGCTGCAAGCCATTCAACCGGTTGCGGCGCCCGTCCAACCCGCGACGAGCTCCGCCGTTCAGGCCACGCCCGCGGCGACCGCGCCCGTCATCGACGGCCGCGATGACGACGCCGTATGGCAGGCCACTCCCGTCATCAATCAGTTCCTCGAAGCCGAGCCCAACGAAGGCGCACCACCGAAAGCGCGAACCGAAGCGCGCGTGGCGTACGATGCCCACAACCTGTACGTGTTCGTGCGCGCATACGACCCGCATCCCGACAGCATCGTTAGTCTCTTGTCGCGCCGCGATGACCAAACGGCATCCGACCACATCACGATTCTCCTCGACTCGTACCACGATCACCGGACCGGATTCGAGTTCTCGGTAAATCCGGCCGGCGTGAAGTGCGACTACGCGATCTACAACGATGGCACCGAGGACGTCGCCTGGGATGCGATCTGGGACGTGGCCACGCGCACCGACTCGCTCGGCTGGACGGCGGAGTACCGCATTCCGCTCTCGCAGTTGCACTACGACGTGCGCACGGACGGCGTGTTCGGCATTCTCATCTGGCGCGTGATTCAGCGATACACGGAAACCATCACGTGGCCGCTGTATCGCATGTCGCGTTCGGGGCTCGTCTCGCAGTTCGGCGAGCTCACGGGACTCGACGGGCTCGCGCGACCGGGCGATCTCGAGGTGACGCCGTATTTCGTCACGAAGAACGTGCCGGGGCCGGCGTCGTCGGGCCACGATCGCGACCAGCAAGTGAGCGCGGGCGGCGACCTCAAGTATCAACTGTCGTCCAACTTGCTGCTCAACGCCTCGGTCAACCCGGATTTCGGCCAGGTGGACGCGGATCCATCGCAGCTCAATCTGTCCGCGTTCGAGACGTTTTTTTCGGAGCGACGCCCGTTCTTCGTGGAGGGCAAGGGGCTGTTCACGTTCACCGTGAATTGCGTCGTCGTGCTCGACTGCAACACCGGCGAGGGTCTGTTCTATTCGCGCCGCATCGGGCGCGCGCCGCAGCTCGCGGACGTGTACGACGACTCCACCGCCGCGCAGGCGACGCGCATCCTCGGCGCGGCCAAGCTCACGGGCCGGTTCTCCAGCGGCCTTTCGTTAGGCGTGATGGACGCCGTCACCGACCGGGTCGGCGGCTCGGACAATGTGACGCTCGAGCCGCGCGCCAACTACGCCGTGGTGCGCGCCAACCAGGACTACGCGGACGGGAACGGCAGCGTCGGCTTCATCTTCACGGGTGTGAATCGCGGGACCGACTCGTCGAGCAGCCCGTATCTCCACTCGAGCGCGTACGCGGGCGGCATCGATGCGCGGCGCCGCTTTCTCGGCGACTACGAAGTGTCCGGCTCGTTCGACGCCAGCCGTGTGGCCGGGAGCCCCGCCGCGATCGCGCTGACGCAGGAGGATCCCGTCCATCTCTATCAGCGGCCCGATGGACCGCTCACGTTCGACTCGACGCGCACGTCGCTCTCGGGCACCAACGTGGAGGTGCGCGCCGCGAAAGTCGGCGGAAAAATCCTGCAGTGGGAGACGGCGTATCAGCGGCGGTCGCCCGGCTTCGAGATCAACGACCTGGGCTTCCTGCTGCAGGCCGATCGCCAGGAATGGACCTCGTGGGCCGCGCTGGCGTTCCGCACGCCTAACGCAATCTGGCAGCAGTTTCGCTGGAACTTCAACTACTGGCAGTACTGGAGCGACGCCGGTATCCCCACCGAGCGCGCGTTCAACAGCAACATCCACACGCAGTTCAACGACCGATGGTGGCTGCACATGGGCGGCACGCTCGGTCAGTTAGGCACGACGTTCTGCGACCGGTGCGCGCGGGGCGGGCCGGCCATCCGGCAGGATCCGTACATCGCGCCGTGGCTCCAGATTCAGGGCGACGACCGCGATGCGCTCCTGCCGTCGGTGTCGGTCAACTATTGGCGCGGCGACGGCGGCCGGTCGCACTCGCTCAACGTGACGCCCGAGCTCGACATCAAGGTGTCGGCGCGCTTCGCGACGTCGGTGTACGGGACGTACACACGCAATCGCAACGACACGCAGTACTTCGACACGTATACGGACTCGGCGAACGCGCTCCACTATACGTTCGCCCACCTCGAGCAGCGCACGTTGAGCCTCACCTGGCGCCTGGACTACGCGTTCACGCCTAACGCAACGCTCCAGCTGTACGCGTCGCCGTTTGTTTCCAAGGGCACGTACACCAACGTGCGCGAGCTGGCGGATCCGCACGCGGTCGCCTACACGGCGCGCTACAAGCCGTACGGCGACACGACCGTGACCGACAACCCCGGCGGATTCAACGTGCAGCAGTTCCGGTCAAATCTCGTGTTCCGCTGGGAGTACCGCCAAGGCTCGACGCTGTTTCTGGTTTGGAGCCAGGGCCGGGACGGGTCGTTCCCGATCGAGGGCACGCGGTCCTTCGGCGGCGACCTGCACGAGCTGTTCGCGCAACGGTCGAACGACATCTTCCTCATCAAGCTCTCGTACTGGTTCGCGCGGTAAGGCGCGACCCGGCAAAACGAGCGCGCCGTCCCCGGCCTAACGGCCAAGGACGGCGCGGTGACCACGGTCAGCCCGAGACGGTCGCTCGGCTGACGCCGGGCACTAGCTCAGGCGATCACCATGTGGCGACCGTTTGCCCAGCTCGGGCTGACGGTGGTACTATGACTGCTAGACAAGGGATCACCTCCTGGTTGCAGGGTGAAACATCGGGCGGACACCGAACAAATAACCGAGCGCACGCAAGAACCCAAGAGGAGCCGGCCATCGCATGATGCTGGAATCGGCTGGATCGCCGTTCAGCGACTGGGAGAACTTCTACGTGATCGTCGGCTCGTCGGCAGCCGCCCTCACCGGTCTGCAGTTCGTCGTCATCGCGCTCATCGCCGAATCGTCCGCGAAAACCGGCGGCCGCGCGATCGCCGCGTTTGGGACGCCGACCGTCGTGCACTTTTGCGCCGCGCTCCTCGCGTCGGCGATCGTGAGCGCGCCGTGGCGGGGCCTCTCGAATCCTGCGCTGTTCGTCGGTGGACTCGGCGTGGCCGGCGTGTTGTACGCGCTCGTCGTCACCAAGCGGGCGCGGCAGCAAACGGTCTACACGCCGGTGTTCGAGGACTGGTTGTGGCACTCGATTCTCCCGTTCTGCGCGTACGGCGTGATGACCGTCGCCGCGTTCGTGCTCCGGCACGACCCGGAACGGGCGTTGTTCCTCGTCGGCGGCGCGGTCTTGCTCTTACTGTTCATCGGGATCCACAATGCATGGGACACCGTAACGTTCATCGCGCTCACCTACGGCCCGGGCCGCACGGAACCGCCGCCGGAGACATCACCGACCGCACCGCCATCGGGCGCGGATCGGACGCCGGCGTCGGGCGCCTAACGGAATGCACCGATCAGTGATCAGGGGGATAGCGTTGTTCGGACTCGACCCGAAGCGGTGTTCGCGCCCGCGTGGCGCACTGGCCGCGGTGCTGTGCTGTCTGGCGATCGGCGCGGCCGCTCGGCGCGCATCCGCTCAAACGGCGACCGAACCGCACGTTCGGCAATTCTCGAGCGTCGCGATGGCGCCGGGCGGCCGGCGCGTAGCATGGATCGGCCCGGTATCGCCGAGTGGGGATGCCGATGCCGTGATGCTCGTCGCGACCGGCAGTTCGGCAGCGCCCGCGGCGCTCTCGCTATCGGGTGCGGATGCGAACAGCGCGACCGAAGTCGTCTGGTCGGGCGACGGCCGTCAGTTAGGCGTGTTGGCGGCGAGCAACGGGATGCCGACCATCTATGTGATCGACGTCGCCTCGCGCGTCGCACGCCAGGTGGCCCGCGTGTCCGGCTCGGTGCACGACATCCGATTCTCGCCGGACGCGTCGCGCATCGCGCTCCTCTACTCGTCCCCGTCCGAGGAAGCCAACGGTCCAACGCAGGCGACGCCGCGTGACACCGGACAGATGGACGCGCACATCGATCGCCAGCACCTGGCAGTCGTCGATGTCAGGACCGGGGCGCAGCGCATCGTGTCGCCCGCCGATCTCTACGTGTACGAGTTCGACTGGTCGCCTGACGGGAAAGAGCTGGTCGTGAGCGCGGCCACGGGGTCGGGCAACAACAACTGGTGGGTGGCGCGCCTCGACGCCATCGACGCGGCGTCGGGTGCCGTGCGCCAGATCGCCAGGCCGGCGGTGCAGATCGCGCAGCCGCTCTGGTCGCCCGACGGGTCGCACATTGCGTTCATCGGCGGCGTGATGAGCGATCAGGGTTCCACCGGCGGCGACTTGTACACGGTGCCGGCCGCCGGCGGCACGCCGCGCGACCTCACGCCTAACGCAACCGTGTCGGTGGCGGCGTTCCGGTGGCAGGGGTCGCAATCGACACTGGCCACGATGTGGTCGCACGGCGGCTCCGAGATCGCCACCGTGAACGCCACGACCGGCGCCATCACGTCGCTCTGGCACGGCGATGAAGCGATCACCACGCGATCCGGCCGCGGATTGCCTTCGGTGTCCGCCGCCGACACGGGTCGCGATGTCGCACTCGTGCGCGAGTCGCTCGGCACGGCGCCCGAAGTGTGGGCGGGCACCGTTGGGCATTGGACACAGATCACACACGCCAACGCCGGCATCGCCCCGTCGTGGGGCAAAGCGGTGAGCGTCCACTGGCGAAGCGACCGATTCAACGTGCAAGGATTCCTGATCTACCCGCGCGATTTCCGCAGCGGAACGCGCTATCCGATGATCGTGCTCGTGCACGGCGGCCCCGCGGCCGCAGTGGCGCCGACATTTCTCTCCGCAGAGTCGCAGCAAGCGGCGTTGTCGCGCGCCGGATATTTCGTGTTCATGCCCAACCCGCGCGGCAGCTTCGGGCAGGGCGAGGCGTTCACGCGCGCGAACATCAAGGACTTCGGCCACGGCGACCTGCGCGACGTCATGACCGGCGTGGACTCCGTCATCGCCCGGTATCCGGTGGACCCGCATCGTCTTGGCCTAACGGGCTGGAGCTATGGCGGCTACATGACGATGTGGGCGGTCACGCAGACCCACCGCTTTCGCGCCGCCGTTGCCGGCGCCGGTATATCGGACTGGCTCAGCTACACCGGCGAGAACGGGATCAGCGAATGGATGGTACCGTACTTCGGGTCCACCGTTTACGAGAACCCGGCGGTGTACGCGCGCAGCTCGCCAATGAATTACATCACGCACGCCCGCACGCCCACGCTCATCGTCGTCGGCGAGCGGGATGCGGAGTGCCCTGCCCCGCAGTCGTTCGAGTACTGGCGCGGACTCCAGCACGAGGGCATCAAGACGCAGTTGGTGGTCTACCCGGATGAAGGCCACCACTTCGCCAATCCGTCCCACCAGGCGGATGTCCTGCGCCGCTCGATTGCGTGGTTCGACACGTACCTCAAGCCGAAACCGCCCGGCTGAGGAACGCACCACCGCATCGACGGCTGTCACCTGGCGGGTGACGGCATCGTGACGTCCGCGTCACGCGCCACTCCATCGTACGGGCGTGAGTTCGTTCTCCCTCACACACGGAGCGGACCGCCAATGCGCACATCCCTCGTGACATGCCTAACGCTGGTCGCCGCCTCGGCCGCCGCCTGTGTGAGCGGCAAGAGCGGCGGCACTTCGACCGACCAGCAAACGGGTGATGCGACGAGCACCGATCCCTGCTCGCTGCTCGACACAACCGAAGTCATCGCCGCCGTCGGCCCCCTCTCCGGGCCGCCGTACATCCAGCCATACGAGAACGACGTCTGCGAGTACGATACGAAGGATTATCGGCGCTTGCTCGTGACGGCGGATTGGTCCGGCGGCAAGATGTCCATGAAGATGACCAACTTCGGCCGCCAGCTCACCGACAAGGCGCTCGAGGCCAAAACGCAAACTGGCATTGTGCTCAAGCCCGGCGACACGCTCCGCGGCAACTGGGATGAGATCGCCATGGCGCCAATGTCCTGCTGCGGGCTGGACGCCCTGCAGGGCGACCGGCACGTCGGGCTGGACTGGACAGGCACCAGGCTCACGCTCGCCGGCGCGGGCGCGCTCATCACCAGCGCCATCAAGCGGCTCGACCACCCGTTAGGCATCAACGGCGAAGCGGGGAAGCCCGCGGCGCAGCAGCGGCTGGCTGCGATGGCGCAGGACAGCGCGCTCGATGTCTGCACGCTCGTGTCGGCCTCGGACGCGGCGGCGATCCTCGGGCCATTGTCGAAACCGCCCGATCACGGCCCGCCGCAAGCCGGGCCGAAGGCGCGGTCGTGCTACTACTACACGCCCATGCCGGTCGTGGCCGGCGCGCCCCAACCGCCGGACGCGGTCTTCACGTACGAGATCGATCTCAAGGAATGGCGCGATGCGCACGCGACGTTCGCGTCCGACCAATTCATCATCGGCAACGGCGTGAACGGCATGCGGCGGCAGCTCATGGGCGCGGACTCGGTCGCCCCGCCCGCCGAACCGTCCGGCCCGTGGGACGACCTCGGGTCGTCGGTCTCCGGCGGATACGAGGCCGTGAAGGGCCCGATCCTGCTGACGGCCAGCGCGATGGGAGACCACGACAAGCTCCGGACCTTGCTGGCGAAGGCTGTGACGGCGCTCAAGTAAGGCGCGCGGCGTCGTCCTAACGGAGTGCCCGCACGCGCCGCGCGATGGAGTCGAGCTGCGGGCGCAGCTCCGGATCCGCTCCACGCCACGCCGAGAGCACACGCTGATAGTGCGCGATCGCGCTGTCGGCCTCACCGGCGCGATCGAAGGCGAGACCGACCATCGCGTGCAGCTGCGTGTAGGTCAGATAATAGTTAGACGACTCGATGGTCCCGTGGAGTGGCGCCTCGAGAATCGGAATCGCCTCGCACGGCCGGTTTTCGGCCAGCAGCGTCTTCCCGAGCTCGAGGTTCACGCGGCTATAGCCGTCGATCGGCGTGACGAGTGCAGCACGATACTCACGCTCGGCGTCGCCTAACTGGCCGCGCGCGGACCAGAGCAGCCCGCGCACGTAGTGGAAGAGGACGCGGTCGCGGAAATACCCACTCCGGGGTGCCCACGCCTCGAGGCTGTCGGCGATTACGGTGAGGCGCGCAGTGTCGCCTGCCGCCGCCAGCGCCGTGGCCACGTGCGTGGTCATCCAGATCCTGTGCCGCGCCGCCAAGCCCGGCGCCTGCCGTGGAAAGTCGGGCGACGACCGCCACTCGTAGTTGGCGACGGTGTCGAACAGCGCCGCCGATTCGCGGTAGCGCCCGAGCTCGAAGAGCACTTGCGCAACGGCGACCGCATCGATCGACTGCGGCGTCGACAGCGCGGGCGGCTGGTCCTTCGTGGTCTGCACCATCTGTCGAGCCGCCGCGAGCGCGTCGCGCAATCGGCCCTGGCCGCGCAAACTGATCACCGACCACCACAACGCGTCGCCGCGCAGGGCGGGATTGCCGTACTGCAGGCGTTGGGCGAGCATCTCATCCGCGGCGGCGAACTGGCCGGAACGCACGGCGATCAACACCCGCGGAATCACGTAGTCGAAACCATTGCCGGCAAATCGCTCCGCGTTGCGCTCGGCGGCCATGGCGCTGTCGTATTGCTCCTCGCGGCCCAACGTGCGAGACAGCGCAAACCACGGACCGGCGGCACGGGGTTGCATCCGCGTCCACAGACGCGCGGCCCGTTCCGCCGCAGGCATGGAGTCCATGGACGTGTAGGTGGCGAGTACCAGATCGAAGGCCTCGCATGCCCGGCACCATGGACCGTGGCCGCTGAGACTGAGCGAGTCGAGCTGAATCGCCCGCCACAGATGTGGGAGCCCAGCCGCAAAGCGGCCGCTCCATGTCGCCGCGCGGCCGACGGCGAACTCGGCGCCCGGCTCCGTCGGATAGCGCGTGGCCAGCGATTCGGCTATGGCAAACTGCGCCGGATCGTTCGTCTCGTAGGCCCACGTCGACCTGATGATGAGCCGCTCGCGCTCGGAGGCGCGGTCGGCGAGTTGGAGGGCGAGCGACAGGTCGCGCCGAGCAGCGAGGCCGCTGTCGGGTTGCGACAAACCCGCGTAATACGCGGCCATCGCGAACGACGAGTCCTCTCCGAGCGCCGCGTGGAAGAGTTGGGCAGCCGACAACAAGTCGTTCTGATAGAAGCGCCGGAGGCCCTGCTCGTAGAGGCTCCGCGCCGCCAGCGATGTCGTTGTCACATCGCCTAACGGCTCCGTCGGCGCGGCCAGGTCGAATGCCGCCGCCACGTCGGCCGTCGCACGGTCGGCGAGCTCGGAAATGGAGCGGCCGCTGAACGTGCGGACGTGGTCCGATGCACCGGTGGCCAAATCGACACGCCGCAAGTCGAGGCGAACGCGGTGAGCCGAGTCGGGTCCCGGCGAGAGCACCGCCTCGAGTACCTCACCCGCACCTGCACGCCGCGCCGCCTCGGAGATCGCTGCCGGCGTCGCCGCGCGCGCTCCGAGCTGGCTCATGATGTCGTAGAGCCGCGCGTGACTGACGACGTGGAGTCCCGGAACGCGCGCCAGGTCGGTGGCGAACAAATCGCCGAACGCCCGAACCGCGGATTCCGTATCGGCGCCGCTCGGATCCTGAATCCATCCCACGGCGACCACGGGCGCGCGATGCGGGACGCGCGCCTGCACGAGCAGGGTGGTGGCCACGAAGGCGACCGCGATCGCCGCGGCCCCGGCGAGTGCCGAGCGCAGTATGCGCGCCTTGCGCCGCGACGGATCCACGCGTGGAGGGTTCGGCGACTGTTCCGCCCCGTTAGGCGGAGACGGCGCCACGGCGGCCGGCGGTACGCCGGCAACCGGTTGTACGTTAGCAACCGGTTGTACGTTAGCCACCGGTTGTACGTTAGCAACCGGCTGTGCGCCGGCGACCGTTCGGCAGCGGACCGCATCGACGAGCGCCTGGGTTTCCGCCGAGGGTTCGACTTCCAGTTCCGCGTCGAGGCGGTGGGCAAACTCGGCGTACGCGCGCAGCGCGCCCGCACGGTCGCCCTGACGATCGAACAGGGCGACGAGGCGCTGCAGCGAGCGCTCTTCCGTTGGCGCGAGGTGCACGGCGAATCGTGCCCAACGCACGGCTTCGGACGCGTGGCCCGCTCGTTCGGTGTCGTCGGCCAAGGTCCAGGCAGCGTCGATCGCCCGTCGCTCGAGTTGCGCCCGCGTGGCGTCGATCCACTGCTCGAGCTCTGCCGACGCGTCGGCCACGAAAAACCCGTTGAGGAACCGGCCGCGGTAGAGCGCGAGGGCCTCATTGACGCGGCCGTCGTCGAGCAGGTCGATGAAGGTACGCACGTCCGACCGCAACGCGCCGGAGTCGATCGCGATCTCTTCCGCTCCGCGATTCGTGACCACCTGCGCGCCCAACGAGCGCCTGAGAAAGTACAGCGACTGGCGCAGAGCCTGGCGCGCTTGAGCCTGGTTGAGCTCGGGCCAGAAGAGCGAGAACAGACGATCGCGGCGCTGCGGTCCGTTCGCCGACTCGACGGACAGGTACGCCAGAACCGCCAGGCGCTTCGGTTGGGCGAGGACGGACTGGAACTCTCGCCCGTCCGGCGCGCGCAGCGCCAGCGTTCCCAACATGTCGAGTTGAATCATCGGTGTTCCCGGCAGGGCATCTCTACATTGCGCTCGCCCAGCGCCATAAACAAGGACTCTTGTTGGGCCGCCGGACCTCGCGCGCTGGGTCGGCGCGAGCGGCCCGCGGGGTGCTCAGAGCCGTGACGCCGGGGGGCCCGCGGGTGTCACGAAAAATTCCGCCCGCGGCGCCGCGTCCGGGAACGCCGCGCGATAGTCGCGCGCCCAACGGCGCACGAACTCCTCGCTCTGCGCGCGCTCGACCATCGCCCACACACTGCCGCCAAATCCGGCGCCGAACGCCGACGCCGCGATCGCCCCGATCGCGAGGGCGCGTCGTACGAGGCCGACCGACTCCGGAATCTGGTTGTGCAGCGCGCGCTCGGCGCCTAACTGAGAGCGGGCGACCTCCGCTCCGAACGCCGGCAGGTCGCCGCGCGAGAGCGCGTCGGCGGCGGCCGGGATGATGTCGTTGGTTTCCGTGTCGAACTGCTCGACGCGTTCGACCAGTGACTCGGGCGCGTATGCCGCGCCGCGCGCATTGCCTAACGCAGCGAGCACGCGTGCGCGTGCATCGGGCGAGGACGCGAGCGCGGCGCCCATCGACGCGTCCGTGCGTCCGGTGGCCGCGCGCCAGCACTCGAGTGCGGCCGTAAGGCGACGCGAGACGTCGTTGTACCGGTGGAGCATCGCGCCCGTCTTCTCGGCGTGCACGCCGGTGGCGGCCACGACGAACGTCACGTGAGGCGGCAGCGCGATGGCGCGCTCGAACGTGACCGGGCAGAAGCGATACTGGACGAGTGCGTTGGGCCGCGCCGCGAGAATGGCCGTGTGGTCCTCGCTGCCGCCGAACGTACCCACGCCTGCACTGCCCGAGAGCGGACCGAAATCGAGCCCGTTCTCGACGGCGCCGAGGTAGCCGGCGAGGTCGTCGGTCGTTGGGATCGCCTCGCGGTAGGCCGGCCGGTCGTCGAGCCCGTTCGCCGCGCCTAACGCCAGAAACGTCATCACGACCAGGGCGCTCGAGCTGCTCACGCCGGCGGCGTGTGGGATGTCGCTCCAGAAGACGATGTCGGCGCCGCGCAGCGGTGCGCCGAAGTTGGCCGCGATCCGCCGCGCGACCGTGATCGGATAGTTGGACCATGTGCCCGGCGCCGGCGGCAGATCGGCGGCTAGCTCGAACTCCGCGGTGGCGCCGAGCTTCGCGTCGCGCACGCGGACCCGCGCTGCGTTAGGCGTGCCGTGTGTGCGCGGCCGGACGAGCGCCGAGATCCCGCGGTCGACCGCGCAGAGGAGGCTCCGTCCGCCGCCGTAGTCGGTGTGCTTGCCCAGCACTTCGATGCGGCCCGGCACCCAGAAGGCCGTTGGAGGCGCATCGCCGGCGTGCGCGCCGAGTGCGGCGAGCTCGCGCTCGAGGAGGTCGAAGGTCGGGGTGCCGCGTAGCGTCGCCGGCGCGCGCGCGTCAGGCATGCATCACGACGTGCCCCCAGCGCGTGCGCAGTGCTCCGAGCACGCCATCCGCTTCCAACGCGGCGAGCGCCGAGTCGATCGCCCCGCGGAGCACGTCATTCCCCTTTCGCACCATGATGGCGTAGGCGGCGTCGGTCTCCGGGAGGATCCCGCCTAACTGCAGGCCCCTGACGACCCTCGCGAAATGGGCCGCTATAGGCGCATCGTCGACGATTGCGTCGAGGCTGCCAGCGGCCAGTGCGGCGTACAACTCGTCGTTGAATTCCGTGAGCGCCGCCGGCTCCACGACCACGTGGTTGCGCACGTATTCCTCGGCCGTAGTGCCGCGCCGGACACCGACACGCCGGCCCTCGAGGCGAGTCCCGGCGCGGTCGCCGGCGCGCGTGACCACTGCCAGCGTGATGTTCAGGTGCGGAGCGCAGAAGTCCACCGTGCGCGCGCGTTCGGCGGTGACGGTGGCCGCGCTGCACACGGCGTCGACACGACCGGCGGCAAGGTCGCCGACGATGACGCTCCAGTATGCGCGCCGGTACTCGAGTGTCACGCAGAGGCGGAGCGCCAGCGCTTCGAGCAGGTCCACCTCGTATCCGCGAAAGTCGCCCGCTGCGGGGCTGCCCTGCTGCAGCGGCACCGGCGGTGCATCGTCGATGCCGACGAGCAACACACGCTCCGTTAGCGCAGGCACCCTCCCTGTCATTCCGAGCGGTCGTTAGGCGGTTGATGAGCTTCTGCTGCGGGCGATATTCGTTCGCCGCGGCTGAAGCGATCAACAGCAAAGCCGATGATCAGAGCTACACCAAATGCCGGCACGCCGGTCGCGATCGGCCACAGCCCAAGCGAGAGCACGGCTCCGTGCATGAGATGTGGCTGTCCCCAATGCGTGCGCACCGGGCCGAGGGCGGCGACGCCGAATGCGCCAAGACCAACGCCTAACGCGACTCGCAGCGCCACACGCGACGCCGGCAATCGTCGAGCACGCTCGATCACGAAGTGAAGAACGAACACCGCCAGGCTGAGTAGCCATGCGGCGAGCCGCCACCCTTTTACTCCAGCAGGTGACGATGCAGCACCCGCGAGGTAGGCGGTGCCAATGCCGACAATAACGTATCCGGCGCCCGCGATCAGAATGTTCAATGTCGGCTCAGCGTGCTCGGTATGCCGCCACCACCGCCGCCAACGAAAGGGCGAGGAGCAGCGGGTAAATGAGGAGCAGATCGACCCGAATGTTGCACTCGCCGGAGCAGAGGATGCGGCGCGCCATCGCAGTCTCGTATACGGCGTAGACCAGCCAGGCGATGGCCGCCACGCACACGAGCACTCGGCGCCGGCGATATGCCGCCACGCCAAAGACCGCTGCCGGGAGAAGTGCCAGCCATGGATACGCGATGAAGATGCCGATGAGCTGCTCCCGTGTCCGAGGATCAACGATCGTTAGACGCCTGGCCGGGATCGATGGACGCCGCAACCGTCAAACACACGGCAATCGCGCCCGAGAAAACAATGGGCAGGCTGAAGAGAAATAGACAGCTCACAATCGTAAGAGCGACGAAGCACAGCGCGAAGGACCATACCGTAGCGCGCATGTTTGCCAGTGTTTCTGCCGGAAGACCCCCCAACTGCCACGCCAATGCGGCCGCGAAGAAGTAAAACACGCCAACCGAGAAACCCGCGGCGAGGAAGAGATCCCAGTATGTCCGGCTGAACCCCTGCACATCGAAATGGCGCGACTGCATGAACCCGAGCACCGGTTCAACGCCCCATGTTGGACTCGACTGGCGGAAACCCACCGTGTGAGCGATCCCGAACAACACCAGGAGGACCGCGGCAATTCGATAGAAGAGAGAAGGCTTCATGATCACGCGTGCTTCTTCCAGACCTGTTTCGCTGTACTATGGAGTGCGTGGGGTCGAAATGCCAGCGATCTCTCCGACGCACGCGCGGACGATCGCAGCGCACATCCTCTATGGGTGCCTAACGGACTGCGAGCGGCAGCGTCGTTCGCACAATGAACAGGGCCCCGGCAACGTGCCGGGGCCTGTTCACTGCGGATGACCTGGTGCGCTGCGGGCCGGGAGCAGTCTCCCGGTCCCTCGTCACATTACTGCCGCAGATCGAAGTCAGTCGTCGCCAGGACGATCCCCTTGTAGGACACAGTGGTCTTCCAGGTGCCCGTTGCCCACGTCTTCACCGTCTGCAGGTTGAAGATGTACTGACCGGCGTCCGGGTCGTAGCGCCAGGTCGTCGAGCCGGCCGAGTTGTCGTTGACCTCGATGTCTTCGCCTTCAACGGTGCCGTCCAACTGGTTGATCACCAAGCGGAGGTCCGGCGCCAGGTCGGTCGCGGGCGTCCCGTCGGCGTACGTTGGCGGCAGGAACTTGTGCGGAATGGTGGACCCGCGCTTGTGCGTGCTGAACGGCGCGGTCATGCGCAGCGGCGTTAGGAAGCCGGCGCCGTTGACGTTGAGTCCCACGAAGACGTCGAAGGTGCTCGGCACACTCTCGTTGCCTCTGGCGTCTTTGGCGGTACACGAGACCGTTGTCGTGCTGCCGATCCCGAGCACCGTGCCCGCCACATAGTCGCAGTTGAAGGTCGACGGCTCGGACACGTGACCGACGTCCTCGACAGTGATGCCGAGCGATGAGATGTCGAGCGTTGCGCCGTTGATATCGACGGCGATGATCGTGACCGTGCCGGTAGGGAAGTTCGTGAAGAAGGCCGGCGTCGTGTCTACGACGGTTATGTGGAAGCTGCCAGTGGTCGTGAGTCCGCCGGCGTCAGTCACCTGGCACGTCACGGTCGTCGCGCCGAGGGGGAACGTATCGCCACTGTTGTGATCACAGGTCACGGCCGACGTCAGGTCACCATCCTGGAGATCAGTGGCCGTGACGGTGAACGTCACCGTGGCGCCTGCACTGCTGGTGGCCTCGACGTTATCGATGTCGTCGGGGAGAACGAGCGTCGGAGGCGTGTTCACCACGGCGCAGGGGTTGAATGCCACGTTGATCGTGACGGCGGCGTTGTTGATTTGCAGTGCCGGATTTCCCGTCGTGTGAAGATTGAACGGTGCGATGGAAAACGCGGATGTGCCCGTGCCGATGTCACTCGCGTTGACCACAGTGACCGTCACCGGATATGTCGTCGTAGTCCCACCACCCTGCGCAGGGACGTTGACGGTGGTCGGCACCGAACCAGTCCAGGTGGTGCCATCGAATTGCCACTGGGTGTTGACCGAGAAGCTGGCGGCGTTGGCCTGGTTGTTCCTAACCGTGTACGTCACGACGATCACTTGTGACGCGGTCGCGGAGCAACTCTGCGGGGTGAGACTCAGGGGTGTGGTGATCGATCCGCCCATGCTCGCCGCTGCGGTGGCCACGGACAACGGGTGCAGCTTGGGCTGCGAGGCCCGGGTCGGCGCCGGTGCCGGAGCGCCCGGCGTGATCACGACCTCGCGCAACGGCGCGCTGGCATTCGACGCGTCGGTCGGACTGCTACTGCAGGCGGCCGCAAATGCCAGTGCGACCAGGAGAGGAACAACGTGGTACCTCATGGCTACTGTCTCCACTGACAGGGTTCCGGCGTCGGCGCCGGGCTTTCCTACTTCGGCGGCCAAGGCGGTCTCTCGACTGGAGACCCGAGGCTTTGCGGACCGGCCTCGCGACCGGGGTGCCTTTGTCGGTGGGAGTTGGATCGAACGGGCGTACCGTGCTTCAAGCCACTCCGCGACGGAAAGGCGTGCGGGTGACTCGATTTCGGCGGGCCTGAGCGGCGTTGGGCAAGAACACAGCCCCTGCAACGCGCGGCTCGGCCATCGGTTTGTCGAACGGTCAGGGGAAGGCGATCAAGCAACGATCGCTCATGACGTTAGGCGGTATGTGCGCGAGCGTTGCCTTTCGTAGCTAAGGCGCGCACAGGGTCCAAGGGCGTTAGCGAGCTGTGCAGGTGGCGGAATGGCGCTGCGGTGTTGGTGCAACCACACAGCATGCCGCACTCACATCGAGCCTAGTACTTCCAGGCGCCCGCGTTCGCGCCCCGCGGCGCGTGCTTCGTGATCCCCGCCGCCATCTCCTCGACCAACTCGGCGTTGGTCACATGCTGCCATCCATGTCCTTTTTCTGGTCGCCCGTAGCGGAAGACGCCGGGCACGTGCGGAGCGATCGATGTGCCCAGTCTTCTTGTCCCGCAGCGGTTCGGGATAGCCATCGGCGCCGACGGGAGCGTACACGGATTCCCACGCCTCAAACTGCGGTGTTAGCGGCCGGGACTCGCGCGTGACGCGTCGGCGTGAGGGAAGTGCCCGGTGCAGCGCCGAATGCGACGAGGGCGAGGGCGAGCCTGAGACTGCGCATGACGTGCGGCTCCGAGGCTGGAGGACGTCGGAAGCATAGCGTCTGTCGCGGACGGGACCGAACCCAATCACCCTCTATGTTGCGAGCTGATCGACGCGAGTGGCCGCGTCATGCGCACGATCGGGAGCGCGACACCGTCGGGCAAGATCACGGACGAGCGCTCGTGCGCCACGAATCCGAGGGCAGCGTACAGCGGCTCACCGGGGAGAGTGGCCGCGAGCTCCAGGCTGTGGAAGCCGGCTGCGGCGGCGGCGCCCGCGCAGGTGGCGAGGAGGCGAGTGGCGAGACCGCGCCGAGCCCAATCCGGATGCACGAAGAACGCGCGGATGCGCGCGGGCAAGGTCGCGGGATCGAGGATGAGGTCTGGGCCGGTGTTGTGTTGGTCGGCACCGTAGAGGGTCGCGCGGTGGCTCCAGCCGCCGCATGCGACGGGGCCAGTTAGGCCGTCGATCAAGTAGTAGGTTTGGTCGGCGATCAGTTGGGAGTCGACGCCGAAGACGAAGCGGAGTCCGCTTTCGATTTGCTCGGGCGTGTAGAAGCCGACACTGAGCGTGCGCACCGACGTGGCGATCAATACGTCGAGGGCGGGAATGTCCGCGGCCGACGCCAGGCGTACGGAGATCATCTCGTCCCTGTCGCTCGGCTGCGCCTGCCTAACGGGCGCATGCTCACACGGAAATTCGGCGATGACCTCGATGCGGCCGATGATGTGCCGGTTGAGCTCGTCCAGTTCCTCCGCCGGCACCCACAACTCCAGGTGCTGCCGCGCACCGGCCATCCGCACCGGGTACCGGGCTGCGAACGCCGCGTCGACTTGAAACCGAGTTACGAACCCTGCGTAGCCTGAGGCCTCATCTCTCGTGTTCCAGTCCCGCGCGATTTCGATCGCGTATGCCTCCGTCAGCACTGGGTAGAAGATGGGTTGGAACGGAAGACGCGGCGGGAAGGCGCGGAATTCCGCGGCAGCGATGAGAGCGAGTTCCTGCGCACCGACCGGGCGGAAGAGCGTGAGCGTCTCGCGCATCGACGGAACATAGGCGAGCCGAGCGGGCAGCGCCACGCGGAGGCTCATTCACTAGCTAACGATACTGCGTTGAGCGCGAACGAGAGGGACGCCAAGCCACCAACTCCTTCGTCCAAAGTGACACGACCGGTTAGGCATCGTACCAGGCTGGGAGTCTTCTGGCAGATGACTGTCCGGAGGCTGGAGATTCTGCCGCGTCGTTAAAGCTTCCTGTTATGCGCGCCTCACAGGTCTCATCGTCTGCGACGCCCTCGGCAATCCAATGCCGGAGCCGTTGCTCCACTGCGTCCGGGTCAGCCCGCGGCTCGAGATCGTACGCGCTCAACCGCTCAAGGCGAGGACTTGGCGACCGGTGCCGAACGCCAGAACGTGGGATCCGTCGCCACCCACGCCGGCGTCGGCATGCTCCAGTTAGGACGGATCGCGAAAACACGAGTCCGTGTGCCGCCGTCCAACGCTTGTGCCCCGGGCAGCGTGCGGATCGGGCGCAGGATATACAGCGTCGAATCGGCCATCATCCACACCGAGCCTTTGACAGGTCGAGGATCCGGCGTGACGGTGACCTCGATGAAGCGCGCGCCAACCACGGACCAGGTGGGGCCACGGCTCAGATCGCGGCGATATATCGCGAAGCCCTGAATGGGTGCGCCAATGAGCGCGGCTTTGCGTTGGGCGACGCCAGCCAGCGCCGTCGCGAGTGCGCGATCAGTCGCGTAGGCCTTGGCGACGCGGATGGTATCAGCCGCCGTCGCGAACGTGTTCAACCACCACGCCTCGTGCGGGCCGCTCAAGCTCTCGAGGCCAATGTACGGATGCGGACAGCGGAAATCGGCACAGATCTGCGCGCCGTCATTTTCGATGACCCGATAGATCGAATCGACGCCTTGCTTGAGCGAGTCCCGATAGACGTAGAGAAACTCGGGTGCCTGTTCCTGGCTGTGCAGCGGCGACGGAAGCAATAGGAACAGTAGAATGAGCGACCGCATGGTGACGGGGTGAGTGACTGGTTCGCTGCCTAACGCATTGTCAGGCGGTTTCTCGTGAGGTGGGATCGTTCACGAGCGATCGAGCACGCGCTTCCCGCAATGACCTCCAACACCTGGGTCCCATAGTCCTATGTTCGACCGCGACAAATTGTTCAAACCGACATAGACGCTCATTCTCGGTGTTGCTCAGGTGATTTGCCACAAGTCATTCGTTCAACGAATGCGGCTCCCCCCGTATCGATCCACCGCCCGCGCGATTCTGATCGTCGGCGCGCT
>Ga0157372_10003057_pt1 | contig 18028 bp, 11 predicted proteins | sample C55metaG_FD_115307 | JGI IMG/M metagenome (GOLD analysis project Ga0157372, IMG submission 115307) | Corn rhizosphere microbial communities from Kellogg Biological Station, Michigan, USA - C5-5 metaG | ecosystem: Host-associated > Plants > Roots > Rhizosphere > Soil | place: USA: Michigan... | reverse complement strand
TCGTGCTCGACGTGGAGACCGACAGCGTGGCGCGACGCGATACGGCGGAGCACAAGACGCCCAGGCCGATCGTCATCAACCGCTACAACTTCAAGCAGGACATCACCGGATACCTCGGCAGCAAGCGCACGCATCTCGCGCTGTTCGACGTCGAGGCACGCAAGCTCGACACGCTCACCAGCACCCTCGCCGACGACGACTCGCCGAGCTGGTCGCCTGACGGACGTCGGATCGCCTTCGTGCGCGAGGCACCGCCGGAGCCCGGCAAGGAGCGCGACAACGACATCTACGTCATCGATGCGCGCCCCGGCGCGATGGCGAAGCAGCTCACGGACTTCGACGGGCCCGATGGCGGACGCCCGTCGTGGTCGCCGGACGGAAAGTGGATCGCCTTCTACCGCGGTGACGAGCCGCGCTTCTCGGCGTACAACCTCAACAAGCTCACCGTCGTGCCGAGCGATGGCAGCGCCCCGGCGCGTGTCGTGACCTCGGCGCTCGATCGCCCCGTGTCGAGCGTGCGCTTCACCGCCGACGGTCAGTCCGTGCTCGCCACGATGGCCGACGATCTCGCCGATCCGTTGATTCGCATTCGCGTCTCCGACGGCTCGGTGCAACGGTTGCTCGACGGCAAGCTCTCGGTCTCCGGTTACAGCGCCCTCCCCGATGGAAAGGTGGCAGTGCTGATGTCCATGCCTGACCGGGCGCCCGAGGTGTACGCGCTGGCCGATGGCGGGAGCACGCGCCAGCTGTCGCACCAAAATGATTCGCTCATGACCCAGCTCGCGCTGGCCAGCGTGGAGCGGGTCGTGTCGCGCAGCAAGGACGGCACTGAAGTGCATTCGGCATTCTTCCGCCCCGCCAATGCGCCGAGCGGCGCGAAGCTGCCGATGGTGCTCTACATCCATGGTGGCCCCAACGGCCACGACGGCTACCGCTTCGACATGGATCGGCAGTTCCTTGCCGCCAATGGCTACGCCGTGCTTGCGGTCAACTATCGCGGCTCCAACGGCCGAGGCTCGGCCTTCCAGAAGGCCATCTACTCCGACTGGGGCAACAAGGAAGTGCAGGACCTGCTCGGCGCGGTGGACGAGGTGGTGCGCATGGGCGCGGTCGACCCGGACAGGCTCGGGATCGGCGGCTGGAGCTACGGCGGCATTCTCACCGATTACACCATTGCCACCACGCCGCGCTTCAAGGCGGCTGTGAGCGGCGCGGGCAGTGCGCTGCAGCTCGCGATGTACGGCACCGACCAGTACGTGACGCAGTACAACATGGAAATCGGCGCGCCATGGAAGGCGCAGGACAAGTGGATCCAGATCTCATATCCCTTCTTCCACGCCGACCGCATCAGCACGCCGACGCTGTTCATGGGCGGCGCGAGTGACTTCAACGTACCGATCATCGGCGGCGAGCAGATGTACCAGGCACTCCGCACGCTCGGTGTGCCGACGGAACTCGTGATCTATCCCAATCAGTACCACGGCATCACCATGCCGAGCTATCGCGTGGACCGCTGGAAGCGATATGCGGCGTGGTACGACAAGTACCTCAAGACGGGAAACACCGCGCAGGCTGGCGGAGAGCGCTGACATGCTGACGACGCTGATCCTCGCTGCCCTGACGAGCGCCGGGGAGCCGCACACTCGCCCGCCCGCAGCGCACCTCCAGCGTCCGGCGTCGGACACCGTTACCTACGTCCGCATCAACCAGGTCGGGTACCTGCCCGACGCGCCAAAGGTGGCGGTGGCCTGCTCGCTCGACAGCGTCCGCATCGCGACCTTCTTCGTGCAGGATGAGAAGGGACGCACGGTGCTGGGTCCGCGACCGGCGGTGCGCGCGAACGGTTTCGGGCCGTGCGTCGTGACGCACCGGCTGGACTTCACCGCGCTCAGGAAGGCCGGCCGGTATCGCATCGTCGCCGGTGGTGCGCGGTCGCCAGCGGTGCGCATCGGCCGCGACGTGTACGCCGGCGCGGCGGACACGCTGCTCTACTATATGCGCGAGCAGCGTTCCGGGTGGAACCCGCTGTTCCGCGACTCCGTGCACACCCACGATGGCATCATCGTGGACTCGCCGCGCGCAGGGCAGTTCATTCCGGTCAGCGGCGGCTGGGCCGACGCATCGGACTACCTGCAATACGTCACGACGTCGGCGAACGCGACGTACGTGATGCTGATGGCCTATCGCGACCATCCGCGCGCCTTCGCCGACGACTTCGCGGCCAATGGCCTGCCCGGCGCGAACGGCCAGGCCGACGTGCTCGACGAGGCGCGCCACGGGCTCGAGTGGCTGCTGCGGATGTTCCCGAGCGACAGCGAGATGTACAACCAGCTGGCCGACGATCGCGACCACATGTACTTCGACCTGCCGACGAACGATTCGTCCGACTACGGCTGGGGGAAGGGCAGGGAGCGGCCCGTGTATCCCTGCACCGGCAAGCCGCAAGGGTTGTTCAAGAACAAGAACCGCTCCGCCGGCTGGGCCTCCACCGCCGGCAAGTACGCGTCGGCGTTCGCGCTCGGCGCGAAGGTCTTCGCAAAGAGCGATCCCGCGTTCGCGCAGCGGCTGCGCGAGCGCGCGGAAGCCGCGTATCGCGTCGGGCTCGCGCATCCCGGCGTGTGCCAGACGGCGCCCGGCGTCTCGCCCTACTTCTACGAGGAAGACAACTGGGTCGATGACATGGAGCTCGGCGCCGCGGAACTTTCGGCACTGACGGGCGACCGGAAGCTGCTGACCGACGCGCTGCAGTTCGCGGCGAAGGAACCGGTGACGCCATGGATGGGCGCCGACACCGCGAACCACTATCAGTGGTATCCGTGGCACAACAACGGGCACTACGCCGCGTGGCGGGTGGCCGGCGACGTGAAGGACCGTTCGGCGCAGCGCACGATGGCCGACTACTATCGCCGCGGCCTCGAGGCGGTGAAGGGACGCGCCGACAATGGATTCCTCATCGGCGTGCCGTTCATCTGGTGCTCGAACAATCTCATGACGTCGTTCGCCACCCAGGCGCTGCTCTATCGGCGGATGACGGGTGACGCGTCATACCGCGCGTATGAGCAGGCCGCACTGGACTGGCTGTTCGGCACCAATCCGTGGGGCGTGTCGATGGTGATCGGCTACCCCAATGGCGGCGTGTGGGCGCACGACCCGCACTCCGCCATCGCGCCGCGCCTCGGAGTCGAAGTGCTTCGCGGCGGACTGCTCGACGGCCCCGTGTACCATTCGATCTTCAGCAATCTCAAGGGCATCGCCCTCCACGAGACCGACGAGTACGCTCGCTTCAACACCGGCCGGATGGTCTACCATGATGACATCGGCGATTACTCCACGAACGAGCCGATCATGGACGGGACGGCGAATCTGACGTATCTGCTGGCGGCGATGACTGGACACTGAGTCGGCAGGGAGGCAAGGAGGCGAGGATCCGGCATTCACGCTTCCTCGCCTCCCTGCATCCGCGCCTCCGGGTACCGACCCGCTGTGCTTGCCTTCCATCCGCCCGGAGGTATCATCGTGTCTAACAGGTACGCGATCCAGTCGCACCAACGCACGACTGAGAGGCTGCCCCATGTCGACCAGTGTTCCTCCCCGCGACGACGGCGCTTCGCTGCCGAAGTCAGCCGGGTCCGCGCTCCCCAACGAAGAAGCGCTGCGCCTCGCCTTCTTCGCGCGCTATTCCACCCTGGCCGCCGAGGCGCGCACCGCGCTCGGTGACGAAGCGGCAGGGCTCACTCCGAAAGTCGTCGAGGGAGCATTCGTGCGCGCGTGGGATGCGAGGGCGCGATTGACGTCGCCCGGGCAGCTCGACGCGTTTCTCCACGACGACGTGCATCACGCTGCCGTGCGCGCGCTGAGCCGGCGAGCCGCGGCGCATCGGATGGGCGATCACGAGGGGCACACCGTCGCCCACGCGCCTGACGCGTCGTCGGCGCATGCTCACGCTGATGTCGTGATCGACCCCGACGAGTCGTGGCCGCACGTGTTGCACGCGATCCGTCACGAGGGACACAGCCAGCGCGCGCTCGACGAGACGGCTGCCATCGCGCGCCACGGGACGGCGGGGCACATCGTCGAGGCGACGCGCGAAGGGCCGCCGTGGAAGATCATCGGCATCGGCGTGGCGGCGCTCGCCGTCGTGATCGCCGCCGGCTTCTGGGTGGAGAAAGCGGGCGCCGACGCCAGCGCCAACACGGCGGTGAATGCGGCCGACGCCCGCGTCGTGAACGCAGCACCGGCGCAAATGGGCATCGTCACGCTCGACGACGGAAGCAAGGTGCGCCTCGCTCCCGATTCGAAGCTCAGCATCCCCACCGGCTTCGGTCCGTCGCTGCGCGCCGTGAAGCTGGCTGGCGCGGCCGGCTTCGATGTCGCCAAGGGCGGGAAGGGCGAGTTCCGCGTCTATGCCGGCGACGCAATCGTCGTCGCCCATGGCACCGCGTTCAGCGTGCGGGCGTATCCCGAGGACAGCGCGACCACGGTCGTGGTGACGGAGGGCAACGTCGAGGTACGCGAGGGCAAGATCGTGCGCCCGCTCGACGCAGGGGGTGCGCTGTACATCGCGCACGGTCAGGCGCCGCGAGTTGCATCGCCCGACGAGCGGGAGGAGGCGGATGGCTGGCGCGGCGGGAACCTCACCGTCACCAATCGCACCCTGCGTGATGTGCTCCCGCAGCTGAAGCGGTGGTACAACCTCGACGTGAAAGTGCCGGACAGCGCGCTCCTCGCTCGTCGCGTGACCCTGCGCGCCTCGCTCGACTCGTCGCGGCAGGCCATTCGCGGCGTGGAGCAGAGTACCGGGCTCACCTTCGGCTATCAGGGCCAGACGATGGTTTTCGAGGACAAGGGCGGCAAGGCAAGTTCTAGTAAACAAAAGAATTAGCAAAAAGTCAAAGTATTTCTTGACAAATGCCGGACCCGGATGCACTATGGGCCGGTCCGGCGGTGACTGCCGCCCGGACCGGCCCATTTTCTTCCGGAGGCATTCCATGTCGTCCCGTCGGAACCTCGTTCGCATTGCCACCGCTGCTGCCCTCGTCGTCGCTCCCCTCGCGCTCGCTTCGCCTGCGCACGCGCAGGCCGCTGCCCAGAGCGCCAAGCTCGACGACCCGACCATCGTCGCCATCTTCGACGCCGCCAACACCTGGGACATCGAGACCGGCACGATGGCAGAAAAGAAGGGCACGACGAAGGAAGTGCGTGACTACGGCGAGATGATCGCCCGCGATCACAAGGCCGTGCGTCAACTGGGGCGCGACCTCGCCACCAAGCTCGGCGTGACGCCCACGCCGCCGAAGAATTTCGCCATGGCGAAGGATCATGCGGCCGCGGTGAGCAAGCTCCAGGCGACCAATGGCAAGGCGTTCGACCGCGCGTTCCTGCAGCACGAAGTGGCGTTCCACAAGGCGGTGATCGACGCCATCAATACGACGCTGCTTCCCTCGCTGCAGAACCAGGAAGTGAAGGATCTCGTGAAGAAGGTGGCGCCCGCCTTCGAGGCGCACATGGCGGCGGCGCAGAACCTGCTCGACAAGTCTGTCGCTACGAGGTAACGCTGCTGGCTCGTCGCCGGTGACGGAGGCATCTTTTCGGTGCCCACGCGGCATCTCCTCCTGATTCCCGCGACATGCCATCATCTCGCACGTCAGCGCCCGCTCCTGCGGGCGCCGTCTCCACCACCGCCGTGCCATCCTGCATCCTGCGTCACGAATCGGGCGCGGCGGAGGTGGGCCTCTCGCCCGAGCAGCTGAGCGAAGCGCTGCGCGCCGGCGAGGGCACGCTCTGGGTAGACCTCGACCTCTCGCAACCAGCGCAGATCGCGTTGCTGAGCGACGTCTTCCACTTCCACCCGCTCGCCATCGAGGATGCGCTCAATCCGGCGAGCCGAGTGAAGGTGGACGAGTATCCCGAGTTCGTTCTCGTCGTGGCCCGCGTGGTCGGCTTCCGCGAGAGCACGCCCGATCCGTACGACCTCGATACGGCGAACCTCAACAACTTCATCGGCAAGCACGTGGTGGTCACCGCGCACACCGAGCCGTTGCCGGTGATCGACGACCTCATGAAGCGCCTGCGCGCGAACCACGACCTGCTCGACCGAGGGCCGGCGCGCATCGCCTACCTCGCCCTCGATGCGGCGGTGGATGCCTACTTCCCCGTGCTCGACGGCATCGACGAGTTCGTGGACGAGCTGGAGCAGCGCGTGTTCGGCCACTTCGACGAACGCCTGCTGCACGAGATCTTCCAGGTGAAGCGGCTCGTCATCTCGCTCCGCCGCTACCTCTCCCCGCAGCGTGAAGTGCTGGGCCAGCTCGCCAATCGTCCCTCGCCGCTCCTGCCGCCGGAGGCGCAGCTCTACTTCCGCGACGTGTACGATCACATGCTGCGCATCACGGACAGCCTCGACAGCTATCGCGACCTCCTCAGCAGCACCCTCGACGGCTACCTCACCCAGGTCTCCAACCGGCTCGGCAACGTCTCCAAGAGCCTCGCCCTCGTCGGCGCACTGAGCGTCCCCTTCGTCGTGGTTGCAGGTGTCTACGGCATGAACTTCGAGCGCATCCCGCTGCAGCACCACCCGTACGGCTTCGAGATCATGGTCGGAATCCAGGTCGTGCTGGGCCTGCTGTTCCTCGTTGGGCTCAAGTGGAAGGGGATACTCTAGCTGACCTGAGACAGAGAGGGCCAGCCACTCGTTGGAATGGCCAGCCCCCTGGGTCCTCGTACCGACTGCCAGCTACCTGCTACTTCAGTTGCCGCTGATCACGGCCCCGTCCGCACCGGCGGTGCCGGCTTGGACCGATCCTCGTACGGCCGCAGGTTCCACTCGAAGAACGTCCACGTGCGGTTCCACGAGTCGATCTGTGCCGGTGAGTCGACGCGCTCGAGAGTCACCGGATCCACACGCCGGCTGAACGCGTGGCCCACTGACGAGCCCCACGGCGCCGGGTTCTCGTAGATCTTCGTCTCGGCGAGATCCCGTTTGAGGGCACGCAGCGTATAGACCATCTGCTGGTCTTCCACGAAGTTCACGTCCTCGTCGTTCGTCGCCACGTGGACGAGGATCGGCACCTTCAGGTTCGAGGCGTGAAACACGGGGGAGCGGCGGATGTACTCGGCGGGCTTCTCGAACGGCAGGCCCTGGATTCCTTCCTCGGTGGAGTACGACCGCTGATAGCCGGGCCCCTTGTACGAGAGCCGGAAGACGAGGTTCGTCACGGGCACGATCGCCGCACCGGCCTTGAACGGATTATCGTCGCGGAACAGTGAGTGCGCCGTGATGAAGCCGCCGTGGCTCCAGCCCATGATGCCGAGCCGGTTCATGTCCACGTACGGCAGCGTCTTCAGGTAGTCCACCGCGGAGATGACGTCGTCGATCTCCTTGCCGCCGTAGTCGATCGCCTCGTAGAGCTCCTTGCCGTGGCCCGTGCTGCCGCGGTAGTCGGGCGTGACGATCACGTACCCGCGCTGCACCGCCTCGCGGATGAACGGGAGATAGGTCTCCTGCATGTCACTGTGCACGCCGCCGTGGACCCAGACCATCGCCGCGTGCCCGCCGGTGCCTCGCTTCTGCAGCGGGGCGAACAGGTACGCGGGAATCGTCTTTCCATCCACGCGGCTGCGGTACGTCACCTTTCGGAACTCCATCACGCCAGCGCTGCGTGCGGCGAAGATGCTGTCGGTGCGCCGCTTCTGGACGAGTTGCTGCTCGTAGTTGCCCTGCGGCAGGTCAGCGGGACGGTTGCTCACGTACAGCAACCGGGCGCGCGCGGAGTCCATCGGGACGACCTGGCGCGGTGGGCGTCGTTGAGCGCGCGCCGAGTCCTGCGCCGCGGACGACGGCGCGTGGAGTACGACGAGTGCGGCCGCGACCGTCGTCACGGTCGCGAGTCTGTTGAGGGTCATGCGGAAGGTGCCTCGAGAGCGAAGGGTGGGATTGAGGCGGCGGAGCCGCGTCTGCGCCGACAATGTCGGCGCGATGCCTCGCACCACTGGATACGCACCACTCGCCGGCAACGCTGAGGCCGTTCATCGCGTATCATCTCTTCAGATGCCCCACCCGTTCCGCGTCGCGCCGCTCCTGTTAGTTGTTCTCGCCTGCGGGCGTGACAAGCCACCGCCGGCGCCGGCGCGACCCTTTCTGGTCTACACGGCTGCGTCGATGACGCAGCCGATGCGAGTCGCACTCGATTCCTTCGCGCGGCGCAGCGGGGCGCGCTACGAGCTGGAGGCCGCGTCGAGCCTGGAGCTCGTGCGTCGAGTCACCGCGCTGCAGGCCGACCCGGACGTGATCGTCCTGGCTGATCCCGCGCTCTTCACCACCCTCCTCACACCGAAGGTGGTCACCTGGCACGCGCTCTTCGCGCGGAACCGGATCGTGCTCGCCTTCACGCCCCGCTCACGTGGCGCGGCAGGGATCAGCGCCGACAACTGGTGGGCCGTGCTCGAGCGCCCCGACGTCCAGGTTGGCCGCTCCGACCCCGCGGTGGATCCCTCCGGCTATCGCACGCTGCTCGTGTGGCAGCTCGCCGCCCGGCACTACGGAATCCCCGATCTGCCGGCGCGCATGCTCCGCGCCGCTCCGGAGCGCAACGTCCGCCCGCGCGAGGCCGATCAGGTAGCGCTTCTCGAAGCCGGAGAGCTCGACTACATCTGGACCTACGAAAGCCTCGCGCGCCTGATGGGCCTTCGCTTCCTTCGCCTGCCCGACGAGGTGGACCTCGGCGATCCCGCGGACTCCGCGGAGTATGCCACCGCGAGCATCCGGGTGCCGGGAGCGAAGATGGCCGACAGTATCACCGTGCATGGACAGCCCATATTGTTCGGCGTCTCCGTGCCGGCCGATGCGCCCCATGGCCGCGCCGGCCGCAACTTCGTCGCCTTCCTGCTCTCGCCGTCGGGGCGGCGAATCCTCCGCGGCGCGAATGTGGACGCGCTTGATCCACCGGCGCTCGTCGGGCGCGGCGTGCCGGCGCTCGTGCGCGAGGCGGCGATGGCGACTCCCTAGTGCCGATCCCTTGCGCCGTCCGCCGAGACGGCACGAAGATTCGAGAATCCCGCCCACCCGTGCCCCCGAGGTCATGACCTTCTGCGCCCGAACACTCCCTCTGCTCTCACTGGTCCTCCTGCCGGCGCTCGCTGCCGCGCAGGCTGGCAGCGTGGCCGGCACCATCAGCCGCGCCGATGGGTCGCCGATCGACGGCGCCCGCATCTCCGTGGAGTTGCCGGCGCGCAGCGCCACCAGCGACCAGACCGGCCGCTACGCACTGCGCAGCCTTCCCGCCGGCCGCTATCGCGTCGCCGTCTCCGCCATCGGGCAGCGGCTCGCCCAGCGCGACGTGGAGGTGAGGGCCGGCCAGATCACCACCCTCGACGTCCGCCTCGAGAACGGACCGCTCATGCTCTCGGGCATCGTCACCAGCGCGACGCGCACACCCGCGGAAGCGAGCCGGGTAGCAGCGACCGTGAACGTGCTATCGTCGGAGCAGGTTCGCACCAGCCCGGCGCGCGAGTCGCAGGACCTGCTGCGCGAAATTCCCGGCGTGGAGCTCGCGCGCACGAGCAGCCTCGTCGGCGGCTCCGCGCAGATCGTCTCCATTCGCGGAGTCGACGAAGGTCGGACTGCCGTGCTGTTTGATGGTATCCCGGTGAACGACGCCTGGGGCGAGTGGATCGATTGGGGCCGCGTTCCGAAGTCGCTCGTCGAGCGCGTCGAGGTGCTCGAGGGGGGTGGCTCCAACCTGTACGGAAACGGCGCGATGGGCGGCGTGATCTCCTTCTTCGCCAAGCCCATCGCCCCTGGTTCATATCAGCTGCAGCTCGACGGTGGAAGCCGCGACGCAAAGCACGCTTCGGCGTCGGTCGGCGTGCCCCTCGCGCGCTCGCTCAACGCCATGCTGAGCGGGGACTACCTCGACGGCGGTGGCTACGTCATGATCGCACCGGGGAACGCGGGACCGGTGGACCACCGCTCGCAGATCTCGTCCCGCAACGGGACGGGCCGCCTCGAGTACGCGCCGTCGCGCCACCTGTCCACCTTCGTCTCCGGCAACTTCTACAACGACAATCGCGATCTCGGTACCGCGCTCGCCCACACCAACCGTGACGATCGGCGCTTGACCTTTGGCGCCGACCTCGATGGTGCCTCGTATGGCGCGTTCAACCTGCGTGGGTGGAACGGCGTGCTCGTCGAGGATCAATGGGCGTCAGCGGTGACGCCGACCGTCGGCCGCACCGCCGAGCGCCAGACGTCCTGGCAGCACATCCCGACGCACGAGTGGGGCGCGTCGCTGCAGTGGGCGCGCAGCGACATCCTCGGCCTCCACACCCTCCTCGCCGGCGCCGACGTGCGGAAGATGACCGGCAACGTAGCGGAGGAAGATTACGCCGCGAACGGTTCGGTGAGCGCGAACATCCAGTCGGGTGGCAGCCAGCTGCTCACCGGCGCGTTCGTGCAGGGCATCCTCGCGCCCATCGAGCCGCTGCGGATCGAGATCGGCGGACGCTACGATCGGTGGGGAAACAACGACGGCTTCGCGATCGATGCCGGCGGCCGGACGCCCTACCCCGATGCGACGTACGATCACTTCTCGCCCCGGGTCGGCGCGACGTATCACCTGAGCTCTCTGCTCACCCTGCGCGGCGCCGTCTACGATGCCTTCCGCGCGCCGAACCTCGCCGAGATGTACCGGAAGTTCGTGTCCGGCGCGAACACGAACCTCCCCAATCCCGCACTGCGCCCGGAATCGGCGCGCGGCCAGGAGGTCGGCTTCGACCTGCAGCCGGCGGCCTGGATGCAGCTTCGCGGGACGTACTACAGTGCCATCTACTCCGACTTCAACTCGTTCGTCACCATTTCGCCGGGCACGCGGCAGCGCCAGAACGTTCAACGCTCGCGCAGCACCGGCGGTGAGGCGTATCTCGCTCTCCGTCCGGTCGACGAGCTGCTTCTCAGCGCCAGCGTGAACTACGACCACGCCGTCGTCGTGGCCAACGACGCGAATCCGTCGAGCGTCGGCAGCTACATCGGCCGCGTCCCGCAGCAGCGGCAGGTGATCCGCGCGACCTATTCCACTCCGGTGCTGGGCTCCCTCACCGCTCTGTGGCGTCACGAGGGAAAGAACTCCACCTTCAACGGCACCCAGCTCGATCCCTTCACGGTCGTGGATGCGAACTACACGCGTGACCTCACCCGCGGCATGTCGGTGTTCGCGTCGATGGAAAATGTGGGCGACGTGAAATACCAGGTGAACGTCTCCGGCGGGATCGTATCGCTGGGGTTGCCGAGGACGGTTCGAGTGGGGCTGAGGGCTGGGAGGGAATAGGCTGCAACGGCAGTAGCAGGTACGCTGTACTTCGTAGCGGGGCCCAGGGGGCTGGCCACTCCAAGGAGTGGCTGGCCCTCTTCGTCTGAGATCTCGACGGTTCAGAAAAGCGGGCGGAGCGGACAGGGCCGGATAAAGGGCCGGAAACGGCAGGATCTGTCCCGTGCCTGGACGTCGGTCCGCGCGCCGAGGCTCTGCCCTACACCCTCAACTTTCTGAATTAAGAACGCCCTCGGGATCCTCCGCAGCGCATGGAGGCATCTTGAACGAGGAGAGAATCCGGCCGTTTCGCCGTTCAAGATCCGGCCTTTTCCGTTCATCCGGCTTCTATGGCATCGCTCGTCCCTCGCTCGGGACGAGCGACGCATCGGACCAAGCCAGCCCATGGGTCAGGATACGGAGTACAGGGTACCACGTACGTCAGTTGTCGTCATGCAATCTCCCACCCCTTCCTGTACTCCCGCGTCAGGAACGCGTTCGCTTCCGGGGCGTTCGTCACGAGCATCTTCGCGCCATCGTACTCGATGCGCTTTCCCTGGCCGGCGCGCAGTGCCACGATGCCGAGCAGCATCGTCTCGGTGAGCTTGGCCGCGTAGTCGAACGGTGAGGTCGCCTGCGCCTCCCCCTTGCACGCCTGCGCCCAGTTCACCTCGTGCGGCACCGTGATGCGCGGGTACGTCACCGGCACGGATGCGGCCACTCGCGCTACCGACTCGGGATAGACGAGCGGGTTCTCGCCGTACGTCTGATAGGTGAGGAAGCCACGCTCCCCGACGAAGATCCCGCCGCCACCATCGCCCCTTGGGAGAGGGACGTCGTTCATCAGCGTGGGCATGAGGCCACCATCGTACCAGGTGAGTGAAACCGGGGGTTGCTGCCCACGCGCGGCGAACTCGTAGCGCGTCGTCATCGCCAGCGGATATGCGCCCGGCTCGCTCGTCGTGCCGCCCCACGGCGTGGATGAGGACACGATGCTCGTCGGGTAGTCGAGCCCGAGCGCCCAGAAGGGCTGGTCGATCAGGTGCGCGCCCATGTCGCCGATCGCGCTCACGCCGAACTCCGGCCAGCCTCGCCAACTGAACGGGTGATAGACCGGGTGATACGGTACGTCGCCAGCGGGACCAAGGAAGAGATCCCAGTGCAGGCCGGCGGGCGGGGTGTGAGGATTGTCCGCCATCGCGCGAAGGATAGCATTGTCCACGGTGCGCATGCTCCAGCGCGGCGGAACTGTCGACACCGGCGTGGGGGCGGTCGATGCTGTGGGCGCAGTGCTGGCGGGCGGCGCGGCCGCCGGCGCGGTGGGACGCGGAATTCCCTGCGCCCAGTAGCGCTGCGGGCGGTCAGTCCAGACGTGCACCTCGCGGACGGGGCCGATCACTCCGGCGGCAATGATCTCGTTGATGCGACGCGTGCCCTCCTGCGAATGGCCCTGGTTGCCCATCTGCGTCACCACGCCCGTCTCGCGCGCGGTGCGCGCCAGGGCACGCGCCTCGTGCACCGAATACGTGAGCGGCTTCTGGACGTAGACGTGCTTTCCCGCCTTCATGGCCGCGAGCGCGATGGCCGCGTGCAGATGGTCCGGCGTCGCGACGACCACAGCATCGATGTCCTTCTGCTTGTCCAGCATGACGCGGAAGTCGTCGTACTTCGTCGCCCTCTGGTACGCGGCCTGGAGCCGCAGCGACTCCGGCGACGACGCCGTCTGGTCGCGCGGCGGCCGCAGCCGGCCAGCGAGCTGTCGCTCGACGTATGGATAGTCCACGTCGCACACGGCGACGATGTTCTCTCCCGCCTCCACCAGCGTCGCCATGTTGTTCATTCCCATCCCGCCGATGCCCACGCAGGCGACGTTGAGCGTGCGACTCGGCGGCCGGTAGCCGACGCCGCCGAGCACATGACGCGGAACGATCATCGGCGCTAGCGCAAAGGCGGCGGCGGTGCCGGCCGCGTCGAGAACGAAGGTGCGGCGGGTGATGCGGGCGTCGTCGTCGGGCACGGCGGTCTCCGGTGATGAGGGTCGCGTGAGCGGACTCGAGCTGGCGTGAGGTGCCGGGAAAGTGTGGCCTGAGCGTCGCTTCGGCCAGTTGTGACGCCCGACACACCGTCCCGGCTCGGCCTCAGCGAACACGAGTGGCGCAGGTCGTGCGTTTCTCGTGCGTGAGCGTTGCAACGACGAACCCCTGACCGAACCACCAGCACTCGAGACCATCATGAACACGGCACACCGACACTTTGCGCTCATCGGCGCGGGCCTCGTCGCCTGCGCGTCGCTGGCTGCATGCGGCGGAATCTCCCAGCAGCAGGAAGTGGAGCTGGGCGCACAGCAGGCGCAGCAGGTCAACGCCCAGCTGCCGATGCTCCAGGACGCGACCGTCAACGCGTACGTGAACTCGCTGGGCAACCAGCTCGCCCGCACGACGTCGCGCGCCGACCTCGCCTGGCACTTCGCCGTCGTGAACACGGATGTCATCAACGCATTCGCGCTCCCCGGCGGGTACATCTACGTCAATCGCGGCGTGCTCGAGCAGGCGAGCAACGAGAGCGAGGTGGCCAGCGTGCTTGCGCACGAGATCGAGCACGTGGTGCGGCGCCATTCCGTGAAGCAGATGGAGCAGGTGAACAACGCCAATATCGGCGTGGCGCTCGCCTGCACACTGACCAATGTCTGCAACAACCAGGTGACGCAGGCCGCGATCCAGGTGGGCGGGTCGGCGTACTTCGCGAAGAACAGCCGTGCCGACGAGGTCCAGGCGGACGAGGGTGGCTTCAACACGATGGTGCGCGCCGGCATCGATCCGCACGGCATGCTGACCTTCTTCCAGAAGCTGTTGGCCGAGGAGCAGCGGAGCGGCGGAGGCGGCAATGCGAGCTCCTGGTTCGCCGACCACCCGGGCACCGAGGACCGCATCAACGACATTCAACAGCTGTTGAGCCAGAACGCGAGTCAGCTCAGGGGTCTCCGCACGGACTCGCAGGGGTTCCAGAGCATGAAGCGGCGACTGAACCAGTTGCCAGCCGCGCCGCGGAGCTCAGGCAACTGACTGGCGTGAAGAGCTGACTCCCGCCTCCTCGGGACGATGGCAAGGCAACGACCCGGTGTCAGCGCGACGTCGGGTCGTTCTGCATCTCGGTCGTTGCCCACCGGTCCACCGCGTCGTGCAGCAGCCGAATCTGTCGCGCCAGCCGGTCAATCCGCGCGCGGAGCAGGGGCGGCACGCCACCGTCGACGTCGGCGTCGTGCACGAGAATCGGCAGCGGCGCCGGCTTCCGAGATTCGTTCGCGGCGATGGCGAGGTTGTCGAGCACCGCTTCCGCGCGGCGTGCGAACGGCTCGATCGCCGCCGCACTTCCCGCCGGCGCCGTGTGTCGCGCCAGGGCCAGCGCCGCGATGGACGCGGCGACGCGCCGAGTGTAGGTCAGGAATGTCATCACCGGCGACAGCCCGGCTGGTGGCCCATCGTACTCCGCGACGAAACGCTGGAAGGATTCCTCGGCGTTCACCGCCGCGAGGCCGATCCCGCGCCGCGCGGCACGCAGGCGATCCCCAGCTTCCGGGCTTCGATCGTCGAACAGTTCGACAACGCATGACAGGTAGCTGCGACTCGCCGTCAATGCCGCCGCCATGTAGCCGGGCAGTCGGCGCGACTCGGGACTCGGCCACAGCAGGCGCGCGCCGGCCAGCGCCAGCGCGCCGCCGAGCAGCGTGTTGATGGCGCGCGTCGACGCCAGATGCCAGTCGCCGGCGCCAGCCTCGGCGAGCAGCACGAACGTCGGGGTGAGGAAGATCGAGTACGCCGCGTAGTTCATCGGCAGCAGCGCGATGCACAAGGCCGCCTAGATGAACGACAACGCGAGGATGGCGCGCTGGTCGTGGAACGCCGCGCCGAGCAGCGCGGTGAGCAGGGCCCCGAGCACCGTACCGAGCACCCGCTGGAGTGCGCGATGGGTCGTCGCACTCGTGTACGGCTGCAGCATCACGACGACCGTGATCGTCAGCCAGTAGCCGCGCTTCAGGTGCAGCGACTCGGCGAGCGCGACGGCGATCGCCGTCACGACGGCGAGGCGAAGGGCGTGGCGCAGCAGCAGTGAGCCGGGCGCAAGCACCGCACGCAATACCGCCAGCGGCTCCGGCGCATCGCCACTCACATCCGCCGCCGCGGAGCGCTCCACAGGCACGGGCGGACGTCCGCCGTTCAGCGCCTCCACGGTGGCCGATCCCACGCTCGCGAACTGTGCGGCGCGATCGAGAATTGCCGCTGCCTGCAGGTAGTGCGCGCACGCCTCGTCCGTCATCGAGGCGCCGCGCAGTCGTTCGCGCAGCGCATTGCCGTTCCACTGCACGGCCACCGGCGTCTGGTCGCCCTCCTCGAGGACTCCCAGGGCGACAAGGCGCATCGTGCCGTCGAAGCTTTCGAGCACCGCGGTGATCTCCGCGTCGGCGGCGGGCGCACGCTGCTCGGGTGCGATGCTGTCTACCGTCTCTCCCACCGCCACGAGGTGGCCGAACAGCTGATCCACCCCCTCGCCGAGCACGACGAGATTCTCTTCGCGGCCACTCGAGCCGGGCCGGCCGCGCCGCAGGCTCGCCAGCACGGCGCGAGCGGTCTCCAGCGCGTTGCGCACCGCGGCGCTACCGGCGGGAAGCTCGGCCGGTTCGCCCGCACTCCGTGCGCGGTTGTAGCGTGCGAGCGCGGCGGCGTAGTCGGCGAGCGCGTCGTAGCCGTGCGCCACGGCCATCCGCGCCGGCCGGAACGGTCGCAGGGGCCAGATCATGAGTGCGATCGCCATCGCGCCCAACCCGCCGATGATCGCGAAGCCTGCACGCGAGAATGCGACGAGCGGCGAAGCCGCCGGCTCGGCGAGCGCAATGACAAGGGTGGAGAGCGAGGCACCACCGATGCTCACGCCGGCGGCGCCCCATACGCGTGCCAGACCGGCGAACAGCGCGACCACGAAGACCAGCGGCACCGCGAGCGCGAGGCGGTTGTGGGCGAGCGTGCCGAGCAGCACCGCAGTCATGCCACCCGCCATCACCGCGGCCATCGTCGCCGCCCGGACGCGGTACGCACCACCGCGATCCGAGAGCGCCACGTTGAACCCGCCGAGACTCATCCAGACGCCGCCGCCCAATCCGAGCAGCGAGTCGACGACGAGCGGCAGCACCGTCGCGATGGCACCACGCAGTCCGGCGGCGTACGCCGGCCGCGGCGTCGCCAGTGCCGTAGCGGCGCGCATGGTGTCCAGAGCGCGGTCGATGCGGGGCATCGCGGAAAGGTAGCGAATGGTATATTGCCCAGCGCGCCACTCCGCCGCTCACCAGACGCGCGATCACATGACGCACGCGCACGCACATTCCGGCCACGACCACGGTCATCACCACGGTCACGATCACGGCCACCAGCACGCGCCCGCCAGCTTCGATCGCGCGTTCGCCATCGGCGTGGCCCTCAACGTGGCGTTCGTGCTCGCCGAGTTTGTCTTCGGCCTGCGCGCGCACTCGCTCGCCCTCGTGTCCGATGCCGGCCACAACCTGAGTGACGTGCTTGGCCTCTCCCTCGCGTGGGCTGGCACCATCCTCGCGCGGCGCGGTCCGACGCCGCGCCGTACCTACGGCATGCGGCGATTTTCCATTCTCGCTGCCCTCGCCAACGCCGGCTTCCTTCTCATTGCCGTCGGCGCCATCACCGTCGAGGCGATCGCGCGGCTCTACCACCCCGAACCGGTCGCTGGCCGGAGCGTGATGCTCGTCGCGGGTATCGGCATCGTCATCAACACGGGCACCGCCCTCGCCTTCATGCGTGGGCGGCACGGTGACCTCAACATTCGCGGCGCGTTCCTCCACATGCTCGGCGACGCCGCCGCCTCGGCGGGCGTCGTGGTCACCGGCCTGCTGATCGCGCTCACCGGGCAGATGTGGCTCGATCCGCTCGTCAGCCTGCTGCTCGTCGCGCTCATCCTCTGGAGCACCTGGGGCCTTGCGCGGGACTCGATGAACCTCGCGCTGGACGCCGTGCCTCCGGGCATCGATCCGGACCAGGTGTCGGCGGTGCTGCGCGAACTCGACGGCGTGATGGAGGTGCACGACCTCCACATCTGGGGAATGAGCACCACCGACGTGGCGCTTACCGCCCACCTCGTGCGGCCCTGCGGCGGAAACGAGGACGCTGTGCTCGCCGAGGCCACCCGGCAGCTCCGCGCGCGGTTCGGGATCCAGCATGCCACCATTCAGCTCGAGCGTGGTCTGGCGATCCATCCGTGCGAGCTTGCGGCACCGGACCGCGTCTAGTCGCGCGCTGAGATGCTGAGCGCGCATGGCGTCGAGCGACCCGAGCCACGCTGGCCCGTCGTGATCGGGGTGCTTGCCGCTGCCGGTCTGCACTTCGCCCTGCCGGATCAGATGCGCGTCGGGCCGCCCTGGTTGCTCGCCGGCATCGTCGTGGCCCTCGTGATCGTCGCGTGGGCGTCGCATCGCCTTGGACATCACGACCTGAATGCGAAGACCGGCTACGCCATCATCGCCGTGCTCACGATCGGCCTCCTCTACGGGCTCACCATGCTCATGGCAGGCCTCGTGCGCCACACCGTGACCGCGCCGGAGCTGCTGCGTGCCGCCGCCGTGCTCTGGGCGACGAACGTCCTCGTTTTCGCCACCTGGTACTGGCGTCTAGACGCAGGAGGACCGAACGCCCGCGAGCGTCACGAGGCTC
>Ga0157372_10003056_pt1 | contig 18031 bp, 13 predicted proteins | sample C55metaG_FD_115307 | JGI IMG/M metagenome (GOLD analysis project Ga0157372, IMG submission 115307) | Corn rhizosphere microbial communities from Kellogg Biological Station, Michigan, USA - C5-5 metaG | ecosystem: Host-associated > Plants > Roots > Rhizosphere > Soil | place: USA: Michigan... | reverse complement strand
GACACATGCCGGAGCGCACCGTGCAACTGGTGCTGCACTACGATGGCGCCGGGTTCGCCGGATGGCAGCGACAGCCGCGCGAGCGCACCGTGCAGGGGGAGCTCGAGGACGCGTTGGGCCACATTTGTGCGCGACCCGTGGCCGCGCTTGGCGCCGGCCGAACCGATACGGGAGTGCACGCACGCGGCCAGGCGGTCGGAGTCCGGGTTCCGGAGCGGTGGACCCCGTCGGCGCTCAGACGTGCGCTGAATGGCGTGCTGCCGCGGGACGTGTGGGTGGCCGCGGCGCACGACATGGCGCCGGCCTTTCACGCACGCTTCGATGCGATATCGAGACGGTACAGCTATTACATCGGCACTGACGAAGCCGCACGTTCGCCGTTCCGGCGGCGTATCGAGTGGGCGCTCGACCGCGCGCTCGACGCGCGCATCCTCGCGATGAACGCGGCCGCGTTGTGCGGCCAGCATTGCTTTCGCGCCTTCGCGGTGAAAGGCACCGCGCCCGAGCGCGACGCGCATCTGTGCACCGTCACGCGCGCCGTATGGCACGAGCGTCCCGGCGGCCTCGTGTTCGAAATCGAGGCGAACCGGTTTCTTCACCACATGGTGCGGCTGCTCGTCGGCACGATGGCCGATGCCGCGAGCGGACGCCGCGACCCGTCATCCGTGTCCGCTCTGTTAGGCGTCGACGACAACAGCGCCACGTCCGCGCCCGCTCCGCCGCACGCGCTGTTTCTCGATGCGGTCATCTATCCGCCCGACCTCTATGTGACCACGGCATGAGACTGTTTCTCGATACCGCGAGCCTCGACGACATCCGGTGGGCACTTACGACGGGTCTCATCGATGGCGTGACCACCAACCCAACGCTCATCGCGCGCGAGCTCGCGGGCGATGATCCCACTGAACACGTCACCGCGATCGCCCGCGCGGTGCCGGGGCCCGTGACCGTTCAGGTAATCTCCGCGGACGCCGACGGCATCTACCGTGAGGCGCGCGACCTGTCGCGCATTGGTGACAATGTCGTGGTCGAGATCCCGATGGTGGAAGACGGCATCGTCGCCATGCGACGGCTCGTGCCCGAGGGCGCGGTGGTGAACATGACGCTCGTGTTCAGCGCCGCGCAGGCGTTGCTCGCCGCAAAAGCCGGTGCCGCGTACGTGAGCCCGTTCATCGGCCGCCTCGACGACGCCGGCGGCGATGGCGGCGCGCTGGTTGCCGACATCCGCACGATGTTCGATCGGTTCGCGCCCGAGTGCGAGATCCTCGCATCGTCGGTACGGAGTCCCAAGCGCCTCGTGGACGCGGTCAAGTTAGGCGCGGACGCCGTGGCCGTGCCGCCCTCGGTGCTGCGCGCGATGCTGCTGCATCCGCTCACGGACCTCGGCCTGCAAGGGTTTCTGCGCGACTGGGGCACGCGGTTAGGCGTGGCACGGAGCGACGCGTGAAGCACGCCTGGCTCATCGTCGCGCTGGCCGCCGTCGCCTGCCACGGCGACGCGCCGCGCGCGAAGGCGGTCGCGGTCACGGATTCGCCGGGAGCGCTGTCGCCGCTGCGCGTGGAGAGCGCCAGCGCCGCCACGCGGTCCGATTCGATCGACTCGCGCCGCCGCACGCTCCTCACCGACGCGGTGGCGAAAGTCTCGCCCGCCGTGGTCACGGTGCAGACCGAAGTCGTGCAGAACGCACCCGTCGATCCGTTCGATGCATTCTTCGGCGGCGCCGGATCGGGCCAGCGCGTTCTGCAGGGGCTCGGCACCGGGTTCATCGTGCGGGCCGATGGCGTGATCGTGACCAACGCGCACGTGATCGCCGATGCGAAAACCATTTCGGTTGCCCTGCGCGACGGCACGCCATACCGCGCCCGCCTCGTCGGCAAGGATGAGACGAACGACATCGCCGTCCTCAGGATCGACGCGAAGAATCTGCCGGTCGCGGAGCTCGGCAATTCCGACAGCTTGTTGATCGGCGAATGGGCCATCGCCATCGGCAACCCGTACGGGTTCTATCTCGGGAACTCGGAACCCAGCGTGACGACGGGCGTGATCAGCGGCACGGGCCGCAACCTGGCCGCGCCTAACGAAGGCAGCGCCACCTACGTCGACATGATCCAGACCGACGCCGCCATCAACCACGGCAATTCGGGTGGCCCGTTGGTCGACGCCGTCGGCGAAGTCATCGGCATGAACAGCTCCATCTATTCGCCGTCCGGTGGATCGGTAGGACTCGGCTTCGCGATTCCCATCAATCGCGTCAAGCGCGTGATGGAAGACCTGTTGCTCCACGGCGTGGTGCGGCAGCCGTGGTTAGGCATCAAGCTCGAGCTCCCCGAGGCCAACAGCCCGCTCGGCGCGCTGCGCTTCGGCGTCAACGTGCGCGCGGTAGTGCCGGGATCGCCCGCCGACGGCGCCGGCATAAAGGCCGGCGACGCGCTGCTCAAGGCGGGCAACCGCGTGCTCCACAACCCCTTCGACTGGGAAGCGGAGAAGCTCGACCTGCGCGTCGGCGAACGCGTGCAGTTGACGGTGAAGCGCGGCGAGCGGCAGTTCCCGGTATCCGTCACCGTCGCCTCGCTGCCCGACGAGAGCGCGCCGAAGGTGCAGGTGCTCAAGGAGCTCGAGCTGGTCACCGTGACGGCCGCGATTCGCGCCGAGCGCGGCATTCGGAGCTCGCACGGCGCTCTCATCTATCAGGTGAGCTCGCGCGTGTCCGATGACCTAGGCATCGCCAAAGGGGACGTGATCGTGCAGATCAACCAGGTGCCGATCGAGAACGCACAGGACGTGCAGAAGGCGCTGAACGCACTCGCCGGCCGCAGCGTGATCCACATGTATTTCGAGCGTGGAGGCCAGATCTACTCGACCGACTTCATGGTCCGATGAGCGACGCGACCCGGTACACGTCTCCGCTCGCCCAACGCTACGCGTCGCGGGCCATGCTGGCCCTGTGGTCGCCGCAGGAGCGGCACGCGCTGTGGCGGCGCCTCTGGCTGGCGCTCGCCGAAGCGCAGCACGAGTTAGGCATAACGGCCGTCACCGACGAGGGCCTCGCGCAGATGCGCGCGCACCTCGACGACATCGACTTCGATGCCGCCGACGCGTTCGAGCGCCGTTTCCGCCACGACGTGATGGCGCACGTGCACACGTTCGGCGCCGTCGCGCCCAAGGCCCGCGCGTTCATCCACCTCGGCGCGACGAGCGCGTTCGTCACCGACAACGCCGACGTGATCCTGATGCGCCGCGGCCTCGAGCTCCTGCGCGCCGAGATCGTCGGCGTGCTGCGCGCGCTCGCGGCGTTCGCCGAGCAGTGGCGCGACGAGCCCACACTCGCGTACACGCACCTGCAGCCCGCGCAGCTCACCACCGTGGGCAAGCGCGCAACGCTGTGGATGCAGGATCTGGTGCTCGACCTCGCGGACCTCGACCACCGCGTCGCGACGCTGCCGCTGCGCGGCGTGAAAGGGACCACCGGGACGCAGGCGAGTTTCCTCGAGCTCTTCGACGGCGATCACGAGAAGGTGCGCCAGCTCGAGCGCCTCGTGGTCCGCCGGTTAGGCTTCGAGCACGTGCTGCCGGTGACGGGGCAAACGTACAGCCGCAAGCTCGACGCGCAGGTCCTGGGCGTCGTGGCCGGCATCGCATCGAGCGCCGCCAAGTTTGCGGGCGACATCCGCGTCCTGCAGTCGTTCGGCGAGATCGAAGAGCCGTTCGAGACCGAACAGGTGGGTTCGTCCGCGATGGCGTACAAGCGCAACCCGATGCGCGCCGAGCGGATCTCGTCCCTCGCGCGGTTCGTGATATCGTTGGAGGAGAACGCGAACCTCACGCACGGTGCCCAATTTTTCGAGCGCACGCTGGACGACAGCGCGAACCGACGGCTGGTGATCCCTGAATCGTTCCTCGCCGTGGATTCGATCCTGCTGCTTGCCGCGAACATTGCGTTAGGCCTCGAGGTGCACCCGGCACGCATCCGGCGCCGCGTGGCGGACGAGCTGCCGTTCATGGCCACCGAAGCGCTCATTGTCCAGAGCGTGCGCGCGGGCGGCGATCGACAGACGGCGCACGAGCGCATCCGCCGCCACAGCCTGGCCGCGGCGCAGGCGGTGAAAGATGGCGCGGCCCACAACGATCTGTTCGAGCGCCTCGCCGCCGACGCCGATGCCCGCCTCTCGCCTGACGATCTACGTGCGGCTGGCGATCCCGACCGGTATCTGGGTCGCGCGCCGCGCCAGGTCGATGACTTCCTGCGCGACGTGATCGCCCCCATTCTTGCCGCTGCCCCCGCTGCAGCGTTAGGCGCCGAGGAGCCCCGCGTATGACGCCGATGGTGTCGAGCAACCTGCCCTTGAGACGCATCGGCCGAGGAAAGGTGCGCGACATTTACGAGATCGACGCGTCCCGGATCCTCCTCGTCGCCACCGACCGCGTGAGCGCGTTCGACGTGGTAATGCGCGAGACGATTCCGTTCAAGGGCGCCGTGCTCACGCAGCTGAGCGCGTGGTGGTTTGCGCAGGTCGCGGACATCGTCTCCACGCATCTCATTACCGCCCGCACGTCGGATATCGTTCGCCTCGTACCGGGTCTCGCGTCCTTTCGCCAGGCGATCGCTGGACGCTCCATGCTGTGCCGCCGCGCGGCCGTGTTCCCGATCGAGTGCGTCATTCGCGGATATATTTCGGGGTCGGCGTGGAAGGAGTACGCGAAGTCGGGGACGCTGGCCGGCGAGCCCTTGCCCGCTGGCCTGCGCGAAAGCGACCGCCTGGCCGAGCCGATCTTCAGCCCCGCCACCAAGGCGGAAACAGGACACGACGAAAACATCACCGTGCGCCGCATGCGGCAGATCGTCGGCGAGGATCTCGGCGTGGAGCTCGAGCGGCTCACACGCGCGGTCTTCGCGCGCGGCAGCGCAATCGCCGAAGATCGCGGGATCATCGTGGCCGACACGAAGCTCGAGTTCGGCCGCGCCGCCGATGAATCGATCGTGTTGATCGACGAGCTGCTCACACCGGATAGCTCGCGGTTCTGGCCGGCCGATTCGTACAAGCCGGGCGGATCGCAGCCGAGTTTCGACAAGCAGCCGCTGCGCGACTATCTCGATAGTGAGCGCCGCGCTGGCCGGTGGAACGGCGAGGCACCCGCGCCGCCGCTGCCGGACGAGGTCGTGCGCGCCACCAGCGCCCGCTATCTCGACGCCTTCCGCCGCCTAACGGGAGAGTCCCTGGACGTGAGCGGTCGGCAATGAGCTTCGCGCGCGAAGGCATCGTGTTCATCGTCGGCGGCGCCGTGGCGGTGGTGGTCGTGTTCGCGCTCGCCCTGGCGTTCCGATCGTGGCCATTATGGGTGGCCGGCATCGTCGTGCTCATCATCGCGATCTGGATCGCCTACTTCTTCCGCGACCCCGAGCGCATGGGCCCCCGCGGCGACCGTCTCGTGATCGCCCCCGCCGACGGACGCGTGGTGATGATCACGCCGGTCGATGAACCCGACTTCGTGCACGGCCGGGCCATCCGCATTTCGATTTTCATGAACATCTTCAACGTGCACGTGAACCGGTACCCGGTGAACGGCACGGTCGCGTACGAGCACTACAACCCCGGCAAGTTCCTCAACGCCGCCGCGGAAAAGGCGAGCCTGGAGAACGAGCAAATGTCGGTGGGCATCGACCACACTTCGCACAAGGTGCTGGTCCGTCAAATTGCGGGACTGGTTGCTCGGCGCATCGCCACGTACGCGAAAGTCGGCGCGACGGCCGTGCAGGGGGAGCGCATGGGCATCATTCGGTTCGGTTCGCGCGTCGACGTGTTCGTGCCGCCCGACGCGACCATCCGCACGCGCGTCGGCGACCGGCCGACGGCCGGCGTGACGGTGCTCGCGGAGCTGCACTCGTGAGACCCGCCATCCCCCGCCCCGACATGCGCCGCGCCGTGGTGTTGTTGCCTAACGGATTCACGTTGGGCAATCTCTTGTTCGGCGTGTTCGCGATCGCCTCGGCGTCGCGCGGCGACTTCGAGTGGGCGGGCTGGTGCGTCGTGTTGGGCGGCGTCATGGACACGCTCGATGGTCGCGTGGCGCGCATGACGCGGACGTCGAGCCGCTTCGGCGTCGAGCTCGATTCGCTCGTCGACGCGGTCACCTTCGGCGTTGCACCCGCGTTCATCATGTACTTCGCGGTGCTCAACCACGACAACCTGGGCGTCTTCGTCTCGTTCATCTACGTCGCGTGCGCGGTGATGCGGCTGGCGCGCTTCAACATCGAACAGGGCGGTCGCGCGAAGACGCAGTTCCACGGCTTGCCGAGTCCAGCCGCGGGCATGACGCTCGCCACGTATTGGTGGTTCAGTCAAACGAGCTTGTTCAACATGGTGAGCGGATGGCCGTGGCACACCGCGCTGCCCGTGGTGATGCTCGTGCTGAGCTTCCTCATGATCAGCCACGTGCTGTACCCGGCGCCGCCGAACATCAGTCTGCGCAAGCCAGGCACGATCGTGCTCGGCGCTGCATTCATCGCCGCCATCGTGCTGGTCGTGATCGATCATCGCCGCTACGCGTTTCCGCTCATGGTCGCGTACGTCGCCTACGGATTGCTCCGAACGTTCGTGCTCGGCTTGATGGACCGCTTGCCGAGCGCCGACCCGCTGCTCGATGATGATGAAGACGACGAAGCGATGGCGCGCCCGATCGAGCTGGCCGAGCATCCGCACCGCCGGCGGCGGCGCCGCCGCCGGAGCGCTCCGTTAGGCGAACAAATCCAACCGTTCAACCCCGGGCCAGACGAGGGCCGTGAATGAGCCGGTATCGCGTGTCGGTGCACATCGTGCCGCGGAAAGGCATCCTCGATCCACAGGGGAAGGCCGTCGCCGACGCCCTGCACACGCTGGGCTTCCGCGACGTGCAGGACGCGCGCATCGGCCGCCACGTCGTGCTCGACGTCGCGGCTACCACGCCCGACGCCGCCGGCGAAGCGGTGCGCAAGATGTGCGACCGCCTGCTCGCCAATCCGGTCACTGAAGACTACGAGATCGCCCGCGTCGAGGGACTGCCATGAAATTCGGCGTGGTCACGTTCCCCGGGTCCAACTGCGACTACGATGCCTTCCGCACCGTGGTCGACGTGTTAGGCGAGCACGCCGTCTACCTCTGGCACAAAGAGCACGACTTGCAGAACGCCGATGTCGTGATCCTGCCGGGCGGCTTCAGCTACGGCGACTACCTGCGCGCCGGCGCGATCGCGCGCTTCAGCCCGATCATGCAGGAAGTTGCCGCGCACGCGCGCCGGGGCGGACCCGTGCTCGCCGTGTGCAACGGTTTCCAGATCGCGTGCGAAGCCGGACTGCTGCCTGGTGCCCTGCTCCGCAACGCGAGCCTGTCGTTCCTCGGCCAGACCGTGCGCGTGCGGGTCGAGAACACCGACACGATGTTCACGAACCGGTACGCGCACGGCCAAGTCCTGTCCTTGCCGATCGCGCACGGTGAGGGCCGCTTCACTGCCGACGACGCGACGCTCGAGCGGCTCGAGGGCGAGGGACGCGTCGCATTCCGCTACGTCAACGCGCATGGAGCTCTCGACGAAGAGTCGAACCCCAACGGATCGGTGCGCGCGATTGCCGGCATCGTGAGCGCGGAGGGCAATGTGTTGGGTCTCATGCCGCACCCGGAGCGCGCGGTCGAGTCGCTGCTCGGATCGCATGACGGGTTGGGTATATTTCAATCCATGCTGGCTCGAGTATCCGCGTGACCGACGTCGAACGGCGCGTTCCGTCCGCATCCGCAACCGGAAGCACGCGCGCGGTCGAAGCGCGTCCGGGAGACCCCGCGATCACGCCTGCGCTCGTCGCCGAGCACGGCCTAACGACGGACGAATGGGCGCGGCTGCGCGCGATGCTGGGCCGCGAGCCGACGTTCACCGAGTTAGGCATCGTGAGTGCGCTGTGGAGCGAACACTGCTCCTACAAGCATTCGCGCCCCGTCCTCAAGACGCTGCCCACGCAGGCGCCGTATGTCCTGCAGGGGCCGGGCGAGAACGCCGGCGTGATCGCCATCGGTGATGGTCTCGCCGTCGCGTTCAAGATCGAGTCGCACAACCACCCATCGGCGGTCGAGCCGTATCAGGGCGCGGCAACCGGCGTCGGCGGCATTCTCCGCGACGTGTTCACGATGGGCGCGCGTCCGATCGCGATGCTCAACTCGCTCCGCTTCGGCTCGCTCGATTCGCCGCGACAGCGCTATTTGTTCGGCGGCGTCGTGAAAGGCATTGGCGACTACGGAAACTGCGTGGGCATTCCCACGGTGGCCGGCGACGTCGTGTTCGACCCGTCATACGAGGGCAACCCGCTGGTGAACGCGATGTGCGTCGGGCTCATGCACGAGCGCGATCTCATTCGCGCGAAGGCCGAAGGCGTGGGCAATCCGATCATGGCCGTGGGCGCGCGGACGGGCCGCGACGGCATCCACGGTGCGTCGTTCGCCTCCGAAGATCTCTCGGCGGCGAGCGATGCCAAACGGCCTCGCGTGCAGGTGGGGGATCCGTTCACCGAAAAGCTCTTGCTCGAGGCGAGTCTGGAGCTCATCCGCAGCGGACACATCGTCGCCATCCAGGACATGGGCGCCGCCGGCCTAACGTCATCGTCCGCCGAGATGGCGGCGCGCGGCGACGTGGGAGTGACCATCGACGTGACGCGCGTCCCGGTGCGCGAAGAAAACATGACGCCGTACGAGATCCTCCTCAGCGAATCGCAGGAGCGGATGCTGGTGGTTGCCAAGCAGGGACACGAGCGCGCCGTGCGCGAGATACTCGCCAAGTGGGATCTCGCGGCCGAAGTGATCGGCGAAGTGATCGCCGAGCCCGTGTATCGCGTCACCGAAGGCGATCGCGTGGTCGCCGAGTTTCCGGGATCGCGCCTCGTCACGGATTGTCCCGTGTATGCGCCGCCCGCGTCCGAGAGCGAAGATGTGCGCGCGCTGCGCGAGCGTGACGTGCGCGTGATTTGCGAGCTCCCCGAGGAGCAGGACCCGGTGTGGACCCTCGAGCGCCTGCTCTCGTCGCCGACGATCGCGAGCAAGCGGTGGGTCTATCGCCAGTACGACTCGACGGTGCGAACCAATACCGTGATCGGACCGGGTGGCGGCGACGCGGCCGTGTTGCGCGTGCGCGGGACCAACAAGGCGATCGCGACGAAGACGGACGGCAACGGTCGCTATGTGTATCTCGACCCGCGCACTGGTGGCCGCATCGCGGTGGCGGAAGCCGCTCGCAACGTCGCGTGCGTCGGCGCACGGCCGATGGCGATCACGAACTGTCTCAACTTCGGTAATCCGCGTCGCCCCGAGGTGTTCTACCAGCTCCGCGAGGCCGTTGCCGGCATCGGCGACGCGTGTCGAGCGTTAGGCACACCCGTGACAGGCGGCAATGTGTCGCTCTACAACGAGAGTCCGACCGGCGCCGTGTACCCCACGCCGATCATTGGAATGGTCGGCTTGGTCGAGTCGTTAGCACACGTCACCCGGTCCACGTTCCGCGTGGACGGCGACGCGATCGTCTTGTTGGGCGAGCCGACCGATGAGATCGGCGCCAGCGAATATCTGGCCCGCGTCCACGGCGTGGTCGCCGGCGCGCCGCCCGCTTGCAATCTGGATCGCGAGCGCGCGCTGATCGACGCGCTCCTCGCCGCGATCGCCGCCGGCGCGATCCACTCGGCCCACGACTGCAGCGACGGCGGCCTGGCCGTCGCGCTCGCCGAGTGCGCCGTGGGCGACGCGGAGGCTCCGTTAGGCGCCGAGGTCGACCTGTCCGCGTGGAGCCCATTGCCGCTGCGCGCGTTGTTGTTCGGCGAAGCGCAGGGACGCGTCGTGGTGAGCACGCCCGATCCCGACCGCGTGCGTGCCGTTGCGAAGCAGCATGGCGTGCCCGCGCGTCGCATCGGCACGGTGCGTGCAACGGCACGCGCTCTCGATATGCGCGTCGGATCGCTCTCGTTCAGCGCCCCGCTCGCGCGTCTCGCGGCTGCGTACCACGACGCGATTCCCAACATCATGTCGCGTGCGACCGGCGAGGCAGCCGTGTTGGAGCAACACCCTCAACCATCGGCATCGTAATCCATGTGCGGAATATTCGGTGTGCACGGGGCCCCGGACGCTGCGGGGCTCGTGCACCTGGGACTGTATTCGCTGCAGCATCGCGGACAGGAGTCCGCCGGCATCGTCGCCGTCGACTCGGACGGCGTCGCGCGCGCCAAGCGTCGGATGGGCCTCGTGTCCGAAGGGCTCATGCCGAGCTCGCTCGACGAGCTCTCCGGAACGCTCGCACTCGGCCACACACGATACAGCACGGCGGGCTCGTCGTCACTCGACAACGCGCAGCCGGTGCTCGTGCGCTTTCGCGGCGGCTACATCGCGCTCGCGCACAACGGCAACATCGTCAACGCGAGCGAGCTGCGCCGCGAGCTCGAGGATGACGGTTCGATCTTCAGCTCGACGATGGACTCGGAGGTGCTCGTCCACCGGATGGCGCGCTCCAAGGCCGTGCGCCCGGAGGACCAGCTCGCGGACGCGTTGCAGGGCGTGGAAGGCGCGTTCTCTCTCGTGGTGGCGAGCGGCGGCACGCTCATGGCCGCCCGCGACCCGCGCGGCTGGCGCCCGTTGGTCATCGGCCGGTTAGGCGGCGCGGTGGTCTTCGCCTCCGAGACGTGCGCGCTCGATATCGTGGGCGCCGCGCACGTGCGCGACGTGCAGCCGGGCGAGATCGTGATCGTCGATGCCGACGGGATGCGCTGCCGCCAGGCGCTCGCACCGCGCGAATCCAGGCGGTGCGTGTTCGAGTACGTCTACTTCGCCCGGCCCGACAGCCGCATCTTCGACGGCGGCTCGGTGGACCGCGCCCGCCGAGCGTTAGGCAGGCAGCTCGGCCGCGAAAGTCCGGCGCCCGGCGCCGACCTCGTGTTCGGCGTCCCCGACTCGGCCAACGCCGCCGCGTTGGGCTACGCCGAGGAGACCGGCCTGCCCCTCGAGCTCGCGCTCATCCGCAATCACTACGTGGGGCGCACGTTCATCCAGCCGTCGCAAGCCGGCCGGAGCCACAAGGTGAAGGTGAAGTACAATCCGGTCCGCGAAGTGCTCGACGGCAAGAAAGTCGTGATGGTCGATGACTCGATCGTGCGCGGCACCACGACGCGGGGGCTCGTGTCGCTCGTGCGCGCGGCGGGCGCGCGCGAGGTGCATATGCGCATCGCGTCGCCGCCCGTCACGGGTCCCTGCTATTACGGCATCGATACGCCGTCGCGAGAGGAGCTGATTGCCGCCAACCTGTCCGTGGACGATATCGCGCGCCACATTGATGTCGACTCCCTCGGCTACCTGTCGCTGGATGGGATGTTGGCCGCGGTGCCGGGCGGACCGGACGGCTTCTGCCATGCCTGCTTTTCGGGCGACTATCCGACGCCTCCGCCTACCGATCCCGACAAGCTGCGCTTCGGCTGCGGCTGTTAGGCACGTAGGCTGCTCGCTCGGCGGCCCGTCACTCATCGCGGAGATCCGATCGTCGTGTCCAGGCTCGTCTATTTCTTCGGCAACGGAAAAGCTGACGGCACCCGCGACATGAAGGCCGTGCTCGGCGGCAAGGGCGCCAACCTCGCCGAGATGACCAATCTCGGCGTGCCCGTGCCCGCCGGATTCACGATCGCCTGCGAGGCCTGCGTTTCGTACCTGCACACCAAACGGGAGCCCGCGGGACTGCGGGATGAGGTTGCGGCTCAGCTCGAGCACCTCGAGGAGGCCGCCGGCCGCCGGTTAGGCGATGCCGGCTCGCCGCTGCTCGTGTCGGTGCGCTCCGGCGCGCCGGTCTCGATGCCCGGCATGATGGAAACCATCCTCAACCTCGGCCTCAACGACCGCACCGTGGTGGGCCTGGCGCGCGAGAGCGGCAACGCGCGCTTCGCGTATGACTCGTATCGCCGCTTCATCCAGATGTACGGCGACGTCGTGTTAGGCGTACCGATGCAGGAGTTCGAGCGCCTCCTCGCCGGAAAACGGACCGACCAGGCCGTCGAGACCGATGCGGAGCTGAGCGAAGACTCGCTGCGCAATCTCGTCGAGGAGTACAAGTCCCTCGTGCAGCGCACGCTCGGTGCGGATTTCCCCATGGATCCGCAGGTCCAACTCTGGGGCGCGATCGAGGCCGTCTGGAAATCGTGGACGCTCAAGAAGGCCGTCGACTATCGCAAGGTGAACGGCATTTCCGAAGCGCTCGGCACCGCCGTAAACGTGGTTGCGATGGTGTTCGGGAACATGGGGGACGACTCGGGCACCGGCGTCGCGTTCACGCGCGATCCATCGACGGGTGAGAAGCGGTTCTTCGGCGAGTTCCTCGTGAACGCGCAAGGCGAGGACGTGGTGGCCGGCATCCGTACGCCGCTGCACATCGATCAGATGGCGGAGCGTCTGCCGAGCGCGTACACGGAGCTCATGGCCACGCAGGCGCGCCTCGAGCAGCACTACCACGACATGCAGGACATCGAGTTCACGGTCGAGCGCGGCAAGCTCTACCTGCTGCAGACGCGCACGGGCAAACGCACCGCGGCAGCATCCGTGCGCATCGCCGACGAGATGGTGAGTGAAGGGTTGATCCAGAAGCGCGAGGCAGTTCAGCGCGTCGATCCGTCGCAGCTCGACCAGCTGCTGCACCCGATCATCGATCCGTCCGCGCACTCGAAAGCGATCGCCGTTGGTCTGCCGGCAAGTCCCGGCGCCGCGAGTGGACGCGCGGTGTTCGATCCCGACGTCGCCGAGCAGCGCGCCGCGGCCGGCGAGCGCGTGATTCTCGTGCGCGAGGAAACCACGCCCGAAGATTTTCACGGAATCGTGGCCGCACGCGCAGTCCTGACGGCGCGCGGCGGCATGACGAGCCACGCGGCCGTCGTCGCGCGCGGGATGGGCAAGTGCGCGGTGGTGGGGTGCAAGGACATCCACGTGGACCTCGAGCACCGTCGCTTCACGGTCGACGGCAAGACGGTGGACGAGGGCGATTGGGTGACGCTCGACGGCGCGAGCGGGCGGGTGTTCGCCGGCGACTTACCCACTATTCCGAGCGACGTGGTGCGCGTCCTGTCCGGTACGATGCGCGGCGCCGATTCGGCGACGTACCAGTCGTTCGCCCGTCTGTTAGGCTGGGCCGACGAGATGCGCACCTTGCGCGTGCGCGCCAACGCCGACACGCCGCAGGACGCGCGCATCGCGCGCGGGTTCGGCGCCGAAGGGATCGGGCTCTGCCGCACCGAGCACATGTTCTTCGAGGGCGACCGCATCGTGGCCATGCGCGAGATGATCGTCGCGCGCGACGAGGGTGGGCGCCGCCGCGCGCTGGCCAAGCTGCTGCCCATGCAGCGGCAGGACTTCGACGGCATCTTCGAGGCCATGGCCGGGCTGCCGGTGACGATCCGGCTGCTCGACCCGCCGCTGCACGAGTTCCTGCCGCACGGCGGCGAAGACGCCAAGCGCCTCGCCCATACGTTAGGCATGCGGCGCGAGGAGCTGGGCCGGATCGTCGAGTCGCTGCGCGAGGTGAATCCGATGTTGGGCCACCGCGGCTGCCGGTTAGGCATCACGTATCCCGAGATCACGGAGATGCAGGGCCGCGCGATCTTCGAGGCCGCCGTGCGCAGCAAGCGGCGCGGCATCGACGTCCATCCCGAAATCATGATCCCGCTCGTCTCGACGGTGAAGGAGTTCGACAACCAGCGCGCGATTCTCGAAGAGGCGGCGCGCCAGGTGTTGGGCGCAATGGGGGAAGACGTGCCCTACACCATCGGCACGATGATCGAGCTGCCGCGCGCCGCCCTCACCGCCGATGAGATCGCGGCCAAGGCGGACTTCTTCTCGTTCGGCACGAACGATCTCACGCAAACCACATTCGGATTGAGCCGCGACGACGCCGGGCGATTCCTGCCGTTTTACGTCGACAAGGGTATCCTGCCCGAGGATCCGTTCCAGGTGCTGGACACGGTGGGCGTGGGCAAACTGATTCGGTTCGCGGTGAGCGAGGGACGTCGAGCTAAACCCGGACTCAAGACCGGCATCTGCGGCGAACACGGCGGCGAGCCCAGGTCCATCCGGTTCTGTCACGACACGGGCCTCAACTACGTCTCGTGCTCGCCATTCCGCGTGCCCATCGCGCGCCTGGCCGCGGCGCAGGCCGCGCTCGCGACGAGCAAGCCCGCGTGAGGCGGGCTTCTTCGACAAAGGTCTAAGGATAACGACAAGGATACAAGAGATGGGGTCGCTGCACATCCACGCCTAACGACGCACGCACCTGTCTAATTAATTGGGCCTGGTAGATGCACCCGCCTTCGCCTCGAGTTAGCCAAGTGCGTGCGTCGTTGAGCTTGGATGTGCACCGACCCCATCTCTTGTATCCTCTTAGTTATCCTTTGAGCCCTTCGTCAGAGGTGCCTCCATGCGGTAGATGCGCCGCACCATGGACGCGAGCTCGATCGCGTTGGTGGTGCCGTAGTTCGCGTAGCAGTTGTTCATCACTACGTGCACCTCGCGGGCGCGTCCGGCGATCTCACGCACGCGCGGCGCCCACGCCTCGAGCTCGCGCGCATCGTACAGGTAGCGGAACTTCTCCGTCGTCGTGACACCCTGACGCTCCCACGTCTCGGCGCGACGCCCGTGAAACCGGATCACCGCCAGACGCGGCGTCGTCACCGCCAGCAACGGCGGCACGCTGCTCTTGAGTCCCTGCGGCTCGTCCACCATCACGAACGGGATGTCGTGGTCCTCGAAGAATCGCAGCGTGTGCTCGGCGTTGCGCGCGTTGAACCAGAGCGCGTTGCGCAGCTCGACCGTAAACGGCATGTCGCCAAAGCGATGGTGGGCATCGAGGATTTGATCGCGGCTCGCGTGCCCCGGTAGAAACCAGCGCGGGTACTGCATCAGCACTGCGCCTAACTTGTCCGTCTCGCGGAGCGGCAGCAGCGCATCGATGAACGTCGCCCATACGGCGTCGGCCAACTCGGGTGGCAGGTCCTTCGCATAGAGGCGTGTTTTCGAGGCGAGCGGAGCGGGCAACGCATCGCGAATATCCGCAGGAAGACGCGCGACCTCCGACGGCTGCCCCGTCATGAGCGCGTGCGCCTTGATGTCGAAGCGAAAGCTCTCGGGTGTGCGATCCGCCCACGCCTCCACCGTCTGTCGCGCCGGCAGCGCGTAGTACGGCGAGTCCACCTCGACCATCGAGAACTGCGACGCGTAGTACTTGAGCCGCGCCTCGGCGGACGTCGCCCGGCTCGGGTAGAACACGCCCGATCGCACGAGGGTGGGGTCGGTCCACGACGCCGTGCCGAATCGGATGAGCGTGCCGTTAGGCGTGCGCACTGGCTCCGGACCCGGCGCCTCGAGCCGGGATGCGCGGTTGCGCGCGTCCTCAGCGCCGGGATCGTGTACCGTCGGCGCTGCAGCCGGTGCGCGCTCGTGGGGTGCGCGAGATCGGGGCATCAGGCAAAGCTATCCCAAGAAAAACCAAAGGCCGGCTCGAGTGCCGAGCCGGCCTTTGGAAAGGATGGAGGCGCGGGGATTTGAACCCCGGTCCGAGACAAGATCCGAAGCAGCGTCTACGTGCGTAGCCCATCGATTGATGTCTCCAGCCGCTGGCCAATGGGCCGCCCACTGCTGGACAAGTCTTCTATAACTTCGCGCGCCGCCGGAAGACGCAACGGCGCACTAGCCCGAATTTTCGTTACCCGTCAGGCCGCCTCAGGCGAGCTTCCCGACGGGCAGGTGCTGTAACCGAAGTTACGCAGCCAGAGCCAAGTTGTTGTTGGCAGTTATACAATTTCCCGAGAGATTTACCAGGACTCGAGGACCTGGGCACGCGGCCACCGCTTCACTTACCCCGTCGAAGCCAGTCGCCCCCTTTGCCACAAAATCTAGATCAATTGACGCACGCGGTCAATGTGCAGCGGGTCGCGTTTGGTTGAACTAACGTGCTGCTAAGCGTTGACCGCGAAATTACTTTCGTCAGCGCACCTCACGCAGTTTCTACCCGCCTTCTTGGCCTCGTACAGCGCGCGATCGGCCGCCGAGAAGAGCGAGTCGTGACGACCAGTGCTCGTTGGGAAGCTCGCGACTCCGAACGACGCCGTTACCGCGATCACACGCCCGTCGACCTCCACACGCGCCGACTCGAACGACCGACGGATTCGCTCGGCCACCTCACGCGCGCGCTCCATCGGCGTCTGCGGCAGCAGGATCGCCAACTCTTCACCACCATAGCGGGTGCACAGATCGATGCCGCGGATCGTCCGCTTGGCACTCGCTGCAACTGCCGCGAGCACGCGGTCACCGGCCGTGTGGCCGTACGTGTCGTTGACCTGCTTGAAGTGATCGAGGTCCGCGAGAATGAGCGAGAGCACTTGGCCATTACGGTCGCACTCGGCGAGGTGCTGCCGCAGACGCTCGTCGAACACGCGGCGGTTCGCGAGCCGCGTGAGCGGATCGGTACGCGACTCGACCGTGGCTCGCTCCAGGTGCCGCACGTTGACGAACGCCGCCGCCGACACCGACGACAGGAGCAGCAGGAGCGACGACTCGACTGCCGTGAGCTGCCCGGCCTCCTCGCCTTCGACGGCGATCGCGCCTAACGGACGGCTGTCGCGCACCAACGGGACCACGGCCAGCGACCCCAGCCGCCGGTTGGGCTCCGTCTCGCCGAACACCGCGTATTGTGACGCCGCATCCACTTCGCTCACCGTGAAGCGCTGGCGCTCGCGGCACGACGTGCCGACGAACGACGACGACGTCACCTCGAAGCCCGCCGGCACCGCGTGCCCCATCGACACGCTCGTGACACTCCCCTTCTCCTCGCGCTCGTCCCACACGATGAACGCCGCGCGTGTCCCGCCCGACACCTCGAGCGCCGCGTCGCAGACCGCGTGACCCAGACCCGCCACGTCGTGGCTGCTCTGCACTCGCTCGGCGGCGCGCGCCAGGAGCTCGGCCTTTCCGCGGTACTGGCGCGTCTCGCGCCCGTCGCGCAACAGGCCGAGCAGCGCGCCGAGCCGCGCGGCGTGCGCCGCGAGCTCCTGCCTAACGGTAGGCGCCAGACGGAGGCGGTCGGCGGCGTACAGCGTGAGCGCGCCGCCGGACTGCGCGTCGTGCGCGGCGCCAACCGGTGCCGCAATGAGTGCGCACGCGTCGCTGTCCTGATTGGCCGTGACGATGCCCTGCTCTACCGACCACGCCACCAGAGCCTGTGCTGACGGATTGGTCTTCCGATCACGTTGGGCGCCGGCCGGGATCGTGAGCAAGGGTCGCGCAGTGCCCTCGTCCGTGCGCATCCAGAGCGTCACGTCGTCGGCGCCCAGCGACTGTTGGGCGTCGACGAGCAGGCGCTCGATCACGTCGCGCTCCACCGCGCGGCCGAGGGCGTGGTCGCGCATGAGCCGTTCGACGGAGGGCGTGCGCGACGAGGGCGGCAGATCGGGATGGCCGTCGCCCCAGGCATCGTCGTGTCCGTGGCGCATCGCGACGCGGGCTGCGAGGCCGGTCGCCGTGCCCGCCGCGAAGAGCATCGCGAGGCGCACCCACCGCGCGTCCTCGGGCAGCGCTCCGAGGAACGGGTCGAAATGCGCGAGAACTGGGATCGAGGCGAGCGCGACGCCGATGGCGTAGAGACCGCCGGCGCGCCAGGCGAGCGCGGCGATGAGACACGCCAGCAGCGCGGCGATCGGGGAATGCACCGCGCTCGTGGCGAGGATGGTCAGCGCGACCGAGAGTGCGAGCGCGCCGATGCGAGAAGGCACGAGGCTCTCGGGAAACAACTCGGCGATGTCGACAGGATGTTGGGTTAGGCGTGCGTGATTCGCGATGCCGCGAAGGCCGCTCCGAACCCGTTATCGATGTTGACGACCGTCACGCCCGCGGCGCAACTGTTGAGCATGGATAGGAGCGCCGCCACGCCGCCGAAGCTGGCGCCGTAGCCGACGCTGGTCGGGACAGCGATCACCGGCACCGGCACCAGACCGCCCACCACAGATGGCAGCGCG
>Ga0157372_10003055_pt1 | contig 18034 bp, 15 predicted proteins | sample C55metaG_FD_115307 | JGI IMG/M metagenome (GOLD analysis project Ga0157372, IMG submission 115307) | Corn rhizosphere microbial communities from Kellogg Biological Station, Michigan, USA - C5-5 metaG | ecosystem: Host-associated > Plants > Roots > Rhizosphere > Soil | place: USA: Michigan... | reverse complement strand
TGGCCTTCGCCCGCTTCCAGCGCGGCATGCGCAAGGAACGCCGAAAGTTCGGACAGACCGGCCTCGATGTCTTCAGGGGTGCGTTCGAAACGGCTGGCGACGTTGACCAGTTCATCGAGGTTTTCCACGCGGGCTTCGGCATTGCCGCGGCTGTCGCGCTCGTAGTAGTCGCGCAAACCGGAGTGCGTGATCGCGTGTTCGACCTGTTCGGCGAGCGAAAGCTCGGGTCTCGGGACTCGGGACTCGGGACTCGGCGGTGGCGCTTGGAGGTTGCTTTCTTCGTGCGCGGCGTTGTCGGGGCCCGCAGTGGCCGCCAAAGCCGCAGTTGACATGCCGCTGGCTTTTTCGAGTCCCGAGTCCCGAGGCCCGAGTCCCGTTGCTGTTTGCGCGAGCCCATCGACCAGCGTCATGAACCCCCGCAACGCATTCTTCGCCCGGCTGGTCAGCCCGCCCCCGGTGAGTTCGACAAGCGCGGCGTCCCACAGCGAGCTGTCGTCGGCACGGGCGCGCCGGCGCAACATCCCGAGGCTGCGTTCGCCGACGCCGTGCGGAGGGGTCGCCAATGCGCGTTCGAACGAGGCATCGTCGCCGTGGTTGGCGGCGAGGCGCAGGTAGGCCAGCGCATCCTTGACCTCGGCGCGTTCGAAATAGCGCTGGCCACCGTACACGCGATAGGGAATGTCGTGCTGGTGCAATTGTTCCTCGAAATTGCGCGACTGCGCGTTCGAGCGGTACAGCACCGCGATGTCGGATGCCTCGCCGCCGCCCTCGATGTGCTCGCGGATGCGTTCGATCACGAAACGCGCCTCGTCCTGCTCGTTGTAGGCGGCGTACAGCGCGATCGACTCGCCCTTGCCGGTGTCGGTCCACAACTGCTTGCCGAGCCGCGAGGGGTTCTGCGCGATCACCGCGTTGGCAGCCTCGAGGATGGTCGCAGTGGAACGGTAGTTCTGTTCGAGGCGCAGCGTTTTCGCATCGGGAAAATCGCGCAGGAAGGTGCGCATGTTCTCGACCTTCGCGCCACGCCAGCCGTAGATCGACTGGTCGTCGTCGCCGACCGCGAAGACCTTGCCGGTCTTTCCCGCCAGCAGGCGGATCCACGCGTACTGCAGCGCGTTGGTGTCCTGGAATTCGTCGATCAGGAGATGCCGCCAGCGCTGCTGGTAGTGCGCACGCAGGGCGTCGTTGTCGCGGAAGGTTTCGTGTGCACGCAGCAGCAACTCGGCAAAGTCGACCAGCCCCGCGCGGCGGCACGCCTGTTCGTAGGCTTCGTAGACTTTCAGGTAGGTGCGCGCGACCGGGTGGTCGCCGGGTTCGATCCCTTCCGGACGCTTCCCTTCGTCCTTCCATGCATTGATCTGCCAGCAGGCCTGGCGCGGCGGATAGCGGGCCTCGTCGATGCCGAGTCCCGCAACCACCCGCTTGACCAGGCGCTGCTGGTCGTCCGCATCGAGGATCTGGAAGGTTTCCGGCAGGCCGGCCTCGCGCCAGTGCTGGCGGAGCAGGCGGTGTGCGATCCCGTGGAAGGTGCCGACCGTGAGGCCGCGGGTGCCGCCGGGCAGCAGTTGCTGCAGCCGCCCGCGCATTTCGCCGGCGGCCTTGTTGGTGAAGGTGACCGCGAGGATTGCCCAAGGCGGCGCACCTTCGGCTTCGATCAGCCAGCCGATCCGGCGGGTCAGGACGCGGGTCTTGCCCGAACCCGCGCCCGCCAGCACCAGGTAGTGCCCCGGCGGGGCGGCGACGGCTTCACGTTGTGCGGCGTTGAGCGATTCCAGCAGGTATGAAACATCCATCGCCGCCATTGTAGCGGCGCGGTGTGCATGGCCTTGCCGCCGCGGCGCGGGCGTAATCCGGGCCGCTGCAGCGGGCGGTCAGCGCGACTTCTTCAAGGCCCCCACCGCGATCAGGATCCCGCCGACGACGATGCCGGCGTAGCCGACCGGGGCGGGCACCGGCTTCTGCGAGGTGGCCTCGACCTTCACGGGTCCCAGCTGGGCCTTGGTTTCGGTGTCGTTGTAGTGGAGGTTCCCGATGGCTACCCAGACGCCCAGCCCCAGCAGCACGATTCCCACGATGATCAGTCCGGCACGCATGGTGGTTCCTCTGGCGGATTGAAGGACGCCCGATGCTACACGAACTCCCGTGCGGTCCCTGCCGGCGGACGCCGCGGGTACATGGCGCGTACAGCCAGAATTCGGCGACACGGAGCCTGAAAATAAAATGCCCCGAGAGCCAGGGGGGAGCTCTCGGGGCCGGGCGAAGCCGAACCTGGGGAGGGATTCGACCTCGGGGGTTCGCTCAGGGAGGTGAGTGAACCGGGACGCCGTTGCGTGCGTCCGGTGTGTTAGTGCGGGCTGGGTCGCGAAAGTTCAAACCTGTGCCGGGAAATGATTTATTTGCCGTTCATTCCCGTGACAAGCAGGCTTTACGGCAGCTTGCCTCAATGTGCCTGGCCCCAGTTCGCCCCGACGCCGATATCGACTTCCAGCGGCACCACGAGTTCCGCGGCGCCCTGCATCCGCTCGCGGACGCCATCGCGGACGGCATCGACGGCGTCGGCACGGACTTCGAACACCAGCTCATCGTGGACCTGCATCAGCATGTGCGCATCGTCGTCACGATCGTTCAACCAACCGTCGATCGCGACCATCGCGCGCTTGATGATGTCGGCCGCGGTACCCTGCATCGGCGCATTGATCGCGGCCCGTTCGGCGCCCGCCCGTTGTGCCGCGTTCCGCGAACGCAACGCGTCGAGGTACAGGCGACGGCCGAACAGCGTTTCCACGTATCCATCGCGGCGCGCCTGCTCGCGGGTGCCGTCCATGTATGCCTTTACGCCGGGATAACGTTCGAAGTAACGCTGCACGTAATCCTGCGCCTCGCCACGCGGGATGCCTAGGCGCTGGGCCAGGCCGTGCGCGCTCATGCCGTACATCAGGCCGAAATTGATCATCTTCGCGACCCGGCGTTGGTCCGCGGTGACCGCGTCGGTCGCGACGCCGAACACCTCCGCCGCGGTTGCGCGGTGCACGTCCTCGCCTTCCCGGAATGCGCGGGTGAGGCCGGGATCGGCAGACAGGTGCGCCATGATGCGCAGCTCGATCTGCGAATAGTCGGCCGCGAGCACCCGCCAGCCATCCGGTGCGATGAACGCGGTGCGGATCCGGCGGCCTTCCTCGCTGCGGATCGGGATGTTCTGCAGGTTCGGGTCGGTGGACGAGAGGCGTCCGGTGGCGACCGCGGCCTGGTGGTAGCAGGTGTGCACCCGTCCGGTGCGCGGATTGACCATGTCCGGCAACTTGTCGGTGTAGGTCGAGCGCAGCTTCGACAATTGCCGGTAGTCGAGGATCATGCGCGGCAGCTCGTGGCGCAGCGCGATGGCCTCGAGCGCCGTCTCGTTGGTGGAGGGCTGGCCGGTCGGCGTCTTCACCAGCACCGGCAGGCCGAGTTCCTCGAACAGCAGCGCCTGCAGTTGCTTGGGCGAATCGACGTTGAACTCGCGCGCGGCGATCCGCTGCATCTCGCGCTGCAGCTCGTGCATCCGTTCGCCGAGTTCCGCGCTCTGCCGGCGCAGTTCGGCGACGTCGATCAGCACTCCGCGCTGTTCCATCCGCGCGAGCACCGGTACCAGCGGCATCTCGATGTCCGTGAACACCTTCTGCAAGCCGGGCTCCGCCTGGAGCTGCGGCCACAGCGCCTGGTGCAGCCGCAACGTGATGTCGGCGTCCTCGGCGGCGTAGCGGCAGGCGGTGTCGAGGTCCACCTGCGAAAACGGGATCTGCTTGGCGCCCTTGCCGCAGACGTCCTCGTAATGGACGGTGTCGTAGGCGAGCCAGCGCTTGGCGAGCGTGTCCATGTCGTGGCGGCTAGCGGTCGCGTTCAGCACGTAGGATTCCAGCATCGTGTCGAACTTGATCCCGCGCACCACGATGCCGTAGTGCGACAGGACATTGCTGTCGTACTTCGCGTGCTGGCCCAGCTTGGCGCGCCGCGGGTCCTCGAGGATCGGTTTCAGCGCGGCGAGCAGTTCACCGAGATCGAGCTGTTGGGGTACGCCGGTGCAATCGTGGCCGATCGGTATGTAGCAGGCACGCCCGGCTTCCACCGCAAACGACAGACCCACGAGTTCCGCCTGCATGGGATCGAGCGAGGTGGTTTCGGTGTCGAAGGCGATGAGTTCCGCGGTGTGCAGTCTCGCGAGCCAACGGTCGAACTGCTGTCGAGTAGTGACCAAGTCATATTCGGGACTCGGGACTCGGGACTCGGGGCCCGGGAATGGAACGCCGGCTTCGGATCCGGATCGAGGCGCAGGCGGAGATGCAGGAATTGCGTTGCCGACGGCAGACGCCGCTCTTCCGAGTCCCGAGTCCCGAGTCCCGGGTCCCGTGCTGTCCAGTTCCTTCAACGCCTGTCGGAATTCGTAGCGCGTATACAGCTCGCGCAGCGCCTCGGTGTCGCGCGTGCGCAACAGGAGATCGCGCGGGCCGACCTCCATGGCGACGTCGGTCCGGATCGTGGCGAGCTGTCGCGACAGCGGCAGTTGCCCGAGAGCGGCGCGCAGGTTCTCCCCGATCTTGCCGCCGACCTCGTTCGCGCGCGCGATGACGTCGTCGAGCGTCCCGTACTGGTTCAGCCATTTGGCGGCGGTCTTGGGACCGCACTTGGCGACGCCCGGGATGTTGTCGATGCTGTCGCCCATCAGCGCGAGGTAATCGACGATGCGCTCCGGCGGCACGCCGAACTTCTCGGTCACGCCCGCGCGATCCAGGCTCGACCGCGTCATGGTGTTGACCAGCGTGACGCGGGGCCCCACCAGCTGCGCGAAATCCTTGTCGCTCGTCGAGACCTCCACGTCGATGCCTTCTGCCGCGGCCCGCTGCGCGAGGGTTCCGATCACATCGTCGGCCTCCACGCCGGGGACGTTGAGGATCGGAAACCCGAGCGCCTCCACGATCGCGAGCATGGGCGCCACCTGCGAACGCAGGTCGTCCGGCATCGGCGCGCGGGTGGCCTTGTAGGCCGGATACAGATCGTCGCGGAAGGTCCGGCCGGGTGCATCGATCACGAATGCGGCGAAATCCGGATGGTCGTTCAGGATCGCCCGGAGCATCCCGACCACGCCGAACAAGGCGCCGGTCGGCTCGCCTGCCGCATTGCTGAGCGGCGGCAGAGCGTGGAAGGCGCGGTACAGGTAGCTGGACCCGTCGATGAGCGTCAGCTTGGGCATCCGGGGATTGTCGCATGTGCGCTTACACGTTGCGGTCACATCGCCCGCGTATGCTGGCGGCAGGCGAAACGGACGGAGGCAAGCCGTGAAAACGCAGGCGTGGTGGATCCTTGCGGCGGCGGTTCTGGCGATGCCGGCCGCGCACGCGCAAAATGTATTGGCGTCGTCCTCGGCGCCCCCGCCACCAGGATCCGCATTGCCGCCGCCGGGAATCAACGAACCGGGTGCGAAAGCGCAGGCGGTGCCGCTGCCGGACACCGGTATCCCGCCGTCGGTCGCACCCGCCGCGCGCCAGCAGGGCGCGAGCGGACAAACATCCGGCGTCAGCGTGAGCACCAATGCCAATGGCGATACGATCGAGGAATACCGCCGCGGCGGCCGGATCTACATGGTGCGCATCATTCCCAAGAACGGCGTCACCCAGACCTACCATTACGACACTACGAATGGCAGCCTGATGCACGATCCCAAGCTCGGCCCGGTGTCGCCCGTGTACTACGACATCTACAAATGGGGCGGACCGAAGAAGCCGGCGAGCAGCGCGCCTGCCGCAGCATCGACGAGCGGCGGGTAGTCATCCGGGAAACCATCCATGGTGCTGGGCGCTTACGCGTCCAGTTCCGGGTAGTGGCGAAAGAGGCCATCGTTGTTGAAGGGGATCCGCCGGGGCGACGCGAGATAAGCCGCAACGTTCGGACGTGCTGCGATCCTGTCGTGCAGGTCCATGCATAGGGGAAGCTCGCCTTCGAGACGGCGCAACGTGCGCGGCAGCGCGTATCGCAACCCCGCAACGATCTGGAACAGCGACAGGTCGGCATAGGTGACGGCGCTGCCGACCAGGCAACGCTGGCGTCCGCGGCGGTTCTCGGTCAACACCCGCTCGAACCAGCCGAGGTATTTGGGCAACCTTTCGCGGCGCAGGTGTGCGCTCCGGCGTTTCGCTTCGTCGCGCTGGTCGTCGTAGTAGAGGCTGCTCGCGATGGGGTGGTGGAGGTCGTGGATCTCGGCCACGAGATCCGTGATCGTCAGTTGCAACTGGTGGGTCCACAGCCGTCCGCTTTCGTCGCCAGGCGTGAGCCCCAGGCGTGGTCCGAGGAACAGCAGGATGTTCGCGGTCTGGCCGATCAGGTTGCGCCCGGCCTTGAGGAATGGGGGCGCGAATGAGGCATGGCCGACCGGGGGTTTCTCCAGCCACTGCAGCAACGCCGCCTCGCCGCCGCCAGAACCTTCCGGCAATCGCGCGACATCGACGTAGTCGGCGCAGGCGTCTTCCAGCGCGAGCCGCACGAACTCGCCGCGTCCCTGGATGGTGGGCCAGTAGTAGAGCTCGTATTTCACGATCGCATCAGGTTAGCAGCGGTCGCGTGCGCCGGCGCAAGTCTTCCGCCGCCTGCGCGCAGGCTCCTACGAAGCGGCTTTGTAGGAGCCTTCGTGCAGGCGATCAATGACGGAAATGCCGCGTCCCGGTAAACACCATCGCCATGCCGTGTGCGTCGGCTGCGTGGATGACTTCCTGATCGCGCAGCGAACCGCCGGGCTGGATCACCGCGCGTACGCCAGCGCCCGCCGCGAGGTCGAGGTTGTCCCGGAACGGAAAGAATGCATCGGAAGCCATGACGCTGCCCTGGGTGGGGAGCTTGGCGTCGGCCGCCTTCATCGCGGCAATCTTCACACTCACCACGCGGCTCATCTGCCCCGCGCCGATGCCGATGGTGGCGCCATCCTTCGCGTACACGATCGCGTTCGACTTCACGAACATCGCGACGTGCCACGCGAACAGCAGGTCGCGCAACTGATCGGCATCGGGTACGCGACGCGTAACCACCTTGAGGTCGGACAGCATCAGCGTGTCGACGTCGGTGTCCTGGACCAGCACGCCACCGGCGACGCTGCGGATCTGCCGCTGCGCAACGCCGGGCGCGGCCGGCCATTCGCCGGTCGCCAGCGCACGCACGTTGGGCTTCTTGCGGAGCGCATTCAGCGCATCCGGGTCGAACGCCGGTGCCACCAGCACCTCGACGAACTGGTTGGCGAGGATGCGCTGCACCAGCTCGCCGTCGATCGGCCGATTGAAGGCGATGATGCCGCCGAACGCCGACGTCGCGTCGCACGCGAAGGCGCGCGCGTAGGCGTCCACCGGATCCTTGCCCAGTGCCACGCCGCACGGGTTCGCGTGCTTGACGATCACGCACGCGGCCGTCTTGTCGAACGCCTTGACGCATTCGAGCGCGGTGTCGGCATCGACCAGGTTGTTGTACGACATTTCCTTGCCGGCCAGCACGCTGGCGCCCGCGACCGTGCCGGATGCCGCATTGCCGTCGACATACAACGCGGCGGCCTGGTGGGGATTTTCCCCGTAGCGCAATTCCTGCGCGCGGCGCAATGCCAGGTGCAGCGTGGGCGGATAGGCTGCGGTCGGTTCGCCATCTGCGCGCGCCGCCAACCAGTCGGCGATCATGCCGTCGTAGCGCGCGGTGTGGGCAAACGCGCGCGCCGCGAAGCGGCGGCGCTGCCCCAATGAAGTGCCGCCGTCGCGACGCAGCGTTTCGATCAGCCCGGGATAGTCCGCGGGATCGCAAACCACCGCCACGCGCTCGTGGTTCTTGGCGCCTGCCCGGAGCATCGCGGGACCGCCGATGTCGATCTGCTCGATGGCTTCCTCGTAAGTGGCGCCGGCACTGGCGACGGTGCGCGCGAACGGGTAGAGGTTGACGATCAGCAGGTCGATCGGCGCGATCGCCAAGTCGCGCATCACCGCCTCGTCGGCACCGCGCCTGCCGAGCAAACCGCCGTGGACCTTGGGATGCAGGGTCTTGACGCGGCCGTCCATGATTTCCGGAAAGCCGGTGAGGTCGCTGACTTCGCGGACCGGCACGCCGGCTTCGCGCAACCTGCGGGCGCTACCGCCAGTGGAAACGATCTCGATGCCGAGCGCCTGCAGCGCGCGCCCGAGGTCGACCAGTCCGGTCTTGTCGGAAACGCTGACGAGCGCGCGGCGCGTGGTGACGGTGCCGGTCATGGAGGATGATGCTCCCTGTTGCGTCAGACGATGCCGAGCTCGCGGAGTTTCTTGCGCAAGGTGGCTCGATGGATGCCCAGGACCTCGGCGGCGCGGCACTGGTTGCCGCCGCTCCACGCGAGAACCTCACGGAGCAACGGCAGCTCGACCTCCCGCATCATCCGTGCATAGAGTCCCTCGCGACAAGGCGTGCCGTCGAGGTCGGCGAGATAGCGGCGGGTGCTGGACGCCATGCATTCGCCGAGGGTGCCCACGGCGCCGCGAGCGGGGCCATCGGCCTGGCTGCGGGGCGTCATTGCGTTGGACGTGGAGCTGCCCATCAAGCGTCTGCGTTCGGAAAAGGTGCGGGCACGAAGCCGTGTGCATGGGGGACCGTCGAGTTTAGCAGCGGACACCTGCGCCGCGCAGCGCCGGTTCATTCAAAATCGAACTGGAAGGAAACCGCGCGCTTGCCGGGGTCCGCCACCTCGAACGCGATCGCGGAGGTGGCGCCCGGCGCAATGCCGCCAGCGCGCCGGACAGGGTCCGGCATGTATTCGGCGGGGCGGAAACGTCGCATTGCGACCGGATTGTTGTCGAGATCGGTAAGTTCGACCACCACCACCGGCCATGGCTGGCGAAAATGGGCATCGTTGCGCAACGTTGCCGTGATCGTGAGGGCTCCGGGGACGCGGGGATCGGGGCGCACGTCGCGCGATACCAATTCGAGCCTCGCGACGTCCTGGATGGGTGGAAGATGGCAAGCGATCACCTGGCACGCGCGCGCAGTCCACGCATGCGTCGCCGGATCCCGGAACAGGTCCACGCGCTTGATCCAGGCGATTTGCGCTGCCAGCAACAGGATCAGCACGAAGCAACCCAGTGCCCACGCCACGCTGGCGGTGCGCCGCCTGCGCGGCCGTACATAGACGGGCGGCAAGGGTTCCGCGGGATCCGACACGACTTCCGCGTGCGCGGGTTCTTCCGGAGGGACCGGTTCGGAAAGTCCTGGGGGCTCGACGTCGTGCACTTCTGCCGCGTCCGGATCCGCGGTTTCGTGTACCAGGAACAGGCTCGCAGGCAGCGCCTCGCCCGCCGCCGATGCCCCGTCAGTGGCGGGGGGTACAAGCGTTTCGGATTCTCCAGCAGAAGCGTCGGGTTCGCCGGGCCCGATCGGCTCGTCACCCTCGGGTGCCTCGGCGGGTTCTGCCGGAGCGGGGATGATCTGCGCGGAGGGCGATGCAGCCCCTTCGCTGCCGGTCGGCAAATATTCCGGCGCAGTCGCACCCGGACCGGCCAGCAGGGTGCCCGCATCCTCGAGCGATGCGCACCAGGCGGCCTGGTCGACGAGGTCTTCGTCGTATATGCGAAAATCCGCGAGCACGACCGGCGGCTCCGGACCCGCGAACGCGCTCTGCGCCGGCAGGTCGATCACTTGCCAGGCGTTGTCGCCGTTCGCTTCATCGGGCCCGGCACGGGTGGCGTCGGCGATCAGCGAAGTGGTGAGTTCGGTTTCGAAATCCGCGAACCAGTCCGGCCCGCCGCCCGACCCCGGCTGCCCCGATTCGGTGACCGGCATTTCAACCGAGAGCGATGGCGCACCCGTATCGACCGGGACGGATCCCGGAGCAGGAGCCCCCGGTGGCGCGGCTACTTCGCCGGAGCGCCTGCGGATCGTCGGTTCGAACGCGTTCGGCGTTACCGCTTCGGTGAGGGTCGGAACCCGCTCCGCGGAATCCTGCCCGCCCAGCGGGGTGTCCGGCACGGGCGGCAGCGTGTTGCTGAGCGTACGCAGCGCATCGAACCGCTGCGCGCACCGCCCGCATTGCACGATGCCGAGCGAAGCCTGCAAGGCATCCTCGTCGATCTGGAAGATCGTCAGGCACTGCGGGCACTGGGTGTACATGGGACCGGGAATCGGGAATCGGAAACCGGGAATCTGAAACCGGGGATCGGGTGAAGCGTAGCAACAACCCGGCCGGACGGCATGTCTCGATGCGCTCGCTGCGTTCAGACTGCTGCGCCACGGACTCCGCTGATCCGGATCCAATCGTCGCGCCGTGCGCACGAGAGGCTCCGGAAACCGCAGGCGGCGTAGCGTTCCAGCAACTCCGTTTCCTGCCCGGCGAGGATACCCGACAGTGCAAGGTGCGCGCCGGGTCGGCACAGGTCGGCGAAACGGGATGCGAGTTCGTGGAGCGGCCCGCTCAGGATATTGGCGACCAATGCGTCGCAGCGCGCGGACGACGGCAGACCGGACGGCGTGGACAGGGCCAGTCGTTCACCGACGGTGTTGCGCTCCGCGTTGTCGCGCGATGCCGTCAGTGCCTGCGGATCATTGTCGATGCCGATCGCACGCGCGGCGCCGAGCTTCAGCGCGGCGATCGCGAGCACACCCGAACCGCAGCCGTAATCGATGAGCGTCGTGCCCGCGAGTTCGAGCGAGTCCAGCCATTCGAGGCACAGTGCGGTCGTCGGATGGGTGCCGGTGCCGAACGCCAGGCCGGGGTCGAGCCGCACGATGGCGGTGTCTGGAACGTGGTTCTCCGGCGGTTCGACATTCCACGGATAGATCCACAACCGCCTGCCGAATCGCATCGGCTGGAACCGGTCCATCCACACCCGTTCCCAGTCGCGATCTTCGACCTCGCGAAACGAGGCGCGACCGGCGGGAAGTTCCGGCAGTGCGTCGTGCAATGCACGCATCAAGTGGTTGCGATCGGCGTCGGCCTCGAACAGCGCGAGCAGCGTCAGCGATTTCCACAACGGCATTTCGCCCACGCCCGGTTCGAAAATCGCGGCTTCGTCCGCCGTATCCATGTCGGCGTCCATCAGCGTCACCGACAAGGCGCCGAGTTCCTCGAGTGCGGATTCGGCGCGTGGTTGTGCCGCAGCGTCGATCGTCAGTTGCAGTTCGAGCCAGGGCATGGGTGCGGGAAGACCGGGAGACGGAAAAACGGGAGACGAGGAGACGGGGAGCGGCGTTGGAAGCTTTCGTCTTTCCGCTTGAGTGGGCAACGCGAGCGTCGTTTCTCCGTTTTCCCGTCTTTGCGTGTAACCGGGTCAGCTCCCCAGCCCCATCGCTTTTTCCTTCTGCTCGCGGATGCGTTTCTCGAGGTAGTGGATGTTGCGGCCGCCGTGCTTGAAACCGCTGTCGGCCATGATCCGCTGCTGCAAGGGCAAGTTGGTCTTGACGCCCTCGATCACGGTTTCGCTGATGGCGATGCGCATCCGCATGATTGCGGTCTTGCGGTCGGCCCCGTGCACGATCAGTTTGCCGATCATGGAGTCGTAGTTCGGCGGGATCCGGTAGCCGTCGTAGAGGTGGGTATCGATGCGAACACCCGGCCCGCCGGGCGCCTCGAAACGTTTCACCGTGCCGGGACTCGGCATGAACGTGTCGGGATCTTCGGCGTTGATGCGGCACTCGATCGCATGGCCGCGGGGCACGATGTCTTCCTGCCTGATCGAAAGCGGCTGCCCCGTCGCGATCAGCAGTTGCTCGCGAACGAGATCCACGCCGGTGATGAGTTCGGTAACCGGATGCTCGACCTGGATGCGGGTGTTCATCTCGATGAAATAGAAACGGCCGTCCTGGAACAGGAACTCGAAGGTGCCGGCGCCCCGATAGCCGATCCGCAGGCATGCCTCCACGCAAACGTTGCCGATTTCGGCGCGCATTTCGGGCGTGATCCCGGGCGCCGGCGCCTCCTCGACCACCTTCTGGTGGCGGCGCTGCATCGAGCAGTCGCGCTCGCAAAGATGGATGGCGTTGCCTTGGCCGTCCGCGAGCACCTGGATCTCGACATGGCGCGGGTTCTCCAGGAACTTCTCCATGTAGACCTGATCGTTGCCGAACGCCGCGCGCGCTTCGGCGCGGGTGGTCGCGATCGCGTTGCCGAGATGGGCCTCGGTATGCACGTCGCGCATGCCGCGCCCGCCGCCGCCGCCGGCTGCCTTGATCAGCACCGGGTATCCGATCTCGCGGGCGATCCGCATGCTGCGCGCGATGTCGTCGTCGAGCGGGCCGTCCGAACCCGGTACGCACGGCACGCCGGCCGCCTTCATCGCCTTGATCGCCTCGACCTTGTCGCCCATCAGGCGGATCGTTTCGGCGCGCGGTCCAACGAACACGAAGCCGGATTGCTCGACCTGCTCGGCGAAATCGGCGTTCTCGGACAGGAACCCGTAGCCCGGATGGATCGCCGAGGCATCGGTGACTTCGGCCGCCGCGATGATCGCCGGGATGTTGAGGTAACTCTGCGCGGAGGGCGCGGGACCGATGCACACGGCCTCGTCGGCCATTCCGACGTGCTTCAGGTTGCGATCGACCGTCGAGTGAATCGCCACGGTCTTGATGCCCATGGTCTGGCAGGCGCGCAGCACGCGCAGCGCGATTTCGCCGCGATTTGCGATGAGGACTTTGTCTAGCACGGGAATCGGGAATCGGGAATGCGGAATCGGAAAAGCAGCCTCGCGTTCATTACTCACCTCTGGGTTTATTCAATGCATTCATCAACGCCGTGAGCTTGGCGAATATGCGGTTGATCAATTCAACAATTTCGGGCGATTCTTGCGCGAATTCCAAACGCATGGCGATTTGGTACTGGGTGTCGAGTTCAGAAAGCGAACCACGGGCCACGGAAAGGAAGCGCAAATATTCCGGGTAGAACGTCGTGCTGCACCCTCGGCGATATTGGACGGAACACTGACCGCCGCGCGTCGGACTTGCGAGGTCAAGCCGAACCGTTCGGCATCGGGAAACAGTGCGGACAACCTGTAAACCTCTTCCACCAGATTCATGGCGTCGCGCCAGACTTGCAGGTCCTCATGGGGGCGCTTCGACGATTCTCGATTCCCCACTTCCGATTCCCGGCCCTTACCCGATCACGAACAAGGGTTGATCGAATTCGACCGCCTCGCCGTTCTCGGCGACGATCGCGAGCACGGTGCCGGCCACTTCGGCTTCGATCTGGTTGAACATCTTCATGGCCTCGATCACGGCCAGCGGGTCGCCGACCTTGACCTGCTGCCCGACCCGCACGAAGGGTTCGGCGCCCGGCGAGGCCGCGGCGTAGAAGGTGCCGACGATCGGCGAGCGCACGACGGTGCCAGCGGGCAGACCCGATTCCTGCGGCGAAGCAGAAGGCGCCGCCGAGGGAGCCGGGCCGGCCGCGGGCGCTATCGGAGCAACGGTCGGTTGCGGCGCCGCTACAACCTGCGGAGCGGCAAACCCGGCGGCCGGGAATCGCGACAGCCGCACGGTCTCCTCGCCTTCCCGGATCTCGAGTTCGGAGAGGTTCGATTCTTCGAGCAATTCGATGAGCTTTCTTACTTTGCGCAGGTCCATGATGGCCTCGTCAGTCTCCGGCAACCCGGGGCGGGCGGTCGGAATGGGTGTGCGTTGGTACGCGCAGGCGCTGGATGGCGGCGTCGAGCGCGTAGCGATAACTGTCGGCGCCGAACCCGGCGACCACGCCTACTGCCAGGTCCGAGAAATACGATTGGCGGCGGAAGGCTTCGCGCGCATGCGGGTTCGAAAGGTGTACCTCGATGAAGGGAACCGCGGCGGCGGCCAGCGCGTCGCGCAGCGCCACCGACGTGTGGGTAAAGGCGGCAGGGTTGATGAGGATGAAGTCGCTCCCGTCTTTCGCCGCGGCCTGCACGCGCTCGACCAGCTCGTGCTCGGCGTTGGACTGGAAACTTCGCACGACGTGGCCGGCCTGCTTCGCCTGCTCGCCCAGCATCGCGTCGATTTCGGCGAGCGTGCGCCGACCGTAAACGGTCGGCTCGCGGCTGCCCAGCAGGTTGAGGTTCGGTCCGTGGATGACCAGAATCTGCGCCACGCTCGGCACCGCCCGTGCTCGACCGGAAGCCCAAAAGTCTGAACCGTCGTTCACGTTTTGTCCAGCGTTATGGCCCATATCGCTGGAGTTTGGCGACGTTGCGCGAGTGTTCCATTGGCTGCCGGCTTGAAAGCCAGCGCAGCGGCCAACCGAATGCGAAAGCCTAGGACTTTGCGGCCTTGGCTTCCTCGAGCCAATCCTCGACCGTAGCGGGATCGAGTGGTCCGAGCTTGGTTTCGAGGACGCGCCCGCCGCGACCGATCAGCACGCTGTAGGGCAGGAGGCCCGCGGTGTCTCCGAACGTGGTGGTAGGCACCGGGTCGGCGTCGATGCCGATCAGGATCGGGTACCCGACCGGCTTGCGCTTGAGGAACGCGACCGCCGATGATGGCTGGTCCATGGCGACGCCGACCACCTGCAGGCCATCAGAGGCGTGTTCGCGCTGCAACTTCGCAAGCATCGGCATCTCCTGCCGGCATGGGGCGCACCACGTCGCCCAGAAGTTGAGCAGCACCAGCTTGCCGCGCCACTTCGCCAGGGAGGTGGATTGTCCGTGGAGGTCCGGCAACGCGTAGGCACCGACCGGGTCGCCGACAGCGAAGGTCGCAGCGCCCGCGGGCGCCGGAGGCTGCGCCGGCATCGCCGTGGCCCAGCGATTCTGCAGCCACCAGCCGCCGGCGGCCGCGAGGCAGGCGAGGACCAGGATCAGGACCGTGCGGCGATCCATCATCGTGCAGCCGGCTCCATGTCGGCGTGGACCAGCGCGCTGCGGACCAGTGATGCGGTCAGGACCGTCGGCAGGGCATGTCCCGCACCACCACCGCGCGGATACACGACATACAGCGGCACGCCCGGCGAATGGAATTCCCGAAGGTAGGCGCCGATCTCGGGATCGACATCGGTCCAGTCGCCCTTCATGTACACCGCGCCGGTCGACTGCAGCAACGAGCGGAAGCTGCTCGTGTCGAGCACCGCGTATTCATTGGCCTTGCAGGTGACGCACCAGTCCGCGCCGATGTCCACGAACACCGGCGTGCCGGCATCGCGCAACGACTGAAGCCTCGCCGGACTGAACGCTACCGCGTCGTGGTCAGCCGCGGGGGCTTGCGTCGGCGGCGCGATCTGCGCGACGGCATAGAACGACGCGGCGGCGCCGAGCACCAGCACCATAGTGAAGGCATGGCCGAGTTTGCGTCCGGATGGCGCGCGTCCATGCCACCACGCCGCCGCCGCCAGCAACACCATCGCGACCAGCACCAGCGCCACGGCATCCGCTCCGCGCTGGTGCGCCAGCACCCAGACCAGCCATACGGCCGACAGGTACATCGGAAACGCGAGAAGCTGCTTCAGGGTTTCCATCCAGCGGCCCGGCTTCGGCAGCAGTCGCGCCAACGCAGGCACCAGCCCGACCAGGGTCAGTGGCAGCGCGAGTCCGATGCCCAGCACCAGCATCACGAGGATCTCGTGAGACGACGGCGCGACGAACGCATAGGCGAGCGCCACGCCCATGAACGGCGCGGTGCAGGGACTGGCGACGATCACCGCCAGCACGCCGGTGAAGAAGTGCCCGGCGGTGCCACCGCGCCGGACCAGGCCGCCGCCGAGGTTGCCCAGGCGTACGCCGAAGCTCACCACGCCGGACATCGACAGGCCGACCGCGAACACTACGCAGGCGAGCACCGCGACGATCACCGGTTGCTGCAATTGGGTGCCCCAGCCGACCACGTGTCCCGCGCCGCGCAGGCCGAGGATCGCAAGGCCGATCGCGAGAAACGTCGCAATGACTCCCGTGCCGTACGCCAGCGCGTGGCGACGCGATTCCGCGCGGCTGGTGTTGCTCTCCAGTACGCCCACGGCCTTGACTGCGAGTATCGGCAGCACGCATGGCATCAGGTTCAGGATCAGGCCGCCCGCGAAGGCCAGCAGCAGCGCGAACGGCAGTCCGATGGAGAGCGGCCCCGCAAGTGATGTCGCGTCGTTCGATTTTTGGCCCACGGACGGCGGCTGTGGCGTGGCGGGTGCCGTGCCGAGCGAGGCAGTGATCGCCTTGCCCGCGGGTCCGCCGCCCGGTCCCGCGCCGATCGGCCCGCCGCCGCTGGTCGGCAACGTGAAGGTCTCCGCGTTCGGCGGATAGCAGATCTTCGGCGTGACCTCATGGCAACCCTGATAACTGACCGTGACCTTCAGGGACGGAGGCATGGCGCCAGGCGCGCTGTAGGGCAGGGTGGCGTCGACGCTGTCGTGATAGATCTCGACATCGCCGAGGAACGGATCGTGCTCCTGCTTGCCGCGAGGCAGGTCGATCGCCCCCGCCGTGACGCCGGCGGTCAGGATCCGGGCGTGGATGCGGCCCCGGTAAAGGTAATAGTGCTTGGCGATGTCGAAATGCAGCGCGATCCTGCCCGGCTTGTCGATCGTCGCCTTGAGCGCGAACGCCTTGGTCACGGGCAGCAGGCCGTCGCCCGGACTCGCGCTTTGCGCATGCGCGCCTGCCGCAGCGAACAGCAACGCCGCCAGCAGCATCAGGCGCGACAATGGATTTCGGAAAGATGGCATCACGGTGATCGCAGGGAAGATCAGGCTCGACCTGTTGGTTCCGTTGAACGCGCGAATCGGGCCAAATCGCGTGGCGCTGTGAACCCGAATGGCAAGTCGAGCGATACGGCGTGCCGCTTGAGCCAAACCGCGGGTCGAGCCGCCTCGTGCAAGTGAACCGAATGGCGTGTTGAGCTGCACCGCGTAGCGGTGTCGGCTCGAACGGGCGCGTTGGACCTCACGCCAATTGTCGCAGGCTCGCGCCGGGACCGCCAGCCGGCCGCAGTCAGGGCGCCGTTTCCGCCGCGATCCACTCGAGGTACGGGACATGGCCGTCGGCGACCTCGAACGCCATCAGTTCGGGCACCTCGTACGGGTGCAACTCCAGCAAGCGATGGCGCAAGGCGTCGAAGTGCTCGCGCGTGGTCTTGATGACCAGCAGCACCTCGGCTTCTTCGACGACGCGACCTTGCCAGCGGTATGTCGAACGTACGCCGGAAGCCCGGTTCACGCAGGCGGCCAGCCGCTCCTCCACCAGGGTCCGGGCGATCCTGCCGGCTGTTTCGGCGTCGGAGCAGGTGGAAAGACAGAGCAGGGCGGTCATGGCGAAGGGTAAGAGTCGGGACTGGGGACTGGGGACTCGAGTTTATCCCCAGCCCTCGCCTTCCCGTTTTTCCGTCTCCCCATCTGCCTGTGTTCGCAATGCCCCTTGAATCCACCCATTCCGGACCTACAATTGGCACTCGCCGTTGTTGAGTGCTAACAACGCCAACCCCTTCATCCCCAACGCAGCTGGAGTCGTTATGAAGCTTCGTCCGTTGCACGACCGCGTCATCATCAAGCGCCTGGAAGCGGAAACCAAGTCCGCGGGCGGCATCGTCATCCCCGACACCGCGACCGAAAAGCCCATCAAGGGCGAAGTGGTCGCCGTGGGCAGCGGCAAGATCCAGGAAGACGGCAAGGTCCGTCCGATGGCGGTCAAGGCCGGCGACAAGGTGCTGTTCGGCAAGTATTCCGGCACCGAAGTCAAGGTCGAAGGCGAGGAACTGCTCGTCATGCGCGAAGAAGACCTGATGGCGATCATCGAAGGCTGATCGCAGCCGACCAACTCCTATAGCCGTCGTCCCGGCGCAGGCCGGGACCCAGATCGAAAGAGAGCTGGATTCCGGCCTCCGCCGGAATGACGATCAACAGCAAAGCCTTACAGGAACAATCCCCATGGCAGCCAAAGAAATCCGTTTTTCCGAAGACGCGCGCGTACGCATGGTGCGCGGCGTCAACGCCCTGGCCAACGCGGTCAAGGCAACCCTCGGCCCCAAGGGCCGCAACGTCGTGCTCGAGAAGAGCTTCGGCGCCCCGACCATCACCAAGGACGGCGTGTCCGTGGCGAAGGAAGTGGAGCTCGCCGACAAGTTCGAGAACATGGGC
>Ga0157372_10003053_pt1 | contig 18047 bp, 17 predicted proteins | sample C55metaG_FD_115307 | JGI IMG/M metagenome (GOLD analysis project Ga0157372, IMG submission 115307) | Corn rhizosphere microbial communities from Kellogg Biological Station, Michigan, USA - C5-5 metaG | ecosystem: Host-associated > Plants > Roots > Rhizosphere > Soil | place: USA: Michigan... | reverse complement strand
GCCGAATTTTATAAAAATTTTCACCCCTTGGTCACGCAGAGCGAGGACGTCTCGCGTGCTGAAGTCAGCCAGGCGCGTCTGGTCGGTGAAGACCCGAAGTCAGGTAAACCTATTTTGGCCCGTTTCGGCCGGTTTGGACCGATGTTACAACGCGGCGAGACCGAGAGCGAGGAAAAGCCCGATTTCGCCCCACTGCCGAAAGATACGACCATTGACACCGTCACACTCGAACAAGCCCTCACAGCCTTCCAGCTACCACGAGTAGTCGGCACAACTGAGACAGGCGAGGAAATCAAAGCAAATATTGGTCGCTTCGGCCCCTATATTCAGATTGGTAAAACTTATGTATCTATCAAACCACTGGATCCGCACACTATTACCGAAGGTGAGGCCCGCGAATTATATGTCGAAAAACTACGTAAGGACGCCGAAAAGAACATTGCCGACTTCGGTACAATCAGGATTCTAAACGGTCCGTACGGCCCGTATATCACGGATGGCAAGAAAAACGCCCGCATCGCCAAAGATGTCGATCCGAAAACTATCACCGAGGTGCAAGCTAAAGAACTCCTAGCCGCCGCTCCAACCAAGAAGCGTGGCTCTTTCCGTCGCAAACGCAAATAGATAATTTAGGAATTAAGACTTAAGAATATTCCTAAGTCTTGTTCTGCTTTTGGGCTCCGTATTATCGGATCACTTCCTCTCCTTCATCCCCAACTTGCTAGCTGCGCGTATATGCTGAGCGGAGCGAAGCTGTATTGGGAATCCAGAAGCAGGGCCATGGAAGTTAAGATAAGGTAACAGATTACAACTAACTTACTGCCCTTTGTCATCCTGAACTAGTTTCAGGATCCATGCGGCAAGGGCTACTCTCAGTGTAAGTATTGGCTCTCATAGTTTCACTTAGCTTAAATCTCTTTTCTCTCCGTACTTTGGACCGCCAAAGTACCAAAACTCTCGGCCGAATATAGGCTGCAGGGTAGGAGTGCTTTCAGAAGATTTTTCTTAAATTTTAATTTGTAAATCTGGGTTTTGAAGAGAATTGCACGTCCACTAAACGACTCTAATATACTTTAATTTTACTTCTTATTTGCTATTCCTAACAGGGTATTGTCTGCTAATAATTTTACAACATGAAATTTATATGAAAGTCTATTTCGTGCTACAATATATTTTAGAAACATAATGTTTGACTTTTAAAAAATTAAGTTTTATAATGTTACATAATTACTTTACGTAACAGATAAGGGAAGCAATTAGACCACCATGGCCGAAACAACTTTCAATACCGAACAACTTGTCAATGATATTTTGGCAACCATCGAGCGCGAACGTGAGCGTGAGATTGTTTCGCGCCGTTTTGGGCTGTTTGACCGCAAGGAGACTCTCGAACAAATTGGCGAGCTGCTTGGCATTACCCGTGAGCGCGTCCGACAGCTGGAAAAAGCGGTGGTTACTCGTTTGAAAACAGCTGCAGAGCAGGGGAATCTGCCCAGCATTCCCGAAATTCAGACTACTTTCCTAGAACATTTGCACCAGATAGGTGAAGCCGCTCGCATTAGCGATTTGAGCAAGCGCTTAGGTGACGATAGCAAGCTAGAGCAGGCTAGGGTAGCTTTTTTGACCCAATTGTGCCCCGAACTGGCGGTTATCGACGAAGACGACAACTTCTATTACAGCGTCGGCGTGCGCAGCGTTCATGACGAAAAGGCCATGAAGACTGGTATCCAACAGCTTATCGATACTATCAAAAAGCTGGGTGAGCCGAAATCTATCGAAGAAATCGCCAAAAGCGCTGGTATGAGCGATGTAAAACAAGCCGAAGCCCTGGCTACCGCTTCTAAGCAATTAGCTACGCTGAATGGCCGTTGGGGCCTAGTAAAGTGGCCGATGGTTAACCCGAAGAATATCCGTGACAAGATCTACGTTATCCTAAAAGAACACGGCAAACACATGCACTTCAACGAGATTTCGGAGGCCATCAAGGAATCCGATTTCAAGCGCAAAGATGTGACTACCCAAGCGATTCACAACGAGCTTATTAAAGACAAGCGCTTTGTATTGATTGGCCGCGGTATCTACGCCCTAAAAGAATGGGGCTACGAGAAGGGCACAGTGGCTGATATTATCACTGAGGTCCTTAAGAAGGCCGGTGAACCGCTGCACCGCGACGAAATCGTTAAGCGCGTCCTGAAAAGCCGCTACGTCAAAGAAACCACTATTCTCTTGAACCTCCAGGGCAAGCCGCAATTCAAGCGCGTCGCCAAAGCCACCTACGACCTGGCTGAGTAAAAACTTTCATGGCAGCGAGCTGTAACCAAAACCAAGCACCTTTATCTTACGATCAACCAGTCGCACAACCAGAATCAGGAAGGCTAACTTTACTCGCAAGCGAAGTAAACTTACCCCTTGATGAGCAATACCTCCGGTTGGCTACAGAGGCTACTGCTGCAGGGGTAAAAGTGGTATTTGAACCGCCAATTATTGCCCGTCGCCCCGACGAACTTAGAGCCCTTACATCTCAAGCACAGTATATTGGCTTCGAGCATTTTTTAGCTCACACCACTACTGATCCTAGGTTTCATCAGCAAAGCACTATTACTACCCGAGCTTTTAATAACTGTATATTTAGGCCGGGGACTAACCGCTCGCAGGGAACACCAGACCCGCTCGCAGGACTAGTGGTCGCCACCAGGATGGCCGCAGGACTCTTACCTCTACCAAGAGAGCTGGGATATGCACCTGGCAATATGCTCAGCGCAAAATGTAGGCAATATGCGATAAATATCGGCAGTTTTATAATAGCCTTCCAATCTGGCACTAAAATACCGCTGGGTAATAGGGACACCTCACAGTTTTACCTTCGTTGCTTGGCCGATAGACTAGCGAAGCATTTTGATAGCCCGGATAAACATTTTACGAACAGTAATATTACATAACTTATAGTTTGTGAGCAAGCATAGAAGAATATAGATACGTCAGCCCTAAAAGTATAGAAGCATGAAGGGCAGTGAAAATAATAAAGATTATGAGCAAGCAGACAGGGGCTAAATTGCTAGCAGTGAGTCGTAGCAGTGAAGCAAATGAAATATAGATGTTATGTCGTACAATGTATATTTTACGACTCAACTATATGATTTCAGGATGAGTATTGATACCTCCCTAAACAGGGGACTTTAGCGGTCCGGCTCAAAATCCTCCTTAGTTTTATATTTAAAGTACTTGCACGCCATGCATATACATCACATACTGCCGTAACTCGCGTATAACATGCTCACTACCTTTATAGTGTCTGCGTTATGATTTGTAGCGCTATTTGACCCAGCCATCCGCTGGGATGGCTGGGTTGACTTTTCCACAATTTGCGTGTGAAAACATTTGCTTTTTCATGGATTTACTATTTTTATATATACTTCCCCTTTACTTCAGCAAACATTAAAAATTTGACATACTGCCCTGCTTATATATTTATATAGTTTTTTTATATTGACAGTTCATTATATGTATAGTGAACAAAATACGAACAGCAATCGGGAAGCGTAGGGGTTATTTATAATATGCTCGCCCGTCTACCCGTACATCAATATAGGCACCGGGCGTGATATTTTGGCTTTGCAGCCGTTGCCGCAAAGCCAGGTACGTCCCTACCTGCTGCATGGCATCGGCACTATGAAGATTAAATTTTACGTAGTACCCTACCCCTTCAGGGTACACATCTAATTCGTAAGCAGACGCTGGCAGTACCAAGGATTTGGTCTGAATCCCCTTTAATTGCAGCTCAGCCACCACAGCCTTTATGAAGTTTACCGAGTCGCTCGGCAGGACGGATGCACCGACCTTTGCGGTCAGGCCACTCTGATCTGTTACTGTTGGCAAATGCGGCGCTGACAGGCCAGTAGCTGTGGCAGGTGCCAACACCTTGCCGGAGCTGTCCAAAACAAAACTACTCTGCGCCGAAGTCAGAAATAGGCCAGGCATTGCCGGCACTACATAGACAATCGGGCGATGGCCGACAAGTGGTAAGGTTATGGAAACATCGCTTAGTTCGGGGAACTGGCTTTGCAGCTGACGTGCTACTTGATCAGTATTGACGGTTATTTTGTTGGCATTCAAGATAGAACTGGCAAATAATTTGCCGGCGGCACGCTGGTAGACAGCGGTTGATTGCAGAAATGAGCCGCTAGAAGAGTTGGAAAGGACGATGATCTTCGGCGTAGCCGACAAATGAAGAATATCTAAAATACAAGCAATGGCAATAATGCCGGCCACCAACACTCCCAACCGTTGCCGCCAATAACGCACCAGCCGTTCCTTACGCCGCGTATCCTGCTCGCGAGGCTGTAATCGCCCTAAATTATACTCTTGCTCCGAACGATTAGCATGATAGGAAAAGGCCTGTGGACGACGTTCATTGTAAGCCCTCCGGCGTTCGGTAGCTTGGGGTTTAGGTTTTCTTAAGTTCATGGCTATTTGTCTGTTTGTTAGCAATATCCAGCAGTATTTCTGCTAGCCGCTTGGCGGCATCGGGATGGGCGAGTTTATGAAAGTTATCAGCTAGGTGGCTTCGTTTTCGTTCATCATCCATCAGTTCGGTAACTATAGCTGCCAGGGATTGCTCCTGCGTCGAGTGATCTTCATCGAATGGAATAATAGCCTGTTGAGCGGCCAGAGCTTCGACATTGCGCACATTCCAAACAAGCTGTTTAGCCGGGACTACAATGCAAGCCTTTCCCTGCACTGCCAGCTCGGCTAATGTCGTTGCCCCTCCCCTGGTGATGACCACATCGGCCGCACCGTTATAACGATAGAGGTCGTGTATAAAACTCTCGACCCTGATACGCTGGCGCTGAGCAGGATCGACAACTACTTGATCATAGGTTTGATTAATTGCTTGCTCCATTGCCCGCCCGGCCACGTGCACAATTATCAAGTCTGGGTATCGCTCTAACAATACCGGCACATTGGCCACAATTAGATTATTTAATTTCTTGGCACCATTGCCGCCCCCGGTTATGAAAAGTAGACGTTTATAGGCTTCAAAGCCCAATTCTCGGCGGTAATTTTGCTGCATATCAGGAGTAATTAACTGATAGCTATCACTCAATGGGATGCCGACAGTAATAGTCCGTTTTAAAGGATAAGGGTACGTTTCCGCCGGCTGAGCCACCGCATGAAGCACCGCTTTCCGGGCAATGATACGGTTAGCCAAACTGGGGAGACTGTCAGAATCATGTGTAATGTACGGTACGTGATTAAGATAACCGCCAAAGGCTACGGGAACACTTACAAAACCGCCGCGGGTGAAAGTTACTTGCGGCTTAAGCTGGCGCATTAGCCAAAAACTCTGCCACAGGCCAATTAGCACATAGATGGCATCGCGGAGATTTTTAGCCTGCGTAGAGATAAAAAAGAATTGTTTCCAGCCTACGCCGTGGTAACGCCGAAACTTGCCGGCTCGGACCATGCGGACTTCATCAATAGCCGGGTGCTGAGCCGGTATATCGGCCAGTTTGTCGCCCTTTTGGCCAATATAGACAATACGAATGTCCGGCTGCAGCCGTTTGAGCTCACTGGCGACTGCCAAGATTGGGGTGATATGCCCCCCGGACCCGCCGCCGGTCACGACTATTGTCATGGCTGCTCCCTTCGTCTTTATCTAAAACTATGTATGAAGTATACCGTGAAATCTGGAAAACCAAGCCGACTGCCGCAGCTATAAAGACCACGCTGGTACCGCCATAGCTGATGAATGGCAGCGTAATTCCCTTCAGGGGCAGCAAGCCGATCATGGCACCAATATTAATCAGTGCCTGGACACTCAGCCACGTCAGGATACCAATAACTATTAACCGGCTAAAGCTATCGGGGGCACGTTCGGCAATGTTTTTAAGCCTACTAAAGAATGCCACAAATAATAGCAACAGAATAACAGCACCGACAAAGCCGAATTTTTCAGCATAGATAGCAAAAATGGAGTCGTTGGCAGCTTCTGGCAAATAACCATAGGCTTGCACGCTGCGGCCTAAGCCCAGACCAATCATGCCGCCAGAACCAACCGCGATTAACGCCTGGCACTCCTGATAACCGCTGGTTTGGCAGTTAGTTTCCGGATGCAAAAAGGTCGCCAGCCGCTCCCGCCGATACGGTGTAGAGGAAATAGCCAGCACCAGGCCGATGGCAATGATGCCGGCAATCATAAAAACCCGTTTCATGGGCAAACCGGCCACAAAAGCCATGGCGCCCATCATCAGCACTATTACCCCAGTAGAACCAAGGTCACTCTGAACGCCGGCCACCATCACGCCGATTATGCCCAAAGCAATTAACAAAGGCTGCAAGGTTTTCTTGGTATCAGCTACCTCGCCTGATCTGATACGAGAAGTCAAAAAGCCAGCCAGCCAGATAAGTAAAGCGAACTTCAAAAGCTCTACCGATTGAAACGAAAAACCACCTAGGCGCACCCAGCGGTGTGCTGGGTAAGCCGGGTTCACTGGCATCACAATCGCTAGGAGCGTTGCCAGGGCGGCAATAACTAGCAGTGGCTTATAAGCTCGCCGCCAATACGCCAGTGGTACTTGTGCCATCACTACGAAGGCCACCACGCTCAGGGCAATGGCGATCAGCTGCTTGCCCACGTAGTAGCCGCTGCTCACATGAGCTGAAGCGCTCAGCGCCGGACTAATGGCATAGACTACTATGAGGCCGATGGATAACAAAATAACGCACAGTGTCACCAGCCAGTAATCTGGTTTATGCCGCCTGCCCAGTTCCGTGCCTTGAGATTGGTTACGACCGCCGACATATGCAGCCCGACCCTGCCGGCTTTGTGGCCTCATCGGGTCAGTTCCTTAGGTGTACCTTCCAAGCAAGAATACTGCCAGCCCCACGACGGCTGATACTTGTCCTAAAATCCAAAAACGCATGGTAACTTTGGTCTCCGGCCAACCGATTGCCTCAAAGTGGTGGTGGATCGGTGAAGATAAGAAGACTTTTTTACCATGACGTAACTTCTTAGAAGTGCGATTGATAATCACCGAACCGGTTTCCATAATATACACAAAACCAATAATCGGCAGTACGTAAATGGTATCGGTCTGCATGGCAATGATTCCCAAGGCCGTACCAAGCGCAAAAGCGCCAACATCACCCATAAAGAAACGTGCCGGGTAAATATTAAACCAGGTGTAACTAAGTAGTGCACCGACCACTGTGAAACAGAAAGCCGCCAAGGCATATTTACCTTCGATACCGGCAATAATGGCATAAACACCGAAGGACGAAGCCAGCAAACCGCCGGCCAGACCATCTAGACCATCACTGATGTTAACGGAGTTGGCGGTGGCAATAACCACAAACCAAAACAAAGCAATAATGCCTATGCCTAGCTCAATGGCGTGGATACCCGGGAAGTACACCGTGTGCACACCCAGTTTTTCGTAGAACCACCAGCCGCCGATAATTGCCACTAGGCTATAGAGGCCGAACTTTAACTTGGCGCGCATACCGGCAATTTTATTGGTGCCGCGAATATTCATAATGTCATCGGCCAAACCAATTGCCCCTGCCCCGAGCATACCGGCTAGTGGTAACCAGGTTTGGCTACGATTGAGGTTGGCTACTAGTGTCACGATGGTAATTGCCGCAATAAAAATCAATCCGGCCATGTTGGGCACGTGACGCTGGTGTTTAGCGGCGTGTAGCTTGTTGTAGACAGTAGCCGTACCGCCGGACCAAGCTTCGGTGCGTTGCTTCTTCCACCACTCATGTTTATAAGCGTACGTAGTATACAGCGGCGTCACTGCCATGGCGACTAAGAATCCAAAAAATCCGAGCGCCAAAACTCGCACCAGAGTGTTAGATTGAACCGCGAAATGAAGTGTTGTAGACATGAGTGGATGCATAACTTTCCTTGTAGTATACCATTAATTATTTTGATTTCGGTGCCACGTAACCGCCATTTATGAGCATGTGTGCCAAGTCTGCAAACACTGGCTGCCCACCGTAAGAGCCGGCATAGCCGGCTACATTCGGCTGGTTGTTAAACACTACAATAACATACTGGACCTTATCGCCGCCTACAAATCCGGCATACGTACCATTAAATTTATCAGCGTAATACCCGCCCTTCGGGTCGGCAATCTGGGCCGTACCGGTTTTGCCGCCAACAATGTAATTACCGGGAAAATTGAGGTACGAAAAACCGGACTGCAAGTGGTGCTGAACCACATATTCCATAAGTGGCTGCATTTCCTGACTTACTTGGGACGAGACGACATTTTGCTTCAGCACCTTCGGTGCGGTTTTAATCACCCGGCCATTAGCGCCTACTATTTGATCTACTAAATATGGCTGATAATAGGTGCCACCATTAAGGATGCTGCTGTCGGCGGCGGCCATTTGCAAGGCTGACATGGTTATAGCTTGGCCAAAGGAAGTGTTGGCGTACGTCAAATTTATACCGCTACCGGTGTCTAGCGGTTTGGGTACGTAGCCGGTTGATTCGTAGCCCTGTTCAATCCCCGTATCATGACCAAAGCGGAAGCGATTAGCCATGTAGTCGTACCAGGCATTGCGCGCTTTGGCATTGATCTGGCCGCCGCCCATCTGCATCAGCTCCCAAGTCGCCCCAGTGTTGAGGGACAAATCAAGCAGCGTAGCGATAGTTTGCTGCCGGGCGCCGCCATCCTCTTCGATATCGGTGATGTTAAAACCGTCAACCAACCAGTGGGCTGGATCATAAAAACTGGTATTGGGCGAAATAACACCCTGATTCAAAGCCGCTGCCGTGGTCAATAACTTCATGGTGGAACCGGGTTCGATAGCATTACTAACAGCAGCATTTTGAAACAAAGTCTGATCATCCACCTTTTGGTAGTTTGCTGGATCGTACGTCGGATAATTGGCCATGGCTTTTATCTGACCATTGCTCGGATCCATAATCACGGCGCTTAAGCCCTTGGATTTGGTTTTCTGATACTGATCTTGCAGGATTTTTTCCATTTGAGCCTGCATACCCAGATCAATCGTCAGTACCGCGTTACTGCCATTTACCGGTGGTGTTTCGATATTATTTTTGCTAGCAGCTAGCGGTACGCCATTTAGATCGGTAATCGCCTTCAACTGCCCGGGTGTGCCGGATAGCTGCTTGTTTAAAGCCTGTTCTATGCCATATTGACCGCTACCGTTGGTATCAACAAAACCTAGCAGTTGGGCGCCTAGACTTCCCTGCGGGTAGGTACGATAATCTTGCTCTTGCGTCCCCAAGCCAGGCTCTTTGAGGGCAGTAATTTTGCTCTTCTGGGCTGCTGTTAACTTCTTTGCCAAAATCGCGTAGCGGGTATCTTTAGCAGTAAGTTGAGAGATATAGTCACTGGGGTGGCCGCCGACTATGGCTGCTACTTTTTCGGCTAAAGCATCGGCGTGCTTAATATAAGTCGGATCGGCATACAGGGTATATAGCTGCTGGTTAAGCACTATGGGCACGACGTTGCCATTAGAATCACGGGCCTCAATCAGACCGCGCGCCGCCGGGATTTGATATTGTTTCAACTGATCGCTGAGCGCAGCGTTTTTATAGTGATCGTAGTGAATAATTTGCACATAGAACAGTCGAAAGCCAAAGATCACCAGGATACACAGCAATAAGCCGTACCAAATACGTACCCGTTTTACGGCCAGGCTGACCGTATCAGGAGAAAAAGCCATAAGCTTATTATACCTCAGTTACTGGGGTTAGCTTAGTTCTGAATGGTATCGCTGGGGCTAACAGGTACCATGGATTTAGCCACAGCGCTGCTTTGTACCCGTGCCAGCGATTGCAGACGGGCTGAATTAACTTCTAGATCGTTGTGCTGCGATTGCAGCTTGGCACTCTGTTGCTGCAAGTTATTGATCTGATAACCGAAAGCATTGGTTTTGGTGACCTGTGTCAGATACAGCAGGCCCAGCAGGAGGGCCAATACAATTAATACGATGGTATTGCTGATGGGACCGAGCGTACGCTCGGTAGCCCGAAAACTGACAGCATTTTGGTTGCGTCCGCTGAAACGGGAGCGACTCATTGCCAAAGAGCTAGAATACGTCATTTTTAACCTTTTTGTTTTTGTTATTTATTTTGGTGGATAGTTTGTAATTTATGGAGTTCGAACTAGTACCATAAACTAAAAACTAATCACTTTTTATTACTTTTGGTGGGAAGAGCCAGTTTGTTTTGGCTGGCTCTTCCCGGCTAGTACTTAGACAACCTTAACGGCGACTTTGTACGAGCGGGAGGTACCGGTTACCTTGATTGGCATAGGGGTATCCCCTCCTTTTTTATATGTTTATTTTGACTGCGGCTCGCAGTTTAGCACTACGGGCTCGCGGATTAGAAACTAATTCCTGATTTGAGGCAGTCACGGGCCGTTTGGTCAGCAGACGGATATCGGCATCGTAGCGATTACCGCTGGCTTCCTGGAATACTCGCTTTACCACAGCATCTTCCAGGCTATGGAAGCTGATGATAGCGATCCGGCCATCTGGTTTCAGCAATTGCAACCAGAGCGGTATGGCCTGCTCCAGTTGCCGCAGCTCGTCATTGACGGCGATTCGCAGCGCCTGAAACGTACGGGTTGCCGGATGCACGCGGCTTCTGCCGGGCCAAGCCTTGGCAACAACGCTTGCCAGCTCCGTGGTGGTATGCAGCGGGCGGTTGCCCACTATCAGTCGTGCAATCTGCCGGGCTTTTGGTTCCTCGCCGTAGCGCCAGAGGATATCTGCCAGTTCTGCTTCACTATAGTCGTTGACTATAGTTTCGGCGCTGAGAGCCTGACTTTGATCCATGCGCATATCGAGCGGGCCTTCGGCCTGAATTGCAAATCCACGATCTGCCTCGTTAAGGTGCGGTGACGATACGCCCAAATCCGCCAGTACCATATCAAATGACTTCTGTTGCCTGCGAAGCTGTTCGCTCGCCGCCAGAAAATCCTGCTGCCACACTGCTACTTTACTGCCGAACCGCTTTTGGAGCTCGTTCACCGCGTTTTGATCGCGGTCAACCAGCACGGCCTGTTCGGGAGCCTGGGTACGCTGTAGCACTTCACCGCTGTGTCCGCCGTAGCCAGCCGTCAGATCGAGATAACTCTCGCCCTGTTTTGGGGCCAGGTACTGCAGGACTTCATCGAGAAGCACTGGAGTGTGCAAGGTACTGTGGGGTTTGTTTTGGTGCATCGCCCTTATTTAGTTGATAGGTTCTAGGTGTTAGGTTATAGATTCTGCTTGCGCAAGCTTTTACTATAAGCCCTACCCTAAAAACTAAAAACTTATTTTTTGTTTTGGTGTTTTTGTTTGCTAAAATTCGAGATTTTAGTTCAAGATCACCTATTCAGCAGCCAACTGTTTGTTTTTTTGATAGGTTTTTGTTTTTGTTTGCTACGAATGAAGCTAAACGAAGATGGCTTTTTAAGGGCCAATTACTTCTCTGCCATTTGTAGCGAGTTTGAGAGACTTATGTGTGAGGTGGAGTTTTGGGAGGTGTTTTAGAGAAAGGTACGAGGGTTTTTAGAGTGGATCCCTGTTTGTGCCACTTGTTGACTGCCGAATAGCTAATCTTGAGAGAAATGAGACACCTACTGCTGTAGGTTTCTCAACGCAACTTGCAGAATAAATCTGCATTTCGGCTAAAGCCGAAACCGTTGCTGCTCTTCCCTGTCCGTGGACAGATAGAACATTGATTACTTTTCGGTTGAATTTTTAAAGTGCTGGCCGGATCTACCGTTTTTTGGTAGGTGCCATAATCCGCCAATATTTACCGGCTCGCACCGCTATTACATCTTTCTTGATGCCGGCATAGTCCAGCAAATGCTGCTCCAGCGTCAGGCGTCCTTGTTTGCCGTCCAGCACGCTTTCGCTTTTGCCCATCCGGAACTGAACGTTCAAGTCTGCCGTCCGCTCGTCCAGGATATTGCCCTGCAACTGCGATTCGACATCCTTGTTCCATACCGACTGGGGATAGAGATGTAAATAGTTTTGGAAGCCTCGCGTCACTACTGCGCCGCTTTTGAATTCGGCCCGAAGTTCAGCTGGTATACTCAACCGCCGTTTGTCATCGAGCTTGCGTTCGAAGTAGTCCGTGTTAGCCATCCCGTTAAATATTGCTAGTGGTTTTTTATTTTGACTTGGGTAATCTGTTTTGGGTTACCCACGTTGACCCACTGCCATGAGTGTACTACCCACATTGACCCACTACAATACACTTTATAATTAAAAAGTGGTGTTTCTGACACCACTTATCCACAGCCTCGCTACACAGCAAAAACTTATCCACATCACCTACACTTGTGAATCTTCACGCTGCGTTAGTTAACTGGCGGAACGGCAGTCACATGCAGACCTTGTATCAGATGATCCCCCGCTATATGATCAAGCCATAACCCTGTTCCCGCTGCAGTATTAATCGGGGCACCGGGCAAACCGCTATCAATAATAGTTCCATTCTGTTGTAGTGTAATGGCCACCCCGGCCGAAGGTGCACCTTTGCCATAAGGCAGCAAGGCATGAATCGTGTTATTCTTCTGGCCAGCCGTTACATCTAACCAATAGGTGTTATTAACACGGTCTTGCGCCGTATCGGTTGAACCATCTACCACGCTAACCCATGTATGCTTATTGTCATCGACCAGCCGTTGGCCCATAAAAGCAAATAAATCAGCCCCAAGTGGTACCTTCCGATAGACATCTGCACCTGGCTCCGCGCTGTAATACAGTTTGGCACCCCTAGTAGCCACATACGCTATATCTGTACGGACAGCCGCTTTCCGGCCCACAAAGTCCTTACCTCCTACAGCAAGTTTGCCAAGCTCGCGCTCATTAAAATGGCGATGGTGCTTAAGTTCGCCCTGATGCTCACGGTAACCCACATATCTAGAAGTACCCCAGCCAGCAAACACAAGAGCAGCTACTATGCCCACCCCTGCTCCAACTCTCGCGCTTCCTGGGCGTAGCGGCTGCTTTCGGGCGGCGCTCTCTAATCTGTCGGACCAGAGTGTCTTGTAGAGTCGCTTAGCTGTTGACTTCGATAATCCCATGTTTTCACCAATAAAACTAAAACTATACAAGTAAAACAGCGTTAGGTCAACTATCTAGCGCTGTTTTACTAACATTAGCCTGTCTTACTGATTCTGGTCATTCATCCTCAGGTCTGGTTCAGCATTTGGGTCAATTTGATCCAGTCCGTTAATCATGGCTATATCACCTGGACCTAGCTGGGGTATTGCTGGCCGGTCGCCAGCGCCTAAATGATGATGACCTTGGGGATCCACAGAACTACCGTGTCCATCAACGTAATTTTCGACATCAAGCAATGCTTGGTCGGAAAGGCTATTATGGTTCACTTGTTGAGAAAGTTGTTCGGCGGTAGGCCCACCCAATTCTACTGGCTTATCCAACTGCACGTGTTTGGCATAATCAAGGTAGCCAAGGTGGCGGACAGCTGGTGCGGGTGCCTTGGGTGCACCCCCCTCACCAGACGGGGCCAGAAGATAGCCAGCTACACTCGCGCCCACTAGCGTAGCGGCGGTTACTGCAAGTTTGCCGGCATATCCTACCCTGTCCAAAGCTGCAGCAATTACATTGCCCCTTTTTTCTTTTGGCAATGGACCAGCAATATCAGCACGCGCATTATTACGCGTATCTTTACGGAGGCTAGCTTGGGTAGGAGCGACGTAACTTGGTCGATCCATTATGCGATAATTCATTGCTCTGATTATACTACTTTAACTTAGATTTGTCAATAATTAAAATTATTTTAAATTTATTGGCCGGTGGTGGCTACGGCACGAAGGCCATCGTCCAGTTTAACAGGCTGGCGCATGGTTTCGTTTTCGCGGGCACTATTGAGGATATAAGACATCTGCCCTACTACGTCTTTGCGCGCTAAGCGAGCAGCATTATCGTGGGTCAGTTCCAGCAGATTAAACAAAGTGGCAGCCGTCAGTAGTAAGGCGCCTAGACGGACTATGTTACTGCGAGGGTGGAGCTGATAATGTTCGAGTTTTTTTATTTGTGTTTTGATACTCACATATAAACATTAGCACTTTTTACTAAAATAGTCAATATTATTATTTAGCCCATATACTCTGCAAGCTGCGATCGCAGACGTTTTTTAGCGTCTTTGACCATTTCTTGCATTCTACCTTCCACCCAAACACGGACCAGTCCTTGCTCGGTACCGGAGGCACGCACAATGGTATTGACTGCCCCATCATAACGAGCTTCTATGGCTCTTACTCCGTTTTGGAAGGGCACGGAATCCACAAGCGCTTTAGCATTACCACCGACCCGTATATTATTCATGTCCTCAGGCCAGAGAGTTACAGTATCAAAAATATCACGCATGGTCATTTCGCGTAGCGCCAAGTCCGCAAGCATACGGCCACCAATGAACAGCCCATCACCACTTGATAGATGCTCGGTGTCAATGATGTGACCTGATGGTTCACCACCAAATCTTAAGTTTCGCTTCCGCAGTTCGGTAGTGACCTGATAATCACCCGTACCGCTTCGGTACAGTGGTACGCCCATGACGGCCAAGGCTTCTTCCAGACCTGAATTAGTATAGATGGTACCCACAATGCCGAGCTGTCCTGGTGCCAACTGATGCAGCCAATGGTTGCCATTGATTTCGCGTTGCGCCGCATCCACGCCCATTACCCGGTCGGCATCACCGTCAAACGAAAGAGCTCCTAAGAAATTTGGATCGGTAGCAAGATTTAATTTCCTTAAGAAACTTTTTACGCCATTCAGGTGGGCGGCCCCGACATTATTGTTGATCTTGCCGCGTGTGCTGCAGGCAAATGGGATAACCTGCGCGCCTAAACCCCGATATAACTGTGGAGCCAAATTATGCGCTGCGCCGTAGGCGCCATCAACAACTACTATCTTCCCGCCAAGAACATCCGATCCGCCTAATTTATTTACCATCTGATCTACATATTGAGTTGCGAGCCCATGGTCTTGCCTGGCGTGCCCGCCGGGATAGTGTCGACGGCCATTGAAGTTTATTTGCCAGTATAATTTTTCAATATTACTAAGGATGTCTCTACCATATTTGTCGCCACCCGGCGCGAATGGCTTAAACCCGTTTTCCCCGCTAGGATTGTGACTAGCAGTGATGGCGATTGCGCCGACACCATGCCGTTTTGCCAGCCAGGCAATCACTGGTGTGGGCTGAGTACCGACCTCTATTACGTGGGCTCCGGCTTCGAGGGCTCCTTTAACTGCTGCATCTATCAAAGCAGGTGTAGACGGACGGGTATCGCCCCCTATGAATAGTTGCGGGGGTTCATCATAGCGCTCATACCAATCGGCAACTTGGGCAGCTGCCAAATTTCGAACAATTTCTTCATTAATTACATCGGGATGTAGCCCCCGCACCCCATCGGTACCAAACTCAATCTCTGCTGCCACGATTTCTAACTCCTTCGATAGGTAATAATTTTGGCCGCCAATAAGCGATGCAGCGAACACTACACGTATTCAATTTATAACATATTATTGAATTATTCGCATTAATATTTATAGATCAATTACCACCGGTTCACCAGTTTGCAGTTTGTGGAAAGTAATGCCTTGGGCGGCGAAAATTTTTTCCAGATTGTCATAAGAACTGTTGCGGGCATCCTCGCTCCAGTGCCAATCGTGAATCGGCAATATATGCTGCGGTTTGAGCTCTAAGGCTAACTTTGTAGCGTTGACTACCGAGCCCCACGGCCCGGTTACTGGTAGCGCTAGAATTGGCTTGGTCTCGTGAAAATTGTGGCTGTCGCCAGGGTCGGATAACATGTCCAGATAATGCACGCCAATTTCCTGCGGCGGGTCGACATCGAAAAATGGCCGAATAACTTCGTGTGGCGAATCAAAAAAGACAATGCCTTCGCTGGGCTGGCTGCTGGCCTGAATACCCTCTTCGCTTAACTGCCGTACTACTTCCTCAGGAGCGGTAATGCGCACTTGCGGAAATTTAGCCACCAAACGTTTGAGCAGTGGCAGGTGCAAGTGATCACCATGGCCGTGCGTGATGATAATGTCATCGAGAAATTCAAGCTGATCAATGTTAAGTGCGGACTCACTCATGGCTCCGGGATCAAATAAGGCGGTACGGTTGACGGGTTCGGGCATTTCCACCAGCAAGCAGGAATGGACAAATTTGGTAATCTTCATGGGCATCTCCTTCGGTATTAATTGGCTAACTTATCTAAAGCCGCCATATCTTCGCCGTCAAGCGTGATATTGGCGGCGGCGATATTCTCCTCTAGGTGTTTAATTGAGCTAGTACCTGGGATTGGTAGCAGAGCTGGCGAGTGTGCCAACAGCCAAGCCAGAGCGATTTGGTGAGCACTGGCATTGTGCTTATCGGCTATCCGACGGATAAGCTGCTGGTTGTAGTCGGTGTTACCGCCACCGATGGGGAAATATGGAATAAAAACCAAGCCCTGTTGTTCGCAGAGCCGGAGAATGTCTTCGCTGGCGCGCCGATGCTCAAAATTGTAATGATTTTGCACGCTGACGATAGTGGTCATTTCTAGGGCTTGCCGTAACTGCTTAAGGCTGACATTACTGAGCCCAATGTAGCGAATTTTGCCCTCACGCTGCAAATCTATCAAAGCTTGCATAGAGCTTTTAAAATCGACACTTGGGTCGGGTCGGTGCAGCTGGTAAAGCGTAATTTGCTCTAGACCGAGACGTTTGAGGCTGGCTTCGCAGGCTGCGCGTAAATGTTCTGGTGAAGCATTCACCTGCCAATCGTTAGGACCACCACGCAACATGCCGCCCTTGGTAGCGATTACTACGCCATCATAAGGATGCAGGGCGTCGTGGATTAATCGTTCGGACACTTCGGGGCCATAAGCATCAGCGGTGTCTACAAAATTCACATCTGATTCGATAGCGCGCTTTAAAAGTTTTTTGGCGCTGGCGGCGTCATTCGGGGCGCCCCAGATTCCACGGCCGGTAATACGCATGGCACCCAGGCCTAATCTGTTAATTCGAAAAGCTCCAAGTTTGACGGTACCAGCATTCATAGCTGATATTTTTTTGCCCGCGGTAATATTCATAACTTGCTCCTTTGGTGTTTGTTTAGCTTACCAATTAGGTATAACAAGTTACTGCCTAGCTGACTGTGAAAAAAACTACTTTGCAGCGTGGTTTTTAGCCTCAAGCTGCCTTACTAAATCGGCCGTAGAGTCGTACGTAATAAGGGTGGCCTGATGCGCCGTCACCAGGCCTTGGTTGAAGTAGCTTAGCGCCTCGTTGGACTGGGACATCAGAACAAGCTGCTTGCCTTTTGCCAAGGCGTATCCGAGCTCGAACTGTACGCCGGCGGACGGTTGCGTGCCGAGCAGCGCATAGATCGTATCGGTGGATTCGAGCTCGGTCAGATCTTTAGTAAGACCGTTGACTGCTCCGTCCTGGCCGACCTGCCAATTTTCGTATTCGGCGGCACAAAAAACTTGATGGCCCTGTTGGCGCAGCAAATCCAGTAGTTCGATCAGAAATTTTCGGTAAGCCGGCTTAACGGTACCGTTGTCATCTACCTGGTGCGAAAATGAGGTGGAGAGGAAGATTTTTCGCGGTTCGCTGGTTGTAGCTGAGCCTTGAGATCTCAGATGTTCCTGCACGATGGTAATAATTTCATCGCCATAGGCTGCTTGCTTGGCCGGGCCGAAGCCTTTGATGCCCAGCAGCTGCTGGATGGTCACTGGTGGCCGGGTGGCAATGGCTTCCAGGGTAGTGTTGTGGGCCACCATGAAAGGTGCCACACGATCGCGGCTGGCGCGCTGCAGACGCCAAATTTTAAGCTTCTCGAAAAGTACCTGGTCGTAGCCGGCTGCAGTCTCAATTTGCTCCTCGGCCGCCTCTTCCAACTCCGGTGCATCCAGCGTTTGAGCAGCCAAAACCTCGGAAGCGCTTTGCAAGTGCCGGTCAAATTCGAAAATTTCCGGGTGCAGCTGCAAGGCTAAATTATTGATGCCGGTTAGGTAAATACCCCCCAGCGTGCGCACGCGGCTCAG
>Ga0157372_10003052_pt1 | contig 18048 bp, 18 predicted proteins | sample C55metaG_FD_115307 | JGI IMG/M metagenome (GOLD analysis project Ga0157372, IMG submission 115307) | Corn rhizosphere microbial communities from Kellogg Biological Station, Michigan, USA - C5-5 metaG | ecosystem: Host-associated > Plants > Roots > Rhizosphere > Soil | place: USA: Michigan... | reverse complement strand
TGGGTCCTGCGCAACCCCGCAGACATCTTCGTCCTCGATCTCGGCGCCAACGACGGCGTCCGTGGCATTCCCGTCGCCGGCACCACCGCCAATCTCCAGGCCATCATCGACGCCGTCAAAGCAAAATACCCAACGGCAAAGATCATCCTCGCGGGGATGCAAATGCCCCCATCCATGGGCGCCACCTACACCAACGCCTTCCGCAACGTCTTCCCCTCCCTCGCCGCCAAAAACAAATGCGCCCTCATCCCCTTCCTCCTCCAAAACGTCGGCGGCATCCCCCGCCTCAACCAGGCCGACGGCATCCACCCCAACCCCTCCGGCCACCGCATCGTCGCCGACAACGTCTGGAAAATCCTCAAACCCCTGCTCTAACCCCCAACTTTATCCGTAACTTTATCTCCTCCTTTTCAAACTAGCCCAAATTTTAGGTCAATTCACGCAGCGTGCTCCGCACGCATGACTTCAGATAACTGAGGCCAACCTCATCATCTCAAAACCAAAAGCAATGGAATCAACGCCGTTAAAAATATCGGGCATCGGCGATTTAGTACACGCCATCCAGGACGCCAACAAATTCTTCCTCACCCAGGTCCAGCGACAGGTGAACACCTCCCTCACCTTGCGCAACTGGCTGGTCGGTTATTACCTTGTGGAATATGAACAAAATGGTGCAGATAGAGCAGAATATGGCAATCAACTGCTGAAGAATTTATCGCAAAGATTAAAAAAAGCAGCAATCAAAGGTTTGGGAGTCAGTATCCTGCAACTTTGCCGTCAATTTTATGACACATACCCCCAAATTTATCAGTCACTGACTGGTGAATTCCAAATACCTGACAGTCAACAAAATAAAATTTTCCAGTCGTTGACTGGAAATTCCTCCACCCTCCCGCCAACTCCCGTCGAAACCCTCTTGGGCAAACTCTCCTTCACCCATTTCGCCGAGCTTATCAAAGCAGACACCCCTTTGAAACGCCTATTTTATGAGACCGAAGCGACCCGCAACAACTGGTCCGTGCGCGAACTTCGAAGAGCAATGGACAGCCTCCTCTTCGAACGTACCGGCCTCAGCAAAGACAAAGAATCCGTCCTCAAAAAACACCACAAAGGCTCTGGTCTCCAACCCGCCGATATCTTCCGCGACCCCTATCTCCTGGATTTCCTCGGCCTCGATGAAAAGAACACCTATGTAGAAACCGACCTCGAACAAGCCATCATCACCCATCTTCAAAGATTCCTCCTCGAAATGGGCCGTGGCTTCTGCTTCGAAGCCCGGCAAAAGCGTTTCACCTTTGACAACACCCATTACCGCGTCGATCTCGTCTTCTATCACCGCCTCCTTCGCTGTCACATCCTGATCGATCTCAAAATAGGTCGCTTCACCGCAGCCGATGCCGGCCAGATGCACATGTACCTCAATTATTTTAAGGAAAACGAAGCCGCCGAAGGCGACAATCCCCCCATCGGGATCATCCTCTGCACGGACAAGAACGAGACTCTCGTCAAATACGCCACCTCCGGCCTTCCGCAAAATGTCTTCGTCTCAAAATATATGACCAATCTCCCCTCAGAGAAAGACCTCCAAAACATCATCACCATAGAACGCGAAAAAGCCACCGGTTAACGCGCCCGCTGCACCGTCACATTCCTAAACTCCACCGGCCCATGATCCCCCTGCAAATAAATAGGCCCCGGCTCCGCCTCATCACTATCCAACGCCCCACCCGTAATCCCCGGTATCTCCTGCCGGCAGATCACCTGTTTCCCATTAAAAACCACCGTCACCGTCCGCCCCACCAGCTCGACATCATAACTCTGCCACTCCCCAGCCGCCTTCCCCATCTTCCCATTCGGTGCCAGGAATCCATAAATAGCCCCGATCTCATTATTCGGCGGCTCCGTTCCACCCTCATCTTCGATCTGCAACTCATAACGCCCCCGCAGGTACACCCCGCTGTTACTATGCGCCGGGTATCGGAACTCGATATGCAGCTTGAAATCCCGGAATGTAGCATCCGTCATAATATTCGATCCGCTATGCGGACTCCGCAAGATCCCATCCTGCGCCACCCACTGATTGGTCATACCCATCGCATGCCAGCCCTTCAGCGAAACTCCGTCAAACAACTTCTCCACCGGGCCCCAAACCGGCTCCTGCGAACGCCGCAGCAAAGGAGCCCGATGTCCCACCCAGCTATACTGCTTTCCATCCGGCGCCACCATCGTGCCCGTCAGGCTATCTCCCTGCAACCGGCCCTCGACCGAAAGATCCCGATCTTCCCGCTCCCACTGCGGCGGAATGGAAAAGCTAAATGAAGAACCACTATAACTGATCTTCGAGATCGGCCTCGCACTCCCCCCACTGCCGACAAATCTTCCCACCATCGTCCTCACCCCCGAAGCCTGCATCTCCAACCAGGATGGCACATCCCGGTTCGGCAGATGAACGGTAAGGTCCCACCGCCCCATAAACGCAACAACTGTATCCGGTGCCGCGCATCGCGCCGATAAAAATGAAAATGGCACCAATAGCAAAGCAATTAATCTTTTCATATGTAGAAGTAAAAACGAAATTTACACCAAATTCTTCAATCTTGCAGCCAGCCTACATAGACAAATCAACCATCTCCACCCTCCTCCCCATGTCTGAGGCCATCCCGCTCATGGAATCCATGTTCCACGATCTGGCCACCGGTCAGATCCTCCAACCCCTGCGCACCCTCATGTGGCTCCCCGACAAAAAAGGGCTCCTCGGCATGATGCCCGCTTACGCCGGAGGCCCCAATCTCATCGGCATCAAGCTCATCACCATATTTCATCACAACACCACCCACCCCTCCCACCAGGGCATCATCATCCTCTTCGATGGCGACAACGGCGCCCCGCTCATGCTCTTCGACGCCGAAGAGATCACCGCGATCCGCACCGCCGCCGTCAGCGCCGTCGCCACCAACTTCCTCGCCACAAAGGAAGCCTCCACCCTCGCCATCCTCGGCACCGGCGAACAGGCAGCAAGACATCTCGAATCGATCCCCCTCGTCCGTCCCATAAAGCACATCCGTATCTGGGGCCGCAACAAACGCAACGCCGAAGAACTCGCCCAAAAAGTCAATGCAGAAGAAAAGCAAATAAGAATAACCGACACCCCACAACAAGCCGCCGAAGGCGCCGATATCATCTGCACCGTCACCGCAGCCAGCCAACCCATCCTGCAAGGGGAATGGATCAGCCCGGGCGCACATCTCAATGTCGTCGGCTCCTGCACCCCCAATGCCCGCGAAGTCGACTCCGAAACCGTCGCCAAAGCAAAACTCTTCACCGACAAGTACGAATCCCTTTTCAATGAAGCCGGCGACTTCCTCATCCCCAAAAAGGAAGGCCGCATTACCGAATCCGCTGTCCAGGCCGAAATAGGCGAGGTCCTCACCGCAACAAGGCCCGGCCGCCAACACCCCGCCGACATCACCCTCTTCAAATCCCTCGGCATCGCCGCCGAAGACCTCTACTCCGCCTATCACATCTATAAGAAACTTCTCTAATATAGCCAGCCGCTGCAAACGTCGCCGCACCAAAAAAATCCGTACATTTAGTTAGCTACAAAACCTCTTGCTATATGGAAAAAAAATCAACGCTCGGCCGCCGCCAATTCCTTGAAACGGCCGCCACTGCCGCCATCGGCTTCACCATTCTCCCAAGACACGTCCTCGGCGGCAAAGGCTACATCGCCCCAAGCGACAAGATCACCCTCGCCTACATCGGCTGCGGCACCCAGGGCATCCGCGAACTCCTTCCCATCCTCGCCAACCCCACCTTCCAGGTCGTCGCCGTCGTCGACCCCAACCGCGACGCCGTCGGCTATCGCGACTGGGCAAAAGGCTGGCTCCTGAACGAGATCCGCACCGCCATCAAAAAACCCGACTGGCAACCCGGCGGCGATAACGAAATTCCCGGTGGCCGCGAAAACGGCAAGTCCATCGTAGAGACCTTCTACGCAAACGTCCGCCCCGAGATCAAATACAAGGAATGTCACGCCTACGCCGACTACCGCGAGCTCCTCGATAAAGAAAAAGGTCTCGACGCCGTCAAGATCATGACCCCCGATCACCTCCACGGCGTCATCTCCATGGCCGCCATGAAAAAAGGCAAACACGTCATGGTCCACAAACCCCTCTCCAACCGGCTCCTCGAAGGCAAAAAAGTCATCGAATATGCCCGTGACAGCAAGGTCATCACCCATCTCGTCCCCTGGGTCTCCAACGGCGACATGACCCCCATCATGGCCATCATCAACAATGGCGACATCGGAACATTACAGGAAGTACACTGCTGGACTAACCGTCCCGTATGGCCGCAATATCCGACCATCCCCACCGATACCCCGCCCGTCCCCGCCGGCCTCGACTGGGATTTGTGGCTCGGTCCCGAAGCCCAGCGCCCCTATCACCCCAACTACACCAATATGGTCTTCCGCGGATGGTATGACTTTGGTGGTGGATCGATGGCAGATATGGGCCACTACGCCCTTTGGACCGTCTACAAAGCCCTCGAGCTCGAAGGCCCCACGATGGTCGTTCCCCATCTCAGTCACGTCGTCGGCATGAACGAACCCGTTCCCTTCCAGATCAAAAACGATTTCTCCTTCCCCATGGCCAGCACCGTACGGCTTAAATACCCGGCAAAAGGCTCCCGCCCCGCCGTCGACCTTTGCTGGTACGATGGAGGAATGCGCCCGCCGATCCCAATCGAACTATTGGAAGAAAATAAGGAATTGCCCGCCGAAGGCCAGATGTTCGTCGGCACAAAAGGAAAGATCCTCACCGATTTCTATGTCGGCAACCCGGTCCTCCTCGGCAAACCAGCTCCCGCCCAAACCCCTAATCGCGTCAACCAGGTCGAACGCGGCGCCGCCGCCCTCCAGAAATTTGTCGATGCTGTAAAAAGTGGAAATCAATATCCCGGCAATTTCCGGGAAGCAGAAGGAATAACGGAAGCGATCAACCTCTATGCCGTCGCCCTCCGTTCAGCCAAAATGCTCAAATACGATCCCACCGGCCGCACCATCACAAACGTCCCCGAAGCAAACAAATACCTCAATCGGGAATACCGCTCCGGCTTTGAAATCTAAAAGGAAACCCCCACGTTATGAAATGTGGGGGTTTCTAAATATCATCATAACGTCTTGATCGCCGCAATCATCTTATCCGCCTCCGACTGCTGGAAATTCGTCACCGGCCCGTCATTGGTCGTCACAAGATACCAGATCACACTCTTCTTCGGATCCTTATCCGACTTCACATCCACTCGCTTCAGCGTATACGCCTTATAATTCAGGGTCTCTCCATTCGAACCCGTCGACTTCAATGTCGTCAACCCCTTCTCGAACCAACGCAACTGGCCAATGTCCCCAAACCGCAAGGTCGCCATATTCACATCTGTCGTCACTTGCTGATCACGAAACTCCAGCACATAACACGTGTCCGTATTTTTAATGATCCGCTGAAGATCCAACGGCCAGGTTCCCGCACGCAACTCCACGAGACTCGTCGTACTGTTATTCGAGATCGTAAACTGGGCCTTGGAAAGAAAAGGAATAAAGAAAGACAGAACAAGAAGTTTTTTCATAGCGCGTGATGTTTTTATCTAAACAAAGGAAAACGTTGCAAAAAACGGTTTAGTATGAAAACGGTCCTACAGACCCTTGATAGTTTTCCCCATAATATCCGCCTCCGGTTGTTGAAAACTCGTCGACCCGAATTGATACCGCAGCAAATACCAGATCCCTTCAAATTTCTTATCCGCGCGGCCCAGCGTATAGTCCTTGTAAGTCAATGTCTCTCCGTTACTGCCCGCCTTCAATCGGTCCAACCCCTTGGCAAAATATTTCAGCTGCTCGACATTCGAAAAGGTCAGCGTATCCAGGCTCACGCCCGTCATAATCTCTTGGTTGCGATAGATCAGCGAGTAGGTCCCAACCCCGTCCGCATTCCGCTCGAGATTGATCGGCCACGCCCCGCCCCGCACTTCGACAACATTTTCCGGTAAATTCTTCGGCTTCGAATGAAAGCCGGCAAGTAAAACGAATACAACAGGTAAGATCAGCTTTTTCATATTATACATGGATTAATAACGGCCAATCCCCCATTTTTAGCATAAATCATGCCGATCAAAAGAGCGGCTGGAAGCCACTCGGCCGAAGGCCCATCCTTGGCCCTACCAGGTGCCGCAGGCACCGGTACCCGATTCGCGTGTCACCCCTCCGGACGCAAGCCTTTCAATCCAATCCCTAACGCAAATCCAACGCATGATCCGCCTCTACACTATCCATGCCACCCCAAACTTTCACAGCCGTCCACTTCGCCGCAGGCGCCGTCCAAAAAGCATCCGAAACAGAAAGCCCCAACGGCAAAAACACCTCCGTACACAAATACTCGCTCCCCGCCGTAATATACACATCCGCCAACCGCTCCTGGTGCCCCGCCAGTCCGATATTCAACCAACCCTCCTTCGCAAACGTCCCCGGCGCCCCAAGCGTCCGCTTGATCACCGCCGTCAACGCACTCCGCACCTGTCCGGGTGTCAAAGTCGCCGGCAACTCCTCACGCAGCGCCACATCCGCCAACGCATGAAAAGCGCCGCAACGGTACGTGATGCTCCGCCCCGTCACGGGATAGCTGCCGTCCACCGCGATAAGCCGCTCCTGCAACTCCGCATATCGCTGCGCAATCTTCTCCATGCGAAGGGAAAACTCCCGATACCGGGCGCCCGTCACATCCAGCACCGCCAGCAAAAAAGGTTGGATCACATACGAATTGTAATAGTCCTGGTGCATCGCCGGTCCATCCGCAAACGTCCCATCCCCCAGGTACCAATGCTGTGAGAACTCGCGGACCGCAAATTCTATCCGCATCGCATCATAGTCGTATCCATATTGGCAAAAAAAGGCCTCGATCACCGCCGGGAACAACAGCCAGTTACTATAACCCGGCGTGGTCGCCCGGGTCTCACGCAAGGCGACCACCACCTGCCGCCGCACGGCCGTATCGAGATGCTGCCAAAGCCACGGGCATCGAAGCAACCCCAACGCAAAAAAGGCGGCATCCACCAACGGCTGAGAGCCTTTCCAAACCATATAATCTTTTGCCCGCGGATTCACGGCATTCGCAACCGCCTTCAAAGTCCACTCCCGGTATTGTCGCCGCAACGCCACCTCTTCGGCAGATCCCCCTTCGCCATTCAGCCAGGGACCGATCCCGCTCAGCGTCCGGCCAAACGCCTCAAGATAGGTCACCCGCCGGCGCTCCGTGGCATTATCGATGCGAACCGACAACACCACCGGCATCGACGCATGCAGCCGGTCCTCCGCCAACGCCGACATCACCGGCCGCGAAACTTTATCCAGGTATGACACCCACAAAGCCCTATCCCCCTGACCAGAAACATACAACACCCAAACCAACCCCATCGATAAAAACGCTATTCTCATACGTTCCAATTATTCCAACTCATTCAACACCGCATGATCGATCCCCTCCAACACCTCCTGCTCCGGCTTCAACAACTCCAACACCACTACCTCATTCCGCCCCTTCTTCAACCACTCCGCCGGCACATATATCGTCTGCTGCGGCCCCACCCGCCAATAACGCCCCAAATGATGCCCATTCACCCACACACATCCCTTCCCCCACTTGCGCATATCAAAATACGTATCCGCCGGCTCCCCCATCTCAAAATACCCCCTCCGCACAACCGGCACGCCGCCACCAGGCGCAGCCGGTCCACCACGCAAGGCCAACCCCTCCACAGTGGAAAAAGGCAGAGGAAACATTGTCCACCCCATCACCTCCTCTCCCTTCCACTCCACCTTCCCCACAATCCCCTTCGTATTCTTCAAAAGGTAAGGTCCAAAATTGATCCTCCCCAAGTTCTCTACTAAAATATCCAATCGCACCTTCCCCGCCGGCAACGCGAGCGCCAAACTATCCTGGCGAAGCCGCCGATCCAACACCCCCACCCGCCGGCCATTCGCAAACACCACCGCAAAATCCCGCAATCCACCAATCCGCAACACACCCGAACCGCCCCCGGACACGACACTCCGATACATCACATATCCATACGCCTGGTTCAAATCTTCAAAACTCAGCGGCCGCGTAGCCGCCACCGGCGAAGGCAACATCCCAAACAAAGACCCCACCTCCGTCAACCGCACCGCCCCAACCGCAACCGCCTTCTTCGCCTCAGGCACCGGCGGCAAAATCACTCCCGCCGGCAAATGCCGCCCGATCACCTTCCGAAACACCCAAAACTTCCCCGTCGCATTCCCCGCTTCATCAAGAGGCGCATCATAGTCATAGCTGGAGATCTGTGGCTCATAAGGACTTCGGTCATTATAATTCCCCCCATTCATAAACCCCCTCGTCGTCCCTCCATGAAACATGTACATGTTGATGGATATCCCCGCCCCCAACACCGAATCCAACCTTCCCGCATATCGTTCCGCCGCGACCGTATGATGCTTCGTCCCCCACCAGTCAAACCACGCCGGGTACCACTCCGCAATATAATAGGGCCCGCGACCGCCATGATTCGCCCGCACCAGGGCCTTCACACGCGAAGGCTCATCCACCCCATTCACCGCCGGCAATAATCCCGGCAAATGTCCCTTCCCCACATCACCCGCGGGATCACACGTATACAGTAATCCGTCAAACCCTGCCTCGATAAACATCCGCCGGTTGATATCCAGGTATTCGGTATCACTCCCATAGCTCCCATATTCATTCTCTATCTGCACCATCAATATATTCCCCCCATGATTCACCTGCAACGGCGCCAACTGCCGCCCCACCTCCCGGATATAGCGACGGTACTCCGCCAGGTAGCCGGCTTCCTTACTCCTCACCACCAACCCAGGCTCCTTCTCCAACCAATACGGATACCCCCCAAACTCCCACTCGGCGCACACATACGGCGAAGGCCGCAACACCACCCAAAGCCCCTCCTCCTGCGCCGTCCGCACAAAGGCCGCGATATCGTTGTTGCCCGAGAAATCGAAGGCCCCCTTCTCCGGCTCATGCACATTCCAGAACACATACGTCCCCACCGTATTCAGTCCCATCGCCCGCGCCATCCGCATCCGCTGCCGCCACGCTTCCCGCGGCACTCGCGTATAATGCATCTCGCCCGAGATCATCAGGAATGGCTTCCCATCCAGCAAAAAAGTACTATCCCCCAACTCGAACCGATGTTGCGACCGGCCCACCAACACCGCCGCAACAAAACAAACGATTAAAAAAAAAGTCTTTCTCATAGCTTAGCTCGTTATTTTTAGTAGCCGGATTCTGCGCCAACACCGCAGCGCCCCCATCATAAGCAGCAAACCCCCGTAATCTACTTAAATTCGGGAATATATGTCAAAACAACAGCTACAACGTTTCCGTAAACTCCTGCCGGCCACATTGCTGTTCGCTGCACATGTGTTTGCCCAACAACAAATACCCGTTGCGCGCGGCTGGGCAAAGAACTCCATCAACACCGTCGTCTTCCGCAAGAATTCCCTCGCCTCCTACAAAAACCTCCAATACATCGCCTTCTACGACAGCACATCGCACCTCGTGCTCGGCCGCCGCAAACAAAACACCGCCAATTGGACCCTCCATCAAACCCAATACACCGGCGACACCCGCGACGCCCACCGCTCCATCAGCATCATCGTCGACGGCGACGGCTACCTCCACTGCAGCTTCGACCAGCACGACAGCCGCCTCCGTTATGTCCGCAGCACAAGCCCCGGCGCACTCGAGCTCGGCCCCGAAACAAGTATGACCAACACAAACGAATCCCGAGTCACCTATCCCGAGTTTGAGCGCCTGCCCGACGGCAATCTGCTTTTCCTCTACCGCGACGGCGCATCCGGCAACGGCAACCTGATCCTCAACAGTTACGATCGAAAGACAAAAACCTGGTCCCGCCTGCAGGACAAGCTCATCGACGGCGAAGGAAAACGCAACGCCTATTGGCAAGCCACCCTCGACGCAAACGGCGCCCTGCACATCTCCTGGACCTGGCGCGAATCCCCCGACGTCGCCAGCAACCACGACATCGCCTACGCCCGCTCCCGCGACGGCGGCCACACCTGGGAAACCTCCACCGGCAAGCCATACATCTTACCCATCACCGCCGCCACCGCCGAATACGCCATCCGCATCCCGCAGCACAGCGGCCTCATCAACCAGACCTCCATGTGCGCCGACGAAAAAGGCAATCCCTATATCGCCACCTACTGGCGTCCCAACAACACGCCTGTTCCTCAATACGAAGTAGTGTACAAAAAGGACGGAGGTTGGCAAACCAGCCAGGCCTCCACACGCACCACCCCCTTCCTCCTCGGCGGCGCCGGTACAAAGCGCATCCCCCTGTCACGACCGCAGATCATAGAAAAAGCCGGTCACTTATACATGATCTATCGCGACGAAGAACAAGGAAATAAAATAACCCTCGCCACCGCCGCCAACCCCGCCGGCCCCTGGACCGTCAAAAACCTCGGCGCAGACTCCTACGCCAATTGGGAACCCACCTATGATCCACAACTCTGGGCAGCCAAAAACATCCTCAACCTTTTCGTCCAGCGCGTCGGCCAGGGCGACGGCGAAACCCTCGAAAACCTCCCCGCCCAACCCATCTCCGTCCTCGCGTATATTCCCTAGCCCCGGCGCAAGGCAAAGCCGCGGAGCGGCTTACTCGCTTCGCAACGCGGCAGTCGGATTCATCCGGGCGGCGCGAAGCGCCTGCCCACTCACCGCCAGCAACGCCACAAAAACCCCAAGAAAACCCGCTCCAACAAACACCCACACAGACAACCCCACCCGGTACGTATACGCCTGCAACCACCGGTGCAACACCACCCACGCCACCGGCGCCGCCACACAAAACGCAATTCCCACCAACACCACAAACTCCCGCGACAAAAGCCCCCACAACTGCACCACACTCGCTCCCAGTACCTTCCTTACCCCAATCTCCTTCCTCCGCTGTTCCGCCACAAACGCCGCCAACCCAAAAAGCCCCATACAGGAGATCACCACGGCCAGCGAACCAAACACCCCCGCAAGCCTTCCCACCTGCTCCTCCGCCGCGAACTTCTGCCCATATGCATCATCGGCAAACCAATAATAGAAGGCATCCACGGGATTCCAGCGCTGAACCACCTTCCCGATCCTCGCCAAAGCCTCATTCACCGGCAAGGCTGCCGCGATCCGCAATACCAGGTAACGCTGGCGAACATTCGAAGCAAGGGTAAAGAATACCGGGCTGACCGGCTGATACGGAGACTCCATCACAAGGTCCTTCACCACACCCACAATGGGATGATCCACTCCGTGCCAGCGGATCACCTTCCCAACCGGGTCCTTCAACCCGGTAAACCGCACTGCCGACTCGTTCAAAATAAATGCCCCGCTGTCCGCTGCATTTCCCGGCAAAAAGTCCCGTCCGTCCACAAGAGTCCACCCGACCGTCCGGCCAAACTCATACCCTACAAACAAGGTGCCTATCGCCGGCACTATCCTCGGATCGCGTCCTTCCCAATCATAGCCGAGCATGGAATTATTCACATTCGTCGTAGGGCTCGAAGACACGGCCAGGTCAACAACAGCGCCCGTCCGTAGCAGCTCCTGCCGCAACGCATCGGCGTGACCGATCAGCTCCGGCCTGTTCACCGGCAAAGTGATCAATCCTGCCCGGCTATAACCCACAGGCCGGTCCTTTGCAAATTGCAGCTGCCGGTACACCACGATCGTCCCGATGGTAAGACTCATCGAGATCGTAAACTGCACAACCACTAATACTTTCCTCGCCAACCCGCCACGCCGCTTCGAGACCATTTTCCCTGGCTGAAAAGCAGACAGGTAAAATGCAGGATAACTCCCGGCAAGGATGCCGGTAACACCCGTAAACCCAAGCACGATCAGCCACCACCATCCATTTCCCCAGGGTACCCTTACCGGCCGGCCCGCCATCCCGTTAAACCAGGGCAGGCTCAACGCCATCAAACCCATCGCCAATAGTAACGCAAGAAAGGCCGTCAGCACCGACTCGCCGAGAAACTGCGCGATCAACTGACCCCGGCTCCCTCCCAATACCTTCCTGATCCCCGTCTCCAATGCCCGTTTCTCGCTGCGCGCCGTTGAAAGGTTCATAAAATTGATACAGGCAAGCAAAACAACTAAACCGCCAATAAATCCAAAGATCCGCACCGACTGCAAACGCCCCGCCACCATCTTCCCATTCTCTGCCCGGTCATACAAATGCCATTTGTCCATTGGATGCAGGGCAAGCTCTTCCAGGCCCTTCATATGCGCCTTGCTGAGGTCTTTGATCCTCGCCGACATCGCCTCAAAATCCCGTCCTTCCTTCAATTCGACAAACAGCTGGAAATGATGATTCGTCCAATCATCTTCACTCTCTCTTCCCGGGCAACCCGTATTTTCCCAACTCAGCAAAAAGGTATACATCGCCATCGAGCTACTCTCCGGCAGGTCCTCATACACGCCGCCGACCTGCAACACCGTCGAATCCCCCATGATCAGCCCTCGCCCGACCACATCTACCGACCCAAACAGGCTTCGGGCCATCGACGCATTGATCAGCACCGCCCCCGGCTCCTTCAGCGCCCACGCATTACCCCTAAGCATAGACAATCCGAACATCAAAGGGAACTCCGCCTCCGTCCAGGCGCCCCATCCCCCCAGCGATTTATCACCCGTCCGGAAGGTCCCACCAACCCCGGCCGCCAACGCCACCGCCGCGAAGTCATCCCGGTACTGCACCCGAAGCGCCGCGGCCATCGGCACACTGGCATAAGGCCCAACCTCCGTCGCCCCGTTAAACCGGCTAATGGAAAGTACCTCACCTAATCGCCCATGGTTGCGATGATAGTGGTCAAAACTCACCTCCTCCCACACCCAAACCCCGATCAGTAAGGATATCGCCATTCCCATCGCCAGCCCGGCAATATTGATGAAAGAAAAAAGCGGCCCCTTTAGCAGGTGCCGCCATGCGATCAGCAAGTAATTCCGCAACATAGTAGTTGATTATTGGTGAGCCGCCGTCCCGTTGTAATTAATCACCCCTTGCAGTATATCCCGGGCGATCTTTTCCTGATTGGTGACATCACTGATAAAGGCGCGATCCCGCGCATTATCGATATTCCCGCAAAGTATCAATACGGCAGGCACCGTAGCAGCCCGCAATACCCACACATGCTCCTGTGTCACCCGCAGCTCTTCGCCCACGCTGTAGCTCGGCTTCAACGCTTCAACCAGTGCACTACCCAGCCGCGTACTCTGCTGAAAATAATGGTTCTCCTTCGACACATAGATATGAAACCCATCCGCCTCCGGCCCACTGCCCGCATCCGTATGCAGCGAAATAAAAAGGTCCGCCTTCTTTGCCGCCGAAAGATCCGCCCGGTAATGCAAGGACGCCCGGTTATCCTTCGACCCGCCGGACAACATATCCTGGTCCCGCGTCAGCACGACAGTGACGCCATACTCCGAAGCCAGCTCCTTCACCTTCCGCGCGATCGACAAATTGATATCCTTCTCCTTCAATCCATTCGATGCAACGGCGCCATCATCCCAGCCGCCATGGCCGGCATCGATGATAACCGTCATAGGCTTCCCCGCAACCCGGCCGTCATGATCCGATCGGCGCGACCGATCCATCCGTCCGGAAAAAGCACACAACAATAAAACCGCAAGCGGTGCAACCATCCACCGGCTCAGTCGGCCGGAGTTACTAAAAGAGAATTGAGTGATCATGGTGATACGACGTTTTATAGATGACGAAAAAAAGGAATGAAACAATCCTGTCTGCCGGCTCTCAAGCGTCTGCCGCACCAACAATTCCGCATATGCCAACCCGTCACCGTCATCCACCGCACACCGGTCCGCCTCGAACTCATGCAGCGTCCGCAACTCCCGGTAGATAAAATAAAGGAAGGGATTGACCCAAAAAACGATCATCAATGGCCGCAACAATAACAGGTCAAGCGAATGCCGCTGCCGAATATGCACCAGCTCATGCCGCAGCATCTGCCGCCCCGTAACACTCTCCATATCGATATCCGCATGCCAGAATATCGTCTTCAAAAAAGAGAACGGCGTCCCCGGCTCCTGCGTCAGCAGGAAAAGCACATCCCCCCGCCGCTCGCGGGGATACCGCTTATAGAGTCGAAGAATAAACCCAAGCTCCCGCAGAAACACAAACCCCAGCAAGCCCGCTACCACCCAATAGGCCCAGGCAAGATACACGCCCCAATCAATTCCCGCCACCGGTGCAACAACCCCGGTCCGCACCCCCACATCTTCCCCCCAATTCCCCGGCGCCACCGCATGCAACACCCCCCGCAATCCCGGCGCCTCAGCCGCCCACGGAAAATATCCCGGCAACGGCGCCAACGGCATCACCAGGGCTAGCAATACCGTCCCCAACAAAAACCCGCGATTCCACCGGTGGAATATCCTGTTCCGCAGGAAGAGCCAATAGTAGGCAAACAACACCCCTGAAATGGCGGCCGACTTTAGCATCATCTCGATCATGGCTTCGGATTTTTAGCGTTCCGGATCTGTTGCAACAACTCCTCCAGCTCCTGCAAGCTCAATTTCTTATCGCTGACGAATTGCGATACCAGCTTGGCCGCACTCCCCTCGAAATATCCCTTGACCAGCTGCTGGGCGCTCTTCCGCCCATACTCCGCTTTGCTAACGGTAGCTTCGTAACAGTTGTTCCGACCCTGAACCGTGTACTCCACATATCCCTTCTCCACAAGTATCTTCAACAGCGTGGCGACCGTATTCGGATGCGGCTTCGGCTCCGGAGTCTCCTCCACGATATCTTTTAAAAATCCCCTCCCGATCTGCCAAAGGACAAGCATCACCTGCTCCTCCGCCTTCGTTAATGGCTTCATCAACTAAGTTTTTAGTCATACAAAAGAATAACTAAATTCTTAGTCGTCCAAATTTTTATACTAGAATTTTTAATTCCCCGTTTTAAAGCTGGCGCGAGCGCGTCTATCGCCCCTCTAAAATGAAATATTTCCTTTTTGAGAAATACACCTTATCGACCGACCTCCCCGCCGCGGAGGTCCGCCAACGCCTGGAAGCCAACCTCGAGGCCCGCCAGAACCTTCCCTTCTTAGTCCGCAACGCCACCCGCCCCTATATCGGCAGCCTCGACCAGGACGGTTTCGTCATCCGCCGGGTCCTCCACTGGCACAACTCCTGGCAGCCCATCACCAACGGCCATTTCATCAACACCCCCGCCGGAACCAGTATCGCCATCCGCATCCACCCCCATATCCTGCCCCTCCTCTTCATGACCTTCTGGACCTTCGTCATCGCCTCTGTGTTCATCGGCGCCGTCTTCGCCCATGCTCTGCTCTTTTCCCTCTTCCCGCTCGGCATGCTCATCGCCGCCCATACCCTCATCATCGTCAACTTCAATAAAGAAGCCGCCAAGACAAAACTGTTCCTCTCGAATCTCTTTCAATATACCGCCGCCTCAAACGTCGCATGAAATTCATCCCCTTCGAGAAATACAGCCTGACCACGCCTCTTAGCATCCCCGAAGCGCGGGAACGCCTCGCCGCCAACCTCGAACCGGTCCCCAAATCCACCTGGCGTAATCCAAAAACGACCATGCCCTACTATGGTACGCTCAACAACGATGGTTTCGAGATCCAACGGATCATCAACTATCGCAACTCCTTCCAACCAACCATCCACGGACGCTTCTCGAATGCCATGGGTGCAACCACCATCGAGATCCGGATGCGTCCACCTGTGATTACCGTGGTATTCATGATCATTTGGTTCACCCCGGTGACCCTCGTTTGCCTCGGCGTCCTGATCAGTAGCATCAGTAGTCTCATCCGCGATCCTCGCAGCTTCCAGCCCATCACCCTGCTCGTCTTCCTCTTGTGGGCCTTCGGCTATGGTCTTACCATGTTTGGATTCAAAACCGAATCCGCCAGGGCAAAAACTTTCCTCACCCATACTTTCAAAGCAGATCAGGTCAGCACAAGCCCCTCACCACCGTGATGAATGTCACCTCCGGGCTCCCCTTCACCCGCATGAACCCGTAAGTATGGTCCCGAAAACCCAGCCTCCCCATAAAATCCTTCCCATGGTGGGACAAAATCGTCCCGCCATGGGAAACATACAATAATACCCTTATCCATTTCCCCCTCATAACCACGCTCCCTCCACCCCGGCATCCAAATTGGTCAATAAAATATCAGGAACCCCTAAATCCTAAACCCGTGAAAACTCTTTACACTGCTAAAGGGCTTTACATGCTTATTATAGCCATGGTAAGCGCAGTCGCAGGAAAAGCACAGACCTCTTTAGAATTCGCCAGCGGCGGCGGCCCCGTTGGTGGTGGCGCTACCGTCACCCCCCAGGTCGTCACCTTCAAGGAGAATACGAACAACCCTACCGGTAACACCTTCGTCGCCTATTCCTCGCCAACGATCACAACGACTTTCTCGTTCACCAATCAGCAATATACTCTGCCGACCACACAGATGTCCACCGGACTCCCAATGGTCTTCGGCGCCGCCATTAACAACGGCGGCCCAAAAGCACTCAACGCCTCTTTTTACGCGCAGATGAGTTCCCTCGGTTCGCCCGTCGACGCAGACTTCACCTCGACGGAACTCGTCACCCCCGGCACAGGCATCTCCTGCCCCAATAACTACGCCACCGAATTCATGATCTCCGCCATGCCCCTCTACAACGCCGGTCTCTCCACCAGCGGTAGATACTACATGGGCGATATGAATATTACCTTCGGCGTGCCGGTAAGCGATCCCGTGATCCACCTCGTCGGCATCGGCGCATACTATAGCACGCTGGGCTTTACCGCCGAATTCGACTGCCAGACCGCCGGCGTTACCCTGTCAAGGCTGTCCGGCTCCGCCGAGCTTAGCGTCGCAAGTAATAGTATCGTGAACACTGCCGCCCACCCCAGCTCCACCACCGGCTCCGGAGCCGCCACCGGTTCCATCCTCGTAAAAGGCACCAACATCTCGTCATTGAGCTTCAAAGTCTATATAAAAGGGGATGGCGGTGCCTCCAATTGGGCCACCAGCAGTTCACACTCCGGTGACCAAATGCTCATCGGCGTCTCGGCCGCGGTCCCAACCCTGGTCCTGCCCATCACCCTGCGCAGCTTTACCGCCACGCCGCAGTCAGGCGGCGCCCTGCTCCAATTTATCACCGGCACCGAAAGCAACACAAGCTTCTTCGATATTCAATACAGCCCCGACGCCGACACCTGGCAAAGCATTGGAACCGTCACAGCCGCAGGCTTTAGCAACACGGAGAAAATATACACCTTCGTTCACCCGGCTCCCATCCCCGGCGCGAACTATTACCGCCTCCGGATCGTCGACCGGGACAACCATTCCACCTGGTCGCCCGTTGTCCAACTGTCCATCGCCGCCACCGGCCGCCTCATGGGCTATCCCAATCCCACCAGGGGTGACTACTACCTCACCGGGATCGTCAGCCCCTTCGTCGCCGTGACGGTCATGACCCTCGACGGGAAACCGCTGCAGGTAATGGAGAATTTCGTGATGAGCGCAGCCATCCAGCTCGGCCAGTACCCGACCGGTGTCTACCTCATCTCCGTAAAAGACAATGGAAGAACGCAGCTGTTGAAGGTGTTCAAGGAATAATTGCCCAAATATTGTATATTTAGGGTGACACCTTTCCTCAAACTAACACCCCGTTGTATGCACGCAAACTTTTTATTCTTCTTGTTCCCCTTCGTTTTTAGCTGGGGCATCGCCGCCATACTCTTCATTCCCTATTTCCTGCCGACGATCATCACCTTCATCCGCAGGAGCAACAGCGCTCGACGAAATAACTCTCGCCGCAAAAGAGCCCGATAGAACCCGGCTCTCCACAATATCTCACGCTCCGATAGGTCCCGGATAGGCCGGCCCATCGGTCGTCACCTCCATCCACCGCTCCGGAT
>Ga0157372_10003051_pt1 | contig 18053 bp, 17 predicted proteins | sample C55metaG_FD_115307 | JGI IMG/M metagenome (GOLD analysis project Ga0157372, IMG submission 115307) | Corn rhizosphere microbial communities from Kellogg Biological Station, Michigan, USA - C5-5 metaG | ecosystem: Host-associated > Plants > Roots > Rhizosphere > Soil | place: USA: Michigan... | reverse complement strand
GGAGCGGCTGGCGGCGTCGCTTGACCTCGGTGATCGCGTGCGGTTTCTTGGGCGGGTCAGCGAGCAGGAGAAGCTCTCGCTGCTGCGGCGGGCGTGGGCGCTGGTGTTCGCGTCGCCGAAGGAGGGATGGGGCATCACGAACCTCGAGGCGGCCGCGTGCGGCACACCCGTAGTGGCGTCCAACTCGCCCGGCATCCGCGAATCGGTGCGAGACGGTGACACGGGCTATCTCGTCGCACACGGAGACGTCCGAGCCATGGCGGCCTCGATGGGACGGCTCGCTGCCGATCGCGCGCTCGTGGAACGGCTTGGCGCGCAGGCGCGAGGCTTCGCGGAAACGTTCACCTGGGAGCGCGCTGCCGAGGAGACCGAACGGCATCTCGAGCGCGTGCTCGCCACCGGACGGTGACCTGATGCGCACACCAGAAAGCTCGATCGTCCGATGAGTCCCACGCTCCGAGTCGGGGAACTGTACGACCAGTTGCGCGACGCGCTGGAGCTCGAGCGCGTACCCGGCACCGAAGGGCTCGATCATCTCGTCCCGGGTGCCGACGTCTCGAGCCCGGGCCTCGCGCTCGCCGGATTCGTCGCGCGCTTCGCCTCCGAGCGGCTCCAGGTGTTCGGCGAAACCGAAGTCACCTATCTCCACTCGCTCGATGCCACGACCCGCCGCGAGCATCTCGCGCAGTTCTTCAGCTTCCCGGTGCCGTGCGTCTTCGTCACCAAGGGGCTCGAGCTCGACCGCGAGGTCGTGGACGAGGCGCGGAAGTCCGGCATCGCCGTGCTGCGCTCCACGCTGAAGACCAACGAATTCTACTCGCGGATCAAGCCGTGGCTCGAGGATTACTTCGCGCCGCAGACCACGTTGCACGGTTCGCTGGCCGACGTCTCCGGAGTCGGACTGCTCTTCATGGGTCAGAGCGGCATCGGCAAGTCGGAATGCGTGCTCGACCTCGTGGAACGGGGTCACCGACTCGTCGCCGACGATCTCGTGATCGTGCGCCGAAAGGGGAGCGACATCCTCATCGGTCGCGGCCACGAGCTGCAGCGGCACTACATGGAGATTCGCGGCGTCGGCCTCGTCGACATCCCGGCCATCTTCGGCGTGCGCGCCGTGCGACAGCAGAAGCGCATCGAGGTCGTGGTGCAGCTCGAGGAGTGGCATCATGAGGCGCCGGTGGAGCGCACCGGCCTGGATGGCGAGACGACGGACATCCTGGGCGTCCCGATCCCGCGCATCACGATTCCCCTCAATCCCGGGAAGAACATCACCGTGATCGCCGAGGTCATCGCGATGCATCACCTCCTCAAGTTCAGCGGCATCGATCCCGCCGAGCGGTTCAATGCGCGCCTGTTGAAGGAGATGCGCAACAAATCGGAGATTCACCGCTACCTGCGCGAGGATCATGAGTAACGCTCCCGGACTCGCTATCGTCGCCGGTCACGCCGACTTCGCGGCTGGCCTCACCTCTGCGGTGGAGGCGATCACGGGTCACGGCGACCGGCTGGTCCCGATCCAGGTCCGCGGGTTGTGCGGCGAGGACATCCAGGCGTTGCTGCGCGAGAAGCTGAAGGACTCGGGTGCGCTGGTGATCTTCACCGACCTGCAGGCCGGCAGCTGCACGATGGCGGCGCGCCGCGTGCTGCGTGAGGTGCCGGGCTCGGTGCTCGTGGCCGGCGTCAACCTGCCCATGCTGCTCGACTTCGTCCTCTCCTCGGGCACCGACCCCGTCGCTGCGGCGACGGCGGCGGCCGAGCGCGGGCGGACGGCGGTGAGCGTGCACGGAGGACCGGCGTGACGCTCGTGCTCAACCGCATCGACGATCGCCTCATTCACGGCCAGGTCGTCGTCGGGTGGGGGCAGCCGCTCGACGTGCACTTCATCGTGCTCGTGGACGACGCGGTTGCCTCCAGCGAATGGGAGCAGGAGCTGTATCGCATGGGCGTCCCGCCCGAGATGGAAGTCCGCTTCCTCTCGGTGAGCGACGCCGCGGCGCATCTGGACGATTACCGCACCGAGCCGCGCGCCGGCATCCTGCTCACCGGCGACATCGCGACGATGAGCCGCCTCGTCGCCGTCGCGGGCGTGCGCGACGTCAATGTCGGCGGCATTCATCATCGAGCCGGACGCGTACAGCACCTGCGTTACGTGTTCCTCACGCCGGACGAGCAGCGCGCACTGCGTGACCTCGCGGAGCAGGGCGCGGTGGTGACGGCGCAGGACGTCCCGGCGGCGCGGGCCGTGCCGCTCGAGGAGCTGCTCGCGGCGAGGGAAGGCGGATGACGGAATTGCTGCCGCTCATGCTGCTTGGCGCGGTCATCGGCCTCGATGTCGTCTGCTTCCCGCAGATGATGTACTCGCGGCCGCTCGTCGCGGCCACGCTCGCCGGCGCGTTCGTCGGCGATGCGACGCGCGGACTGCTCGTCGGCGTCCTGCTCGAACTGATCGCCATCGCCACGCTGCCGTTCGGCGCCTCGCGCTATCCGGAGTGGGGATCGGCCGCCGTCGTCGGCGGTGCCATTGCCGCCACGTTGCACACCGATCGCGCCGGCGTGATCACCCTCGGCGTGCTCGCCGGCCTCGCGACGGCGTGGGCCGGCGGCTGGACGCTCGTCAAGCTGCGGCAGTGGAACGCCTACCTCGCGCGTCGTCGTCGCCCGGCGCTCGATGCCGGAGCGCGCGGCGCGGTGATCGGTCTCCAGCTCGCCGGACTCACCGGGGATCTGGTGCGTGCGGCGCTGCTGACCGGCGTCGCGTACGCCGTGCTGTTTCCCGTTGCCGTCCATCTCGCCGGCGCCTGGTCGTTCAGTGGCCCGCCGTCGCGCAGCGTGGTCATACTGCTGGCCACCGCCGTTGCCACGAGCGCCGCTTGGGTCATTTTCCACTCGGCGCGCGGTGCACGATGGTATTTCGCCGGCGGCGTCGCGGTGGGTCTCCTCCTCCTGCTCGTCCGATGACGGCGCCCGCCTTCAGCGCAGCCGCGCCGTCCCCCGCGCCCGCCCCTTCGCTTCCGGCGTGTGTATGGGTGAAGGTGTTCACGCGCCTGCTCGCGATCCAGGGCGCGTGGAACTACGAGTCGCTGCTCGGCAACGGCATCGGCTTCTGCCTCGAACCGGCGCTGCGCTATCTCCCCGGTGGCGTGCACGGCGCGGCCTTCAAGGAGGCGATCGCGCGCGAGAGCGCGTACTTCAACGCGCATCCGTATCTCGCCTCCGTCGCCGTCGGGGCGCTCGCCCGTGCCGAGCTGTCCGGCGTACCGGCCGACCGGATCGAACGCTTCCGCACGGCGCTGTGCGGTCCGCTCGGCAGCGTCGGCGACCGTCTCGTCTGGGCGGGCTGGCTGCCGTTCGCCTCGCTCATCTCGCTGGCCGCGTTCGGGCTGGGCGCGCGCCCCCTGCTCGTGATCGGCATCTTCCTCGTGCTGTACAACGCGGGCCATCTTGCGCTGCGCATCTGGGGACTGCGCGTGGGTTGGACGCGCGGCCTCGCCGTGGCCCCCGCGCTCGGCAATCCGCTGCTGCGGCGCGGGCCGGCCCACGTGGCCCGGGCGGCCGCTGCGGCGGCGGGCGTCGCCCTGCCGCTCACGGCGGCACGCGTGCTGGACGGCGGCCCCGCGCTGCTCGCCGTCGTCCTCGTCGGGGCGGCACTCGTTTCGATTCTCCTCGTTCGCGTGCACGGCCGCGTCGAGGGTTACAAGCTCGCGCTGGTGCTGATCGCTCTCTTCGCCCTTCTCTCGGTGGCTCGCTGATGGTCGAACGAACGGTGCAGATCGTCAACAAGAACGGGCTCCACGCCAGGCCGGCGGCCGAGATCGTGAAGATCTCCGCCGGCTATCAGAGCGAGATCACGCTCGTGAAGGACGGCATGGAGGTGAACGGCAAGAGCATCATGGGTGTGATGATGCTCGCTGCCGAGTGCGGCTCCTCGCTCGTGCTTCGCGCCGATGGTCCCGACGCGGACGCCGCCGTCGACGCGCTGGCGACGCTCATCGCCAACCGGTTCGGAGAGCGATAGTGGATCAGCAGATCCGTGGCATTCCCGCATCGCCGGGCATTGTCGTCGGTCAGGTGCACCTCCTTCGCTGGGAGGTGCCCGACGTTCGCCACCGGATCATTTCGGACGAACACATCCCCGAGGAGATCGCGCGCCTGCACGACGCACTCGAGCGCGCCAAGGAACGACTGCGCCTCCTGCGCGCGCGCGTGGATGCGGCGGCGGGGCCGGAGGAGGCCGCGATCTTCGACGTCCAGCTTTCCATCATGGACGACCAGGAGCTCGTGCGCGGTGTCGAGGAGCTGATCCGCCAGAATCTCGGCGCGGAGAAGGCGTTCGATCTCGTGATGCTGGAGTGGCGCAACCGGTTTGCGCGTCATTCGGCGCCGATGCTGCGCGAGCGCGTCGGCGACCTCACGGACGTGCACATTCGCGTGCTGTCCATCCTGCTCGGCCTTCCGGATCACGACCCGGTCGACCTGCCCGCCGGCGCGCGAGCCATCCTCGTCACGCACGACCTCACGCCGAGCCTTACGGTGCAGCTCGATCGCGCTGCGATCGCCGCCATCGCGACCGATGCCGGCACGCGCACGTCGCACGTCGCGATCCTCGCGCGGTCACTCGGGCTGCCGGCGGTGGTGGGCCTGCGCACGGCGACGTCGGAGCTGCGCGGCGGCGAGCGCGTGGTGCTCGACGGCGGAACCGGCATGCTCGCCATCAATCCCACCGACCAGGAGATCGAGGCGTATCACGAGCGCCAGCGCGAGGAGGAGCTCGCCGAAGCGTCGCTCGCCGAGCTGGCAGCGGTCGAAGCGGTCACGCTCGACGGCGTTCGCATCACGCTCCGCGTGAACGTCGACATCCCCGAGGAAGCAGAGGCCGCGACCCGCAGTGGCGCCGAGGGGGTGGGTCTGATGCGGACGGAGTTCCTCGTCGTCGGACGCGCGGCGATGCCGGACGAGGAGGAGCAGTACCGCGCGTATCGTCGGGTCGTGGAGGCGTTCGCCGGCAAGCCCGTGGTGATCCGCACCTTCGACATCGGCGGCGACAAGCTGCCCGTCGGCGGGTATCCCACGGAGCCCAATCCATTCCTCGGCTGGCGCGCGATCCGCATGTGCATCGACCGGCCCGATCTCTTCCGCGTGCAGCTCCGTGCACTGCTGCGGGCGGCGGTGCACGGAGACCTCCGGATCATGCTGCCGCTCGTCGTCACGCTCGACGAGGTGCTGGCGGCGCGTGCACTGCTCGCCGAGTCGGCGGAGGAGTTGAAGGCGCGCGGCGCAGAGCACCGGACCGACGTCCCGCTCGGCATCATGATCGAGACGCCGGCGGCGGCCGTTGCCGGCGACACGCTGGCGCGCGACGTCGACTTCTTCAGCATCGGCACCAACGATCTCGTGCAGTACACGCTGGCCGTGGACCGGGGCAACGCCAACCTCGCGGACCGCTTCACGCCGCTGCACCCCGCCGTGCTGGAGCTCATTCGGCGCACGGTGGAAGTCGCGGAGCTCAATGGCATCGACGTCGCCGTCTGCGGCGAGATGGCATCGCAGCCGTTGATGGCCTTCGCCCTGCTCGGACTCGGCGTACGGCAGTTGAGCGTCGCGCCGCGCTCCGTGCCGCTGGTCAAGCGCATCGTCCGCGGCGTGACGTTCTCCCACGCGCGGCTGGCCGCGTCCGCGGCGCTGCGCGCCCGCACGGCGGAGCAGGCACGCCAGGAGCTGGCGCGGCACCTCCGCGACGCAATCGGCGATGCGCCATACCTCTACGACGGCTTGCCCGCCGTCGGCTGACCGGCTTTCTTTCGGCGTCGCCGTCGCCTGACGGCGCCTGCGGGCCCGGCAGCATGGTGTCGGGCCTTCTTTCTTCCTCTCCAACTGCCAGTGGGGAACCCGCCTGTGTTCGATCGCAGTCTCTTCACGTCCGAATCAGTCACCGAAGGGCATCCCGACAAGGTCGCCGATGCCATCTCCGACGCCGTCCTCGACGCGCTGCTGACGGAGGATCCCGCCTCGCGCGTCGCGTGCGAGACGCTCGTTACCACCGGCCTCGCGGTCATCGCCGGTGAGATCACGACGAAGGCGTACGTGCACCTCCCCGACATCGTGCGAGACACCATCGCACGCATCGGCTACAACGACGCCGGCTTCGGCTTCGACAGTCAGACGTGTGCCGTGATGAGCACGATCGATCGCCAGTCGGGCGACATCGCGATGGGCGTCGACACCGGCGGTGCCGGCGATCAGGGTATGATGTTCGGCTACGCGACCGACGAGACGGACGAGCTCATGCCGATGCCGATCCAGCTCGCGCATCGCCTCACCAAGGCGCTCGCCGATCGCCGCAAGGACGGCAGCCTGCCGTGGCTGCGTCCCGACGGCAAGGCGCAGGTCACCATCGTGTACGAAGACGGTCAACCCGTTGCCGTGGACACGGTGGTCATCAGCACCCAGCACGCCGAGCACGTGAGCAACACGAAGATCCGCCGCGCGATCATCAGCGACATCATCGAGGCGGAGATTCCCGAGGAGCTGCGCCCGAAGAAGGTGAAGTACCACATCAATCCCACCGGTCGCTTCGTCATCGGCGGTCCGCAGGGCGACGCGGGCCTCACCGGCCGCAAGATCATCGTCGACACCTACGGCGGCATGGGGCGTCACGGCGGTGGGGCCTTCAGCGGCAAGGATCCCTCTAAGGTCGACCGTTCGGCGTGCTACGCTGCGCGCTGGGTGGCGAAGAACGTTGTCGCGGCAAGGCTGGCCCGGCGGTGCGAAGTGCAGGTGGCGTACGCGATCGGCGTGGCCGAGCCTGTTTCCGTCCGCGTGGACACCTTCGGGACGAACACCGTGCCCGAAGCCCGCATTCTCGAGGCGGTGAAGGCGAACTTCGACCTCACTCCCAAGGGAATCATGAAGGCGCTGGACTTGCGAAAGCCCATCTACAGCGCCACCTCGGCATACGGCCACTTCGGCCGCACGCCGGAAAAGATCGGCCGCGGCAGCTCTGGGGGTACGACCTTCACCTGGGAGCGCACCGACCGCGCCGCGGCGCTGAAGCGCGCGGCGAACGCGTAGCACCGATGGTCCGTCGGCGGCGTCTCCTGGCGCCGCCGACGGGGTGGGGGAGTCATGATCGAAGTCATCGTGTCGCGGCTCGGCCTCGACAGCACGAACAACAGTTACGTCGTCATCCTGCAGGAGCGCGGCGGCGCGCGCCTGCTGCCGATCTGGATCGGGCAGCCGGAAGCGGAGTCGATCGTGATGCACATGCACAACGTGAAGCGCCCGCGCCCCATCACCCATGACCTGGTACGCAGCCTGATCATGGGAATGGACGCGCAGCTGCGCCGAGTGCAGATCACGCGCGTCGAGAAGCAGACGTATTACGCGGAGTTGCACCTGCAGCACGGCGAGACGCTGGCGCGCATCGACGCACGTCCGTCCGATGGCATTGCCATCGCGCTACGGCTCGGGGCACCCATCTTCGCCGCCGAGTCGTTGCTCATCGAGCCGGGTGAGGAGACGGCGGATGAGGAGGGCGACGAGCCCGAGTTCGGTGGCGATGAGGCCCCGGCCGGCGAGGGCGAGCTGACGAGCGAACAGTTGAAGGCCTACCTGGAGAACCTGCGGCCTGAAGATTTCGGCAAGTTCAATCCCTGAGTCCGTGCGGCGCCTCGTGGTCGTGCTCGCCGCGGCGTTCAGTGTGCTGGCTGCGCGCCGTGCGCAGGCGCAGGACTCGCTCCCCCCGCGACCGCCGATGCCCGCTGTCGTGTCCGGACGCGTCGTCATTCCCTCGCCGCAGAAGGAAGTGCCGGTGCCGGGGATCTTCGTCACCGTGCATCGCGTCGGCCCCGACAGTGCGGGCCCGCTCGACTCGGTGCGCACCGATGCCGGCGGACGCTACACCGTTCACTACACGCGCTTCGGCAGCGACGACGCGCTCTACTTCGCCGCCGCCGTGTATCGCGGCATCGCGTACTTCACCTCCCCGCTGCGCGGCGAACGCACGGAAGGCGACGACGCCGAAATCACCGTCTTCGACACGACGAGCCGCCCGGTCACGCTGACCCTGCAGGGACACCACGTCGTCGTCAGCGCGCCCGATGCGAACGGGGCGCGTGAGGTAGTAGAGGTGTACGAGCTGTCGAACGATACGACGGCCACGCTCGTGCCGCGCGACTCGCTCTCGCCGGTCTGGTCAACGGCCATTCCGGCGGAGGCGAGCGACTTCTCGCCGGGCCAGGGCGACGTCGCCGCGTCGGCACTGACGAGACGCGGCAACCGCGTGGAGCTCTTCGCGCCGTTCGGTCCGGGCGTGAAGCAGCTGAGCTTCAGCTACGTGCTCAAGGACGGTGCATTCCCACTTCGCATCACCCTCGAGCGGCAGACGGGGGTGCTCGAGGTGCTGCTCGAGGAGCAGGCCGCGCAGGCGCGTGGCACCTCGCTGCGCGCGCAGGGCTCGGTGAGCACGCAGGGGCGCACGTTCAAGCGCTTCCTCGCGCAGGGCGCGCCAGCCGGCGAGACGATCCGCATCGACGTGCCGACGGCCGCCGGCGCGACGCGCGTCAACGTGCTGATCGCGGTGGCGGTGGTCATCGTGCTGGCGATGGCGGCGGCGCTGTGGCGGGCGTTGTCACGTCGCACGCCACGCGTCTCGCTGGCGACGGGCGCGTCAGTCGACGCACCCGCGTCGCCGGATTCGCTCGTCGCCGCGATCGCCGCACTCGACGCGCGCCGCGAGAGTGGAGACGCGACGCTCGATGCGGCGCACTACGCGGCGGAACGCGCGGCGCTCAAGGCGCGACTCGCTGCGGCGCTTGCCGCGCGGGCGGGCGCGGAATAGATTCGACGCACAATCGAACGCGGACGGGGATACGGAAGCCGGTGCAAGGCCGGCGCGGCCCCGCCACTGTAACGGGCAGCAGCACGCGCGCCCAACACCAGCGCCACTGACTTCGGTCGGGAAGGCGGGGACGCGCGGCCCGGAGCCAGGAGACGACCCCGTCCGCGCAGCGTTCACAGGTCCTCGGGGGAGGGCGGTGACGACACGCGTCCGGCTCCATCGTACGTCGACGCGTCCGTTGCGGGCACTTTCCCGGAGAGGAGAGTGCCCGTCGTGTTTTTCGCCTCGCATACCGGTCGTGTCGCCATCGCGCTGAGCTGGAGCGCCCTCGCGCTCCTCGGCGCCTGCCGCACCGACGCGCCGCGCGCGGCGGGAGCGCACGACGATTTCGGCGATGCGATCGCCAGCGCGCCTACGCCGCATCGCATCGTGTCGCTCAACCCCACGACGACCGAGCTGCTCTACGCCATCGGTGCCGGCGATCGCCTTGTCGGGCGCACGACGTGGGATCTGTATCCACCCCAGGTGCGGGACGTCCCCGATCTCGGACCGGGGCTGCGTCCGAACGTGGAGGCGGTGATCGCGACGAGGCCGGATCTCGTCATTCTCTATGCGAGCGATGACAATCGCGATGCCGCGCGACGGTTGCGGGCGGCCGGCATCCGCACCGTCGCCTACCGGGTGGATCGCATCGTCGACTTCGCGCGCGTCACGCAGGCGCTCGGTGCCCTCACCGGCGATACCGTGGCTGCGCGTGTCACGGTGGACACGGTGCAGCGGACGCTCGCGCGCGTCCGCGCGGCGACTGCCACGCTGCAGCACCCGGCGGCGTTCTGGATTCTCTGGGAGAATCCGTTGCTCGCCGTCGGCGGCGGGAGCTTCCTGAACGAGCTCCTCACGGCAGCCGGCGCGCGCAACGTGTACGACTCGCTCCCCGGCCCGTCGCCGGCAGTGAGCTTCGAGGACCTGGTGCGGCGTGATCCCGACGTCGTGCTCGCGAGTCCGGAATCGCGGAGACACATGCTCGCTGATCCGCGGTGGCAGGCGCTGCGCGCCGTCCGCGACGGGCGGGTGCTGGTCTTCGATACCACCATCGTCAACGGTCCATCGGCGCGCGTCGGAGCGAGTGCGGTGTCCCTGGCGCGGCTGCTCCATCCCGGGTCGATCTAGATGCGCCTCTCGCGCTGGGCGCTGATCGTTGTCGTGCTTCTTGTCGCAGCAGTGGTGGGCGTGGCATACGGCACGCTGCGTCTCACGCCGCTCGAGGTACTGCACGGTGCGCTGGGCATGGGGAGCGCGACGCAGGTCGTCGTCGTGCGGCAGCTCCGGCTGCCGCGGGTGTTGCTCGCCGCGCTCGTCGGCGCGGGCCTTGGCGCGTCGGGCGCTGCACTGCAGGGCGCCACGCGCAACGGACTTGCCGAGCCGTACCTGCTCGGCGTGTCGGGCGGCGCGGCCGTGGGGGCGGTGATCGCCGTGGCGCTGCACGCGCCCGCTGCCGTCGTGCCCTTGGCTGGTCTCGTCGGCGCGCTCGCTGCCGTCGCACTGTCGCTCGTCGTCGCGCGAGCGTCGGGCGGGCAGGGGGACGCGCGCGTTGTGCTGATGGCGGGCGTCGTGGTGGGTGCCTTCGCCAACGCCGCGATCATGGTGGCGCTGGCCGGTGTGGACGCGAACGCGGTGCGCGGTGCGCTCTGGTGGATGATGGGCTCCGCCGCCGACGCCACGTGGGGGCAGGTGCGCGCGCTCGCCGTGTACGTCGCCATCGGTGTGGGAGCGTTGCTCGCGCTCGCACGCGCGATCGATCTCCTCGCGCTCGGCGAGGACGCTGCCGCGGGAATGGGTGTCGACGTGGCCCGCGTCACGTTGGCGGTGTACGTGGCGGGCGCCCTGCTCGCCGCCGGTACGGTGGCGGCGGCGGGACTGGTCGGCTTCGTCGGCCTGCTCGTGCCACACCTTGCACGCATGGCCGGTGCGCGCACGCACCGCTCCATCATCGGTGCTGCCGCGCTCGGTGGCGCGGCGTTGACCGTGCTGGCCGACCTGGTGGCAAGGGTGGCACACCCGCCGGCCGAGCTGCCACTCGGTGCAGTGACGGCCATCCTTGGCGTGCCGTTCTTCCTCTCGCGACTCCGGCGGCTCACGTGATCGCCTTTCACGCGGTGAGCGTCCGCTATCCGCGGCGCGGGGTGCCGGCACTCGACGCGGTTTCGCTCGCGGCGCCCCGGGGCGCGCTCACCGCCGTCGTCGGTCCCAACGGCAGCGGCAAGAGTACCCTCGTGCGCGCGCTCGTCGGTCGCGTGCCGCTCGCCAGCGGCCGGATCACCGTCGATGACCGATCGGTCGATGACGCCGGCCGCCGCGCGTTGGCGACGCGGGTCGCCGTGGTGGTGCAGCGCGAGGAACCTGCCTTCCCGTTGCGCGTCCACGAGTATGTCGCCCTGGGGCGATACCCTCACCTCGGCCTGTTCCGCGCGCCGTCCCGGGCCGATCGCGACGCGGTCATGGGCGCGCTGATGCGGACCGGCGTCGTTCATCTGGTGGATCGCTCCATCACGGAGTTGTCGCGCGGCGAATGGCAGCGCGTGCGACTCGCCCGCGCGGTCGCGCAGGGCGGCGATGCGATCGTGCTCGACGAGCCAACCACCTTCCTCGATGTGGGTCACGAGATGGGCGTGTTCGAGCTGATGAGCCGCCTGGCGAAGGAAGGTCGTGCCGTGCTGCTCGTGAGCCACCAGCTCAATCTCGTCGCGCGTTTCGCCGACCACATCGTGCTGCTGCATCGCGGTGAGGTGGCGGCCAGCGGCTCGCCCGCCGACGTGATGCAGGGCGCCGTACTCGAACGGGTTTACGAGTGGCCTCTCGTCGTGACGCGAGATCCGGCCGTCGGTGCCCCGGCACTCGTTCCACTTCGTGCTCCATCGCGCGACTGACGCGCGAGCAACTGTTCTCTCCGGACTCTGATCATGTCTCCTCGTCGCACGTGCATCCTTGCCCTTCTGGTCATTCCCTCGACGCTGCCCGCTCAGGGCTCGTCACGTGACACCGCGCGCACGTCACCCATCGTCGTGACCGCCACCCGCTCGGAGATGGCGCGCGAGCGGGTTCCCGAATCCGTGTCGGTGCTGACCGGCGAGCAGCTGCGCCGTGAGGGCATCGTGACCATCGCCGAGGCGCTGCGGCAGGTGCCGGGTGTGGCGCTCGCTCAGTCGGCGTCGTACGGCGCGGCAACGTCGCTGTTCATTCGTGGCGGCGAGAGCAAGTTCACGAAGGTGCTCCTGGACGGCGTCCCCGTGAACGACGCCGGCGGCGCGTTCGACTTCTCCACTCTCACCACCGACAACGTGGAGCGCATCGAGGTGGTGCGAGGCCCGTCGAGCGTGCTGTACGGCTCGGACGCCGTGGCCGGCGTGGTGCAGATCTTCACCCGTCGCGGCTCGCGCGGCGTACACGCCGACCTGTCGGCGCGCGGCGGCGGCTTTGGAACGACGGACCTCGAGGGATCGGCGCGAGGCGCGGTCACGCCGGGCGCCTCGGTGCTCGACTGGTCCGTCGGCGGGGCACGCCATCGCACGGATGGATATCAGTCGTTTAACAGCGCGTTCATGGACAACACGCTCAGCGGACTACTCCGTGCTGCCCATGGCGCTGCCGATGCCGCGCTCTCCCTGCGCTACGGTGATGTCGCGCTCCACTTTCCCACCGACGGCAGCGGGCAGGTGGTGGACAGCAACGCCGTTCACCGCGAGGACCGCCTCGCCATTGGGCTCGACGCCGGCATTCGCGTGAGCGAGGTCGCCAGCGTTCGTGCCATGCTCGCCTCCAACGACGTGCACGCGGTGACCGACGATCAGCCCGACAGCCCGGGGGACGATCAAGGCTACTACTATTCCACTGCCGATCGCACCCGCCGACGCAGTGGAGACGTGCGTCTCATCCTGAATCTTCCCGCCGCGTCGACATTCACCGTGGGTAGCCAGGTGGAGCGCGAGTGGCAGGCCAGCGCCACGACGAGCAACTATGGCCCGAGCGGCTTCACTGCCTCGCGGCGCACCCGCGGTGTGTACTCGCAGTTGTTGTTTGCCCCCGGCGATCGCTACACGGCGACGCTTGGCGGCCGCTACGAGCACAACGAGCGCTTCGGAGACTTCTGGACGTGGCGCTCGGCGGCCAGCGCGCGTATCGCATCCGGTACGCGGCTTCGTGTCAGCGCCGGCACTGCATTCCGCGAACCGACCTTCCTCGAGAACTTCGGCAGCGATTTCGTGATCGGGAATCCCGCTCTGCGGCCCGAGCATTCGCTCAGCATCGACGCCGGCGTTGAGCAGAGCGTGGGGAGCGCCGCCACGCTCAGTGCCACCTGGTTCGCCAACTCGTACCGCGACCTGATCGATTACACCTACTCGGCGACCGCGCCCAACTATTTCAACCTCGCCCGTACGCGCACGACGGGCGTCGAGCTCGAGGGACGGGCCGAACTGCCAGCGGGCCTGCACGCCGATGGGTCATTCACCTATCTCGACGCGCGGGTCGTGAATCCCGGCGCGAGCGCGGACGTGTCGGCCACCTTCGCGCCGAACGCGCGACTTCTCCGCCGGCCGATGCAGACGCTGGACGTTGGGGTCGGCTATCGCACTAAGCGACTCGGCGCGGACCTGCGCGCCCGACGCGTCGGCGAGCGCGATGACGTGTTCTTCGCCCCCGACTTCACGTCGAGCCGCGTCGCGCTTCCGGCGTACACGCGTGTCGATCTCTCCGGCGACGCTGCTCTCACCGGCGACCGCGACATTCGCGGCGCCGCATCGCTCACCCTCCGCGTCGACAACCTGTTCGACGCTCTCTATACGGACGTCGCCGGCGTGAACTACGACTTCGCCAGGTCCGACGAGACGAGCCTCCGCCTCACTGGCTACCGCGCCTCTCCGCGCCGTCTCCTCGTGGGTCTGCGCCTGAGCTACTGAAAACTTGTAGCACCGCACCTGGCTCGGTTCACGGTTCACCCCCGCCCGGGCCGCCCGCTAAATTGCGACCATGCCCCTCCTCGCCACTCCGGCGATCGTGCTCCACGCGTTCGACTACCTCGAGTCGTCGCGCATCCTGCGGCTCGTCACGCGCGAGGGCGGCGTGCGAAGCGCTCTTGCCAAGGGTGCACGTCGATCCTCGCGGCGGTTCGGCAGCGCGGTGGACCTGTTCGCGCAGGGGAGCGCGCAGCTCTACGTCAAGGCAGGCCGCGACCTCGATAATCTCAGCGCGTTCGACGTCGAGCGTGCGCGTGCGGAGCTGGCCGCCGATCTCGGTCGCTTCTCCGGCGCGTCCGCCATCGCCGAGCTGACGCTGCGCTTCGGCCGCGACGCGGCGGATGTCGCCCTGTTCGACGCCGTCGCCGCAGCGCTCGACGCGCTTTCCATTGCAGCACCCGAGGAGGCGCTTTCCGTCACACTCGCCGGTGCATGGCGGATTGTGGCCGAGCTGGGATTTGCGCCGGCGCTCGATCTCTGCGCCGACTGCCACGCCCCGCTCGCACCCGAGGACACGGTCATGTTCAGCCACCGCGCCGGTGGCGCGCTCTGTCTCCGCTGTGGGCGGCTCGCACCAGCCGGCCGAAAGCTCCCGCCCGAGGCTCGCGCATCGCTCCGCGGTTTCATCGACGGCGAGCATCCGTCGTCGCTGGACGACGCCTCCGCGCGCGCCCACCAGCGCCTGCTGCGCGAGTTTCTCGCCGAGCATCTGGCCGACGGCCGTCCGCTGCGCGCGATGGAGCTGTGGGAGGACCGCCGGTTGTGACCCCGTCCTGACGATGATCCTCGGGACTGCCGGCCACATCGACCACGGCAAGACGACGCTCGTTCGCGCGCTCACCGGCGTGGATACCGATCGCCTGCCGGAAGAGAAGCGCCGAGGCATCACGATCGACCTCGGTTTCGCGCCACTCGCGCTGGAGGGCGTCGGCACGCTCGGCATCGTGGACGTGCCTGGTCACGAGGGGTTCGTGCGCACCATGGTGGCCGGCGCGACGGGAATCGACCTCGCGCTGCTCGTCGTCGCTGCCGACGAGGGCGTCATGCCGCAGACACGCGAGCACCTCGCCGTGCTCTCGCTTCTCGCCGTGCGCGGCGGAGTCGTCGCGCTGACCAAGTGCGACCTCGTCGACGACGACTGGCTCGCGCTGGTCGAGGACGACGTACGTACGATGCTCGCCGGTTCGCCACTCGCCGCGGCGCCGATGGTCCGCGTCTCCGCCTCGACAGGCGCGGGATTGGCCGACCTCCGTGGCGCGCTAACTGCCGAGGCGCTTCGCATTCCGCGCGCGCACGAGGACGATCTCTTTCGACTTCCCGTCGACCGCGCCTTCACCGTGCGCGGCACCGGCACCGTCGTGACGGGCACGGTCTGGTCGGGGACACTCCCGCGGGACGCTGCGCTTCGGCTCCTCCCCGACGACGAGCCGGTGCGCGTGCGCGGTCTGCAGGCGCACGGTCACGCCGTGGAGCAAGTGCATGACGGCGAACGTGCCGCCATCGCGCTCCAGGGCGTCGACGCGGATCGGCTCGCACGCGGTGCGGTGCTCGTGCAGGGAGACGCCTGGCGACCGTCGCGGATTCTGCGCGCTGACGTGTCGCTGCTCCCCGATCTTCCGCTGACGCTCGGACCCCGGCGGCGCGTTCGCCTGCATCTCGGCACTTCGGACGTGGAGGCGCGGCTCGTTGCGACCGGGGGGCCGGTTCAGGGCGGCACCACCACCGCCGTGCGTCTCGTGCTGGACGAACCCGTCGTCGCGCGCGCCGGCGACCGGTTCGTACTTCGCGACGCCTCGCCGGCGCGCACCATCGGGGGCGGTGTGATCACGGATCCGGTGGCGCCGCCACGCGCCAGGCCGTGGCCACTCGCGCCGCGCACGCCTTTGGCGCTCCTCGAGGCACTCCTTCGCGAGGCCGGAGCGCACGGTGTCTCGATGAACGAACTGCCCGTGCGGCTGGGCGTGCCGCCGTCGCGTATCGCGGAGGTGATAGGCGCCGTGAAATGCTCGCACATCGGCCACCGCCTGCTCGGCGCCGATGTGCTGGCTGCCCTGGAGCGCGAGGCCGCTGTCATCGTCGCGAAGCATCACGCCGAGCATCCGCTGGAGGCGGGAGTGCCGCAACAGTGGCTGCGCTCGCGCATCGCTGCCCCAGACGACGTCGCGACGGCCATCCTCGCGCGCCTCGAGGAGCAGGGTGCCCTCATCGCCGAGCAGGGCACGGTCCGGCTCCCGGACTTCACGCCGCGGCTATCGTCGGCCGAAGAGCTGGTGCGCGAGCGGCTCCTCGATGCGCTGGACGCGGCTGCGAGCGAGCCACCCTCGCTCGACGAGCTCGCACTGTCGCTGCACGTCGCCCCCGAGTCGCTGACTGCTGTCGCGCGGCTCCTGGCCCGCGACGGCGTCCTCGTGGCCGTCGAGCCGGCTCGCTACTACCCGGCGCGGGTGGTGAAGGAGCTCGTCCAGCGCCTGCACGCCGGCATGACGGGCGATGCCGGATACGGCCCGGGCGAGCTGCGCGAGCTGCTGGGGTTCTCGCGCAAGTTCCTCATCCCGTTTCTTGAGCACTGCGACCGGGTCGGCGTCACCCGCCGGGACTTGGAGGGCAGGCGGCGCCTCGTCACCGGCACGAGGACCATTTCTTGATTCGTTCCGCACCGGCTCGTAGCTTCAAAAATGTGACGTGATCGGCTCGGCCGCCCCACGTCTCCAGCACGAAGCACTACCTCGACCTCTCAGCGCGGAGCTTTCCAGGGATCCTGTCTCGTCAGCCGGAGTCATCATGCATCACCGTTGGGCAGCACTTGCGCTCGTGCTCGCCCTTGGCGCCGTGGCGCCAACGCCAGCGGCGGGGCAGCGCGCGGCGCCGCCCCGGGAGCGCAGGCTGGGCACGCTCGGTCAGAACTTTCCGAACCCGTTCAAGCCGGACACGTACATTCCGTTCACCGTGGACGACTGCAATGGGCCGGGCGGGCAGCGACTCGTGTCGCTGCGCGTCTACAACGTCCTGGCGCAGCTCGTCGCTACGCCGGTGCTTCACGGCGCCGGTGTGCCGGTGGCCGGCGTTCGGCTCAGCTGTGGCAGCTATCTCGCGTACTGGGATGGACGCATGCTGCGCGGCCATCATCAGGCGACCTCTGGCGTCTACGTCTACGAGCTGGTGGTCGATGGCCAGCGATCGTCCCGGAAGATGTTCGTCGCCAAGTGAGCCGGCGGGGATTCCGCGCCCGCACGGCATCGGCGTTGCCCTCTGATCGCGTACTACTTCGGCAACCTGAAGGGGATCTCCCATGATCAATCCAGACCGTCTGACCGTGAAGTCCGGCGAGGCGCTCAACGAAGCTGCCTCGGAAGCCCGGCGGAACGGCAATCCGCAGGTCTATGACACGCACCTGCTGCTCGTCCTTCTCAACCAGGAGGAGAGCATCGTCGTTCCGGTGCTGCAGAAGCTCGGCGCCAGCGTGGCCGCGCTGCGCGAAGCCGTCCAGCGCGAGATCGCGCGCTACCCGAAGCAATCTGATGCGCAGCCGACGATGAGCCGCGACCTCACGGCCGTGCTCGACCGCGCCGAGAAGGAAGCCAAGGATCTCGGCGACGAATACGTCAGCACCGAGCACCTCCTCCTCGCGCTGTCCGACACCAAGGGCGCCGAGAGTCGCGTGCTGCTCAACAACGTCGGAGCCTCGCACAAGGCGCTGCTGGCCGCGCTCGAGGCCGTGCGCGGCACACATCGCGTCACGGATCAGAATCCGGAAAACCAGTACCAGGCCCTGCAGCGCTACACGCGCGACCTTACCGACGCCGCGCGTGCCGGCAAGCTCGATCCGGTGATCGGGCGCGACGAGGAGATCCGCCGCGTCGTGCAGGTGCTGTCGCGTCGCACGAAGAACAACCCGGTGCTCATCGGCGAGCCGGGCGTCGGCAAGACGGCCATCGTCGAAGGGCTCGCACAGCGCATCGTCAACGGCGACGTCCCCGAAGGACTCAAGAACAAGCGCCTGCTCTCGCTCGACCTCGGTGCCCTCATCGCCGGCGCGAAGTTCCGCGGCGAGTTCGAGGAACGGCTCAAGTCCGTGCTCAAGGAGCTCACCGAAGGGGAAGTGCAGTTCATCGTCTTCATCGACGAGCTTCATACGCTCGTCGGTGCCGGCAAGGCGGAAGGGTCGATGGACGCCGGCCAGATGCTCAAGCCGATGCTCGCCCGCG
>Ga0157372_10003048_pt1 | contig 18057 bp, 11 predicted proteins | sample C55metaG_FD_115307 | JGI IMG/M metagenome (GOLD analysis project Ga0157372, IMG submission 115307) | Corn rhizosphere microbial communities from Kellogg Biological Station, Michigan, USA - C5-5 metaG | ecosystem: Host-associated > Plants > Roots > Rhizosphere > Soil | place: USA: Michigan... | reverse complement strand
GGACCAGCCGCGTCGCGCTTCGTCCCTGTGCGCAGGGTAGCGACCGCCTGCGCCACGCCACTGGTGTCGCCATGGGCGAGCCGCCACTGCGCGAGCACGCACCCGTCCGACTCGCTGCTCGACACGTCCGCCGCCACCGAGGAGGTGCTTCCCGTTGCAAGCCGTGCCGCCGCCGCAGTCGCCAGTGTTGTGTCGCCCTGCCCGTAGAGCGCGTCGAGAATGCGCAGCCGCAGCGGCGCACGCGCGTCGGCGCCAACACCTGGCATCCGGTCCGCCATCTCGCGCGCGGCGCCTGGCCGACCACGGTTGCTCGCCAGCGAATGCGCCGCCATCAGTGCATCGCGTCGCTCCGCCTCGCCTCCCACCCGCTCGAGGAGGATGCGTGACGCCGTCTCGCCGTCCTCGACGCCGAGAGCATCGAATTGGCTCGCCTGCACGATGGCGCGCAGGTTGGCGCGCCCGAGTCGCCACAGCGTGTCACGCATCTCGCGCTGCACCGCCGTGTCACCAGCGGTCTCGGCCGCGTGCCACCGGATGAACGGCGCAAAGGGACGACGTGCGCTGAATTGCGCGCCGCTCATGACGAGCATCGACGGCAGCGTGCTCGCTCTCGTCCGGGAGTCGATCTGGAAGAGGTACCGCTGTGCCACGATCGTGTCCGCATGAAGGGCGAGGGCGTGCGCCAGCGCGGCGCGCACTTCCGTATCGGGCGCAGCGATGCCGGCGCTCGCTCCGTCGTGGAACAGCCGCGCGCCGAGCTCGAGCCATCCATCGGCGCGATTCGGTGTCGCACGCACGACGCGCCGCCACGCCTCGATGAGTTCCGAGTCCGGTGACGGCGCCGGATATCGTGGTCCACCGAATGCGACGAGCTGGGCGAGATCGCGCTCGGCGAGTGCGTTGCGGAAGGGCCAGGCCTGCGCGACGGCGCGTCGCACGCCGTCATGATCGCCGAGGCGCTCCGACACGAGCGCGAGGTGCAGCGCCGCGAGCACAAACGACGAGTCGCCCTGGAGCGCGTGCGCATACGCTCGCTGCGCGGATGTGTAGTCGCGGCGCGCGTAGGCGGACTGTCCGTCCAGGTACGCGCGCAGGGCGCGCAGTGAAGTGGTCATGCGGTCCGCCAGCCGCTCGCTGTCGCCCGCTTCCGAGACCAGCAGCCGCGCCGCCAGCCGGTCCACGAGCACCGTCAGGCTGTCGGCCGGACCTTCCACCGATGCTTGCGCCTTCACCGCGCCGCTGTTCGCCATCACCACCGACGCGCTGATGATGACGTGTGACGGGGCACCGATCACGCTTCCCAGCACCACCCGTGACGCCCCGAGTCGGTGCGCGAGGCGCACGACCGTATCGCGCGCCACGTCGGACAAGCTCAGCAGTCCGGCCTCGCGCCAGGCCGCCAGCACCGCACCCGCATCCACCGACCGCGCCGCCGTGTCGTCGGCCAGCCGAGTGGAGAGCAGCTCCACCATCCCCTCACGCAGGTAGTGGAGCGCCGGATTGGCCCCCGTCACGCGGAAGGGCGCGACGACCACGTCCTGACGTACGGCGAGCGCGTCCACCGGGGCTCGTTCACGCCGCCACACCAGGAGCGCAACGACAACGCCGAGCAAAAGCGCCAGCGCCGCAGCACCGGGCAACCAGCGACCTCGCATGCGCCGCGGCGGTGTCCACACACCGATGGCACTCGTCGAGAGCGTGGTGCTCTCCGGCGACGGCCGTTCCAGCCCGGTACTCCCGACGGCGGAGAGCGATCGATCCGGCGTCGAGGGCGTCCACACCACCGGTTCGCGAAGCTTCTCCGCCAGCTCGGCGACAACAGGATCCGGATCGAGACCCAGCTCCTCACGCAGCATGGTCGCATGCAGCCCTGCGTACTGCAGCGCACCCGCCCGGTCGCCCGCGGCAGCGAGCGCGTTCATCAGCAGCACCGCCGCGTGGGCGTCGAGCGGCCGCATCGACGCCAGCCTGCGTCGCCACTCGACTACACGTCTCGATTCGCCGGCGACCTCGGCCGCATTGCCCAGTTGCTCGAGCGCATCGGCCACGCGATCGGTCATCCGGGCGCGCTGCGCCTCAACCCACTGCTCGAATGGTGCGCTGCCGGAAAGAAAGAAGCCGTCGAGAAACGGTCCCTGATAGAGTGCGACGGCGCCCTCGAGGTCGCCACCCGCCAGCGCCTCATCGAGCGAGCGCACGTCGCTCGTGATCCGCTCCGGATTGAGGCGTACGTCCCCATCGAGCAGGAAGAGGTCGTCGACGCTGACCGCACGCCGCGCCGCATACATGAGCTGCGTGAGCGAATGCCGAGCCCGCTCTTCACTCGCGTCCGGCCAGAGCAGCGCTAGCAGCTTCTCGCGGCTGAGCCCGCCGTCGCCCGACGCCGCGAGTATCGCAAGGAGGGCCAGCGCACGCTTCTGCGACGCCGCGCCACCGAGCGGACTTCCACGGTCAACGGCCAGATAGACCGCCCCGAACGTGCGTAATTCAAGCACTTGGCGCCATGTGAGATCCATGTGAGAGCGACGTGAACCCCGCATGAGGCACACGCGCTAACCTGTCGCCCACTCCCCGCGAGTTCGCCGGCTATCGCGGGAGTCTGGCTCCGACCAACCCCGCTTCGGAGCCAGGCGCGAGCGGCACGCCACAGCGTTCCTGCAAGGTACCCCGCATCCCCGGATGCGGGAACACGCGCAGCGCTCGACGTCACGCTCGCGGTGTTGCGGCCGGAAGGGAGAGAGAACCATGAAGACGTCGCTTCCTCGCGAACTTGAGATCTCGCCGACCACCTCGATCTCGCGCGAGAACCTCCAGATCGTCGCCGAGATGGTCGAGATGCGCCTGCCGCTGCGTGCGCCCGAGCAGCGACGGGTCGCTCGCGCTCGTGAAGTGCTCGCCGCAGAAGCCGAGCTCGCTCGCGCTGTGACCGCGCACACCCAGCATGCACTGATCAGCTGCCAGGGCAGTCATGGCGCCGCGAACATCGCGGCGGATACCGCGGCGCTCTATGCCGCGCTCGCCAACTATGCCACGGTGATCAGGGACGTCGCCGACGAGTATCGCGCGCTCGTTCGCGCCGCTGAAGCGCCACTTCCCCTGCTTCAGGCATTCCAGGATGCGCAGCCGCTCCAGCTGAGCTGAGCCCATGGCGACTCCAGCCCCGCTCGTTCCGCTCACCCCGCGGAACAGGTCGGTCGCACCCCGCGGCCGCCTGCTCATCGTCTCCAACCGCCTGCCGATGACGATGCGCGAGCATCGCGGAGCGGTGCACGTGCAGCGCAGCAGCGGCGGGCTCGCGACCGGACTCCGAGGTGTGCATGCGGACACGGGTGGCATCTGGATCGGCTGGCCTGGCGTGAGCACCGAGCAGGCCGGCGCGCTGTGGCCCGAGATGCAGCAGCGTCTGGAAGCGGCTGGTGCGGCGGGCATCCCGCTCTCTCGACGCGAGCTCGACGGCTTCTACTCGCGCTATTCCAATGGCGCGCTCTGGCCAGTGCTGCACGACCGCGTGGATCAGCCCGCGCCCGATGACGATGCGTGGGCACTCTACCGTGCCGTGAACGAACGATATGCCGACGCCGTGGTCGAGCGCCTGCGTCCGGGCGATCGGGTCTGGGTGCACGACTACCAGCTTATGCTCGTGCCACATCTGGTGCGCGAGCGCTGTCCGCACGCTCGCATCGGCTTTTTCCTCCACACCCCGTTCCCCGATCCGGCGTCCTTCGCCACCCTGCCGCACGCCAGGACGCTCCTTGACGGCCTGCTTGGCGCGGATGTGATCGGTTTTCACACGGCAACCTACGCGCGCCGCTTCCTGCAGGCCGTCGAGGAGCAGGTGCAGCGCGCGCTCCGCGGCGATGACGTGGTCGTCGGCTCGCGACGCGTCCATGTCGGCGCCTTCGCGATGGGAATCGACGTCGCCTCGTTCGACGCCTGCGCCGCCGAGGCGGACGTCCGCACCGAGGCGCAGCGACTCCGCGGCACGCACGGCGTCGCACGGCTGCTCGGCGTGGACCGCCTCGACTACACCAAGGGAATCACCGAGCGCCTCCTGGCGTTCGAGCGGCTACTCACCCGCCGTCCCGAGTGGCGCGGCCGCGTGCAGCTCTCCCAGCTCGCCGTTCCATCACGTGAGGACGTGCATGCTTACCGCTCTCTTCGCGGGTGCGTTGAGCAGATGGTGCACCGCATCAATGGCGCGTTCGCGCGGCCCGGCTGGACGCCGGTGGAATATCGCTACGGCTCGGTGGAGATGCCGGCGCTCGTCGCGCTCTATCGCGCCGCGGACGTCATGCTGGTCACTCCAGTTCGCGACGGCATGAATCTCGTCGCCAAGGAGTTCGTTGCCTCGCGGTCGGACTGCCTCGGCACGCTGGTGCTCGGCGAGCGGGCCGGCGCCGCGGAGGAGCTGCGATCATCGCTGCTCGTGGATCCGACGGATACGGATGCGCTCGCGCGAACGTATCGCACGGCGCTCGAGATGTCAGCAGCGGAACAGCGGACCCGGATGCGGGGTCTTCGCCACGCCGTGGCGGGGAACGATGTTTTCCGTTGGGCCGCGGGATTTCTCGAGACGCTGGATTCGCGCACGGCAGGACGACGGCGGTTGGCGTTGCGGTTGGGGTGAGGGCGACAGCCAGTACCGAGTACGCGCGGTGGATGGACGCGGTACTGGCCTGCCGTGCCTTCCGGTGCCCGGACGACTGGTCCACGTACGCGGTACCAAGCAGGCGGTACTCGTGCCTGCCGCAACTCGCGTGACCATCATCACCGCATGATCACTCGATCGTGGTTACCTTGCCGCCATGGCGTCCGCCACCTCCTCCCGGGTCGAAGTCGTTCGCACCCACCTCGAGTTGCGTGACCTTGCCGAGCTGCGACCAGCGCGACTTCCCGCCGAGCCGGTCGCGTTGCGGCTCCATCGTCCGATCCGCGCGTCGGAGTATCGCGCGCTCTATGCCCTGGTGGGCGAGCGGTGGTTCTGGCGCGATCGGCTGGTGTGGACCGAGGCAGAGCTGGATCGCTATCTCTCCTCGCCCGATGTCCACGTGTGGACACTCAATATCGGCGGCGCCACCGCGGGCTACTTCGAGCTGCAGCACCACCCTGACGACGCGGTCGAGCTGATGTACTTCGGCCTCGTCGAGTCGTTCATCGGCCGCGGGCTTGGTGGCTGGCTGCTCACGCGCGCGGCCGAGGAGGCGTTCGCCATCGGTGCGCAGCGCGTGATCCTCAACACCTGCACGCTCGACTCCCCTCGTGCGCTACCCAACTACCTCGCGCGCGGCTTCTCGATCGTGCGTGAGGATCGCTACGTCACCACCGTGCCGGCGCGCGGCACGCTCACGCTCGAACGCGCCATCGAGTCCGCGTAGCGCGGTCAGCGGCGCGGCCGACCCGGCCCGCGCCGACCTGCACCGCGGCTGCCCGCGCCGCGGCTGCCTGCACCACCACCACGCTGTCCATCCCCCCGCGCGTGCCCTTCCGGCGCGCGGCTTTCGCCACCGCGCTCCTCACGCTCACGTCGTCCCGGACGACTGGAGCGGCCACGTCCTTCGCGCAGCCCCCGCTTCGCACTCGACCCCACGCGATCGTGGCGCTTGCCGCGATTCGCCTCGCGCTGCTCGTCCCGCTTCCGGTTGAAGCGCGCGATCTCCTCCTCCGTCCACGGCGCGTCGAGCCGCGACTGCAGCTCCTCGAGTGAGCTCGCGCGCACTGACCCACGCTGTCCACGCGCGACGACGAACCGCACTGGTCGGTCCAGCGCAGGCAGCTCACTCTCCGTCAACGAGCGCGCGACCTTTTCCGGCAGCCGCAGGCGCGCGACGCCGCGCACGTCGCCGTCTTGCTCCTCCTCGACGTCGTAATCGATCTCGACGTCGCGCCCTCGCACTTCCACCCGTGACGGCAGGTCGTCATAGGCGGCCCGCGCCGAACGCGGAGACAGTGCCTCGAGTGCATCCGAGAGATCGAGATCGGCCTGCTTGAACTCGGTGAGTGAGCTCACGTCCGCCAGTCTCGCCTCGTACATGGCCGCGAGATCGGCCTGGCTCAGGCGCGGCAGCTTCCCACCCGAGCGTCTCCACGCCTCGCGCACCTCATCGATCAGCGGCAGGTTGCGCTTGATCGAGAAGTGCCGCGCCTCGCCCCGCGCCAGCGCGTCGGCCAGCACCCGGCGTGCTTCGTCCTCGCGGCCGGCGGGAAACACATCCACCGCCTCGATCTCGCGTTCGAGCTCGAAGCCGAAGTACTCCACCCTCCGCCGCAGCACGAGCGGCGCCTTCCGGCGCTCACCATCGTATTCCAGCGTCGCGTCTTCGCTCGTCGCGTAGCGGCGGATGATGTCCATCGGGAGCTGCGTTCCCTCAATGGACGCGCGCGGGTTGCCGAACCGGTCGGCGAAGTAGCGCAGCTCGCCGGCAATGGCGCCCCAGCTTCCGCATACGCTCGTCTTGCTGACGCGCGCTTCCTCTCCCCACGCCGTCTCCTCGTCGATCACGAGATCGAACGGCATGTACTCGGCGAGCAGCAGCGCGAAGTCGCGCCGCGTCCCCTCGTGCGCCATCCGCATGTTCGCCGGCAGCTGCATGCCGAGCCCGCGGTAGACGCTGGCCATGGCGAGCGCGGCGTCCTCGACCGCCTTCACCAGCACGCCACGTCGCTCGGCCCACTCGGCCATCTCCTCCTCATGAAAGAGCTGTCGCGGCAGCCCGTACACCTCGCCCACGTAACCGCACTCGCGATACGCCTCGGCGTAGACGTTGTACGCGGTGAGGTGATCGCTTCCCGGAACGATCAGCCCCTCGAGGTTGCGCTCCTCGCGCGTCATCCGGTGCAGGCTGTCGATCCCGCTCATCACGGCGAGGAAGGGCACCAGCTCGTCGTTCGCGTTGACGAGCAGCTCCGCCCATTCACGCTCCACCGGCATCGCTTCCACCAGCTTGCCATAGCGCGTGAGCCTGCCATTCTCGATGATGCCGCGCCCCTCGAGGAATTTCACCGCGCGCCGATACGCGATCCGGTCCAGCGGCACCGGCAGCTCCAGCTCGTCCGCCGCGACGCCGAGGTCCGCGCAGGTGATCGCCACTCGCTCGCTGTCGCCGGCGAGCTGGAACTCCGGCTCGGTGGGCGTGAGCGAGAAGAAGTCGATGTCGCGATCGCTGAGGATGAACACGCGACCCCCCGCCACGCGACCGTGCACGCGTCCCGCCATCTGCAGGATCTCGTTCGCGCCAAGGTGCAGCTTGGTGAGCACGTTCTTGCCGCGATCGACGATCGAGGTGAAGCGCGTGTCGTCGATGATGACCGTGTCGAGCCCCTGCACGTTGAGCGCGCTCTGTCCGGCCGCGGTCATGGCGAGGAAGTAGGGCTTCCTCTCCTCGCCCTCGAGGAATGGCCGCAGCACGCGAATCGGCTCGCCGCCATGATAGAACGCGGTATTGATGCGCGGCGCGCGCATCTGCACGTTTTCCGCCGCCTGCTCCACGCCCTTGCGCGTCGGGACGAAGATGGCGACGCCGCGCTTCTCCTTGTAGAACCGCTGCAGCAGCTTGTCGTCGAGGAACTCGCCGACATCCTTGTTGATGACGTCGACCTTGGCAGCCTTCTGCGGGTCGAACGCGTACACCTCCAGCACGTCGGCGCTGTCGAGGTAGCTGCGGTAGAAGGTCGGATCGACCGTCGCCGAGAGCCAGATGAACGTGCACCCGACTCGCTTGCCGAGCGCGAGGCAGAGCTCCAGCTCGGCTGACGTCTGGTGGATCTCGTCGACGATGAGCGTGTCGTGCGGCAGGATGTCGCCGTCCTGGAACCAGCGTCGCGCGATACCGGTGGTGACGATGACGATGTTCCACGACGGAGTCTCGGGCGTCGCCTCGCGCTCGCGGTTGATCACGCCGACCCGCAGATCCGTCGTACCGAGGATCTCCTCGGCGATCGGGCGAATGGCGAGCGTCTTGCCCGAGCCCGTGCCGGCGACGATGCCGAAGCCGCGACGTGAGCGCGCCAGCTCGCGCACCCGTTCGCCGTAGTTCTTCTCGAGGTACGTCTCGATGTGGAGGCCCACGGCGAGCTCGATCGTCTCGCAGGCGGCGCGCGTGGGCGCGATGACGATCACTCGTCCCGTCGGCGGCTCGGCCCCGACGAATGCCTCCCGGTCAGGAGGGAGGTACAGGTCTCTTACGTCGCGCATGCGCAGGGCATGGGCGAGAAACGTGCGAGCGCGCTACGGCTTCTTCTTGCGGTCGCGTCGTGGGTCAGGAATGCGGACCACCGGACGGTCGTCCTTGCGGTCGTCCCTGTGATCAGCCTTGCGGTCCTCGCCGAACTTCCTGATGAGCGGCAGGCTCTTCTTCTCGCCCTTGTCGGGTCCGTCCACGTAGTCGTCACCGAACAGCACTTTACCATTCGGGGGCCGATTGCGCACCGCCGTGGGGCAGTCGGAAGGCGCGGGCTGCTGCTTGGCCGGCACCTTGTCGAGCCAGATGCGGCACATGCCCGGCGGAGGCCGGTACGCCTTCGGGACGCCGTCATCGACCCTCTTCTGGGCATGCGCGGCGCCGGCAAAGCCGACCGTGCAGGCGAGCGCGAGGATGGCGGTTCGGAAACTCATCAATACTCCAGGATGGTGCGCGAAGACCGCGCGGACAGCCCTGCTTAAGGCACGGGTGGTGCCAGACGACGGCCTGCGTTGATCTTCACCTAAGTGACGCCGTTATAACGCTTTACAGAGAGGCGTCGTCGAAGGATCTTCGGCGGCCTGTCCGTCGCAGGTGACACTGGCGTCCACCCGATCACCAGATTCAGGACTATCGAGCTCGTGGCGCGCCACGACGTTGGCCGGAAGAGCGGCGCTATCGCGCCCTCGCCAGGGCTCTCAGCCGGTACAGCTCGGTGTCATGGGGAGCGCAGATCTTCGCCGATCGACGCCGATCGACGCCGATCCACGCAGATCTTTCTCGAGGGCGAGCCTCGGCGCACGAGGCTGTTCGGTACACCCCCAAAGGTCTGCTTTTTGGAACGGCCTCGGGATGTCCCTCGGCCCGAGGAGCGTCGTCGAACACGGAGCCACCGCGAAGATCGGCGGTGATCTGCGTTCACCTCGACACGGTGGCCGACCTGACTGAGCGGCCAGCGGAGCCGCCCCGATCCGTGCCGGCCAACAACCCGGCTAGTCCCCGAAGCTGATTCCCACCGCCCGCGCCGTCTGCACCACATCGTGTGAAGGATCTACCCGCTTGAGCTCGCTGAGTGCTTCGACGATCGGGATGGTGACGATATGCGGCGTCTGGAGCGCCACCATATGGTCCCACTTCCGGTCGGCGATCGCGCGGACCGCCGCGCCACCGAATCGCGTCGCGAGCAGCCGGTCATAGCCGGTGGGCATGCCGCCGCGCTGGAGATGCCCCAGCACCAGCGACCGGGTCTCCTTGCCCGTGATCGCCTGGATCTCCCGCGCGATGGATTCCGCCACGCCACCAAGCCGCCGTGCCTGCCCTGGCAGCGACTCGCCCAACGTGTGCGACGTGCCACCCTTCGGGAAGGCACCCTCCGCCACCACGACGATGCTGAAGTGCCGCCCGTGCGCATCGCGCGACATGATCTTGTCGCACACCCGGTTGATGTCGTACGGGATCTCGGGAATCAGGATCACGTCCGCCGTGCCCGCGACACCGGAGTGCAGCGCGATGAATCCCGCGTCGCGCCCCATGACCTCCATGATCATCACGCGATCATGGCTTTCCGCCGTCGTGTGCAGCTTGTCGATCGCCTCGAGCGCCGTGTTCACGGCGGTGTCGAAGCCGAAGGTCGTCACCGTACCGCTGACGTCGTTGTCGATCGTCTTCGGGACGCCGACGATCTTCATCCCCTTCTGGCAGAGCCGGTGCGCGATGTCGAGCGACCCGTCACCACCGATTGAGATGATGGCCTCGATGCCGAGCTGGCGCGCGTTCTCGATCAGCTCGTCCGAGCGGTCCACGTCCACGTAGCTGCCGTCGGCCTGCTTGCGCGGATAGCAGAACGGATTCCCGCGATTGGTGGCGCGCAGGATGGTGCCGCCCAGATGCGCGATGCCGCGCACGGATTCCTTGGTGAGGTTGATGACCTCATCCTCGCCCATCAGGCCGGCAAAGCCGCGCTTGATCCCGAGCACCTCCCAGCCGCGGTTGACCGCCGAGAGCACAGCGGCACGGATGACCGCGTTGAGTCCGGGAGCATCACCGCCCCCCGTGGAGATGGCAATTCGCATTTCAGCAGTGGAACGTGAGACGAGAAACGTAGTGCCGCCACGCACGCGGGGCCGACGCGTGAGCTAGACGCATCGGCCCCGGTGACGTCACCGGGAGGGAGCTCAGCCGTTGGCGCGAAGCAGTCGCAGCACTTCGCCGGGCTGGGCGTGCCGGCCGGTCTTCGACTTCTCGTACACCGGAACGCCGTCCCTGCTCACTTCGAACCGGCCACCCGAGCTCCGCTTCAGCTCGATCTCGGCCTCGGGGAACTCGCGCCTGAGCTCGGCCGCCAGACCGACGGCCCGAGGCTCATAGCTTCACATCGTGCAGTATTCAATCGTGATCTTCATCGTGATCTCCATCGGGCAGACGCGGAAAATATAACCCGGCACCTCACCGCTCGTTCACGTCGAGTGCGTTCCAGTTCGACATCGCGTTGAGCATCAGCGCGAACGCACCCTGTGATTCCCACCGCCACCTCGGACGCGTGCCGAACAGCACGACGTGTCCGCGTCCGAGCGGCGCATCCACCACCACGGCGCGTCCCGCCATCTCGTCGCCGTTGTCGAGCAGGCCGGAGACCAGGAGGTCGTCCGCCTTCGGCACCCAACGCACGATCGTCCGCGCGCGCTGCCGTTCGATCGCGTTGGTCACGGCGGTATCGACCCCTTCGCGCTGGTTCCGCTGTCCGCCCTGCACATTGAGCAGCGGGGCCTGGTTGAAGTACAGCGGGAAGGTGGTGCGCTCGTAGCCGTACGCGATCGGGCTGGAGCCGAGCATCAGTTGCGCGCGGTAGATGCCACCGCGCGCGAGCAGCTTCTGCTGCGGCGCCACGCTCACCGTCGGCACGAGTCCGAACTCGATCGGCACCCGGGAGCTGTTGCCCTCCGTCACCAGCAGGCCGCCACGCTCGACGAACGCGCGCAGTGCCGCGAGACCGGCGAAGCCCATGCCGGGCCGCGTGTCGTCCGTCTGGTCGATCTTGCCGAGGTTCGGCGTGAGCGCGGTGGTCTTCCACGGAATCGCCGGGCCGACCATCGGTCGGCCATTCACGATCGTCGTCGCGGCGCCGTTGATGTGCGGCAGCACGACGACGTCGAACTTCTCCAGCGCGCGTGGCTGCACGAGCTTCTGGTCGGCCACGTACGTGTACGGCACGCCCATCCGGTCGAAGGCGTAGCGGATCCACCCTTCATTCTGGGTCTCGATCCACGAGTGCACGAGCGCCACCCGCGGAGCGGTCACGGCATGCTTGCGCACTGTCGGCAGCGACGACACCGCGGTCGCGCCGAGTCCAAGCGCGACGATGGCGTCACGCGCCGGCGCATCCGCGTTCTCGACGATGAAGGTGCCACGATCGTAGTTGCTGCCGCCGGCGCTGAACGCCGTGTCGGCCACCGAAACCTTCGCGCGTCCCGCCTTCCACGGCAGCACGGCGGATCGCCAGTCACCGAGATGAGGGACGAGCAGCACGCTGCCATTCCCGGCAATCGCGCCGGACACCGTCGCATCGTTCGTCAGTGGCGCCATCGGGGCGCGGAGCACCGCGGGGTCAGCGATCTTCAGCGTCGTCACGTGCCGCAGCTCGTCGATCGTCCAGCCGGTGTCGTCGTATGGTGACGGGTCATCGGGCTTGAAGTGCTGGATGGCGAGCAGCGTGCGCGCGGTCTGGGTGTACGGCTGGTCCATCCGCACGATCCAGTCGCCCGCCTTCACCTGCACCGGCGCATCCTTCGCGCTCGCACCCTTCACCGTGAAGTCCTTCGACGCGACCTGGACTTCCGTCGCGTGCTGGCGGAACAGGTTCACGAGGTCGGCCGCTTCGGCGGCGCGGCGCTGGCCGCGCGGGATCACGAACGCATAGGGCGCCGTGGTCTTCCCCTTGTTCACCTGCCGCTCCGCCTTGAGGGCGAAGTTCTCGAGGAAGGTGTCGGCGTGATCGGCCACATACTTGAGCGCCGTGAGGACGCCCGACTCCTGGTAGTTGATGTTGCTGCGGATGCACCACTTGATGCCGTTCACCGGCGGGCTGGGTCGGTCCCACGTGCGCGTCGTGGCCGACGCCGGCAGGTTGGTGACCTGGCAGTCGGCGTTCATCGAGGTGTAGGTCTCGTAGAACCGGCCGATGGAGTTGTGCAGGTTGGCGATGGCGAGCATGTAGTTCGGCGCCCAGCCATCGTAGAAGCCGTGCGTCCACACGCCGGGCAGCCCGCGCTTGGTGAGCTCGGTGATCTCCTGGTAGGCGAGCGTGTGCCACTCGTCGATCACGATCGGGTCGAACTCGTCGTTGTACGGGCCAGTGCCCGTGCTCGTATGCAGGAACGCCACCGACTCGTGCAGGTCGTGCATCACCGTCGGGCGCCAGTAGACGAAGCCATCCATCACGTGCTGGGTCAGCTTCTGCGACAACACCATGCCATCGCGGTTGTTGTCGTGCGCCGTGTACTTGCCCCAATAGGTAAGTGAGACGCCCTGTGGTCCGAGTCCGAGCGAGCGCGAGAGCTTCGCGGCATCCACGGCGCGGTCACGGCCGTCCACCTCGGTGACTGGCGTGATGAGCGTGATCACGTGGTCACGGATGTCCTTCACGAAATCGCTCTCCTCGACCGCGAGACGATACGCGAGCTCCATCAGCATCTCGGGACTGCCGGTTTCCGGGCTATGAATGCTGCCCGTGAGCCAATAAATCGGCTTCGCCTCCTTTACCAGCCGCGCACGTTCCGTCGGCGTGGTGCTGCGTGGATCAGCGAGCTTCGCCGCCATCGCACGATAGTCGTCGAGCCGCGCGATCGTCGCTGAATCGGCGATGGCGACGGCGAGCATCTCGCGCCCTTCGTCGCTCAGACCCAGCGAGAACACCTTCACCCTCGGCGACGCGGCATCCACCGCCCGGAGGTAGCGATTGAGCTCCTCCACGTACGCCAACCGGCCGATGGTGCCCGGCACGTAGCCGAGCACCTTGAGTGGTGATGGCACCGTGGCCGACGCGGGCAGGTGATCCACCAGCTCGGTGGTGAACTTCCAGACGGAGTCGGTGGGAGTCAGCTCACGGATTCTGGCCGTGTAAGCCGAATCGACAGGCTGCTGCGCGGCGGCAACGGCCGGCGCGCCGAACGCGACGAGGGCAGAGGCAAGGACGAGGCGGGATCGCATCGGGCGGGGAGAGAGGGAGTCCGGGAGGGAGCGACCACGCACAAGATGCCTCGCGGGCCGCTGCCGTCAACGTGTTGCTACGTGCGTGACGACGCTTCCGTTCGCACTCGTTGGGTGACGCGCGCCCTGCGGGACTCGGCATCGTGTGCCCATGCGCCGCTCCCCTGCCGCTCCACCTGCCTTCACCCTGCTCGAGCTGGTGATCGTGCTCATGATCATCGGGCTGCTTTCCATCATCGCGGTGCGCGAGATGGGCCACTACCTGGATCGCATTGCCGCCCGGACGGCGATCGCCGAGGCAGCGGAAGTCATCGAGCAGGCGCGCGACGAGGCGTTGGCGCGGCACGCGATCGTGAGCGTGAAGATCGACACGGCGCACGCCGCACTCGCGCTCCGGGAGCGCGGGACCGCGCTCGCCATCCACGCACTCGGCCACGCCCACCGGGTGACGCTCTCCAGCACGCGCGATTCGCTGGCCTTCGACGTCCGTGGACTCGGCTACGGTGCGTCGAACCTCACCCTGATTGCGCGTCGAGGGCACGCCGCGGAGACGTTGGTGGTGTCGCGACTGGGGCGGGTGAGGTTGAGGTAAGCGTGTCGCGATGCCCTGTCCGGCTCCGGACGCCTGAGACAGGGCTCTCGGTCGTCTTGGCTCCGTGTCCCGGGGAGCGCAGATCTGCGCCGATCCCCGCCGATCACCGCAGAACTTTCTTTAGGGCGAGCCTCGGCGCACGAGGCTCGCCCCTACACCCCCAGAGCTCTGCTTTTTGGGAACAGCCTCGGGATGTCCCTCGGTGCATGGAGGGATGCTGCACTGGAACCACCGCGAGGAGCTGCGATGATCGGCGCTGATCTGCGTTCCCAGGACACGGAGCCGTCCCGGCTGAGAGGCCAGTCGAGGCGCGCAGATCTGAACGTCGACGCAGGACACGGAGCCCAGACCGGTTGAGAGCCCCCTCAGAAGCGCAACGGCCGATACGCCAGGTCAGTCCGCCGCCACCGTTCCGAAATCGTATCCCGGTACCGAGACGCGCGGAATCGGTTGGCCGATCACGCGCTCGATGGTGCGCACCATCGCGATCTCGTCGGGGGCCATGAAGGTGTACGCGTCACCTTCCTTCGCCGCGCGGCCCGTACGGCCAATGCGGTGGACATAGTCCTCCGCCTGCTGCGGCACGTCGTAGTTGATGACGTGGCTGATGTTCTCGATGTCCAGTCCGCGCTGGGCGATGTCCGTCGCCACCAGGACATGCGTCTTGCCGTCCTTGAAGTCCTGCAGCGCACGGGTGCGCTGGGACTGCGACTTGTCCGCGTGCATCGCCGTGGCGCTGACGCCTGCCTTCTCGAGGTCACGCACGACCCGGTCGGCGCCATGCTTGGTGCGCGTGAACACCAGCACCGACTCGTGCACCTTGCCGGTGAGCAGCTCCACGAGCAGGGCGTTCTTCTTCTCGCGCGGCACCGGATACACCGCGTGCGTCACCGTGCTCGCGGCAGCGGAGCGTACGCCCACCTGCACCACCACCGGCTTCCGCAGGTACTTGCGCGCCAGCGCTTCCACTTCGGGAGGCATGGTGGCGCTGAAGAGCAGCGTCTGCCGATAGGGCGGGATCTCGCTCACCACACGGTTGATCTGCGGCGCGAAACCCATGTCGAGCATCCGGTCCGCTTCGTCGAGGACGAGCACTTCGAGATCATCGAACACCACGTTCTGGCGCTCGAGGTGATCGATCAGCCGGCCCGGGGTGGCGACGACGACGTCGACACCAGCGCGCAGCTTCTTCTCCTGCGGTTCCACCGGCACGCCACCATACACGGCGGCGACGTCGATGTCGGTGTACTTCGCGTACTTCCGGAAGCTCTCCTCGACCTGCACGCATAGCTCGCGCGTCGGCGTGAGGATGAGGGCGCGGGTGCGCCGCGGTCCGTCGATCAGGCGATCGAGAATGGGGAGGGTGAACGCGGCCGTCTTGCCGGTGCCGGTCTGCGCGAGCCCCATGAGATCGCGGCCCTTGCGGGCGAGCGGGATGGCTTCGCGCTGAATGGGAGTCGGACTGGTGTAGCCGGCATCGCGGATGGCGTCGAGCAGCGCCGGATGAAGCTCGAGATCGTCGAAGGCGAGGTTCGGCCCGGCGGCCGCCTCACGTTCGGCGAGAGTCAGTTGGGTGTCGTCGGTCATTCGTCCTGATGCGTCGCGCCGGGGCCGCGATCCCGGAACCTCCGGGACCGGCGCATGCACCGGACCTGGGCGGCTCTGTGCCGTCGCTCGACCGGTGCGATGATGAACATGGATGCGGTCGCGAGTGCGACCGCGCACGGAATGTGTCGTCCGACCGGACGTCGAACGGTCGAGAAGGGAACCGCGGCCTCACGCGCCTTGATGCGCGTGCCCTCCTCCGCCGGCCGGCAGCAGCTGGTCGCCTCGCGGCGCCGGCCCCTTCCGACCTGGTCTTCGATCTCTCGATGCTCCAAATCTAATGCATCAGGACGCTGGCGTCTACATGACGCGGTGCTGAGCGGATGGAGCCTGCCACCGCAGGGACGAGCCTCACCGGGCCGCCATCACGAGCTCGAGCACCTCATGCGGGTACTCCTCGTTCACGGCGTGACCCCCGGCCGCGACCAGACGCAGCTCGAGCGGGGCGCCGTAGCGCACCAGCGCATCCACATACGGCCGCGCGTCGCGCACCAGGCGATCGCGTCCGCCCAGCACGACGTGCACCGATTGTGGCAGCGCGCCCAGGCGGCGCGCCATCAGATCGGCGGGCTGCCGTGCCCACTCGAAGCCGATCGCCAATCGCCACAGCGCACGCGAATACGCCGGGAACTGCGACGGCGCCCAGTACTGGTCGATGTTCTGCCGCGTGATCCGCGACGGGTCCCCGTAGACGAGCCGATGCGCGCGCGCCACGCTGCCACGCGTCAGCAGATACGGCATCAGTCGCCCCACGAGCGGGGAACGCAACAGGGGCGTAAGGCGCAACAGGGGCACCACGCCGAAGCACGCGGGGTTCACCAGCGCGAGCCTCGCGATGCGCCGCTCGCCCGCCAGTGCGAGCTCCAGCGCGATCGTGCCGGCCATCGACTGCGCGACGACATCCACCCGCTCGAGACGCTCGACGTCGAGCAGCTCTCGCACCACCTGCATCAGGGGTGCAAGATGATAGATCGCGCCGTCGTCCGGCTTGTCGGAAAGGCCGTGGCCGGGCAGGTCCACGGCGATCGCCCGGTAGCCGAGCGCAGCGAGCGGCACGAACCAGTCGCGCCACATGTAGATCGACGCACCCCAGCCATGCAGCAGCAGCACTGGCGCCGCGTCTGCCGCCCCCGACTCGGCGACGCGAAGCCGAAGACCGCCACTCAGCGTGACGAAACGGGTGCGGATGTCCGGCACGCCGGCGGGGAACATCGCCGACGGAGGCAGCCGGCCACCGAGCCGCTGCCCTCCGTCAGTATGCCGCCTGCTCAGGCGATCTCGATCGGCCGGCCTGACAGCCGCGCGATCAGCCCCAGCCGGAAGGTCACGTCGGTCCAGCGTTCCTCGCCGGTGTGCTGGGCCTCCAGGGGATACGTCGGCCACACGTAGGGATTCGTGCTCTTCGGCACCGCCATGCCCTTGTGCGGGTGCCAGACTCCGTCGCGGTCGCGGTCATCGAGGAAGCGTTCGAACATCTTGCACCAGTTCTCGTTCCGCTTCAGGAATCCGAGTCGCGCCATCAGTTCCAGCCAGAACAACGCGAACGGGACGTCGGCATCCACGGCGTTGCGGTGCGGCAACGGATCGCCGAGCACGAGATGCGGCACCGGCGTTGGGCGGCCGGCGACGAGCTGCACCGCATCCTGCCGCGGCTGCGGCTGGGTGAGGTGCGTATACAGCGCATCCATCTCGCGATGATGCTCGGCGCGGAAGAGCGGCATGTATGCCAGCATCATCACGGTGAAGATCGACGGGGGCGCTGCCTCCGCGGCGAGCAGGTGCTGGTTGCCCTGCCGGATGAACGGCTTCTGCGCGAGCGGCGCGCGCAGGTAGTCCGCCATGCGGTTGACGATGCGGCGCGCGGCGCCGCGCAGGCGCGGGTCGCCTTCATAGCCCGCCTGCGCCAGCGTGGCCGCCGCCCCCTCGCGCAGCAGTGCGCGGCCATAACGCACGGACTCCTCGTCCGGCGTGTGCTTGCCGCCGAGCTCATAGAGGAATGCTGGATCCTGGTCTTCGGCGAGCAGCCGGAAAAGGGCGCGCCGCGCATGCAGCAGCGGAGGCGTGTCCCTGTGCCACCCGTACTCGATCAGTCGTCTCACTGCGGGGATGGTGCCTATCCCCTCGAAGTGCTCGGCGCGTGATGACGGAATGCCGAGCATCCCGCCGCCCCATGTGCCATCCGGCGCCTGCTGGGTGGCCAACAGCAAGGCGGGTCGGTGCGTAAACGGAAGTGCGCTCACCTGCTCCGCTTCGACGGAAGTGAGCCGCGCGACCTCGGTGAGCGACCGGTACTGGATGGGCGCCGCCGCATGCGCGAGCAGCCAGTCCAGTGGGAAGGTTACGGGGCCGGACGGCGGAGGCGGCGGGGGTGGTGGCGCCGCGGAGGGTACGAGGGGTCCGGTAGCAGGCGCTGCGTCTTCCGATGGAGTCGCAGCGGTGGCAGCGGGGTTGTTCGACGGCGGCGGCAGGGTCACAGAT